>Ga0255047_10002450_pt1 | contig 12240 bp, 9 predicted proteins | sample JV7_2_1_MG_FD_183640 | JGI IMG/M metagenome (GOLD analysis project Ga0255047, IMG submission 183640) | Seawater microbial communities from Jervis Inlet, British Columbia, Canada - JV7_2_1 | ecosystem: Environmental > Aquatic > Marine > Inlet | place: Canada: British Columbia | collected 2016-10-06
GCCCGCGCTCGAAGCCCAGCTCGGCTTCGAGGTGGCCGGAAGGATCATCAGCTTCCCGGTCGACGAGGGACAATACGTCCGTCAGGGGCAGGTACTGGCTCGCCTCGATCCGAGCGATTACGAGGCGCAGCTCGACGCGGCCCAGGCCGACGTGAAGGCCGCCGAGGCCGACTTCGAGCGGTACCGGGCGCTGCTCGACAAGAACGCCGTGTCCGAGCGTGACTTCCAGTCACGTGAGCGGAACTTCGAAGTCACCCAGTCGCGCCTGAGGATCGCCGAGAAAAAGGTCGCAGATACGAGGCTCACGGCTCATTTTGCAGGAAGGGTCGCCCGCAAGCTGGTGGACGAATACCAAAACATCCAGGCCAAGCAGCCGGTGGTGCTGTTGCAGGACGAATCGCGACTCCAGATCAAGGTGGACGTGCCCGAGGCGGACGTGACACTGGGCGTTCCCGGCGGGCCGGGAGCACTCGAGGCCTGGGTAACGGTGATCGCCTATCCCGACCGCGCGTTCGAGGCCGAGGTCGCCGAGCTGTCGACCGCTGCCGATCCGGTGACCCGTACGTTCGAGGCGACTCTCTCGTTCACACCCGACGACGACGTGAACGTGATGCCCGGAATGACCGCTAGAGTGTCGATCGCGGCAAGAGGCGCCGTGAGCGGGAGTGCCGGCTTCGCCCTTCCGGCGGTCTGCGTCGCCACAGCAGACGACGGCGCCGCCTACGTCTGGAAGGTCGATCCGGAGACCCTCGAGGTGAGCCGCGCGATTGTCGAGGTGGGTGAGCTGACCGGCGCGAACATCGTGGTGCGGAGCGGTCTTTCCAGCGGTGACCTGATCGCCGCTTCCGGCGTCCACCACCTGCGCCAGGGCATGAATGTGCGGCGGCTCAAATGAACCTGGCCGAATTCTCGATCAAGAATCGGACCGTCACTCTGGTCCTGTGTGCGGTTCTGCTCTTCGCCGGCTTCCAGGCCTTCAACGGCATGAGCCGGCTCGAGGACCCGGAGTTCACCATCAAGGACGCGCTGGTGATCACGCCCTATCCTGGGGCTTCGGCGGCGGAGGTGGAAGAGGAGGTCACCGACGAGATCGAAATCGCCGTGCAGAAACTCAGCCAGCTCAAGGAGATCGAGTCGAAGTCCGACCGTGGACTGTCTACCGTCACCGTGACCATCCAGGACAAGTACGATCGCTCGTCGCTGCCCCAGGTCTGGGACGAGCTGCGGCGCAAGGTCGGCGACGCCCAGAGCGACCTGCCGCCGGGCACCGCGCCCTCGATCGTCGTCGACGACTACGGCGACGTGTTCGGGGTCTTCGCCGTCGTCTACGGTCAGGAGTACGATTACGCCGAGCTCAAGAAGGTGATCGATCTGCTGCGGCGTGAGCTGCTGCTGGTCCAGGACGTAGCCAAAATCGACACCTACGGCGAGCGGGTCGAGGCGATCTACATCGAGCTCAACCGCGACCGGATGTCCCAGCTGCGCATCCCGCCGGAGGCCATCGCCAACGAGCTTCAACAGAAGAACCTGGTCACTGACTCCGGCAGGCTCAAAGTGGGTCGTGAGTTCATCACCGTGAGCCCGACCGGCGGTGCGCGCACCGTCGAGGAGTTCGAGTCACTGCTGATCCGGGGCGGCGACCAGCAGATCTACCTGCGAGACGTGGCCACGGTTCGCCGCGGTTACGTCGAGCCGCAGAACAACTCGATCCGCTACGACGGCAACTACGCCATCGGCCTCGGCATCTCGACCGTCTCGGGTGGCAACGTGGTGGTGATGGGCCAGGGGATCTCCACCAGGATGAAGGAGCTTATGCAGGAGATCCCGCTCGGCATCGAGTTCGGGATCGTATCGCTCCAGTCGCAGGCGGTCGAGACCGCCATCAGCAGTTTCGTCATCAGCCTGGTCGAGGCGGTGGCGATCGTCATCGTCGTACTGCTCTTCTTCATGGGTGTCCGTAGTGGTCTGCTCATCGGCTTTGTTCTGGTGCTGACCATCATGGGCAGCTTCATCTTCCTCAGCCAGATGGGCGTGGCGCTCGAGCGGATCTCCCTGGGAGCACTGATCATCGCGCTCGGCATGCTGGTGGACAACGCGATCGTGGTCGTCGACGGCATCCTCGTACGCCAGCAGAAGGGCATCGACTCGACGAAGGCCGCCATCGAAGTCGTCGCGCAGTCGGGTGGACCGCTGCTCGGTGCGACGGTGATCGCCATCCTGGCGTTCGCGGCCATCGGAACCTCCCAGGACAGCACCGGCGAGTTCTGCCGCTCGCTCTATCAGGTCGTATTGGTCTCGCTGCTGCTCTCCTGGGTAACAGCGGTGACAGCCACGCCGGTGCTCAGCGTCATGCTGCTCAAGCCGCCGAAGAAGACGCCCGGTGAAGAGAAGGACCCTTACGACACCGGCTTCTACCGCGCGTTCAAGGGCTTCCTGAGAGGTGTGATCCGGGCCCGCTGGCTGACGGTGACGATCGTGCTCGGCATCTTCGTCGCCTCGCTCTGGGGCTTCGGCTTCATCGAGCAGAGCTTCTTCCCACCCTCTACCCGGTCCCAGATGATGGTCGACTTCTGGATGCCGCAGGGGACCCACATCGAAGACACCGGCGCTCGAGTTGCCGAGATCGAGGAGTACCTACTGGATCAGGAAGGTGTCACTCACGTCAGCTCACTGCTGGGCAAAGGCGGACTCCGCTTTCTCCTGACGTATACGCCAGAGAAGCTCAACTCCTCCTATGCGCAGATGCTGGTGGACGTGAACGACGCCGAGGCGATCGAGCGATTGATACCCGCAATCGAATCATATCTCGTCGAGACCTACCCCGAAGCACTCGCCTACGCATCCCCTTTTCAGCTCGGCCCCGGATCGACGGGCAAGATCCAGGCGCGCTTCAGCGGGCCCGACGCCGATGTCCTCCGCGGGCTCGCGAGCCAGACGGTCGAGACTCTGCACGCCGAGCCCAACACGAAAGCGATCCGCACTGACTGGCGCCAGAGAGTCAAAGTGCTGCGACCGCAGATCGACGACGAGCGCGCCAACCTGAACGGGATTCACCGCGCGGACATCGCCCGAGCGCTGATGGAGGGCTTCCAGGGTCAGCGGGTCGGAGTGTATCGGGAGGGCGATCTGCTCCTACCGATCGTCATGCGGGCGACCGAGGCGGAGCGTGGGGACGTCGAGAGCATTAACCAGCTTCAGCTCTGGAGCCCGGCGGCGGGCAAGATGATCCCGCTGCGGCAGGTCGTCACCGGCTTCGAGACCGGGTACGAAGACGAGATCATCATCCGAAAGAACCGGAAACGAACGATCACGGTCTTCGCCGACCCGATCGAGGGCGCGGCGAGCGTTGTCTTCGCAATCGTCCGGCCGAAGATCGAGGCGATCGAGCTGCCGCATGGGTATACGCTCGAATGGGGTGGCGAATATGAGGACTCGGGCAGAGCTCAGGCGGCTCTGGCCGGCAGCATTCCGACCTTCGTCGGGATCATGGTGCTGGTGACCATCGTTCTCTTCAACTCGCTGCGCCAGCCTTTGGTGATCTGGCTCTGTGTGCCGCTGGCTCTGATCGGCGTGACCGTCGGCCTGCTCGGTACCGGTCAGCCGTTCGGTTTCATGGCGCTGCTCGGATTCCTGAGCCTCATTGGCATGCTCATCAAGAACGCCATCGTCTTGGTCGACGAGATCAACGTCCAGTCGAGCAAGGGCAAAGCACTCGGGCCCGCGATCGTCGATTCGACCGCCAGCCGGCTGCGGCCTGTGGCGATGGCGGCCTCGACGACGGCGCTCGGGATGATTCCGCTCCTGTTCGACGCCTTCTTTGTCTCGATGGCGATCACGATCATCGCGGGCCTCATGTTCGCGACCGTTCTGACCATGGTGGTGCTGCCGGTCTTCTACGCCATCTTGTTCAAGGTGCCATCCGCATCGTTGGTGGAGGGAGCGTCATGACCATCTCGATCAGAGCCGCCCGTCTCCTCGCGCCCGCACTGGTGCTGGCGTTGACCAGCTGCACGGTGGGACCCGACTACGTCGCGCCCGAGTTCGTGGTTCCCGACGCCTGGCACGCGGCGGCAGTCGAGGGACTCGATGCCGGTCAGGCCAACCTCCAGACCTGGTGGACCGGCCTGGGCGATCCGAAGCTGGAAGAGCTCATCAGGCGTGCTGAGACGGCGAATCTGGATCTCCGGCTGGCGGTCGCCAGGATCCGCGAGGCGCGGGCCCGGGTCGGATTCGCTTCCGGCCAGAAAATGCCGGATCTCGAGGCTTCGGGCTCGGCTTCGGTCGGCCAGCAGAGCGAGGAGGGCGTCCTGAAGCCGATCGCCGACCTCACGCCCGGCGGCTTCGACACCAGGGAACTCTACGACGTCGGCTTCGACGCCAGCTGGGAGCTCGATGTCTTCGGCCGTATCCGCCGTTCGGTCGAGTCGGCTGGCGCCGCGTACCAGGCTTCGGTCGAAGATTACCGCGACGTTCTCGTCACCCTGTTCGCAGAGGTCGCGCGCACCTACGTCGACGTCCGCGAGCTGCAGGATCGGGTCTCCTACGCCGAAGCCAACGCCGAGGCCCAGCGGGCGAGCCTCCGGCTGACTCGCGACCTCTATGAGGAGGGAGCCACCTCCGAGATCGACGTACGCCAGGCGGAGTCCAACCTGAACACCACCGAGGCCGCGATCCCGGCCCTGCAGATCGGATTGCACTTCGCTCTCAACCGGCTCGCCGTCCTCCTGGGTGAGGCCCCCGGCTCGCTCGACGACGAGCTCAGTGCGCCGGGATCGATCCCGCGGCCTGCTGCGGAGCTGGTGGCCGGCGTGCCCGCGGAGCTGCTCCGGCAGCGTCCGGATCTGCGTGGTGCGGAGCGGCGGTTGGCGGCTCAGACCGCCCTCATTGGTGTCTCGAAGGCCGCTCTCTATCCCCAGTTCTCGCTTTCGGGCTTCTTCGCCGTCCAGGCCACCAACGCCGGCGATCTCCTCGACGGCGCGACCTGGGGGATCTCACTGCCGTTCCGGTGGAACCTCTTCGACGGCGGTCGCGTCCGCAGCCTGATCCAGGTCGAGGAGGCACGGACCGAGCAGGCGTTGGTCGTCTATGAGAACGCGCTCCTCGTCGCGCTCGAAGAGGTGGAGAACTCGCTGACCAGCTACGCACTCGAGCTCCAGCGGCGGGATCGCCTGGCGCGGGCGGTCACCGCGTTGCAGCAGACCTTCGAGCTGGCCAACATCCAGTACCGTGCTGGGCTGACCGACTTCCGGAACGTCCTCCAGGCGCAGCGCTCCCTCTTTGTGCAGCAGGACAACCTCGCCAGCAGCGAGGGCCAGCGGATCCGGAATCTGATCTCGCTCTACAAAGCGCTCGGCGGCGGCTGGGATCCCGACGCGACCGACGATTCCTGAGGGGGGGCTTCATGCAATGTCTGAATTTATCCGGGAGGACGACAGATGAGACCTAGAATTGGAACGAGCCTCTCCGGCCGGCACGGTCAGCGCTTTTGGCTGATCTTCGCGGCGGCGGTTGTGGCGGGTGGCGCTGCGTCGGCCACCGTCGAGACCCCTTCGATCGACGCCTTTAGGCTGACCATGCAGCTCTTTGGCGGTCTGGCGATCTTCCTCTTCGGCATCGACCAGATGTCCGACGGGCTCAAGGCTGTCGCCGGCAAGGGCCTTGCCTCGCTGCTGGGCAGCATGACCAGCAACCGGTTCACCGGTGCCCTGACCGGTGCCTTCGTTACCGCGGTGCTCAACTCATCGTCGGTGACCACCGTCCTGGTCGTCGGCTTCATCACCGCCGGAATCATGACTCTGGAGCAGTCGATCGGCGTGATCATGGGCGCCAACATCGGCAGCACCATGACTGCGCAGATCGTGGCGTTCAACGTGACGCAGTACGCGCTGGTTCCGGTGGCGATCGGCTTCGGCATGACCTTCTTCGGCAAGTCCGACAAGGTGAAGTACTCGGGGTCGATGCTCTTCGGGTTGGGTCTGCTGTTCGGCGGCATGGGCATCATGAGCGACGCGATGTACCCACTGCGCTCCTACGGGCCGTTCCTCGATCTGATGACGAAGATGGAGAACCCGTTGCTGGGGGTCCTCGTCGGCACCGTCTTCACCGCTCTCGTGCAGTCCTCCGCCGCAACTACCGGCATCGCCATCGTCATGGCGGCCGAGGGGCTGATGACCTTACCGGCCGGCATTGCGCTGGCACTGGGCGCCAACATCGGCACCTGCGCCACTGCGGTGCTGGCGTCGATCGGCAAGCCGGTGGCAGCCCGCCGCGCCACGGCGGCCCACATCCTCTTCAACGTCCTCGGGGTGCTCATCTGGCTCCCCTTCATCGATCAGCTCGCCGCTTTCGCGATCAACGTGTCGCCCGCCCATCCCGAGCTCACCGGAAGCGCGGCTATGGCCGCCGAGGTGCCACGTCAGATCGCCAACGCGCACACCATCTTCAATGTCGCCAACACCGCCATCTTCATCTGGTTCACCGGCGCCTTCGCTGTTCTGGTGAGGCGCCTCGTGCCGGACCGCCCGCAGAAGGGCACGGAGATCGTCCGACCGAAGTTCCTGGACGAGGACCTGCTGGGTACGCCCACTCTCGCCCTCGAAGCGGTGCGACTCGAGCTCGGGCACCTTGGCGAGCTCGCCACCGGGATGGTTCGGCAGCTACGGCCGGCGCTCGAGAGCCGCGACTCGGCTCAGCTCGACGAGCTGGAGCGAAGAGACGACCAGGTGGACGTGCTGCACGAGAAGATCACTGAGTATCTGAGTCAAGCGCACAAAGAGGCGCTCACGGACGATGAGACAGCTCGCTTCCTGCGGCTGATGCGCGGCGCCGACGAGATCGAGCGCATCGGCGACGTGGTCGAGAGCGATCTCATCCCGCTGGGGCGGGTGGCCGAGGCCGAGGACATCGAGTTGACCGACACCACTCGCATGGTTTTGGAGACGCTCTACGAACGCGTCTGCGCCAGTGTCGAGAACGCGGTCCGGGCGGTGGCCGACGGCGACGAGGTTCTGGCGCGCGACGTGATCGCCATGAAGGCGGAGATCAACGGTCTGATCGCCGAGGCGCTCAGCTACCAGGCCGAGCGCGTCGCTCCCACGACGCCCGACTTGATCGCCGTCTTTCGGATGGAGGACGAGTTCATCGACAGTCTCAAGCGAATCTACTCACACGCCAAGCGGCTCGCCAAGCTGCTGCTGCCGCCGGTGGTCGCCGCCAAGGAGGTGTGATGGTCGAGGCCCGGATCGCAGGGAGTCGTTCATCTTGCGGATGAGTTCAAACCGCCACCATACAGCCACTCAGCGTGACTCTCTTGGGAACAGGCCCGAAGAAGACCAGGAATTCTCCAGCTTCGCGAAGCGTGGTCGCCACTTGTTCGTCTGAGTACTCGCCACTTGCGATCCGAGATTCGATTCCCTCTAGCCCGACCTTCAATCGAGTGACTTTTTCGCGAATGATCTGGATGGTCGGGCAGTCTGGACAGACGTGGGTCAAATGCCAATCGAGCTGACATCCGATCCCTTCCAGAAATGCATAGAGAGACGTCAGTTGGAGATTCGCAGTGGATTCTTGGCCGCTCATCGATTCCTCTACTTCCCTTCCTCATTGTTCGATCGGACGAGGGCACGGACGCCTCCTGGAGACCCAGCTTGTACCCTGTCCGCGAACTCGCGCCGCTTCTCCTCGTCAGGGATGAACTCGAATGCGGCTTGGATCACGATCGCGGCCAACGCGGCAGCCTGCTCCTGGCTCATGGCGATCCGCTGGCGGTACTGGACCTTGCTGTCAGTGTCGATCGCGCGCCGGCGGTCATCCCACAGCTTGGTCAGCTCGTCCCAGATGGTGCGGTCTCGAACTCCGTCCCGCAGGACGTCGATGAGCTGAGAGTACTGGCTCTTCTGGGCCGGCTCCTTCAGCAGCGATCCCAGTTGCTCGGCCAGCATGAGAGCGGCAGCGAACTGCTCCCCGTGTCCGCCCTTCGAGAGCTGATCGAACAGCTCGCCGGCGCGCGCATCCATCAGCGCCACCTGCTGGCGGTTCGTGAAACTGTCCGGATTGTTCAGGGCTCGGACAGCGGTCTCGACGTAGCGGGATGGCACTGAGGTCGAATACAAGCCCGTGGTCCATCGTGGATGATCTGGGCCACGCCGAACATTGCCACCATGCATTCGGCAAACACATCGACCGCGCCTTGCAGATCCATTGCATAGGACGCCCGAGCGCCGAGAATGCGCCGTACAGCCGTGCCGGCCGATGGGGCGACCGCAGCCACAGGAGCACACGCCGTAGGGTCTACCTGAACACGTTTCACACACAGGATTGCTCGGCGCAAGGGGTCACCGGCGGCGCAAGGCCTATCTCGCCCTCAATGGCCCAAAATTTCAAGCACACTCTCAGGCTATTTCTCACTCCTGATTCCCCTTATCGACTGGGAGCCGGATGTCGCACTTACCGCACAAAAGCACTCGAACACCCCTCGCTTCCAGCGCTCGACAGCGTGTGCATTGCCTATCAGGGGCTGCCTTCCGGTGAGTTATCGGCTCAGCTTGCCATTCGACAAGATGTGGCTTAACAGCTCGTAGCTGATCCAGGCGCTCCGGGGTCATCACTCCCAATGGGGCATCGTAGTGAACCTTCTTGCCCTTGATATCGAGCCGAACGCCAAGGTCGTTCAGCTCTCGCAGGATCTTGCCAGCGTTCATACCTCGCCTTCCTCTCGGGGCTCTACGTCCGCCTGCCCGGATTCGAGCGCAACCTTGCAACCATCCCCGGAGTCGCCATTGACCACAGTGGTATCGAGGTTGCGGGCCAGGGTTGCGGTTGCAGGTAACACGTCCACCTCCTCGGGTATCGGGTCACCCACGACCCAACGGCCCGGTCGGAATCGCCTGGTCTCCAGGTTTCTGACGTAGCCACCATCGGCCGCCCGGCGCAGGCGCCGCCCTGCGTTCGACTTGTCTATCTTGAGGCTCTGGGCGACCGCAGCCGCCGGCACGCCGTCTTCACCGGATTCTTTTCCAACGAGTGTCTCGCCTAGAGCCACGACGGCCTCTACCGTCTCGCGCACGGAAGGGGAGACGGTCGCATCGACGCCCTCTGAGACGACATCGGCCACCAGGTCGCGGACGACATCGTAGTCCTCCAGCGTGGCGACGATGCTGCCTTGGTCGTTACGGTCACGGGTCAATTGGTGCAAGACCGCATGGGCGCGGATCAGGGCGAGCACGGCCAAGAAGTCACGGCGCAGGCGGACCGCGACGGGCGGTATCAGGTTGGCGAGCTCTTCGGCGAACGGAATCGTGACGCGGGTCTCGGCCTCGATCTGGAGCCATCTCTGGAGCTGGAGCCAGGGGCGCAGGTCGACGACCGCGCTGTCCTCTCGTGCCAGCCTCTGGAGAATCGCCTTGGTCTGCTCGGGAGAGTCGTCAGTGTTCAGCGACATGCACCGGGTTTCGTTCTCTGGGTGCACCTTGGTCTTTGTCGTAGTAAAGATAAGGTTCGTCGGACCTTCCTTCTCGATGCGCTCCGTGTAGAAGTTACCAGGGGTTCCTGCGGTTGACTCGTAGACGAGCTTCCCCTCGGAGAGCAGGGTCCGCACGAAATAGCTTGTAAGGTTGTCCTCAGCGCTCTCGCGCAGGCCGGTGACCTCGTAAAAGATCAAGGTGCGGTGCTTGAAACTCTCCTGCGTGTGGATTAACGCTTTCTCGCTGACCGAGGTGAACTCTAGGACCGCTTCGCGCGGGAAAAACTCCGCAGTTTTTTCGATCGTCCAGCTCTTGCCCGAAGAACTGGGTCCCTTCACCGCGATCGAGACTGGCGAATCCTGCACCCGACTCGTAAGGGCGAGATACACGGTTGCAGCGAGTGCGGTCTCGCCCACAACTCCATGCAACTGGACCGCATCCTTGAAAAGGTCCATGATCGCTGGCGATTCGGCGAGTCCTGGGGGTCTAGGTTGCGCGGTTGCACCCATTTCAGAGGGCGCGGACACGGCCCACTCATCCAGTTTTGCGGCAGACCTGTCTAGCCGGTCGGTCATGGCGCGAGGCTCCAAGCCAACCGAATTGCAGCAATCCGACTAGCAGCCATCTCGAGATCCTCCCGGTGCTGCTCGACGGGATCGCCTCCGGCGAGCCGGCTGGCAACGATCTCTACGATCAGGCACTCCTGATCCAGCAACTCCAGGGCATCACGGGCCGGGATCGGTGGGGCCGACCGGCGGCGGCCTCGTCGTTCTGTCGGGTAGGTGTCGAGCTTCGGTGGAAAGAGGTCGGCAAAATCGAGACCGAGCGCATCCAGGATCTCGATAGCGCCGCATCCGGTGAAGCAGTAGATAAGGACTCGACCGTCGTCACCTTCGCGGATCGACAGCGATGGACTCCTGTCCTCGTGGGCCGGACAGCTCGCCATCCAACTACTCGGCCCGGTGCGGCGTACCGCCTCCAGTCGGGCGAGAAGGCGTTGGACCGGATCATTTGGCATCGGTAAGCCTCTCGTTTTGGCGGTCGATGCAGGCGAAGAACTCATCTTCATCGATGAAGATGCGCCGGCCGATCCTCCTGAATGCGGTCTTGAAGCCGTTCGCTGGTAGCTCCTTCACCTCACGCCTACCGTTGCCGCCCTGCACAGTCCGAGTCACCGACCGCGACCTCCAGTACAACCACCGCAGGCCAGGGGCCGTGAAGCCCTCGTGCTTCTTGGGGAACTCGTTGAGTGGGAGAAGATTTGGGTGCTCTGTCATACCATCCTCCGTGTTGTAGAGGATGGTGCCTGACTGCCTCAGTGACTAGGGTGAATATTTGGATGGATTCTTCACCCCAGTGACCAGGGTAAAGACTTAGATGGACTCTTCGCCCTGTTCTGAGGAAGGAACAGAATCGAAGATCTCCTGAGTCAAAGCCGAAAATCTCTCGGCTTCAGCCCTTATTGACTCGGCCTCTGCCTTTCTTGCACGCCAGGCGTCTCGCGCAGTCACGGGCGACACATTGTATTCCTTAGCAACGGACTCGATCGCTTTGTTGTGCGAAAGGCGACGCTTCCTCTGGTGAATCTTCACCGCTATCTCTAGATTTCGCCTCGGAAGATCCGGATCTTCAGGCCGTCCCGGTCCCGAGTTCAAACCTAGCGCGGTCTTCGGATCGCCACCTTTCCATATCTCCTCAAATACCTCGATGAAATAGCCTGTTAGAGGATCGCCACTGGAGCCTCTTTTGCAGAATTCCCAAAGCAGAGCCTCCGCCGCCTTAACATCGGTCCGGTCTGACGCACGAACCCGGTCCATGAGGGCGATTACTCTTGCCCGGTCTTCTTCACGAATCCTCTTATTTGCGTCATCCAACCAGCTCATGAGGCACCGCCAAACACTTTTGCTGTCATATCGGCAACGACCGGAGCCGTGTGCTGCTCGGTCAAGTGGGCATAGCGCTTCACCATGGCTAGGGTCTTGTGGCCGAGTACCTCACTGATGACCGCCAGCGATGCGCCGTTCTGAGCCAGATATGAGGCACACGTATGGCGCAGGTCATGCCACCTGAAATCGTCGATCTCAGCGGCTTTCAGGGCCTTCAGAAAGGCCCTTCGCGGAAAGGTCGGCTTGCCTTTGGCGTCAGCGAAAACGAAATCTACCGCCTTGTCGATTCGTCGGACCTTGGAACGGTCCTTCAACAATTCCAGCGCGAAGCCTGTGACCGGTACAGTCCTGGTCTCTCCGTTCTTCGTTTCGGTGAAGGTCGCGGTGCCCTTCTCCAGATCAACGTCCTGCCAGGGCAGCATGAGCATCTCGTTCTGCCTTGCAGCTGTAGAGATCGAAAAGACCACCATGGCCAGCAGCCGTGGTTCATCGCTCATTTCACACTCAGCGATCAGCGCGTCTCGTTCATCGTCGGACAGGAACCGCACCCGCCCTTTGGGCTCGGTAATTGGGTCAAGTCTCTTGACCGGATTCTCTCGCAGCCAGCCTTGATTGCAGCCGAAGGTACAAGCGGTGCTCATCGTTGCCGAGTATCGTTTCTGCGTGGCGAGGGTGAGTGGTCTTCCGCTCGGGCCACCACCCTCTGCGAGTTTCTCTCGACCTTCAGATATCAACCCTGGTGTCAGACGGTCGAGAGTCGGATTCCCCAAAGCATCGGTCCACCAGTCCAGGTGCATTATTCGCTTCGCCTGTTCCTTCATCGTCAATCCGAGGAAGGTCGAGTTTCCTCCTACCTTTCCTTCTTCCCGTGGCTCCCGGTTGGTGTACCGGAG
>Ga0255047_10002451_pt1 | contig 12240 bp, 10 predicted proteins | sample JV7_2_1_MG_FD_183640 | JGI IMG/M metagenome (GOLD analysis project Ga0255047, IMG submission 183640) | Seawater microbial communities from Jervis Inlet, British Columbia, Canada - JV7_2_1 | ecosystem: Environmental > Aquatic > Marine > Inlet | place: Canada: British Columbia | collected 2016-10-06
TAGGCGCGCGTGCCATCGGGGGCGGACTTGGAAGCACTCCGCTCGAGCTGCTTCGTCCGCCGGAAAATCGCGCCGTACAAGTCGTCGGCGTCTTCACGTCGTGTCAATTTGCTGGTCCGTTCCTCGACGCTGCGCGTGAGCGCGGTCAACGCCGCGCGCTCCGCGTCCGCCTCGTGATCGTCGTCGGCCGCGGACTCCTCGCCCGGGGCCTCCGTGAGGGCCCGCGCCTTGATCGCGTGGGCCAGTTCGATGATGCGGTCGAGGTCGGTCGCGTTGGCCCGCGAGAGCACCTTGCCCTCCCGCACCTCAGCGCCGTTGATGAGTTGCACCGCGTCGCGGATCACCGCGCGCAGCTTCGCGACGCGCGCGACCCGGTCCTCGTCGGGCAGGTCGACCATCGCCCGCGCCAGCGCCATCGGATCGCGTGCGATCAACGCGTCGAAGCACGCGATGCTCGCCTCTCGCTCGCGCTCCATGAAGCGCTCGATCAGCGCCGCATCGCGCGCAATCACCGCAGCATTCGCATCGCTGATCGATTCGCGCAGGTCGAGCGGCTGCCCGGCCCGCTCCGCCACCACCTCCGCGATCTCGCGCCGCGGGGCGTACGTCACGCGCTGCACCTCCTTGATGAGCGCGCGTTGCTTCTCGAGCTTGAGCAGCGCCGCGCGCAGTCCCTCGTCCGCGGTCAGCGCGTGCTCCTCGGCCAGCGCGTTCGCGAACTCCGCGAGCTCCCGGACGTACGCGCCCGAGTAGCCCGCCGTCGCGTCGACCGCGGCCCCCCGCCCGTGCTCCGTCGCCGCGGGGATCCAGCGCTGCAGCATGCGATCGCGGTTGGTGGTGTCGGGCAGGTCGATCTGCAGCACCTCGTGGAACCGCCCCGGCCGGTCGATCAGCGCCGGCGGCAGCCGCTGCGGGTCGTTGCTGGTCATGACGGTGATGAGGCCGCGCGCCTGGTCGAGCCCGTCGAGCTCGGTCTTCAGCAGGTCGTGGAACCGCTCGTCCATCCAGTTGTCGATGTCCTCGATGAACAGGATCGACGGCGCGAGCTCCCGCGCCATCTCGAACGCCTGGATCACGCCGCCCACCGCGCCCATGTGGTAAAAGTCCCGGCTCGACACCCAGATGAAGGTCGTGTCGGGCGCCGTCCGCATCATCACGCGCCCGGCGAGTGTCTTGCCCGTGCCTGGGGGCCCCATCAGCAGCACGCCGCGCGCGGGCGCCTCCATCCCCTTCTCGTTCAGCTTGCCGACCGCCCAGCGCAGCGCGGTCTCGTTCTCCGGCACGAGGAACAGGTCGTCCCAACCGACCGCAGCCCGCTCAAGGAACGCGCCGGAAATCGAGAACGCCTCGCCCTTCAGGAGTTTCATGCCGGCCGCGACTTCGGCCGTGCGCTCCAGGAGCTGCGCCAGCGCCGCGCCGCCCTGGGGCGTCGCAGCGTAGCCCCAGACGTCCAGCCCGAAGTAATCCGGCTGGACGCGGAACACGACGCGCCGTGACTTCTCTTCGAGCATCATGAAGCGCGTGCCGTCCACCAGATAGGTGCCCGTCCGCGTGGAGTTGAGCTTGATCGTCTCGGTCCCCAGCGGCAGCTCGGTGCCGTTCGACCGGACGTTCTTCGTGTCGAGGATCTCCCAGCCCTGCGCCTGCAGCGTCTGGTCGAGCGCTTCCAGCCACGCGCCCATGCGGTTCGAGCGGATGAATACCCCGTCCTCGCGGATCTCTTTGATCTCGCAGTCGAGATACCGCGCCGCGAGCGCGTGGAACGGCGACGCGGGCGGGAAGTTCTCCCGCTCCACATCCCACGCCCGCGAGAGTTGCGGGTTCCACCGCAGCACGTCCTCGGGCGGCTCGTCTCCGTACGCCGCTCGCGCGAGGAGCCCGCGCTGCAGCTTCTCGCTCAGCGGCAGCGTCAGCAGGTGCTCGCGCCGCGCCGCCACGCGCTGGTCGTACGCCTCGTCGTCCGCGTCTTCGCCGCCCTCTTCTCGCAGCGTGTCGAGCAGTCCGACCGCCTCCTCGAACGCCGCGCGCGCCTCGCCCATGGCGTCATCGTCCCGGGGGAGCGCCGCCGCGATCTCCGCCCCGGTGCCGGCACCCGCCCGGTCCTGCCACTGCGTCTCGCACACCGCGAGCCGTTGGTCGTGGTCGGGAAACTCGCCCTTGAGGTCGCCCATGCAGCGGCTGATGAACTCGTCGTGGTCCTCGCTCGCCCCTGGCTTCGGCATCGGTCGGCTCGCGTCGTCAGGCGTGGCGGCAAGCGCTACCGCTGCGTCGTCGTTCGCCGTCGACGCCTCCACGCCGCTCGTGTTCGTGCCGACCTCCGCCGCGGGCGGCGCCGTCGCATCCACGAGCGGCACCTCGCGCAGAATGTACGCCGCGCGCCGGAGCCCGGCCGTCACGACGAACTTGTCGATGTACTTGCGCGGGATGACCCCGCGCTGAATCATCGTCTGGATGTCGTCTTGCAGGCCCGCGTCGGGGTCGGCGGGCACGGTGACCGCGCTCGTCTCCAAGCCGTCGGATCGCACGAAATCGAAGCCGCGGAACTCCCCCTCGTCGTCCAGCAGCGGCTCCACCTCGAGGGGCACCCAGCCGAACGACACCGCGTGCATGTCGCCGCGCTCGTACATGTTGAGGATCATGTTCGCGAACTCGATGTGGTCGGTCCCGTCGATCGTCCGGAGCCGCTCGACCTCGATGGCGAGCACGCGGCCGAGATGGAGGTGATCCTCCTTCTCGACCTTGACGATCCGCCCGATGGGCGGCGTCTGATAGTCGTGCCCCCAGAGGAAGACGCCGTTGCGCTCCAGGTTGGCGGTGTCGATGCCGTCCACGCGGATCTGCGACTGGTCGCGCTTGGTGCCCTCAGACACGGCGATGAACTTGAGGGTGCGTCCGCCGTCGGCGTGTGCCCGGTGGTGCGTCACGCCGTGCAGATTGACCGCGCGACACCACGGCCGCGCAGCGCCGTCCGTCTGGGTGGCATGCCACGTGGCCCAGAACTCCTCGGCCTGGCGACGCGCAAGCGCGTTGTGATCCGTCCGGAACTGCAACGGGACGAGCCCCGGCGTCGCCGCCGCGGCGGTTGTGTTGTGACTCATATGACCGTCTCCCTATGGGGTTGGTTTCGTTACGGATGGATCAACGACCGCTTCTGTCGTGCATCGACAGTTCACGACGTTCGCCGCGTCCCCGGTCCAGCCGGGATCGTTCGGGAAGAGCAGCCCGTTCTCGAACGGCTGCCCCATGAGGCGTTCCTGCCCGGTGATGTCGTGGTCGAAGAGGTTGCCGCGGGCCGGTGAGCGCACAACCTCGTCGTTGGCGGAGAGCCAGGCGTGCCGCTCGACGCCCTGCCCACGGAACTCAATGAACCGCGCGCCGTTGACCCCCTGCGAAATCTCCGTCCGCGCGATCGTCCGTGCCCGGCTCGCGGTCGCCGTCGCGCCGGTCCGGCTGTACTGGTTGAACACGCCGCGCACGCGCGCCGCCAGATCGGTCAGGTTCTCGTCGGCCTGCAGCCCGTCGAACAGCTCGAACCGCAGGTCCTCCGCGAGCGTGTCCGTGACCCGCGTCACCTTGATATCCTTCAGCGCGAGGAACGCTTGCGCGTCCGGCCCATCGAGGCCGATCACCTCGGCGCCGATGGAGGCGGCCGCGCCCTCGGCCCCGGTCGTGATGGCACGCTCGAAGAACGGGCGCGACAGGGCGCGCAGCTCGCGTTCCGCATTCGTGCTCTCGAACAGGATCCGCGCGACGTCGTCCTCGATCGTCCGCGCCCGCGCCGTGAACCCGCGCGCGCCCACCACCTCCTCAAGGTGGCCGAGGACCTCCTTCCGGAGCTGGAAGAAGAACTGGCCGCGCCCGGCGAGCCGCTTCATGTATTGGCGCTCCAACGGGAGGAACGTCTCGACGAACCGCTCCCAGCGAAAGAGCCGGTCGGCGCGCGCGGCCTGCGCGCGGGCCGTGGTCAGCGCGCGCGCCGACTGGACCCCCGGCGCCGGCAGTGCCACGCGACGGGGGGCGGGCAGCGCCAAGGGCGGCCCCCGCTCGGCGTCGTCGTCCTCGATCACGAGCGGCGCGGTCGGCGCCTCGACCGGGGTCGGTCCCATCGGCGCGTCAGTCACCTGTTGCGCGGCGGGCACCTGCGCGAAGGGGATAAACACGTCGTCGCCCCACGGCTGCTTCGTAAAGGGCAAGTCGAGATTGTCGATCAGGTCGTTCAGCGGCACGCCGATGGAGTGGTAGGCCACCGCAATCCGCGCGCGGCGTTCCTCGTCCTCGCGCAGTGCCGCGATCTCGTCGATCGCGAACTCGCCGACGAGGCCGGGCGCGAACCGATCCACGAGGGTGCGCTGGAAGACCGCCTGCACGATCTCCAGCATGGGCAGGACGGTGTTCTCGTAGAGCATGCGCCGGTGCAGTTGGATGCCGGCCATGGACAGCCCGGCATGCTCGGTCGCATTGATCAGCACCGAGCTCACACCGATCACGGCGGAAATCTCCTCACGCGACAGGCGCCGGGACTCGAGGAAGTCCATGTCCTTCTGTGAGAGACCGAGCTTCTCAATCCGGAACGGACCATGGAGGACGGCGAGGCCGTGCGCCTTGTCGGCGCCCTGGTGCTCCTCGAGCCACCCGGTGCGGACCTGCTGGCGCTGCTCCTCGGTCAACCACCGGTCGTCATCCTTGTCCTTCGGATCGTAGGCCAACACGGTGCCGGCCTGTGCGCCGCGCTTGAAAAACGCGTTGTTGAACGCCTGCGCGGCGAAGTCCGTGTCGATCGCCTGCCGGGCCGCCTGGATCGGGCCGACGCCGAGCAGGCGGTCTTGCCCGTCGGGATCGACGGGGAACTTGATGTGGATGAGCTGCTCGGGGGTGAACGTGATCTGTTGCTGCCCGAGCCGCAGCTGCCAGCCACGCAACGCCCCGCCGGCGCCGGTGCGGAGCGGCGTCACGTGGGCGCAGCCGAAGACCTGCATCGAGAGCGGCACGCCGTCCCGCGACTCCATGTCATCGAGGAGCAACCACGCATTGCCGCCCGCCAACCAGTACAGCGCGAGCTGTTGCAGGAAGCTCGACGCGCTCGCATAGAACTCCGGGTGCGGGTTCCGGAGCAGCCGCAGCAGGGGCGCGTCGACGACCTCTTGGCGCTCACCTTCGCCGGCCGCCCCCTCCCAGAGCACATAGCGCGTGGTCGCGAACGCCAGGCCCACGATCCGGAGGCAGGCATAGGCCCACGAGTGGCCGCTGTACGTGGTGGCGCCGCGGAACTGCGCGAGGTCCCCGGGTTTGAAATCAAGGCCGGCAAGAAACGCCTGCGAGACCGCCGAGCGGATCTGCACCTGCATCGCATCCTCAGGCGCGGGCATCGGCCGGCCTCTCGCGTCTAGGATCATCCCGTTCTCCTCGCCGCGTGCGGCAGACGCACGTCGGCGCCCGCTGCGCCCGCAGCGTTCAAAAGTGCGCGTCCTTGCGTGATGGGGTTAGTTCCTACGACGGCTCAGCAGCGGCTCTGCTCGTACAGCCTCTGCCGGTCAATCCAGAATGCTTGTCGCTCCAGCGTGTCCAACCCAGGCAACTCGTGGCCTTCTCCGGGCGGCCACCAATGTCCACCGTACGGGCCATACGTCTCGGCGCCATCATCGCAGTGCGTACAAATGGCATAGCGTGGATGCCGTCGATACTCGCGTACCGTCACAGCGGATGTCGGTCGGCAATAGCTGCCGACCTTGCCGAGCGTCCGTCCGCACACGAGACACTGAGTCTGACTCATGCCGCCTCACGCCACCCGTGGATGCCGCCGCCGCCACGGCTGTCCCCGGCCCAGTCCGCCGTCTGATGCTGGTGCCGGTAGTGCTCCGGCGGGAACGCGTCGGGATGGAGCGCGCTCCGCTCACCGAAGTTCCGCGCCCGCGGCAGCACGGGATAGACTTCCCGCAGCCCGCGGGGCGCCACCCAATGGTGTAACAGGTCGACGTCCCACGTCATCTCGCCGAATCCGACCAACCCAAGGGGAATCGCCTGCCACCGATCGCGCCACGTCGCCCATGCCCACGGGTGGAAGTACCGCCGCCGCCACACCCGGCGGCGTTCGCCCGCTGGCACCAGGGCCTCGACGCGGTTGTAGGCGGTGGCGGAAAACACCTCGGGGGCCTCGCGGTAGGCGTCCCGCGCCCAGAGAAAGAACTCAAGGGCATCGGGGGCGAGCTCCACGTCGTCCTCGACGTGCACCACGAAGTCGGCGGACCGGAAGCCGAACTCGAACGCACTGAGCGTGGCGCCGTTGCAGCCCAGCTTCCAGGGATTCACCTCGACCTGGCACGCCATCCAGTCGACGCCGCGCAGCAGGAGTTCCGTGCGCACGCAGCCCGGCTCCACGCGGGGGAACAGCGTCCACTGTTCAACGCCGTGGCACGCGCGCAGCGCCGCCAGCGAGCGCGCCGTGTAGTCTGGCCGGTCGCAATGGGCCATTGTTATTACCTGCATCACGCTACCTCTTCACCATACGGGCGCCGGCCGTGACGGTGGCGAGATCGCAAAGTGACCCGGTACGCCATGCCGCGCCTGCGCCGCGCGATAGCCCGCGCGATAGCCCGCTTGCCACAAGCCGAAGGACCGGTTCGGGATGCGCAGGCGCGCGCCGTACCGCTTGAACCAGCGATCGAATTGATCGCGCAAGCTCACGGCCGCTTCGCCTTCTCGCTCGGCCCAGGCGGGCCCTTGCCGCCACCGACCACCTTCAGCGCAGCGTCGTCGACGACCCGGACTCGTTCGACGAACCGCGTTCCGTTGCGCGCCGCCACGTTCCGCATGATCGCGTCCCAGTCGAGCGGGGCGTCCCGCAACCGCGTGATCGCGCGCCGTTCGCTCGTGTCGTGCAGCGGCATCCCGTCGTCGGGCGCGAGCGTGACGCCGATCATGGTCCCGCGCGCCTGGCTGGCCTCGGCGAACGCCGCGCGCCGGGCCACTTCGTCCTCGACGTACATCGGATCGCGCAATACCACGGGCGCCTCGGACCACGGCTCCGGCGGCTCCACGCGGCGCGGCATCTCGCCCGAAAGGCCGAACCATTCTCGGATATAGTCTACCGCCCAGGTCATGCCGCCGCCCGCTTCCGGCCCGCCGTCGTGTGATGGCGACGATCGCCGCCGTATTGGAACCGCCGCAGCAGGCTCCGCAATGTCTCCTTCGGTATCCGCAACAGACGCGCCGCCGCGCTGCGGTTGCCGCTAGTGAGCGCCAAGGCGCGCGCCACCAGCGCCTGCTCCACCTGGGTAACGACGCCGTAGTAGTCACATCCCTCTGGACCGAACTCCCACGGCGGGGCCCCGTCGGCGCGGGGCGGCATCATCCGGAGACAGTCCGCGATACGACGCGCCTTCTGTGCCGCGACGATGCGCCGCCGATCCAACGCGGTCGGCGTGCGTTCGAGGGTCAGCGCCCCTTCATTCGGCCCGACCACAATGATCGGACCGCAATCACCCATCGTGCGCTCGGGGCCTTGCCGGCGCCGATGCACGACATCCACTTCCTCGCGCACCCCGTCAATCCACGTCCGCCGCACCACGAGCTGCTTCTGCTGCAGATCGTAACCACACGACGCGCATCGGGCCTGGAAGGGGATCGGGTTCATGCCTTCATCCACCGCACAATCGCGCCGCCGATCCCCCCGAGGACGAGCAGCCACAACGCCAGTGCGAGCACCCACTCCCCCATTCAGGCCGCCGCGTGCTGCGCCATGGGATGGGACACGGCGGGCAGCGCCGCCCAGCGCGCCCGGAGCGCGCCCCTGATCTTGAGGCGAAACGGCGCGCCATGCTCGACGCACAGCACGGCCAGCGTGCCGGGGCCGATCACCGTCGGCGCCGCCGCGTGCAAGGGCGTGATGCAGGTCCGCATGATGCACCGCGCGTGCGCCGGCGCCGCGGCCAGCGCCCGCTGCAGCGGGGAGCGTGCGAGCAGATCGGACTCGTTCACCACGCTAGAAGCCGACGCGCACCGCTGCAGTCGTCGCAATGGCCTGGAACGTCGGGTCGTCTGTCACCGCGGTCAGGTAATGGGCCGCCAGATCCAGCGCGATGGTGTCGGTGAGTGCGATCTCCACCCCGCCCCCGAACTTGACCCCGACATGGTCCGACGTGTCGCGCCGCGCCCCGACCGGATCATTAGCCACACGCATCCAGCTCACGAGGAACTCGCCGTGGGGCCGCAGCTGCCCGTCGAACAGCGTCCCCCGGACGCGGGGCCCGACGCCGAGATTGACGAGATCCACCGTGCCGCCACGCGCGTGGCGCGCGTGCGCGCCGGTGTATTCGACCTGCACCGCGACGCTGGGGTTCAGCACGGGCACGGCCACCCCCGCCGTCCACGCCACGCCGACGCCCTCAAACGTGCTGTCATCGGGCAGGATGGTGCCCGCTCCGGCAAACAACTCCACATCGGCCGCCGCCGCCGGCGACGCCCACCCCACGGCGCACACACACACCACCGCGAACCGCATCCATCGTCTCAGCATCTTACCTCCCTGTTCCCGTCGTCGAATCCTTGGCGACCTGCGGGACGCGGCGGGGGGGTTATCGCGAGACGGCCCCCGCCGCGCCGGTGTTGCTCGTGCCGCAGGAAAACCGGCGCCCGCGATAACTCGGTCGCCGGCTTTGCCCTTCACTTCTTCACCGCTTCTTCAGTGGGCTCCATCCTATGCTCTCCACAGGTACGGAACGCAGCCGCACGGGTCCCCCTACCTTCAAAGTCTTGATCCATGCGTCGAAGTCCGCGCGACGATTGATGCAAACCATGAAAGTCAACTCTGCCGTCTTGTCATCGGTAGCCTGAAACCCGATTAGTTGTCCGGCAACATCGAGTTTGGTCGTCCGACCCGATATTGGCGGCCGTCGTACAGTTCTCAATTCCACGTCGCGTCTCTCACTTCTTCTTCGGCGCCGGCATCACCGCCGGCGGCCCGCCCTTGCACGGCCGCGGCACCACCTGCGGCGTCGTCTTCGTCGTCTCAGTCATCGCCGCCGTCCTCCGTGCGTTCTCGCGCCGGATGTTCGCGGCGATCGCGTCCATGATGCTTCCGTTCACCGTTGCGCACGCGCCTACAGCGTCGTCGCCCGTGGCCCCGTTCGCGCCCTGCACCAACACTTCCAGCAGCTGCTCCCACGCATCGCACAACGCCGATTGCATGCGCGCGATCCGCCACAACAGATAAAACGCCACCACGAGCGCCCCCGACTGGAGCACATCGACGGTCATGCTCAGCGACACCGCGCGCACGGCTGATTGAGATCGTGCACGTGCAGGTTCGGGGCGAGCCGGATCCGGTGCCCCGCGCGATCCACCACGTGGCGCGCCCGGCAGCAATCGGCGCAGTGCACGTTCACTGCCGTGCCCTCTGGCCACTGGTGCCCGCAGGCGTGGCACACGAGACGCCACCGCGACGGGCGCGCTTCCACGCGCGTACGCATCGCTTCCACATCACCTCACGCCGTCGCCCTCTTCTCTGTCACGCCAATGCGAGCGCCACCAGTGGCCGACGCCGGTGGACCTGATGCCGTCCACCGCGCGCGTGCCGAACCGCCTCGGCCGCGCGGGACCGTGCGGCGCGGCGTACGGCGGACACCGAGAGATCCAGGACGTCGCAAATCATGGCGGCCGAGCCCCAATCGTAGCGCTCGTGATCGTCCAGCCAGCGCCAGGCCGCGAGCGCCTGCCGGCTCGCCTGCGGCGACCGCAGCGGCCGTCGCAGATCCCAAAGCGCTTGATCTAGTATCGCCTCCAGCAGCCCGCGCTCCGGTGTCCAGGGCATGCCGGGCGCGCACGCGCACGCGGCTAGGTTGATCGGGTCGGGCTCCTGTTGGCGATGGTCGAACAGGTGCAGCTCGCGATGGCGATATCGCGTGGGTCGCCTGGCGAGCCACCGCTGGGCACGATGTGGCACCCGCGGCCAGGAGATCACCACGTCACCACCCGCGCCTCGAGGTCGAGCGCCCGATGCTTGCCGGCGTGGCCCGCGCGCTCCACGCACGCCAGCGCGGTCTTGCCCGTGCCTTGCTGCGCGGGGCACATGTCCGGCACGCCGACGGCCTCGTCGATCCCGCACGGCATCTCGCCAAGCCCGACCACCTCGATGTTGGTCACCAGCGCCCCGCCGCTCATCATGTCGCGCTGAAGCTCCAGCTCGATCTCGCCGCCGTCTACCTTGACGAACGCGGCTACGACCGGCCCGGGCGCCGCGGTCTTCTCGACCGAGAGGTGGAACGTGATCGCGCCGGAGCCGCACTTGTCCTTCTCGTCGACCTCCACCTCGTCGATCCGGATCCCCTCCCGCGTCAGGCCCCACTCTTCCGCGAGCTGCATCTTCGAGGGCGCGTGCCCCTCGCGCGTCAGCCGCGCGTGCGCGCCGATCGCGCCCATCAACTGGTCGTACGCCTCCGTGGTCATCCGCCACGTGGCCCGGCGCCGCGGGGCGGTCGTAGCCTCGCGGTCAGTGGGCGCGCCGTTGCATGCGCCGCCCGTCAGCGCCTCCACGCCCGCTGCGCAATGCGGACAAGGCGCGCCATTCAGCACGCCCGGCGGATCGCAAACGTTGCGGCCGAACGTCGTCTCCGGCGCGGGCGCCAACGGGCACGCCTTGTCATACGCCCTGGTCGCCCGCTCAAGGATCCGGCCGAAGAGCGTGCGCTTGCACTCCGCGCACCAGTCGCCGCGGTCGATCACCAGCACCGCCCGCGTGTCCGCCGTCGTCAAGCCGATCTTGATCGCACCGTCCACCTCGATCCGGGTCGCCTCCTGTCCGAACACGACGGGTCCCGCGTCCATGACGACCGCGCAACCGTCGCAATGCACTGTCGTCGTCGTGCTCATCCCGTGCCTTTCGCCTTCTGTTCCTGTCCCGCCGGGCGGAAAATGTGCATCAGCGATGCGTGCCCCTGGTCGATGAGCAAGTCCAAACATGAGCCGTTCGTCCCCGCGCCCGCGTCGGCGAGTTCCAGCGCCAGCAGCAACACCGGCCGCACGGCCCCCTCGTACAGCGTCGAGTCGCCCGTCGGGAACTCGATCGTCAGATCCGGGGGGACCTCAAGCGCCATCAGATCCAGCGCTTCGCACGCTGCCGCACCTCGGCCTCGGCCAGTGCCGGCTCGCACGCAGGACACTCGCACGCCACGTCGCGCAGCGTGCCGATCGCGGCGATCCTCTCACAGGCGTGCTCGCCTTCATCCACGCGGCAGCCGGCGCAGCGCGGCGGCATGTGCTCGTCGCCGTACGGCGTCACCGGCGGCTCCTCCAGCGGCCCGTCTGCCGCGAACGAGTGCCCGGCGTTCACGTGCTCGTCGGGGTGCCCCTCCGACAGTTCACACCGGTACTTGGTCCCGCCGGCGTCGAGCGCCGAGCGGGCGTCACACGTGCGCGCCATGCCGTCGATCCCTTCTGGGCGCCGAGACGACGCGCCGCGCCCGGCCTGCTGAGACAAGCCGAGCGCGCGCGTGCCACCCCGCCACCCCACCACCTCGTCGCGCACCAGTGCGCGTAACTCGTCGACGGCCAGCGCGGCCGCCGCTAACCAGGCGTCCCGGAGCCCGCCAGCACACGGCAGGATACACCGCCGGCACACGGGCCCGTGCTCGAGCGGGCGACGACACCCCTCGCACCGTCCCGTGCGGACCCGCGCCAACCGAAAGGCGCGGTTTCTGGCTTGCTTGGCGGTAGGCACCGACCGCGCGGAAGGGACGCATCTCAGCCACGGGTAAACACCGAGGTGAAGTCGCGCGCGGCGCCTTGGCGCCCGGCGGGCGCGAAGGCCAGCATCAGCGCGTCGGCGTGATCCGGACTCGGCTTCCCGTGCCTGCGCAGGTCCGCCTTGCTCTCCAGCTTGGTGCGCCCCCGCGAACTCCGCTCAAACTTCAGGCCCACCAGCTCCGCCGCCAGATCCTCGTCGTGGGGGTCCAGATCGATGTCCCCGTCCTGGAAGCGCTCGCGCAGCCCCCACGCCAACTCCGCCCGGAGGTTCTCGAACTGCTCGTTGTCGCGCGCCCCTTCGCCCACATTGATGCCGATGATGTCGCGCCGGTCTTGCTCGCGCGCCCGATCGTAGGCGCCCTTCCCGACGCCGTTCTTGTCGATCTTCACGCGCGCCGCCCCCGTCTGCTTCTGATCGGCCAGTACATTGCCGAGCGTCTTCATCGTATCGGGTTGCTGATCGGTGCGGATGATGCGCGCCACCGGCCCCCAGCGGGCGCAGAC
>Ga0255047_10002452_pt1 | contig 12237 bp, 8 predicted proteins | sample JV7_2_1_MG_FD_183640 | JGI IMG/M metagenome (GOLD analysis project Ga0255047, IMG submission 183640) | Seawater microbial communities from Jervis Inlet, British Columbia, Canada - JV7_2_1 | ecosystem: Environmental > Aquatic > Marine > Inlet | place: Canada: British Columbia | collected 2016-10-06
GTCTACCTTGAATTTGGAGGGCACAGGCTTGGGGGCAGGTTTGGGAGTCTCCGGAGCCTTCTTGGCGGCAGGCTTCTTGGCGGCAGGCTTCTTAGCCGGAGCCTTCTTAGCGGCAGGTTTCTTGGCCACAGGTTTCTTAGCGGCAGGCTTCTTGGCCGCAGGTTTCTTAGCGACAGGCTTCTTGGCGGCAGGTTTCTTAGCGACAGGCTTCTTGGCGGCAGGTTTCTTGGCCGGAGGCTTCTTGGCGGCAGGTTTCTTAGCCGGAGCCTTCTTAGCGGCAGGCTTCTTGGCGGCCGGTTTCTTGGCCGGAGCCTTCTTGGCCGCAGGTTTCTTAGCCGCAGGCTTCTTGGGGGCAGGTTTTTTTGTGGTCATGGGTGCGGGATCATAACCCGCTTAGAGGTCTTGGACGCGGACAACCAATCCGGCTTCTTGCTGCAGTTGGTCGAAGTAGGTGCGGAGCTGGTGGGCCCGGGCCCGCCCGACTCCCTCCACTCCGGCCAGTTGCTCGGCAGTGGCCGACATCATGCGCGACAGGTTCTTGAAGTGAGCGATCACTCCTTCCTTGACACTGCCGGGCAAGCCGGGAACGGCATCAAGGATGCGGAAGCCGGCCGGACGGGCTGACTCGTCGAGATCCTTGAACCCGAACACCCCGGCCACCGCTTCGGCATCGTGGACTTCGCTGATCGACAAGTGCGCCAGGTCGTCGAGATCCTTCTTCCGATGACGGCGGGCGGCGTAGTCGGAGATCACCAGATCGGCAAGGTGGTCGACACCCAGTAGGAGGTCGGCAGCCTGGAAGCGGATCAACGTCCCCTCTTCTCCAAGAGCAACGGTGAGATCGTCGACTTCCGAGCCGAGCCGGTGGATTATCTCTGCCCGCTGGACTATGGCGGCGGCTGAACGGTAGGTAGAGGCGCCCTCCACTTCCTGACGAGTGAGAAGCTCAACTGACAGGTCGAGCCGGCGTCGGAAGCGATCTAGCGTCTGCACGAGCTGGTTAACACGGGGCAGGACGGTGACCGGGCTCTCCAACTCGTGCCTGCCCTCGGCAGTGAACACGACCGCGATCTTGCGGCCTTCGCTTACCGACACCATCGGACGGCCGGTCTGAATTGCCATCCGTTCGGCAGTGCGGTGGCGAGTACCCGTCTCACTGGTCGGAAGCGAGGAGTCCGGGATCAGATGAACGTTGGCACGCAGGATCCTCTCGGCGGTGTCGTCCAGGACGATGGCCCCGTCCATCTTCGCCAACTCGGCCAGGCGCTGCTCACTGAAACGAGTGTCACGCAGGGAGAACCCGCCGGTGCACAGCTCGTCGACCTTGGATCCGCCGCCCAGAACCACGAGTGCTCCGGAGCCATGCTGAATGATTCGCTCGATTCCGTTGCGCAGCTCAGTACCGGGCGCCAGCCGTCGCAGGACCTCGAGAAGCGACGAAGGCATTTGGGTGACCATCGAGAACCGAGGCTACTACACCCCCTTCCCGGCTTGAGGACAAGCCCGCCGCCCCCAACAGGGCCTCGATCCGGACTCGATCCGGCCCCGGGGCTATGACTCCCAGACCAGCCCGCTCCGCCTCTTCGGTGCGATTAGCGGCCCCGGCCACGGTACGAACCTCGCCGGTCAGGCCGACTTCGCCCCAGGCTGCCAGGCGTCCAACCGGCTCGTCCAGCAGCGAGGACACCAGCGCAAACGCCACCGGCAGGTCGGCAGCAGGCTCCCGGATGCGAAGGCCGCCCGTCACGTTCACGTACACGTCGAGCCCTCCAAAGGAGGCGCCGGCGTGGCGATCCAGTACCGCCAGCAGTTGATGGAGCCGAGCTACCTCGAGTCCCTTCACGCTGCGCCGCGGCTGCGGTGTGGCGCTGGGTGACACCAGCGCCTGAATCTCGACCAGCACCGACCGCCGACCTTCCATCCCCGCGAAGGCCACCGTTCCGGGGACGTCACCCCGCCAGGTGCCCAGCAGAGGCTCGGTGACCTGTTTCATGCCGGAGTCGGTCATCTGAAACAGCCCAACCTGATGGGTGGCCCCAAACCGGTTCTTCTGGCTGCGCAGCACCCGCAAACCGAGTTCGGCCTCCCCCTCCAAAGACAACACCACGTCGACGAGGTGCTCGAGCTGCTTGGGACCGGCCAGCGACCCATCCTTGGTCACGTGCCCGACCAGCACTACGGCGGTGGCAGTGTCCTTGCCGAATCGCACCAGCCGCTGCGCCGACTCCCGCACCTGGTTCACTCCGCCCGGGATGCCGGTGCCGTCGGCGACACTCACGGCTTGAATCGAATCGACGACCACCGCCCCGACTCCGGCGGCGTGGCCGATTATCGCATCGACGTTGGACTCGGCTACCACCGACACCCCGGCGCAACCCAGCCGCTCGGCCCGCATCGAAACCTGATCGACCGATTCCTCGGCGGTTGCCACCAATACCTCGGTCCCGCTGGCTCCAAAAGCGTGAGCCAGCTGCAACAACAGAGTCGACTTGCCGATGCCCGGCTCACCGCCGACCAGGACCGACGAGCCCGGCACCAGGCCGCCACCCAGCACCCGGTCGAACTCGGTCAGGCCGGACGGCAGTCGGGACGGACCCGCTCCACCCACCCGGATCGGCGGCGTGCTCGCTTCCTGCGTTCCAGCATCCAACGGCCGGGAGGAGCGGCACTGGGGGCAGAACCCCATCCATTTGCCGCTGGAGAAGCCGCAATCCGTGCATCGGTAGGTCATGACGGAACCGTATCCGCCGGGTGTGACACAAACACCCCCGAGGGGAGCCGCCCGAGCGGAAAGAGACCTTCCGTGCCAGAATGGGAGCCCGGCCGACATTCGAGGAGCACAGGTGGCAGACGCCCAGGGACCATTTGACGATCTGTTCGATCCCGTTGCGACCGAGCAGCCGACTCCGGCCGCTCCCCAGGTGAAGATGGTGCCATGCCCGTCATGTGGCACGATAAACGAAGCCACCAGTCGTCATTGCGTCTCCTGCGGGGCCCGGGTGGCCCAGGGACCCCTCCCGATGGCCCCCCAGCCGCTCGTTCGCAGCACAGCCGGCTCCCGTGCCCTGATCGTTACCGCGGTTGTCATCGCCGTGGTGGCGGTGATTGCTTTCTTCTACAACGCCTTCGTCGATGACGAGTCCTCGACGACCACAGTCGCCGGCGGGGACGCCACCTCCACAAGCACGCTTGCCGACGGCACCGGCGGCGCCGGCGGGGGCACCAGCACAGAGACTGAGATCCTGACCGCCAACCGGGTGGTTCCTTCGGCCCAGCTATCGGGGTTCCCGGCCGACAACCTGATCGATGCCGATCCGCTGACCGTGTGGCAGGTGGGCCAGGAGGGTGTGGGGGCCACACTCACCTTCTTCTTCCCGGCGCCGGTTTCCCTGGAGCGGATCGAGTTCAAGAACATCACCGACTCCGAGAGCTTCCAGCGCAACTTCCGGGCACGGGGCTTGCGGATCAGCCCCGACGACACCACCCGGCCCACCATCGTCGAACTGGCCAACACCTCCGACCTGCAGCCAGTCGCAATCCAGACCGATCTGACCAAGACCGTTCGGATCGAGGTGACATCGACCTACCCGGCCGAAGCAGTCGGCGATCTCCAACCGTTCAAGGAATTGGCCATCGAGGACATCAAGTTCTTTGGAGTGGTGGTCGAGAACGCCGGCGGGTAGCCAGATTCGGCCCGGAGAGGCATCCAGAGTCGACAGCCCGGTCTACTGCTTGATGTATGGCTGGCCATCGGCCGCCGGAGGACGGGCCTGGCCGACCAACCCTGCCACCACGACAATGGTGACAATGTAGGGAACCATCAACAGGAACTCGGACGGTACGGGGATCCCGAGCAGGCCCAGCTTGGTTTGCATCGCCCGGGCGAAGCCGAACACCAGCCCGGCTGCCAGAGCCCCAAATGGCTTCCAGCGGCCGAAGATCATGGCGGCCAGACCGATGAAGCCGACCCCGGCGGTCAGGTTCTCCTCAAACCTGCCAACCTGTGAGAGGGTAAGAAAGGCTCCGCCGAAGCCGGCGATGAAGCCGCCCAGGATGACATTCAGATAGCGAGTGCGGAACACGTTGACGCCCACCGTGTCGGCGGCTTTCGGATGCTCACCAACGGCCCGTGAGCGCAGGCCCCAGCGGGTATAGAAGAGGCCCAGGTGGACCAATAGAACCAGGATGAACATGCCGTACACGAACATGCTGTGATCGAAGAACATCGGACCCAAGAGGGGGATATCGCTCAAGAAAGGAATGGCATGGGCGGTGATACGGCCGGGCGAGTTGAGATCCTGGGACTCGGCCAGAACACGGGAGGCCAGGAACGAAGTCAGACCCAGAGCGAAAATGTTGATGGCCACACCAGCGATGATCTGATCGACCAGATACTTGATGGCCAGGACGGCCAGCACCCAGCCCAGAAGGCCGCCTACCAGGATGGCGCCGGCCAGGGCGATCCAGATGTTGAAAGCCGAGCCCAGGATCACCGCCACGAAGGAGGCCGTCAGCAGCTGGCCCTCGATGCCAATGTTGATAACCGCCACTCGCTCGCCCATCAAGCCACAAAGCGCTCCCAGCGTCACCGGCACCGAGAGGAGGACAGAGGACCGGAGCATGCCGACCAGGCTGAACGATTGGCCGGCCGCCGCCCATCCCAGAAAGGCCAGCGTAAACAGGGCCATCGCAACAGCTATGGAGACGTTCGTCCACTTGAAGTTGGTCGTGCTCAGCTGGCGGCCACCCAGGAAAGCCAAGATGGCGGCGGCAACCACGCCGAGCATGCGGGTGTTGACGATCCAGTCGATATCGGTGAACCGATCGGTGGGAAGAGCGAGTCGGAACGTGGCGTCGAGGTCCGGATCGACGTTGAGCGCGAATGCCCACACCACGAATGCGGCCAACGCGATCAGCACCCAGCCGGAGATGCGGGCCCGGCGCTCTTCAGCAGTTGCCCGGCGTTTCACGCCAGCGTCGGCAGTGGTAGTGGCCGCGGTCACGATCCCCATCCCTTCGTTAACTGTGTTGGCACGGCCTCAGGAGCCTTGACGCGATAGATCGCTCTCACCAGGCCTGGTGCGGCGATGAACACGATGATCAGAGCCTGGACCACCAGCACCAGGTCGATGGGAATCCCGGCCTCACCCTGCATCGCCCGACCACCGGCTCGGAGGGCACCGAACAGGACACCTGCCCATAGGACCCCGAACGGGTGGGAACGACCCAACAGAGCGAGCGCAATGGCATCGAAACCAATCGTGGCAGCGAAGTTGGTTGTGGCCCGGTATGGAGACAGTCCGAGGATCTGATTGGCTCCTGCGATCCCTCCCAGGGCACCAGAGACGGCCATCACCGCTACCAGGGCGACAACCACGCTCATCCCGGCGAATCGAGCGGCGTCGGGATTGGCGCCCACCGCCCGGAACTCAAAGCCGACCGACGAGCGGAACAGCAGCCAGTAGACAAATGCGACGAGCACGAGCGCAATCAGAAAGCCGATATTGAGGCGGTATTCGCTCCCGAGGATCTTCGGGAACTGGGCAGTGGTGTTGGCAGCCTTGGAAATGGGGTCGAGCCGGCCCGGCTCCTGAAAGAAGGACGTTGTCAGCATATAGTCGACGAAAAACAGGGCTATGAAGTTCAGCATGATGGTGGTGATGACTTCGTGCGCACCCGTCTTGGCTCTCAGCAAGCCTGGAATGCCGCCCCAGATCGCTCCTCCGATGATGGCTCCGATCAGGATCAGCGGGATGTGAATAACGGTAGGAAGCGACCAGGTGAACCCGATGTAGATGGCGACGAGGCCGCCCATGTGCATCTGGCCGTTGACGCCGATGTTGAAGAGGCCCGCCTGGAAGCCGACTGCCACCGCCAGGCCGCCGATGATCAACGGAGTAGCGGAGAACAGCGATTCTGAGATGGAGTTCACCGAGCCGATTGAGCCATTGAAGAGGGCCTTATACGAGTCCACCACGCTGGTGCGCATCATCGACAGGGCCTCGCCAGCGCCGTCAGCCGACCAGGCCCGCCAGGCGTCGACATCTGTCACTGCAATGATCACGGCACCGATGATCAACGCCGTCAGCAAGGCCAGGCTGGGAATCAGTAAGGCCTTCCAGAGTGAGCTCCCGACGCCGGTGATCGCCGTGGTCCAATCGCGGGGATCGGACGGATCCTCCTCGGGGGGCTTGACTTCGGACGTCATTTGGCCGCCTCCGCGGAGCCGAGCATCGCTAGACCTATTTCATTGGTGGTTGCCGTCTTCGGGTCGAATTCTGCCACGATCTCGCCTCGATACATCACTAGCAACCGGTCACTTAGAGCAACAACCTCATCGAGCTCAGAGGACACGATCAGTACCGCGGCCCCTTCGTCGCGCTCTTCCACTATGCGGCTGTGAATGTACTCAATTGAGCCAACATCTATTCCCCTTGTCGGCTGGGATGCGATCGCCAGTTTCACGTCGCGGTTGAATTCCCTGGCCACAATCACCTTCTGCTGGTTTCCGCCCGACAATCCGGACAACGGTACGTCGATCCCGGGGGTCTTGACGTCGTACTCCTCGACCAATTTGGCCGCGCTCTCCCTCACTGCGCCCCAGTCCATGCGAATGCCGTGCGAGAACGGTTCGTCGTAATAAGAGTCGAGGACCATGTTCTCGTAGACGGCGAAATCGAGCACCAGCCCGCTGCGCTGGCGATCCTCAGGGATGTGGGCGACTTCCATCCGATGGATGTCCCGGGGAGAGGAGGTGGTCACATCCGTCTCGCCGATCGTGACAGTGCCGGCGATGGACGGCCTGACACCGGTGATGGACTCGATGAGCTCCGTCTGCCCGTTGCCCTGCACGCCGGCAATCCCGACGATCTCACCGGCACGCACTTGGAAAGAAACGTCCCTGACGGCTTCCTGGCTGCGATCGTCAAGCACGGTCAGGTGGTCCAGGACGAGCACGGGTTCGGTCGGGTCTGACGCGCTCTTGTCGACCACCAGATCAACCGGCCTGCCCACCATGAGCTCGGCGAGGCCCTCTTCGGTCACGTCTGCGGGGGAAACCTCACCCACCGTCTTGCCATCGCGCATCACAACGATGCGGTCCGCGATTTCGAGCGCCTCCTTCAGTTTGTGGCTAATGAAGATGATTCCCTTGCCATCTGCCTTGAGACCGTTGGCGATCTCGATGAAGCCTTCAACCTCCTGAGGGGTGAGAACTGCGGTCGGCTCGTCAAAGACGACGAAGCGAGCCTCTCGAAGAAGGACCTTGATGATCTCAACTCGTTGCTGGATACCGACCGGAAGATCTTCAACGATGGCGTCCGGGTCGATCTCGAGACGGTACCGGCTCGAGATCTCCCTGACCTTTTCCTTAGCGGCCTTTTGGTCGATCCAGCCTGCCTTCCCGGCCGGCTCCACTCCCAGGATCACATTCTCGGCAACGCTGAACACCGGGACGAGCATGAAGTGCTGGTGCACCATCCCGATGCCGGCCTCGATGGCGTCGCTCGGCTCGGTGAGAACCAGCGGCTCTCCATCGAGGAGAATCTCGCCCTCGTCGGCCGAGTAGAGGCCGTACAGCACATTCATCAGCGTGGTTTTGCCGGCGCCGTTCTCTCCCAGCAACGCCACGATCTCACCGGAGGCGATCTCGAAGTTCACGTCGTCGTTGGCAAGCACGCCTGGGAATCGCTTCGTTATACCTCGAAGCTCGAGCTGCAACAGACACCTCCGGCGAACCGACTATTCAACGCCGGTCTAGCCTAACCCGAGACCAAATGCCAATGCGCCCCCCTTGCGGGGGGCGCATTTGCGTGTGTCGGTTAGTGGTTGCGTTAGCAGGCGTCCGAGATGAACACGTGCGACGCGTCAATCGCGCCCGACTTGATGTCGGCCGCCAGGGCGTCGAGCTCGGCCTGCAAGTCAGCAGAGACCCGATCTTCCCAGCTGTGCCATGGGGCAAGGCCAACACCATCGTTAGCGAGATTGCCGCACGAGATGCCGTTGGTCCACGAACCATCGGAGTGGGATTGCACGGACTCAAAGACACCCTTCTTGATGTTCTTGAGAACCGACGTAAGCCACAGATCCTGGTACTGAGCGTCAGCAGCGAAGAAGGCATCGGTGTCGACACCTACCAATGCGGCGTCCAGACCACGATCGATGATCGCATCACCGGCGGGGAGGTTGATAGCGCCTCCGACCGGGATGATCACATCGACGCCCTCGTCGAATAGGCTGTCCGCGGTGCTGCGGGCAACGCCCATGTCGGTGAAGGAACCGGTGAACGTGCCATCCACGTCATCGACTCTCCAGCCGAGAACGGATACGTCCGTTCCCTTGACGTCGTTGTAGTGAGCGGCACCACGGGCGAATCCGTCCATGAAGATGGCTACCGTCGGGAAGTTGACGCCTCCGTAGGTGCCCAACACGCCGGACTCGCTCACGTCGGCTGCGGCATAGCCCGCCAGGAAGGCGGCCTCGTCCGTCTGCCAGACCAATTCACGAGCGTTGTCGAACGTAACGTCCGCGGGCACATCACCGCTGAAGTCGAAGAAGTCGACGTCGACGATGGTCCACGTGACATCCGGGTTGGCAGCGGCGTTGATTGCCGTCGCCTCGCCGAGGTTGAAACCGACCGTCACAATGTGCTCGGCGCCACCAGAAAGGCACGAGTCGATGTTCGGCTGGTAATCCTCAGCTGCGTCGGATTCAAGGACGTTTGAGTCCTCAGTGGCGTAGCCCCCGTCAACCGCCTGCAGGACGCCCTCCCAAGCCGAAGCGTTGAAGCTGCGGTCGTCGACACCGGCCAGGTCGGTCACCAGACAGGTTTTGACGGGGGTTCCCATCATTTCCTCGGTCGTCGTGGTGGTCTCGTCCGGGGCTGCCGTCGTGGTTGTAGTTTCCGGCGGCGCCGTAGTGGTCGTCGCAGCAGCAGTCGTTGAAGTGGTGGAATCGGCGGTCACGTCGTCGTCGTCGTCCCCACCCCCGAATACGAGGAAAGCAATGACGATCACTGCCAACGCCACTCCTCCGTAAATCAGGTATCTCTTGGTTTGGTCATTCATGGAAGTTGACTCCTTCTAGGTCAGTCAAAAGGAGGCAGAAGAGCCTCCGCGCCGGAGTCTAACTACGCGCGAACTATCGGTGCCAAGTCGGGGGGAACGCCTCCGGCGTTCCTAAGGAGTTGCTCCGCAACTCCAGGAGGTGGGGCACCCAACAAGCGAGCCGCATATCGGCGTTCTGGCTGATTGCCGAAAGCCGAATGCTGACGGCTGGCTAGCCCTCGCTGTCGGCTAACTCCACCGGCGGAGCGTTGGGCGTGTCGACGCCGCCGAAGCTGAGGATCTCGGGATCCTCCTCGTCGGCGTCCACCAGGATGGTGGTTCCGGGGGCGAACTCGGCGTAGAGCATCTTCTCGGCCAGTGTGTCCTCCAGCATGCGCTGAATGGAGCGACGCAACGGGCGGGCGCCCAGCTGGGGGTCATAACCCTTCTTGGCCAGCAACTCCTTGGCACCCTCGGTAAGGACGATCTCCAGACCCTGGGAAGCCAGCTGATCCTGGATGCGGGTAATGAACAGATCCACTATTTGCTTGACCTCGTCCATCGTCAGCTCGTGGAAGGCGATCACTTCGTCGACCCGGTTGAGGAACTCGGGCCGAAAGTGCTTCTTGAGAGCGTCGTTGACCTTCTCCTTGATTCTCTCGTAACTGATCTCTGCGTCATCGCTGCCAAAGCCGATGTTCTGACGGCGCAGGTCGGCGGTCCCCAGGTTGGAGGTCATGATGATCACGGTGTTCTTGAAGTCGACCGTGCGGCCCTGGGCATCGGTGAGCCGGCCATCCTCGAGGATCTGCAGCAACGTGTTGAACACGTCGGGGTGGGCCTTCTCGATCTCGTCGAACAGGACGACCGAAAAGGGCTTGCGGCGGACCGCTTCGGTCAGCTGACCGCCCTCGTCGTATCCGACGTAGCCGGGGGGTGACCCGACCAGGCGGCTGACGGTGTGCTTCTCCATGTACTCGGACATGTCAATCTGGATGAGAGCGTCTTCGTCGCCGAACAGGAATTCGGCCAGGGCCTTGGCGGTCTCGGTCTTGCCGACACCTGACGGTCCCAGGAAGATGAACGAACCGGCCGGGCGCTTCGGATCCTTGAGGCCCGAGCGGGTCCGCCGAATGGCCCGGCTTACCGCCGAGATGGCGTCCTGCTGGCCGATGATGCGGTTGTGCAACTCGTCTTCCATGCGGAGAAGCTTCTGGGTCTCCTCCTCGGTGAGGCTTTGTACGGGGATCCCCGTCCACTGGGCCAGGACTTCGGCGATCTGCTCCTCGTCGATGGTGACGTCGAAGAGCGCCCCGGCCTCGGTGTACTCGGTCTCGCGCGACGTGCGCTCCTGCAGAAGCGTGCGCTCCTGGTCGCGCAGCTGGGCGGCGCGCTCGAACTGCTGGGCCTGGGAGGCCTCGAGCTTCTGGGTGCGGACTTCTGACAGCTTGCCTTCGAGCTCTTCCAGCTCAGGGCCAAGCGCTTTGCGCTTCAGGCGCATGCGACTGCCGGCTTCGTCGATCAGATCGATGGCCTTGTCCGGGAGGAAGCGGTCGGAGATGTAACGGTCGGCCAGGTTGGCAGCCGAAACCAGCGAGCCGTCCGTGAAAGTGACCTGATGGTGGATCTCGTAGCGATCACGCAGTCCCTTGAGGATGAGGATGGTCTCGGCCACCGTCGGCTCGCTGACCTGCACCGGCTGGAAGCGGCGCTCGAGGGCGGAGTCCTTCTCCAGGTACTTGCGGTATTCCTCCAGAGTGGTAGCGCCGACGGTTTGGAGCTCGCCGCGGGCCAGCATCGGCTTGAGGATGCTGGCGGCGTCGATCGCGCCTTCGGCTGCGCCGGCGCCGACCAGCGTATGGATCTCGTCGATGAACAGAATGATGTCGCCGCGGGTCCGGATCTCCTTCAAGACCTTCTTGAGCCGCTCCTCGAAATCGCCGCGGTAGCGGGATCCCGCCACCAAGGCGCCGAGGTCGAGGGTGTAGAGCTGCTTGCCCGTGAGGGTGTCGGGCACTTCATTCGCCACGATGCGCAGAGCCAGGCCTTCCACGATGGCCGTCTTGCCGACGCCCGGCTCACCGATGAGGACCGGGTTGTTCTTGGTCCGACGTGACAGGACTTGCATGACCCGCTGGATCTCGTCGCCGCGCCCGATGACCGGGTCCAGCTTGGAATCACGGGCCAGCTGAGTGAGGTTGCGCCCGAACTGGTCGAGCACTGCCGATCCGGATCCAGAGGACTCGCCACCGCCGCGCTGCTGGCGGCCGCGTTCCTGGGTGCCGCCGCTTGGCTGGTCTTCCTGTTGAACGCCGGAGAGCAACTGGATGACGGTCTGGCGCACCTTGTGCAGGTCGGCGCCCAGCTTCTGGAGCACCTGGGCGGCGACGCCCTCCCCTTCGCGAATCAGGCCGAGGAGAATGTGCTCGGTTCCGATGTAGTTGTGACCGAGCTGGAGGGCCTCACGGAGTGACAGCTCGAGAACCTTCTTGGCGCGGGGGGTGAAAGGAATGTGGCCGCTGGGAGCCTGTGACCCCTGGCCGATGATGTCGACGACCTGCTGGCGGACCGAGTCGAGCCCAATGCCCATAGTTTCGAGGGCCCGGGCGGCGACGCCCTCCCCTTCGTGGATCAGTCCGAGGAGGATGTGCTCGGTTCCGATGTAATTGTGGTTGAGAAGGCGAGCTTCCTCCTGGGCCAGGACGACGACCCTGCGAGCCCGCTCGGTGAATCGCTCGAACACCTTTGTTCCTCCTAATCAGTCCGGCGAGCCTAGCTGGCACGCCGTGCGCGGAGTATACCGCTAGCCCTTTTCTAGCTACCAGGGCCCTCTTACCGGCTCATTTAGGGTCCGTCGGCGTCTCCGACCGCCCCCTTTAGCAACCCGGGCCAGGAACAACGTCTGTCGTTTGCACGTATTCCCCGCCCTCGAGGGCGGCAACCCTCCGGGTTACTTGGCAGTTGCTACGCAACTGCAAGGGGGGAGCGGTCAACCAACATCCAGGCATGACGCAGATTCCAGGCCTCCCCCCATCCGTCACCGGGGCTGCAGCCCGGGGCCACCTTCCCCTCAAGGGGAAGGAACAGTTTCCCCCCTTCCGACCTGGTGGTCGCCACCTAAACTGAAGTGGATGGACACCCCTTCGATTGGAGAGCTTGTTCCGCTGCCCGCGGTGTGGGATCGCATGCAGCG
>Ga0255047_10002453_pt1 | contig 12234 bp, 10 predicted proteins | sample JV7_2_1_MG_FD_183640 | JGI IMG/M metagenome (GOLD analysis project Ga0255047, IMG submission 183640) | Seawater microbial communities from Jervis Inlet, British Columbia, Canada - JV7_2_1 | ecosystem: Environmental > Aquatic > Marine > Inlet | place: Canada: British Columbia | collected 2016-10-06
TTTCTTTCACCAAGCTGTCGTTCGCCGACGCGTACTCTGACGCGCGCACGGAGCTGGTTGCGGCCTACCAGGCGCAGGATTATGCGGCGATGCAGATCGCTGCGAACAAAGCATTGCAAGCACGACCCGGTTATCCGGGAGCGCTGTTCAACCTGGCCTTTGCAAAGTCCCTGGACGGAGATAGCGCCGGTGCGCTGGTGGTGCTGAGTTCACTGGTGGATACGGGCGTGGACTACGGCGTTGCCGACATTGAGGAATTCACTGCGCTGCAATCATTGCCAGGCTGGCAGTCATATGCCGATGCTGTCGCTGCTTTGCAGGAACCGATCGGCGAGGCAAGCGTTGCCTTTACCCATGACGTTGGCGATTTTGTTCCCGAGGGAATCGTCGCGATCGATGAAGACCTGCTGCTCGGCAGTATTCGGCATGGATCGATTGTGCGAGTCGGCGATAATTCCGCAATCCTCAGCAGTCCCGAGGAATCGAACTACTGGAGCGTATTCGGTATGCGGCTTGGTCCGGACGGCGGGCTCTGGTTCGCGAGTGCGGCGATTCCCGAATATGCGGCGATTGATGAAGCCTCGGCCGGAGCGACGGGGCTGTATCGTCTGGATCTCGATTCCGGAGAAGTTACCGCTTGCGCGATTCTGCCAAGACAGGACGAACCCATGGTGCTCGGTGACCTCGTGTTCGCCGATGCTAATACGATTTACCTGACCGAGAGCCTGACCGGCGCGCTCTACCGCTACACAATATCTTCAGGCGAAATGTCACAGGTGATCGCGCCCGGCTCGCTACGTTCGATGCAAGGCCTTGTTCTCGACGACAGCAGGCAATTTCTGTACGTATCCGACTACGTTGGCGGATTGTTCCGCGTTCGCCTGTCCGACTACTCAATCGAACGCGTGACCGCGGTCGGGTCGGTCAGCCTGTTCGGCATCGATGGTCTGTATCGGCACGGCGATGAGCTCATCGCAATACAAAACGGCATTCGCCCCAACCGGGTGGCCTCGTTCACGTTGGGCGCAGATGGCACGTCCATTACGGGCAGCCGTATTATCGCGAGGAACCTGCCTGAATTCGACGAGCCGACGTTGGGCACTATTGTTGGCGATGACTTCCTGTTCGTTGCCAATAGTCACTGGAATCGTTTTGATCGTGACGCCAATCTGCCGGACGGCCTGAGCGGACCGATCGTCCTCAAAATCAAACTGTAGGAGAACAATTGTAGGAGCGGCTTTAGCCGCGAAATTTCTTCGAGCCTGAAGGCCCTCCTACAACATCGTCAGGGTAACAATCAGCGGCAGGTGATCGGAGCCGATATCCGGGCCCGTGCGAATGTCGACGACGCCGATGTTGTTCGAAACCAGGCATTGATCAATGGGAATCATTGCGAACGGAAGATGCACTGGCCAGCTCGGCAGTATGCCGAAGCCGGCACGTGCATTGCGGAGACCAGTCTGTTCGACCAGTTTCCCGTAGTGGTGTGCCCACATCGAGATGTTCAGGTCGCCGATCAGAACGACCGGTCGCGGCGCGGCATTGACGAGTTCGCCTGTATCCTGCAGTTGCTGATTGCGGCCATCGAATTCAGTGCGACCGATAGGCGGCATTGGATGGGTGCTGATCAGTGTAAGCAGCTGGGAGTCGATGTGTGTCGTAACGATCAGGCTGGGATAGCCGAAAGGCGGGCTCTCGTGCTGCACGACGCTGTCGAGGAGTAACCGCGAATACACGGCAATGCCGAAATTGTCGTTGCGCGAGACGACTTCCCGGTACGGGTAGTCTTTGTGAATCACCAGCAGCGACGTCTGCAACGGCTCGTCAATTTCCTGTACAAAAACGACGTCCGGCTGTTCCTTCCTGATCAGTTCAATGAATAGTTGGTGTTCATTGTTATGCGCGTAAACGTTGGCATGCAATATCGTGAAACTCGTCGAAGGGTCGGGCGACAGAGGCGTGGCGCCGAAATACCAGGGTGCGACGAACCAGGCATTCGTCGCGGCAATCGCAAGCATTCCGAGCGCCCAGTTGCGGTCGCGTAACACCACGAAACCCATAGCGAGAGTCACTGCGACGACGCAATACTGTAGTCGGAAGTGAGAAAACAACTCGAGCAATCGATGCCACTGATCGAACAGCGTCAGCAAAGAAAATACCGCAGTAACGAAGGCCCCAAGCTTGAGCAGGCGAGTCATTCAGGCGGCGGAGTCCGGTGGCAATCCATGCCCCTTCGGATAGGCGCTCCACGCCGTCTCGAGTTTTTCTGTTACGCCAAACTTGTTCGTCTTCCATATCAGGTAAGCGGTGAGAGCAACCACGACAGTAGCGACGATCGAAGCCTCGGCACCGAATTTGCCGCCGCTGATCCAGTCGGCGCCCTGCGGCTCGGCGGCAAATACACTCCATTGCACGTGGTAGCCACTTACACCCATGCCCCAGAATGAGGCTTGCATCCAGTTCCAACCAAGATGCAATCCTGTTGGCAGCCAAAGCGACCTCGTCTTCAGGTAGCAGACGCTCAGCAGAACTCCGGCAAGAAAGATGTTCAGTGAGGAAGGGATGGTGGAGTCAGGGTTATCGAGATGCAGCACAGCAAATATGGAGCTGAGCAGAATTACTGCGATCCAGACTCGCGAGCCCTCGATGAATGCTTGCAGGGGGTAGCCGCGGAGCATCAATTCCTCTAACAGGGCGGCAACAAAGAACAATAGGAGTGCCTTGGATAGGCCGGCGAGGAGATTGAGGGTCAGGTCGTTAAGTGACAACAACATAAAACCACCCGCCCAGAGCAATGCAAGAGTAATGGATATCATCACTACACCGATGATCAGGCCGAGCCCAAAGTCCCGTTTCCAGCCGTCCAGCAAGCCCAAACCCAGCAGCATCAAGGGCCGGCGATCGATCCATTGCAGAGCAATCAACGCAGCGAGAATCATTGCGAGAGTAAGTCCGCCCCGGTCGCCAAGCTCTTTCCAGGTTAGTAACGCATCGCCTTCGTCCGGAAATGGTATGAATCTGATCAGCCACCCAATCGCCGTCGCAAGGGCAAAAGTCAGGAGCAGAAAGATTGCGATTCGCCATAGCGCCCGAAGATGACCGAAACGATTGACAAACACGCGACGAATCATGGGTGGGAGCATATCGGGCATCCTTTTTTCTTGGCAATATTGACCGACTGAAAGCGGCCGTTACCCGCATCGTACAGTTGCAGTTCGCCGCGTGGGGAATCGATTCCCGCCAGGTGCTTGAGTGCCTCGACGGCCATGAGTGAACCGATGACGCCAGGTACCGGAGCTAACACGCCATTGCCCGCACAGTTTTCGAGTGACTCGTCGGCGTCCGCGTACAAGCAGCGGTAGCAGGGCGACGTACTGTAGTCCGGTCCGAAAACGGCGACCTGCCCCTCCAGGCGGATCGCGGACCCGGACACCAGGCAGCATCCGGCGTTGACGCACGCGTCGTTGACCAGGAAGCGGGTCGCGAAGTTGTCGCTGCCGTCGAGGACGATGTCGACCTCGTCGATTGTGTGCGTCAGAGCAGCTTCGTCGAGTCGCGCGGTCAATGGCGTGAGCCTGATATCCGGATTCAGAGCCGAGAGCTCTTGCGCAGCGACTTCGGCTTTCAGTTGACCGACATCAGCCGGGCCAAACAGGATCTGCCGGCCCAGATTGGTCTCGTCTACCGTATCGAAGTCGTTGAGCAAAATATGGCCGACGCCGCTGGAGGCAAGATAGCTTGCGGCGGCGCAACCGATACCGCCGACGCCGATCAGAAGCACGCTCGAGCTCGCTATTCGCTGCTGACCGTCGGCGCCGACCTGTTTAAGCGCTACATGCCGAGCGTCGCGATTCATTACTCGTCGATTGTGACTTCCACAATCGTCACCGTATCGAGCGGCACATCCTGGTGCCCAGCGACGCTACCGGTTGCTACGCCGGCGATAGCGTCTACGACATCCATGCCATCGGTCACTCGTGCGAATACGGCGTAACCGAAATCGCGGTCGCCGTGATTGAGAAAGTCGTTGTCGCGAAGATTGATAAAAAACTGCGAGGTCGCGCTGTCTACAACACCCGTACGCGCCATCGCCAGTGTGCCGCGCAAATTCGTCTCGCCATTGTCGGCTTCGTTCTTGATCGGGTCGCGCGTCGGTTTGCTCGACATGCTCTCGTCCATGCCACCGCCCTGAATCATGAAATTCGGAATGACGCGATGGAAAACCGTGTTATTGAAGTGTCCGTCCGTCATGTACTGACGGAAATTTTCGCAGGAAATCGGCGCTTTCTCGTCAAGTAACTCAACGGAAATGTCACCGTGATTGGTCTTAATTGTGATCATTTTTACTCGCTTCAGGTCTGGCTGATGTCATTCGTGGCTTGCCAGCGTAATCGTCAACGCACGCGATGTCACGCCAGCCATTTGCTGTAAGGATTGCGGCGACGGCATCCTGCTGTTCGTTACCATGCTCGAGAATAAGTAATCCGTCGTCTTCGATGATCGACAGGCAATCGTGTGCCAGCAGCCGAATCGAGTCGAGTCCGTCGGCACCCGCGACCAGCGCCAGGTCGGGTTCTGCACTGAGTGCGGCCAGCGCCGCGTCACCGGCTGCAACATACGGTGGGTTGGAGAGGATGATGTGAAACGAGCGACCAGTGACGGGGGCAGTCCAGTCACCCTCAATGCAGGTGACATTCGGCAGGTCAAGCTGGCGGACATTCTGTTGCGCAATCGTCAGCGCCTCCGCACTCGCATCGACCGCCGTAACATCGCAGCCCGGTCGTTCGCGTGCGATTGCCACGGCAATCGCGCCGCTGCCGGTACCGAGGTCGAGTACTTGCCATTCCGCTTTGCGCGGGATTTCGCGCAAGGCGTACTCGACCAGTAGTTCGGTTTCAGGTCGTGGCACCAGGGTTGCCGACGTTACCTGCAATTCAAGTGACCAGAATTCCTTGGTACCCGTGATGTAGGCCATGGGCATGCCTTCTATTCGTCGCTCGATGGTCTCATTGAGGCGTTGCAACGCAAGCTCATCCAGGGTGTCTTCGGGATGCGCGAACAAATAACTGCGTGGCATGTTGATCGAGCGGGCGACGAGAATCTCGGCATCCAGACGCGCAGAATCGCTGCATTCGCCCAGACGCCCGGTCGCGTCGACGATTGCTGTGTCTATGGAAATTGTATCGGCGGTTGACGGCATCGTAATCAATCGGAACTATACGCGCATGAGAGTCTATTCCAATATTCTGGAGATGGTCGGGCGGACGCCGATGCTTGAAGTAAAGCGTCTCGACACCGGCCCTTGTCAACTTTTCCTCAAGCTCGAATTGATGAATCCGGGCGGTTCTGTCAAGGATCGCATCGGCGTTTCGATGATCGAAGAGGCGGAGCGTCGTGGTGATATCAAGCCGGGCGATCTGCTGGTCGAAGCGACGGCGGGCAATACCGGGCTTGGCCTTGCGCTGGTTGCTGCGCAAAAAGGCTATCGCCTGTTACTCGTGCTCCCCGACAAGATGAGTCAGGAGAAGATTTTCAACTTGCGCGCTATGGGTGCGGAGGTCGTTCTGACCCGGTCTGACGTTGCCAAGGGGCACCCCGAGTACTACCAGGATCTCGGCAGAGCCATAGCCGAGGAGCGGGGCGCCTATTTCATCAATCAGTTTGGCAACACGGATAATTCACTCGCACACGAGCAAACAACAACACCCGAGATCCTGGAGCAGATGGAGGGCAATCTTGACGCGATTGTCCTTGGTGTTGGTTCCAGCGGTACCGTCAGTGGCATTTGCGCATACCTGAACGAACATGCGCCTGATGTTGACGTCATCCTGGCAGATCCGGTTGGCTCGATCCTTGCCGACTACATCAATACCGGCAATCTCGGCGAAAAGCACAGTAGCTGGCTTGTTGAAGGCATCGGCGAAGATTTCATTCCCGACATTGCCGATTTCTCGAGAGTCACGCAGGCCTATGCGATCAGCGATGCCGAGTCGTTCGCCACTGCGCGCGAGTTACTCAAAACTGAAGGGGTTCTGGCTGGATCGTCAACGGGCACGTTGCTGGCAGCTGCACTCAAGTATTGCCGGGAACAAACTGAACCAAAACGCGTTGTGACCTTTGCCTGCGACACCGGCAACAAGTATTTGTCGAAGCTCTATAACGATTTCTGGCTGGAAGATCAGGGCTTCATCGTGCGCGAGCAATGCGGTGATCTGCGTGATCTGGTCGGTCGTCCGCACGGTGAGCGGGCAACCGTTACCGTCGGCCCGACCGATGTTCTGGCCACCGCACATAATCGACTACGCAACGCAGGCTTTTCGCAATTGCCCGTGATGGACGAGGGAAAACTGGTCGGCATCGTCACCGAGGACACGATCATTCAGCATGTATTCGGCAAGCCGGAATTGATGAACGCACCCATCTCCGACGCAATGGAGTCGGCTTTCATCAAGCTGGATACGAAAACCAGCGTTAACAACCTGGTCTCGATGCTGAGCGTGCAGCCGTACGCGGCGATCCTCGACGGGGATCAATTCGTCGGGCTGATTACTCGCTCCGACGTGCTGAACTACCTGCGGAGGCAGGTGTAGTTGTTGGAGCGCCTGTAGGAGTGCCTGTAGGAGCGGCTTTAGCCGCGATCGGGTCTGAAGGCCCTCCTACGTTATTGATCGGTTAGCGAGGCGAGCTGGTCGGCCTGGTATTCGTTGATCAGCGGATCGATTACCTGGTTGAGTCCACCCTCGAGAATCTCATCAAGTTTGTACAGCGTCAGATTGATGCGGTGGTCAGTGACCCTGCCCTGCGGATAATTATAAGTACGGATGCGTTCCGAGCGATCACCCGAACCCACCAGCAGTTTCCTTTGCTCGGCCTGCTCGGTTGCCTGGGCTGTGACTTCGGCGTCCAGCAGCCGTGCCTGCAACAGGGACATGGCGCGGGCTCGATTTTTGTGCTGTGAGCGTTCGTCCTGACATTCGACCACGATCCCGGAGGGCAGGTGGGTCAGGCGAACAGCGGAATCCGTCTTATTGACGTGCTGGCCGCCCGCGCCAGAGGCACGGTAGGTGTCGACGCGCAATTCTGCCGGGTTGATTTCGATCTCCTCAACCTCATCGGGCTCCGGCAAGACCGCGACCGTGCATGCAGAGGTGTGGATCCGCCCCTGTGACTCCGTAGTCGGCACGCGTTGTACTCGATGTGCGCCGGATTCGAATTTCAGGCTGGCGTAGATGCCATTGCCCGTCACGCGGCTGATGATTTCCTTGTAGCCGCCATGCTCACCGTCACGAGCACTGAGTATTTCCATATGCCAACGCCTGGCTTCCGCGTACTTCGAGTACATGCGAAACAGGTCGCCGGCGAAAATGGCTGCCTCGTCACCGCCGGTACCGGCGCGAACCTCAAGGTAGACGTTGCTTGCGTCACGCGGGTCCGGCGGAATCAGCGATTTTTGCAAATCGAGTTCGAGCGCTTCGCTGCTGGCGGCCAATTTCTCCAGTTCGTCCTGTCCCAGTTCGCGGATTTCGGCATCACTGTCCGCAACCATCTCCTGCGCCGCGGAAATTTCAGACTGCGTAGTCTCGAAATCAGCAAACAGTTTGACGATCGGGCCGATGCGCGCGTATTCCTGCGACAGTTCCCGATACTGGTTTTGATCGGCTATGACTTCGGGCTCCGCCAATAGTCCTTCGAGCTCCTCGAAGCGCTCGCGGACCGAGTCGAGTTTGTGATGAATGGAATCCTTCACGATTGCCCGTCCTCATCAAGGCCGAACAGAATTCGGGCTGCAGCAATGATCTCTTCGTTCGACGCTTCGCCCGCCTCGCGCAAGCGGACGCTCGGGTTGTGCAGCATTTTCTTCATCATCGCGGCGGTTGCGTACTCGATGACGTCGGCGCTGCTCATTCCTTTTGCCAGGCGCCGTTGCGCCTGGTCGGCAACCTCATCGCGTATCGACTGACCATGATCGCGTAGTGCCATAATTATCGGGTTGGCATCTTTGGCGCGCTCCATACTCGTATAGCGCGTTATTTCATCGTCGAGGATGCGATTGGCGTCGACTGCCGCGGCTTCGCGATTGCCTTGTCCTTCGAGTATCACTTTGTCCAGATCATCGATCGTGTACAGGTAAACATCGGCGAGCTCGCCGACCCGCGGATCGATATCACGCGGTACAGCAATGTCCACTGCAAACATCGGTTTGCGCCTGCGAGTGACGATTGCAGACTCCATCTGGGCGTGCGAAATAATAGGCTCGGAGCTGGCCGTGGAGGTAATCAGGATATCGGCCTCGGACAATGTTCCTTCAAGCTCCGATAGCGGCACGGCATAGCCGCCAAACCGGCTGGCGAGTTGTTTGGCACGCTCCAGATCGCGATTGGCGACAAACAGTCGCCCCAGGTCTTTCCCGGTCAGATGCTTGGCCACCAGTTCAATTGTGACGCCCGCCCCGACGAGTAGTGCAGTGTGCTGCGAGAAACCGGCGAAGAATTGCTGTGCCAGACTGACGGCAGCAGAAGCGACCGACACCGGGTTTGCGCCGATTTCGGTTTCGGTGCGCACCTTCTTGGCCACCGAAAACGTATGTTGGAACAATGCACCAAGCTGACTACCCAGCGTTCCGGCCTGTTGTGCGTCGCGTACCGAGTCCTTCAGCTGGCCCAGGATCTGTGGCTCGCCGAGCACCATGGAATCCAGGCCACAAGCGACTCGAAAAATATGGCGGATGGCGTCATCTTCATCGAGGGCGAACAGAGTGTCGCCGAAAACCGGGTCCAGATTGCCCTCACTATGTAGCCAGGATTGCAGTTCCTGACGACCAGTGTCGCTGCAAATGACATAAAATTCTGTGCGGTTGCAGGTCGAAAGCAACACGGCTTCGTCGATGCTGTCTATTTGTTTCAGGCGCGCGAGGGCCCGGCCTATCTCGTCTTTCGCGAAAACGACTTGTTCGCGAACTTCGACAGGTGCCGTGGTATGGTTCAGCCCGAGAATTTGCAGCCGCATGGGTGATAATTGTATGCGAACTGATCGCTCAGTTCCTTGTCTCTGTTACTTACGCGCCGCACATGCGGTTACTCACTGAATGAAGCTCAGAGGCCGAATGACCCGAATCCATCGAATATCGCCTGCTTGTGTACTGCTGGCAGCACTGATTCTTGCGGCCCCACTGCATGTGCAGGCGGATGCCGACGCAGGTATTGAGGCCGCGGGGCACCTGATCGAGGGCGAGAACGCACTGCAATCCGGCGATTATCTCAAAGCAGCTACCGAGTACAGAATGGCTGCCGAACTCAGCGAAAACGTTGAGGTTGCGCGCAATGCGACCCGGATCGCCTTACGGCTCGGCTTCAATGATGAAGCGTTGCTCGCTGCTACGCGCTGGCTGGAGCTAGACGAGGAAAGTGACGAGGCGCGTGTTTTCTACGCACAGCTGCAACTGCGATCGGGCAATATCAAGAAAGCTCGGAGCGCGATCGAAGAGCTCATCGACACCGGTGATGGCCAGGCAGACCGGCGATTGTTATCACTGTTGCCGATCCTGTCTGAAGAAGATCCGCACAATGCCGACATGCTCATGCGCGAGCTCGCCAAGCCCTACAAGGATTCCGCGCCAGCAAATTACGCGACCGCTGTCATGGCGTTGCAGGCAGGCGATGCTGAATACGCATTGAAAAAAGCCGCTCGCGCGACCGAATTGGAACCGGACTGGCTAAAACCCAAATTGGTTTACGGACGGGCTCTGTTGCTCGGCGGCAAGGTCCACCAGGCAATCGAATACACCGCAAGAATTATCGGTGACAACCCGGATGTAGACCCCGACGCGCGCATGGAACTGGCATTGATGTACATGTCCGCAGGCCGGGACGATGATGCTCTAAGCCAGGTTAACCAGATACTACTTGAACAATCCGGGCGAACCGATGCGTTGCGCCTGATGGGCATTATCAATTTTCGGCAAAGCAATCTCGATGCCGCGAGGGCTGATTTCGAAGATTTGCTCGCCAGTGGTAGTTACACGATGGACGCATTCTACTACCTGGCCCGGATTGCCGATTTCCGCGGCGAGCTGCAGCGGGCGATACGATTCTACATGCAGGTTCGTGAAGGTCAGTTTGCCGTGACATCCCAGCGTCGCGCCAGTGCCCTGACGGCCATTCAATTAGATGATCCCGAGGAAGCGCTGTACCAGCTGGACCTGTTCGGCGAACGCAATCCACGGTTTGCCGTCGACATGGTGCTCGCCAAGGCGCAATTGCTGGCGGCGTTAGAGCGCTATGACGAGGCACTGGGCTATTACAACAAGGCACGCGAATTTCGGCCCGAGGACGAGGGTACAGCCCTGGGCAGAGCTGCGTTGCTGTTGAACATGGATCTGGTGAACGAGTCAGTGCATGCGTACCGGAGCGCGGTGCTGCGCTGGCCAAATAGCCCATTAACACTGAACGCACTCGGCTACACGCTTGCCGATCGAACGGAAAAACATGACGAGGCTGAGAGGCTTATTCGCAAAGCGCTTCGATTTGACCCGGACAATCCGGCAATCATCGATAGCCTGGGCTGGGTATTGTACAAGCGCCGTCATTATGAGGATGCGCTTGAGCAACTCGAAATCGCTTATAGTCTGTTTCCCGACCACGAGGTTGCGGCACACCTGGTTGACGTGATGGTCGAGTTGGAGCGCAACGATGAAGCCCTCGAATTATTGGCATCAGCCGAGGAACAAAATCCGCAAAGCGAGCTATTGAAAGATGTTCGGGAGCGACGATTCCCTGCTGCCGAGTAAGACCTATCGGTCGATAGCGCTGTTCTGCGCCGCGTGCCTGGTGACTGGCTGCGCAACCCGTCAGGCCGTGCAGCTACCCGAAATGAACGACTGGGAAGTGCGCATCGCTGTGCTCAAAGACCGGCAAAACTGGGAATTTTCGGGTCGTATCGCCGTTAGCGCAGGCGAGGACGGTTTTAACGGCAAACTTCGCTGGTACCAACAAGACGACACGTTTCGGGCGACCGTCAGCGGCCCGCTCGGTATCGGCACCGTGCGAATAGAAGGCGATGGTCAGTCTGTCGTTCTTACTGACAAGGATGGTTTGCGCACCGAGCTTCACAATGCAGAAGAAGAACTCCTGTACCGCTACGGCTGGACCATTCCTGTCGGCAGCTTGCGCTACTGGGCGCTCGGTATCCCGGATCCCATGGCGCCAGCGCAAACGGAGCTGAATCCGGACCATCAACTCGCCAAACTCGTACAGAGCGATTGGACCGTCGATATCTCGCGTTATCGAAAAAACGGCGGTCAGAGTATGCCGAACCGCCTGTCAGCGAAAAAATTTGATACGCGAGTGCGAATCGTGATCGACAAATGGAAGTTTTTTGACTAAATTGCGCCGCACACGCAAGGGTATTATTGGGGCGTAGCCAAGTGGTAAGGCATCGGGTTTTGATCCCGTGTACCGCAGGTTCGAATCCTGCCGCCCCAGCCAACTCGAACTGCAAAGGGAGGTTTCGTGGATCCGGCAACTATGGCGTTATTTTCGGGCAACGCGCACCCGAAACTCGCCCACGACATAGCGCGCTATCTTCACATGCCGCTCGCGCGGGCCCAGGTTGGCCGCTTCAGCGACGGCGAAATCAACGTAGAAATCCTTGAAAATATTCGCGGTCGCGAAACCTTCATCATTCAACCCACTTGCCCTCCTGCGTCGGAAAACCTGATGGAATTGCTGGTCATGGTTGATGCCGCGCGGCGTGCATCGGCCGCGCGTATTACCGCCGTTATTCCGTATTTCGGGTTTGCTCGCCAGGACCGGCGGCCGAGATCAGCGCGCGTACCGATTACCGCGAAGCTGGTGGCGAAAATGATAGGTATGGCGGGAGTTGATCGAGTGCTGACGGTTGATCTGCACGCGGATCAGATTCAGGGCTTCTTCGACGTAGCAGTCGACAATGTCTATGCATCGCCACTGTTGCTCGGCGAAGTCTGGAAGCAGAAATATGAAAATATGGTTGTCGTCTCACCCGACGTTGGCGGTGTGGTTCGCGCACGCGCGTTAGCAAAACGCCTCGACGACGCCGATCTCGTGATCATCGACAAACGTCGCGATAAAGCGAACCAGTCTGAGGTCATGAACATCATCGGTGAGGTTGAAGGCAAGATCTGCATCATGATGGATGACATGGTCGATACTGCGGGGACGTTGTGCCACGCAGGAATCGCACTCAAGAGCCATGGCG
>Ga0255047_10002455_pt1 | contig 12219 bp, 17 predicted proteins | sample JV7_2_1_MG_FD_183640 | JGI IMG/M metagenome (GOLD analysis project Ga0255047, IMG submission 183640) | Seawater microbial communities from Jervis Inlet, British Columbia, Canada - JV7_2_1 | ecosystem: Environmental > Aquatic > Marine > Inlet | place: Canada: British Columbia | collected 2016-10-06
AGATGGTTGATGATAGTGCTGGAGACATTAGTGTAGACGAAGTCCCTTTCTAAGCATACCATTCATAAGAATAGATGTTGTAACGAGATAGGCAGCAGACCCACTTTAATCAGTGGTTTTGTTGTGTCTTGATAAATATTTTAGTATAATAAACTTAGGTATAACTAACCAACAATATGCCATTACACAAAGGATCCTCTAAGAAAACAGTGTCCAAGAATGTAAAGAAACTACGAAAAGAAGGCTACAAACCATCTCAAGCTGTGGCCATCTCAATGTCTAAGGCAGGAAAGAAGATGAAACTTAAACCTAATTCTAAACCTAAAAACTCCTACTCCTCTGTAAAACGATCAGGGAGAGGACGATAACATAACTCCACATGGCAGAGCTCACGCAGGACAGACTAAAAGAATTGTTTGATTACAATGAGGATACGGGTGATCTTATTCGTAGAGTGAGAACAAACGGTCGAGTTAGGGTCGGGGAGGTCGCTGGAAGCAAAAACGTGAGAGGGTATCTTCAGACTCAAATTGATGGAAAAAAATACTACGCCCATAGGCTTATATGGTTTATAGTGAATGGAACATGGCCACAAAAACACATTGACCACATTAACGGCATAAAAAACGATAACAGGATTAGCAACTTACGTGATGTTAGCTGTGGTGAAAACAGTAGAAACCTTGGGAAGAGGTGTAGTAATAAGTCTGGATTTATTGGTGTGTATTTTAGTAAACAAAGAGAGAAGTGGGTTGCTCAAATAAGGGTCAATGGGATTGCGAAGCACCTTGGCTTATTTAAGTGTAAACTACGTGCAGTGTGGGAATACAACAAAGCAAAGATTAAGTATGGTTACCATCCCAATCATGGAAGATAAAAAGACTAAAAACTTAGGAGGGAGGTTGCAATTTGACGGAAAAGATGTAGATGTTGTTGTGTCGAAACTTGAAGACGCATTTATGTGGGGATGTAGTGATACAGAGGCTTCTCTTTATGCAGGGATATCTAGAAGTGCTTTAAATAGGTATATAGAAAAGAATCCTGGTTTCGGCACTAGAAAGGAGGAATTGAAAAAGACACCTTCCATGATTGCTAAAAGGAACATATACACTGAGCTTGGGGCTGGAGATGTTAATACTGCGCGATGGCAGCTTGAACATAGAGAGTCTCAGGATTACAGTAAGCAGACTAAAACAGATCTTACATCAGGGGGTGAAGCACTCCCAGCTATCATAAATGTTGTAACTCCACCTACTGCTGACTACACTACAGAAGAAGAGATCAATTGATTTCAAGCCAGAGCCTAAGCAATACATAGCATGGCAGTATCTCACAGATGATAAAACAAACGAGATACTCTTTGGTGGTGGTGCTCGTGGTGGTAAGACATGGCTTGGTTGTTCTTGGATAGTGATTTCATGTATGCGCTTTCCTAAGTCTGCGTGGCTCATTGGTCGTAAGGAACTAAAGAGGATTAAGCAGACGACTCTCCGCACATTTTTTAAGGTATGTGATCACTTCAAGCTAGAGTCTGGTGTGGACTATGTATACAATGCACAGCTTGAAACGGTAACATTCTCTAATGGGTCGGTTGTATTCCTTGTGGATCTCTCACAGAAACCTACAGACCCAGAGTTTGATAGACTAGGGTCTTATGATCTTACTGGAGATTTTATAGATGAAGCGCAGGAGGTTCCAGTGAAGGCGATCAATGTTCTCAGAGGGCGTTTCTCTCTGCTGGAAGGTGATGGGTGGTCTACTATACCAAAGGCTCTCTACACATGTAACCCAGCAAAGAACTGGATCTACATGGACTTCTACAAGCCACACAAGGAGGAGACTATTGAGCCACACAAGGTATTCATCCCGTCACTCGTTACCGATAATATTAAGTACGTTCGTAAAGAATACATAGAGAACTTAAAGAGATCAGATACTGTTACTGTTCAACGTCTGCTCTATGGGAACTTTGAGTATGATGATGACCCTGCTGTGCTTATGGACTACGACTCTATCTGTGATCTGTTTACCAACAAGACAGAGGAGAAGAAGTTTGATAGCTATGTGTCGTGTGATGTGGCTAGGTTTGGTAGTGACAAGACAGTCATCGGTATTTGGCAATCTCTACAGGTCAAAGAGATAAGGATCTACAAACACAAAGCAACCACTGAGGTTACACAGATACTTGAACAGATAGAGGAAGAATACAGCATACCGAGATCACACTTCGTTATTGATGAGGATGGTGTAGGTGGAGGTGTGGTTGATCAGTTCAGAGGATGTAAAGGATTCGTAAACAATGCTTCACCGATACAAAGACTAGAGGCCAAGTATGATGTCTCCAAGAAGATAAACTATGCCAACCTAAAGACACAATGCTACTTCATGCTCGCACAGAAAGTGAACAATGCAGAGATGGGGATAGACACCATACCAAAGAACATAAGAGATAGTGTGGTTGAAGAGCTGGAACAGGTAAGGCAGGTGGACATAGACAAGGAGGCAAGGATAAAGATAATATCAAAGGAAGAGGTGAAGGAAAGGATAGGGAGATCACCAGACTTATCTGATATGCTCATGATGAGAATGTACTTTGAGATAAACAGAGTAGAGCGCAAACAGACGCCTAAGAACCTAACCATACGCAAGTACGACCCAGGATCAGGAAAGCTTCTCAAGTAATGTTGACCCGAGAGAACAAGCCCTGTAATCTATTATCAGAAGACCTCATAGCTTCATACATGAAAAAAGACAGCTTCTACAAAGTAGAGCAGAAAAAAGTAAACAAGAAAGACATCAATCTCCTAGAGACTAGGCAGGACATAAAAGATAAGATGTCTATTAAAATGTTTCCCGATGACCCAGAGGGTCGTGAGACTGTTGCGTGGTGTAGTGATCGACACCGTGAGATGGATGACTCTCGTCCTCATGGTGAATGGGACAAGTGGTATCAGGCTTACGAGTCTCCACTTATTTGGCGTGAAGATGGTCTAGCTAATATCAACCTACGTCTAGAGTTCGCTACAGTACGCTCCAAGCTTGCTGATGTTCAAAGCTCAAAGACTGTAGTTAAATTCATACCTCAAGAGAGAGACGATATATACAAGCGTGACCTCTATCGTGTTATCTGGGACTTCGTATGGACTGAGGCTGACACTGAAAAGGAGCTTACTAACTGTTGGTACTCAGCGTTTATCTTCGGTACAGGTATCTGGTTTGAGGGTGTAAAACAAGAAACATATACTAGGTACGAGCCATACTTTGAGGGAGACGAGATTAAAGGGAAAGCTGTTACAGAAACAAAGAGCTGGCTCCATGGTTATGCTCTAGATATTCGTGATGTATGGGTTGATCCTGTACCTAATATTGAGGATGCTGCTGACTGTTTCATCCGTGAGCCTAATCAGTCCATTGAAAATATCAAAGCACTTCTAGACGATCCTAACTACAACCATGAGGCAGTAGAACAATTTCTTGTTGAAGGATCTTATGACCCTGCATCTATCCGATCTGACGTTAATCAGACATTCCAAACAGACGAAGAGGCACAAACAGCCACTAGTGATAAGTTCACTCTCTTCCATTACTACAACAAAGAGAAAGGTATCTACGTAGTACTCGGTAGCGGTACAGGAGGATTCTTCCCACGACCACTACGAGAAGGACCATCACCTTTCCCACATGGACAACTACCTATCTCTGTTCTTGTTGATACTCCTAACTACCAGGAACTATACGGTACTGGTGAGTGTGAGCTACTAGAACAGATCAAATATGAAAGAAACACTGTTAGAAACCAATTGCTCGATCTGGCTAGAGAGACAGGAACCAATGACTTGATTGTTGGTGAAGATGTTTCCTTCCAAGACTCAGAGCTTCTCTCTGGTGTACTACGTGTGTGGAACGCAACAGGTAACATCGGTAACACACAGTTTCTACAGAAGCCAGTACAGAGCACAGGACTACAGAACATGGAAGAGCTACTCAGACAAGACGCTACATGGGTTACTGGAGTTGATGTAAACGCACTTGCTGGTACAGAGACCAAGACAGCATTTGAAGCACGACTACAGGAACAGAACAAGCTCAAAGGTATTATGACTACCATGCGACAGTTCGATTACTTCCTTACTCGTATCGCTCGACAGAGACTTGCCAACATTCAGTTCTTCTTACCTCGTACTACTGGTAAACTACTAACTGGTAAGGTTGGAGAGAAAGCACAAAAGAAAGGATTTAGAACTATCCCAGTACAGAACAAAGAGGTGGTGGACAAGATGGGGCTCGATGATAAGACAAACAAGGCAGAGAAGAAATCAATCACGTTTAAAGATAGAGAAGATGGGTACGTAGACTTCCTAGAGCTCACACCAAAGCTTATCAAGAGCAACATGGACATCACAGTGAGTACACCTACGACAACTCCTGTACTACGAGAGCTCAACAAATACGATCTACAAGAAATCTTTATGTCACTCATGAACCTTGCACAAACTGAGCAGGGAATGAAGCTCATGGAGAAATTTAATATGGAGAACTACTTCTCTGACCTAATCGAACAAAAAGGATTTGACCCAGGAAGATACATGGAGAATACTATGGAGGAAGAAGAGAAAGAGAACGTGAGGAAAGATGTGATGAAGAGATACGGTATGCCATTCAGGCCTAAGATGTCTGAGGAGTACGCTGGACAGCAGGTAGAAGCAGTCAATCCAGGAACTCCAATGCAACCACAGCGGGAGGTTCCACAACAAAGATCTTTATAATATAACATAAGTCCCTATGTTAACCCAAGAACTGACCGATGCTCTGAAAAAGATCGTACGTGATCTCTATGAGGAAAAACACCTAGACAGTAATGACCTGGTGCCCTATTCTTCAAACAAGGAGTTCTTCAAGATAACAGACGTATCTATTGGAGAAGGAGAAAGAAAGTATATGTCAAAGTTTGCTACGGATGAAACATTCCTTACTGTGATTGACAAATTGATCTATGCTGCCCAGCTTTCCTGTTCAAGTGCAAATGATATGACAGCACTAAATCAGATGGTAGGTGGTGCTAATATCCTAAAGACCTTCAAACAGCTTATCTTGAGCAGTGCACAGGCTATGAAAGTAGACCCAGGTACAGGTAAAGCTCCTGGTAAGAAATCTAAAAAGAAATCCGCTTAATATACTGACCTTTGAAAACTCGGCTCGTGTTGCCCCTTCCTTCTTTGCTCTAAGATCAATGATCCATTGGCGTGTTTCATATAATCCCAAAGCTTAGAGCAAGAAAGGAGGTGGTAACATTTATATATTATTTATAAACATGTTGTTATGACATTCGAAAATGAAGACCCAACCACGGACGACCGCGGCGGTGACCCACAGGACGTAGATACTACTAACCCTGAGGAACAACCAGATGACGATAATGAAACTCAAGAGGACGACCAAGAGTCCAACCCTAATGAGCAAGAATTACGTGAATCTAAAAACCTAGCCGTCGCAGAAGCAATCCGTAACCATAAGAAAGCTAAAAGCGCACGAGCTGAGGCAGATACTCTCCGACAGGAGAACGATCTACTTAAATATGCAAGTAAAGGAGACCTAAGTGGCCTTGGAAAGAAACTTTCTGAGCTTCAAGAGGAAAACCCTGAGTTAGTAGAGGAGATAGCTTCTCGTAACTGGGGGATGACTTCATCACAGCTTAAACAAGCCATTGCAGAACAGGGGACGGATGATAAGGGTGCCAGTGTCCAAGACATTGAAGCTCTCATTGACCAGAAACTATCTGCAAAGGAAACAAAGGAACGATCTAAGAATGTAGAGGAAGCTGAAAATCAGTTCTTTATAGAGCAGGGTATTGATCCAACAAGTCGGACATTTAAAAACGTCCTGGATGAGTATACTTCTCTTAAGAATGACTTCGGTAATCCTAAATCAGCCCAAGCAGCTAAGAAGCTCCTAAGACTAGCATACGTAGATTACAACAAGAATGTTATGCAAACTGGGGATGATGACAATGTTTCATTACCGTCTAGTCCAAAGAGCGCTATCAGAAAGAGGGATACAAAACAGAAACGTTCTGTAAGCCCTGACATGAAAGCCTTTATGACAGACACCTATGGAAAACAAGTCACTGCTGACTTCCTTGCTGGTAAGCAAGTAAAGTTCAACAAGTAACATCTACCTTATAACTAATATATATTATGGAAGAAACAACCACTTCTGGCAACAGAGCACAAACCACACAAGCTACACAGGACAGTCCGTTAGACAAGGTTATGAAGCGACTAGACGCCCTGGAAGAGGAAAATTCAATGCTTAAGTCATTGCAGGATCCTACACACCTTGCAGCCGCACAGGCGAACTCTAATACAGATACTCGAAAGCGTGTCCGTGTTCGTCTCTACGAAGGTAAGATTGTAACAGGGTGGGACAGGATGAAGAACAATGACGTACGTATCCGACATGGTGAGATAGTAGAAACACAAACTCTATATATCCACACCCATGATGGTGAATCAGAAGAGATCGCTCTAAAGGATTTCAATGAAATGTACCTCATGTCTCTAGCAGTCCCAATAACTAAAGAGTCTCTCATTGAGAATGGAGATGTTATGTTCACTCTAGAAATTCCAGTATGGAATAAGAATGATCATGGTATCGACGTCGAGGAATCTTTTCTTATCGAAGTTAATTCTAAATTTGTAAACTAACAGTCCTATGTCAGAAGAGAAAAAGTACTACGGTATGTATGAAATCAGTGGCGAAGAGCACATTGAAGAAGGAGAACAGGTTAAGCTTTCTTTCCACCCTGTGAAAAACCAGGAGGATCAAGAGTATCAACCATCTCCCATCAACATTGCGCTTAGAGCTTATAATGAGAACGTTTCAGATGAACCTGTTGACTGGGGAACACATCGAGATAATCGAGTGGAACCAATCATAAAGAAAATTCTGGAAACCTTCCTTGAGTACAATATTCCAATTGGACGAGGAGAAGGAGTCTCAAGTGATATCAAACACATACTTGAACGCGTTAATATCTCTATTGAGAAATGGAGAAAGGCAGTGGAAGACCACCTATGGGGTTCTCTAGAAGAATCAAAGACCATGGCGGAACTTCACTATCATTTCCTAGACTCTATGGGTGTAGATATCACAAAAGATATTTCCATCGACTAGACAACTCAACATTCTGAATCGAAAAGGGCTTGTGGGTTCACACGCTCTTTTATTTATATTTTTTTATCTTTATTGATATGTCAAACCCTGCTTCTAAAGCAAATAACTTGCTTAACTTCCTTCCAAGCGAAGGATACTGGGACTTCCGAAAGATCCCTATGAAAGCATCTACGGCTATGGCCCAAGGTGACGCAATTGGTATTGAAATCTCTGGTAACGATGTAACAGGTAACCATACTCTTATGGGAACTGAAAACGCTGCTGGTGCAGATTTCAAAGGAATTCTTCAAGAAGACATCCTTGCTGCTGATGATGATTACGCAACTGCTGGAAAACTCAAGCTTGTTGCTGTTCCTATGAACAAAGAACAATCTCTCGCTGAATTCCTTGTTGGTGCTGGTACATTTACCGCTGCTGACGTTGGACGAACTGTAGAGTTTCATTCTGATTCTAAAAGTCTTGCAGTTGATACTGCTGGTAAAGGTGCACGTATTGAGAAATACCTCTCTGCGACTCGCGGAGTATGTAGCTTCCCAATGCCAAACACTGAAACTGCTTAATTTTAACTATATAACATAACACTATAGACATATGGCTATAATGACTACTACAACTCAAGAGGATCTATATAACTTGATCGAACTTGAGTTACAAAAATACGGGATGCAACTTCCCTCCGACGCGGTTGAGTCGGGAATGTTTATTAGAGAGGAAAAACCAAATCATACTGGTAAATTCCTTCGCTTTGAAGAGTTCGACGCAGAGCAATACGCTAAGACCAAACATGAAGGTGTAAGTGCTTCTAAGTTCAAAACTCAAATCGGTTACTCTAAGGATATCGAGCTTAAACGTATCGGTACTAATGTAGAGGTGACTTACGAAGCTAAGAACTGGAATAAATACAATGCAGTAACTTTCGCTGTATCTTCCGCAATGAAGTCTCTAGGAGCTCGCTTCGATCTTGACCTTCAACATCGCATTAGTTTTGCTAGCGCTACTTCTTATACAGACATGGATGGTAATACTATCGATGTATCTGTAGGTGATGGGCTTGCTCTTGCTTCTACTGCTCATACAGTACGTGCATCTGCAACTACATACCGTAACATCCTTGCAAACAATCCTAAACTTTCTCGTGGAGCTCTTGAGTCCATGGAACGTATGTGGATTGACAACTGCATCAACCACTTCGGTCAAAAGACTGGTAAAAGTGCTGATTGTCTTTGGACAACTGATGAGCCTACTTCTTGTAACACTGCTCGTGAGATCCTACGATCTACTGCACCTGTTGAAGCACCAAACGCTGGTGTTACTAATGTATACAAAGGTAAATACTCTCATAAGAAGCTCTCTCGTGTAAATACTGATGCTTCTGGTGTTACTGATACTTCTAAGTCTTACTACTGGGGTCTAACTACTAGTGGACAAGACGGATGGCAATGTAAGTATGCAATCAATGAGCCTGCTCACATGATGCAACTTGACCAAAGTAACCACTACGATGTAGACAGTGATCTCTATAAGTTCCCACTACGTATGGGTTATGGAATCGCTACTCTTTCTGGTAAATACTTTGCTATCTCTCTAGGAGACGGAACTGCTTAATTTCTTTAAAAGAAACATTATGTTCAAACAAGTAAATGATGTTGCAAGTGTGGATGAGTCTGCTGTTGAGGAACCTGTAGTGGATGCTCCCGTTGAGGAAGTGCCTGCTGAGGAACCAAAACAGGAGGAAGCACCACAACCTGAAGAAGCTCCAGTTGAGGAACCTGCTCCTGAAAAGGAAGAGGAACCTCAAGAGGAAGCTGTGGAAGAGGATAAGGCTCAAGAGCCTGTCCTCCGCCACAAGGGGAAGAAAGTTCTTAGTGAGATAGAGATTGTAGTACATGGACGACCAATCAAGCAATTACGGCTTGAGAACGGACATGTATTACGATTGAACGCTGAGGAGTACTCTCTTCAGGTAAAGAAAGCCTAGTAACAGGCTATAAAAGGTTATGGGTAGGGCGGTAGGCAAAAAACCTTTAATTATAAACATATAAACTATGTACACTAATAAGAATTCTGGTTACGGACAGGCACAGATCGGTGGTATTCCATTTACTACTGGTAAGGTGTTTGTTGTAGCTGATTCAACTGATTCGAATCTTCCACACATTGATCTTCTCTTCACACCTGATGAGGACGGAGTAGATCGCCGACATTCAACGTATGAGTCTGCTTTAGCGCAAGCTACTGCGGGACATGGTGACATTGTCGTGGTATCTCCTGACTATTCTACTGCTCCAACTGCTGCTGAACTTCTCAGTGCAGAAACTAAGGGAGTACGTATTGTAAACGCTGGAGAAAGCGCTAGTGGTGACTCTCAAGAATACCGAGCAACTGCTGCTCTTCCACAAACTACTGCTGAAGCTCTCTTCACAGTAACAGGACGAGTAAAGCTTGTTGGTATCCTTGGAACAGTTACTACTGTCATTGAAACTCAAGCGAACAACACTAAGCTCGTAGCTAACCCAACTGTGGGAGCTGACGTAGACCTTTGTGCTGTGAACGATATCACTGCTGATGCTGTAGGTACTGTATATTCTATTACTGGTACTCTCGCTACTGCTATGGTCGCTACTACAAGTGGAGCTGGTGTATTCCAAGCTGCTCCTCTTACACTAGAGGCTGGTACTCTTGATCTTGACTGTGCTGCATCTAATACTGGTTCAGTAAAATGGACTGCTATTTATGAGCCACTCGAGCCAGGAGCTAAAATGGTTGCTGCATAATAATCTTATGGGCCTCACTGGGACTGGTGGGGCCCTATATATAACTTAAATTAATATGTCACACAATAGAGAGACAAGGAGGTACAACCTATTTACTGCACAGGGTGCAACTGGTACCTCAGAACAAATCTTTGTATCTGACTTTCGTAATGCAGTTATCTCCTTTGGTGCCGCAGCTGCGAATCTTACTGTAAAGGTGCGAGGAGGTATTATTATGCAATCGGCTAATGAGAGCCCTGACGCTCCAGATCTTAAATCCGCAACAAGTGCCACTAACGTGTGGGACTATATTGAGGTGGTAGATCTAGAGGACGGTGCTGGAATCGATGGTGATACTGGTATTGCTTGGGCCGCTACGAGCGAGTCACGTATTGTTGAACTAAATATCAATGCGCTTGATTACATTGTTGTTGAGGTCTCCGCATACACTGGGGGGACAATTAGTGCTTTTCTAACTTTAGCAGATAACCTATAAAGTTTGCGCGATGTAGAAAAGGAGCTTGCGCTCCAAAAAGATCTACAGTTTACGACAGAGGCTCTGAGGAAGGAAAGAGACGAGGCAAACATCGAACTACAAGGCATACGCGAAGAACACAGGATTAAAAGGAGGGAGTTATCTGAAATGTCTAACAAGGTATCAACCTTGGAAGGTCTTCGAGACAGAATTTCTGATGACATAGAGAACAAGAAGAAAGTCAAAGAACAGATGGTGAGGGAAATGACTGCGGATGAGCAAAAACTCGCCAAGGTATTAAAGGCAAAGAACGACGAGATCATAGCTCTTAATAGAGTAACTACCTCTCTTGAAACAAATAGGATGGAGAAGGAAAGCCAAATATTTAAGAGTATAAATCTCCTAAAGGAGCATAGAGAAAATAATGCTGAAATAATCCACAAAAACAAACTGCTCTCCAAGAGGAAAAAAATGCTGGTGCGTGACGCAAATATAGCAGAACATAAGTATAGAAAGTATAAGGAGGAAAAACGAGAGCTTCAGGATACGCTAGCAAGAGAGCAAGAAGCACAACTGCGGGGAAGAAAGGCAATTGATACAAGGGAGAGGGATGTGGTAATAATAGTCACCAGACTTAAAAGGTTTTGTAAGGAAAACAATCTTAATTTCAATATAAACGTGTAATATGGGACGAACTACTACAGAGCTTGATCTTCCAATGGGGTACGTGAATGGTCTTCAATCGGAGTATCTTACTGCTTCAACGGCGAGGATAAATATTGGAGAGTGCCAATCAAGTACTAATGATTTTGACATACAGGTAGAATCGAACATAGACCTAGATATTACTACGTCTGGTGCTGGTGGATTAGATACTGGCTCAGAGGCTTCAAGTACTTGGTACGCCGTACATGTTATCGCAGGCCCTGGTGTGGTGAGCGGTGTTTTCTCCCTCAGTGCAACAAGTCCTACACTTCCTGCTGGCTATGATCAGTCAAGACGGATTGGATGGGTACGAAATGATGGTTCAAGTAACTTAGTATCCTTCTCTCAACATGGAAACTCAAACGATCGGACAAATTATTACAGTGATATTATAAACAATCATGCGGTACTGTTGGCTGGTGGATCTGTTGGTTTTGCTACGGTTGACTGTAGTGATCATATTCCGTCAACAAGTACCATGGGATATTTCCAGAATAGAGAGCTTGGGACTACACCATGCTTATTAGGAACTGTTGCCATTGCATTGCTTATAGTTGAATCGGGTGTAGGATTACAGGCATATCTTCCAACCACAGCAACACAAACAATACAGTATGGTCATCTTGCTGGTGGTGGGTCTACGTCTATCTATGTTACTGCTTGGCAGGAGTCTATATAAAAACCATATAATTATGAACGGAATCATTGAAGACGCAACTGGGAAACTACTATGTGCTGGATATACAGACTTTAGTGGTGAGGTGGGCGCAGGAATGACAGTTAGAAATGATGTCCCTGAACCTGCCTATGTGAGAGGAGATATATTATCAGATTTAATGCATGTATGGAATGGTTCTGCATGGACTACGGCGGCACAGGAAACAGTAACACCACCGAGTGAGGCAAGTACACTTACGGCACCTGACAGTACAGTATATGTACTCTCGGTAGATAACGACGGAATATTAAATACATCACCACAATAATATGCCAAAACATTACGCAATTAATGCAAACATCATGAGTGGAACGGTCGTGTTTAATAACTCAAAGACTGCTGTTATACAGTACGGAACTACGTTCCCAAAGAAACCAATTGTACAGCTTACCCTA
>Ga0255047_10002457_pt1 | contig 12218 bp, 14 predicted proteins | sample JV7_2_1_MG_FD_183640 | JGI IMG/M metagenome (GOLD analysis project Ga0255047, IMG submission 183640) | Seawater microbial communities from Jervis Inlet, British Columbia, Canada - JV7_2_1 | ecosystem: Environmental > Aquatic > Marine > Inlet | place: Canada: British Columbia | collected 2016-10-06
CGGCGATTTCGCCCGAAGCTTCCGCGCCGACGACGAGCGGGAGCTTGCGCTTGGCGAACGCCATGCCGCGATAGCCCCAGACATCGATGTGGTTGAGGGCGACGGCCTTGACGCGGATCTGCACCTCGCCAGCGCCGGGCGGCGGGGGCGGGGGTGTATCCGCGACCACCAGTTGGCGGTCGGCAACAAGACTGAGCGCACGCATAATACCGCGTCTCCGGCACAAGGATTGTGGACTTTAGGCTGCGTATCGCCGGTTCGGCAGATGCCGTCAACCGCCGAAAGTTGCATTCGTCGCTGCTAGATTGGCTCGCGGGTCAGGATCAGCGATGCGTTCTGACCGCCGAACCCGAACGAATTCGACATTACCGCGCTCACGCGCGCGTCGCGGGCCTTGTTGGGCACCACGTCAAACGGGATCGCCGGATCGGGCACGTCGTAATTGATGGTTGGCGGAATGCGCTGGTGCTCGAGGGTCAGCAGCGAAAATACAGCTTCTACCGCGCCCGCGGCCGAGAGCGTATGCCCAACCATCGATTTGTTGGACGACACCGGAATGTGGTTGGCGCGCTCTCCGAACACCGTGGAGATGCCGAGATACTCCATCTTGTCGTTCTCGGGCGTGCCGGTACCGTGAGCGTTGATGTAGTCGATCTGCTCGATACCGACACCGGCGTCGGCCAGCGCATTGCGCACGCAGCCGACGATCGGTTTGCCGTCGGGGCTGGAGCGAGTGCGGTGGAACGAGTCGGCGAGCTCGCCGCAACCCGCGACGACGCCGAGGATTTTCGCGCCACGTGCGGTTGCGCCTTCCAGGCTTTCAAGTACCAATGCGCCGGCACCTTCCGCCATGACGAAACCATCGCGGTTCTTGGAGAATGGGCGCACCGCCGCATGTGGCGGATCGTTGTGGGTCGAAAGAGCGGACAGCAGCGAGAAGCGGATCAATGCTTCCGCGTTGACCGAGCCGTCGGTCGCGACGCACAGCGCTGCGTCGGTTTCACCGCGGCGGATTGCCTCGACGCCGAGTTGGATTGCCGTCGCGCCCGATGCACAGGCGGTCGATAGCGAGATCGGGGAGCCTTTTGTGCCGAAGGTGTCAGCGAGGTGATCGGCAACCGAACCGAAGATGAAACGGCGATGCAGGTTGGTGAAGCGTCCGCCGCCGCTAGCCTGCAGCAGCGCGTCGTAATCAATGCCGGATTTCATGCCGGTGGCGCGGGCAATGTCCTGCCGCGGCTGCCATTCAAGTTCTACTGGTGCGACGGCCAGGAACAGCGGGCCGGGGAAGTCGCCCTTGGCGCCGATGCTGGCCTGCGCAACCGCTTCTTCGGTCGCGACGTCGGCAAGACGCTCGGAGAGCACCGTCGACGAGAACGGCTCGACCGGAATGAAATCGACCGTTCCCGCCATCGTGGTCTTAAGACCGTCGGTGGGGAAACGGGTAATGGTCCGGATTCCGGATTCGCCAGCCGTAAGTTTGGCCCAGTTGTCGGACTTGCCTGCGCCGAGGGACGTGACGAGGCCCATGCCGGTGACGACAACGATAGGCCGTCCGAACTTGTCGCGAGTCGATGTCATCGTGCCCCCATATGTGGCTTATACCGCTTCGACCAGCGCCATGCCTTCGCCGCGCCAGTGCCCAGCCCCGATCACAACAATCTGGGACGGCGGCTTCGTCATTTCAATCTCGACACCGGTGGTATCGTTCGCCGGGAACAGCGCTCCGCGCGAAATCGACAGCGCGGCCAGGGCGATCCCGAGCGCAAATTGTGCCTCTACGGCGTGGCCAAATGCGGTACCGGTCGCGCGGGCCGGGGTGTCACGATGCTTGGCCAGAAATGCGCGTTCTTCTTCCGTGACGGGCGCGGCACCGGTTGCGCCGGTGATGATTGCACTGTCCTTGCCAACCGTTCCGATCTCCGACCACAGGCCGTCGAGCGTTGCCGTCACATCGCCGGAAGCCTTGCGCTTCGCGCGGTCCGCAACGACGTTGGTAAGCTTGGCGTATGGCTTGGCGCCGCGCGCCTGCGCGTGTTCCTTGGATTCAATAACGAGGAACACGCCGCCCGAACCCAGCGCAAAGCCGCTCTCGCGTTCCCAAACCGGCTTGAATTTGTCCTTGAGATTGAAATCGCCGAACTCATAGAGCATCAGCATTTCCTTGCGCTCGCTGTTCTGTGCGGCTCCGACAAGGGCGATATCGCTTTGGCCTGAGGTGATCCGCGCCAGCGCAATACGCGCGGCATCCACACCGGCGGCTTCTTCGCCCATGAATGTGCGGGATGAGCCGGTGACGCCATGGACGATCGAGATATTGCCGGCGAGCAAATTGGACAGCTGCGCCAGAAACAGGGTGGGGCGCAGATCGTTCATCAGCCGTTCGTTGAGAAAGCCGGGCGCGGCATTGCCTTGAACGTCGGCATTGATGATCGCGGAATCCACGGCGAGATCGCGTTCGCCGCCACCGGCAGCAACGATCATATCCATGCGCGAGAGAATGTCAGTGTTGCCCTTGATGCCGGCAGAGTCGAGCGCGAGACCGGCGGCGTAGGTGCCGATCCGCTGCCATGCTTCCATCTGGCGCTGATCGCCCTTCTTGGGGATCTGCGCATCGAAGCTCAACTTCGTCATCGGATGGACGACGTAGGGAGCGAACGTCGTCTCGTCGACGTTGACTGTCTTGGCGTTCAACGCGTCCCAGTGCGCGTCGAGACCTTCGCCGAGCGACGTCGCAAGGCCGATGCCGGTGATCCAGGCTTCGCGTGCACCGCCGGTTGACGGAAGGGTCTCAGCCATGAGCGATTACCTGTTCAGGAAAGCCGATCCGCTTCGCCATCAATTCCATGTGTGCGCGTAAATCGGGATGGGGAAACAGTGTGTGACGGAAGGTCAGCGTCGCATTGCACTTGAGTTTGCCGTCAACGCGGACCTTGGCGTCGGTGACTGCAAAGCCAGAGCCATCATGAACCAGACTTGCATCAATCGTCAGCAACTCGCCGGGCTTTACGAAGTCGCGCATCTTTGCTTCCTTGACGCTGGCAAGAAATGGCATGCGTTCGAACTTCAGTAGCGCGATCAGAAGCCAGCCGGAGGTCTGGGCCATCGCCTCTGTCAGCAGCACGCCCGGCATCAGCGGATACCCGGGGAAATGCCCTTCGAAGACGGTGCTCGTCTCAGGAACCTGCGACTCGACCGTAATGGTCCGCTTACCGACGTCGAGGTCGGTAATGCGGTCAACCATCTGGAAGTATTCGAGCTGCATGGCGGGCGCGTCAGGCGCCCTTGGCGGCGACCAATTCGTCGATGCGCGCGCTGAGGTTCTTCAGGACAAAATACTGCTCGGTCGTGGCCTTGCCGTCGTTGACCTCCTGCGTCCACTTCTCCAGCGGCAGCTTGATGCCGAACGCCTTGTCGATGGCGAAAGCGATGTCGAGGAAGTCGAGGCTGTCGATGCCCAGATCGTCAATCGCATGGCTTTCCGCGGTGATCGTGTCGCGGGGAATGTCGCACGTTTCCGCAATGATCGTGGCGACCTGATCGAATGTAGACGACATGCTAAACCTTTGATATTTTTGAGAAAATGCCACTTCTTGGCGCGAGGCGCTGGCTTGAAACCGTGCCGCGTTCCCCTCGGGACGGGTTGAAACCCCGTATATCGGAGCCATGATCCGAGTTCAATGGCAGAGCAGGGCCGAAGAGGGATCGGCTTTCGAGCCTAATTGTGGCGAATCAGATCGGTTTTCTGCGCCGAAATATTCGCGCAATCTCGCCGGCCCATCAGGACGCAGTCCTGCTTGTTGCGGAGATCGGCGAGGGCCATTGCCAGCCAAATGCCGACGCCTGTCAGCGCCGCCGTGAACGCGATCGCGGCGGCATTGGCGATCATACGGTGACGGTAGTCGTCGCGGCTTTCGCCCGCGCGCTCGTATCGGGACAGGTCTGGCGCGAGCTTGCTTGACCGTTGAGCCGCCGGTAGCGGTGTGTGCGTGCGCGGACGGAATTTCAGTACGCGATGCTCGCCGTCAGTCATCGGTAAGGGTCCCAAATCAACGTAAGCATTCTAACGCGCCGAACCAATGTGTCTTCTGACAAGACCGTAACGCTGCGATGAAAAAAAGGACAGCCGGGAACCGGCGTTCCCGATAGTGGAGTCGCCCCGGGGAAATGCCCGGAAAGTGATGTTGCTGACTCGCTGGGGAACTGCGCCGCGCGGGCGGCTTTGCAAAGGACACCACGCCGTTCAGCGAGTTTCTGTGGGCGGACTTTCTCCGCCGGCGGATGTCGCGCAAGACAGTCGAAGCGGACTTTGAGAAGGCGATCGAGCAGGCGTTGTCGCTTGGCAAGAGCAAGGACGCGATCTATCTGCCTGGATGGTGTGGACCAACCGGCGACGATTAGTATCTTCCACGAAGCTCGATCAATTCCGGCGGCTAAGCTGACGGTGGTTCGTCAGATTTCCCGCGGAAAACGCGATGCAGCGTTCGCTCGAACGGGCCGCCGAACGCGAGAAGCACCAGAGCAATCGCGAGAGCGACTGTTACCAGCCGCCACAACCCCAACCCGCAAACGATTCCGATGCAGGCGGTGAACCACACACACGCTGCGCTCGTCAGGCCTTTCACCTTCGACTGATCGGCATGGACGATGACGCCCGCGCCCAGAAAGCCGATGCCCGTAAGTAGCCCCTGGATAACGCGACTCGTTGAATCGGACAGTCGGCCTGCTTCCAGGGCGACTGGATTTGCAAGCAGGACGACCGTTGCAGTGGCCAGGCCCACCAGGCCCAGCGTGCGGAGACCAATGGGCTTTCCATGCAAGTCGCGGTTAAGGCCGATGACTCCGGAGGCGACCGTCGCGATCCCAAGCCGCAAAACGATGTCCCACCAGTCGAGCATGGATCGCCTTTCTGGCCGTGAGCGTTACGCCTTCGGCACGCGGCCCATCATATAGAATTCATCGTTCGGACGCATCTCGGTGACGCTCGCCATGCGGTTTGACAGCGCAAAGAATGCTGCAATTGCGGCGATGTCCCAGATATCGTCGTCACTGAAACCGTGGCCGCGCAATACCTCGAAATCCTGCGGCGATGTCTTTTGCGATTCGAGGCAAACCTTGACGGCGAAATCGAGCATTGCGCGCTGGCGCGGCGTGATGTCGGCCTTACGGTAATTGTTGGCGATCTGATCGGCGATCAGCGGATTCTTCGCGCGAATGCGCAGCACCGCGCCGTGTGAGATCACGCAGTAGTGGCACTGATTGGCAGCGCTGGTCGCGACCACGATCATTTCACGTTCGGTCTTGCTCAGCCCGCCGTCTTTCTCCATCAGCGCGTCGTTGTAGGCGAAAAATGCCCTGAATTCGTCAGGCCGATAGGCCAGTGCGAGGAACACATTGGGGACGAAGCCTGACTTCTCCTGCACGCCGAGAATGCGCGTCCGGATATCGTCCGGCAGCGCGTTTAACGCTGGAACAGGAAAGCGGCTGATCGACGGTGTGGTCATGCTGATGATCCGATGCAGGCGGGGGTATCTGCGGGGGACCATAGTCGAGGAAGACACCGGCGCAAAGCGTTCGCCGATGCAAGGCAGTCCTACGCGGCGCGTGGCGATCAGCGCAGGGGCTTTTTCAGCAGCGAGAAGCGGTCGGGATCGAGGCCAAGAGACGGTTGCAGCATAGGGGATTCCGGCATGCGCGGAGCAGGCCGATCCATGCCGCCACGGTCGAACGTCGGATCGTTTGGCGTTTCGCGATGAGATGTTGCACCGCGCCAGCGCTCCAGTACGGAACTGACGAAGTGAATGTCGTGACCGCTGAGAGCCGAAGGTGTCGTCGCGATGGTCGCTTCACTGCGCGGCAATTGGTGCACCGGGACTTCCTTGAAACGGAGCCGGGTCGGCAAAGCAACACCTTCGCCGAACGCCAGAACTTCGCGAGTTCCTAGCGACGGGACAAACGACAGCAGATTCGCCGCGGCATCCGAGACTGCGGAGCGTAACAGCATCTGGTCACGCTCGTTTGCAAGGCGCATCGCGAACAGCGTGTTGCATTGGGAAATGATCGTCGCGTCGAGCTCAGCGGGACGCTGCGTGACCAGCGCAAGGTAGACACCGTATTTGCGGCCTTCCTTGGCGATGCGCGATACGGCCTTGCGCGTCGGTCCAAAACCGATGCCGCGATCAGCGGACGCATAGCGGTGCGCTTCCTCGCAGACGAACAGGAGCGGCGAGGCGCCGTCACTCCACAAGCCGAAATCGAACGCCATGCGGCAGAGTACGGATACAACGGAATCCACGACCTCCGCCGGAAAGCCTGCGAGTTGCATGACGGTCATAGGCCGGCCGTTGGCGGGCATCCGGAACAGATGGCTGATGACTTCGGCCATCGTGTCGCCGCCGACGTTGGCGTTTTCGAACATGAAGGCGTAGCGGGGATCGTTCTTGACGGTTTCGATGCGCGAAATCAGCTTGTGATAGACGATGCGTGAGGAGCGGTTTTCCAGCTTTCCCATGCGCTCGTCGATCAATGAAATCAGATCGACCAGCCGATAGGGCACCGGTGTATCGGCGGTGTAGCCGACGGTCTTGGAATCGATACGCTTCAGTCCGACACGGTCCGTACTCTGATATTGCGTGTAGGTCGCTTTCGCCACCGGGATGAGCTCAACGAGAACTTCGAGTTCTTCGGGCACGCCTGGGCGGCCGCCGAAGATCACGTCGACGAATTCCTCGAAATTGAAAAGCCAGAACGGCAGCTTGAGGTTTCGTGGGTTGAGTACCAGCGATTTGTCCCCAAAGCAGCGGCCATATTCGTTGTGCACGTCAAGCAGGAATACGCGCAGGTTCGGTCTTACCCGCAGAATCTCGTTCAGCAACAACGAGACGCCGCTGGATTTGCCGACGCCGGTGGAGCCGAGCACGGCAAAGTGCTTGCTCAGCATTTCCTCGACGTCGACATAGGCGACGACGGAGGGATCTTGCTGCAGCGTACCGATATTGATCTGCTCGGCTTTCGATGGCGCGTACACCGTGCGCAATTGCTGGTTGGTTAGCACGTCCACCAGGTCGCCGATGGTCGGATAGCTCGTGACGCCGCGTTGGAAGCGGCCGGACGGGCCGACGGCGATCTCACCCAGCAGGTCGACCGAGGCGATCGCAATGTAGTTGTCGGTGGGCGGCAGGTTTTCGCGGCTCACCTCGGTGATCATCGCAACAATGATGGTTGTCGCTGTGCGGATACCGAAGAACTGGCCGACCGTGGCACGCACGTTCGAGTCGTTGATCTGACTCGTGGTCACGAGGCCGACGCGGGCTTGCGAGCCGCGTACGGAAATGACGCGCCCGAGCGAGGCTGGCTGCGGTGATGTCAACATAGAGCGATGGAGCCTGTCTGAACTTGCTAAATTTCCTCGACTGTACAAAGGCTTGTTGCAGGAATTGTTAAATGCCCCGGCGACTTTGTGCGGTTCCGCGCGGTAGTGTCATGTCGTTGGTACAACCGCTGAATTCCCCCAGCCGGCTAAGGGCCCGTAGCTTAAGGCATATTTTGATGTTGCTGAAAGCGGGCCTGCAGATGGATCTTATCTGCGTTAAGCCTTTGTTTACCCTTGGCTAATGGACGATCGTCTCGTCTGACCCGGTTCGGGAGCCAACGAATTCTTTTTCCTGCTCGGTTGGTGGACAGAGCAAGGCGGGGGTAGACCGCGGCGCAACACCGCTCTATATCCAGCGCGCGATGTTAATTTGCTGATTTGGATAGCAATCCGCCACGGTAGTTTACCGCGCGCAAGATGAGGATCCGCAATCGATTGGGGAATGGTGTAACGGTAGCACAACAGACTCTGACTCTGTTTGTCTAGGTTCGAATCCTAGTTCCCCAGCCAAACGGTCGGGTTTTTTCATCGAATCAACCACTTACGGGTTTGGTCTTTGGTTAACCCCAAGGACTGACCCCACAATTGTGGGTCGGTTCGGATGCACCAGTATCTCAGAAAAAGTGGAGACCTTTATCTTTTCCGGCGGCGCGTTCCGGATGAAATCGTTCACCGTGTCGGCAAACGCGAGATTTACCGATCATTGGGTACAACCTCCGTGCGGATCGCGAGGCAGCGTCTGCTCTACCTATTTCACGGGACGGAGATGCTCTTCGCGATGGCGCGCTACCCAGAGGTTTCAGACGACCAACTCGCTGCAGCGGCGAGGTTCTATCTTGATCAGGCCGGCGGGTTCGCGGAGAAGATCAAGGCAATGCGGCCAGCGGCCCTCTATAGCTTGCCACAGCCAGATATTTTCAAGGAGGAGGTCGATGGGATAATCCACGACCAGCAACTCCCTTTGGGCAACACTCCCGACAAAAGAGCCGCAAGCCGGCACACGCTGTTACTCGAATGCCTCAACAACTTCCTTTACCGAACTGGCTTCATAGACTTTGATGATTGGGCGGCCCCCCAAGACCTCGGCATCCATCCCCAACGTATCGTTCTGGCCGTCAATCGCGAAGCTCAGCGCGCGGTTCAGGAACAGATCAAGAGTCTCAGCCATTATCAGGAAATCCAGCAGCTTCCACGCGCGAAAGCTGGGGCTCGATTCTCCGAGATGATCGAAGCGTTCATTGCCTGGAGGCAAAAGGCCAGACCGCGCCGTCTGGTAAAATCAGGCCGCGCGGCGTTGACGAAACAAACCCTGGCTCAAATGCGAACGACATATCGATTGTTCAGCAGCATCATGAACGACCCGGTGCTCACCGCAGTCGATAAAAAAATGGCGCAGCAATTCAAGGAAGCATTGGAATTGCTGCCGAGTTCTCACGGCAAGACCCACGGAAAGGCTTCCGCCGGACCAGCCCGAACCTATCTTGAGGAACTCAAACGGAAGGAACAATCCCAGCTCAATCCGATCAAAGATAAGACTATCAAAAGGCATTTCTCGGGATTGAATCAGTACTTCAAGTGGCTCCAAGTCGAAGAATACGTTGCGCACAATCCATTTTCGGGCCAGCAGTTCAACATCGATCCAGGCGAGCGAAGGAAATGGACGAAGGATGAGTTGCTGACGCTGTTCGGGAGCAAGGAGTATCTGGCGGAAACGAAGGACAGCGCTCGGCACTGGATCCCGCTCATCGCGCTTTTCTCGGGGATGCGGCTGGAGGAGATTGCCCGGCTCAGGCCGAAGCATGACTTCTTTCTGGCTGACCCGGTAGCGCCTTCCAAGAAATCCCTCTTGGTCATGCAGGTCGCCGCCACCGACGCTTGGAAACCAAAGACGCCGGCCGCCGAACGAGAAATACCCGTACATTCCTGGCTCATAAAGCACGGGTTGGAAAGGTTGGTTAGGCGTCGTCTCGGAGAACTTGAAGACCCTGACGCGAGGAGGAAGTCGATCTATCTCTTTCCGGAACTCGAGCCGAACGGGTCTAATGGAACGATGACTGCGTCGTTCTCTCGCGAGTTTTCGCGTCTGAAAACCAAGCTGGAATTGCCCGTGGAGGTCACCTTTCACAGCTTCCGCCATTTGTTCAGATCTCAGCTAGGCGTGCTGAACATGCCCGATAGAATTATCGACGCACTGTTGGGTCATCAAGATGTGGAACGGAAGGTGAAATCGGCGTACGAAAAATTTGAAAGTCGCGATCTTGCTGGTGCCGTCGAACAATTCACCCTTCCAACGCAAAATCAGAAAACGAGGATTCTTGAGACGAAACCTCGCCCGCTAACAACGACTGAGAAAGACTACTTGAAGTTCCTGCATCGAGATTTCACTGATCAGTTCGAACGCGAACCGGACCGACTTGCAGCCAACGTGGACGGCAGGCTATCTAGCCGGCGACCGCGTCAACGCCGACGGATCGTCGAAACTCAAGCTTGACATGCGGCCCAACGCAATAAAGGCCGCGAGCAGCATGGCGTGGTGCGTGGTCCGCCAAAACAATGGCGTTGAATTCATGTTCTGGAGGACGTTCTCGTCACTCGCGGCCAGGCTACGTATGAACTGTCAACGGCGGAGCAAAACTAGGCCACTGGGACGAGTAAACGCAGGCCAGTCGGGGCCACGGTGGAGGTCGCTCGCGAGGCCCGCATTTCGATAGCGCCGTAGCGAGCGAGCGGCCGTCAGGATTTGCTGTGGCTGTTGTGGTTCAGACGGTTGCTGGCTGATCGCCCATTTCGGGGGATCGCCCACGATATCCAGAGAGCGACTGAGCTTGTTTGGAAGCTCGGAACGGCTGCCGAGATGGACGATTGTCGTTATCTCATGGCGTCGGCGAAACCGAAGCCACAGGCTCCAGAGATAGGTAGTCAGTTTTTTTATTCAGTTCGCCACGTCGTGTCGCGTAGGGGACGAACATCACCCGACCTCAATAGTAGCTGTTCGCGCGATCGCAGCGTAAGTTACGCTGCGATCGTGCGGAACAGGAATTAGCTTCCCTCCCGGAGCCGCTGACGCTGCGCAACACTTGCTCGCCTCAACCATAGACAAGAATTGTGGCCACAGACTCTTGCTCCCGGCTGCAACGAGGCTCATCCTTACTGCTGTGGTCTCACTGAAGGTCAGAAAACAAACACAGCAAGCCATGCGCGGTGTGGCCGCGCAGCTTGACCAGGGGCGCAGCCCCGTGGACCCCATACGTGCACCGGAGCGACATCTCATGGCGTCCGACATCATCAAGTTTCGGATCGACGCCGACGAAAAACAGCGGATCATGAAAGCCGCCGAGCGCGCTGGAATCTCCACGTCTGATCTTCTGCGGCGAGCGGGCCGTGCCGCTGCGTCTGGACGGATTGCGTCACGCGCCGTGCTGTCGGACCTGGTGTTGATCCGGGCCGCCGCCAATCGGCTGGCGGCGATGGTGGACAATCCCGATACCGACCCGGCTGCGGTTGCGGCTGGCGTGAAAGCCGCCGTTGCTAATTTCCGCCAAATCGCCGCCCGCCACCTGGGTGACGTGCGATGATTATCAAGGCGAAAAGAATCCGCGCACGCGGCCAGGCTCTAAAGCGTGCCTTGCTGCACATCACCGAGGGCGAGGAGAACGACGCCATCGAACTGGTCAGCGGCAACGTTGCCGACCTTGAGGATGCGCGCAGCGACGCGCTGCGATTTGGACGAGAGTACGCGGTCCGGCATTGGATTTTGTCTCCCGGCCAAGAAATTTCCAACGAACAGCTTTGCTATCTTGTCGCGCTCCTCGCCGTCGAGTTCGGGTTCGATCCTGAACGGGCTGTGATCTGGCGGCACACTAAGAGTCGGGCGGTCAATAGCAGCTGCAATCAGCATTACCATCTATGCGCGCCCGAGGTGATAGACGCCGTAACCGGCCGCATGATGAGCTCCAGCCACGACTGGAGAAAACACGAGAAAATTGCACGAACGGTCGAGGTCCTTTGGGGCCACGCCGTCGTGCCGGGCCGACATACAGCGGCGGTGGTTGCCGCACTTGAGCGCGAATACGGTGCTGACGCTGACGTGGTCACAGCGCTGCGCGAGGTTGCGCCCATCGATCATCCGCAGAGCTTCGATGAAACATCTCATCAGCGTCTGAAACGCGATGGCCTCGATTTGCCGCGCCTGCGCGTGATGATCAGCGAAGCGCTATCAACGTCAGCAAGCCGTGCCGCATTCGACACGAAACTGGCCGCTCTCGGTTTGCGCCTGCGAATGGGTGCCAAAATGGACACCCCGATCATCGAAACCACCGACAACCGCGTCATGGTCGGTTCGCTCGCCCGTTTGACCCGCCTTCGCAAAGCGGCCCTGCTAGAAAGGCTGAGATTCAATGCAGATTGCAGTTCCAAAAACCAAACCTACCATTCATCAGGCGACGTATCATTTGGTGCGGCAACTTGCAGCCCAGATGGAGCCGCTATCGAAGCTCGTGGCCAGCGGCGGCGACACGGACCAGCTGGACCCAACTGGCACGATGGTAACCTTGTTGCAGCAGATAGTTGGCGGAATCGATCAGATCCACGCGCGGCTGGAGAATCTGGAAGCGCGCCTCGACGATCCAGCGGTGGTCAAGGCAATCAAATCGACCATGCGCGGCTGAAATTTGCAGTAGGCTGTTTCCGGCACCAAGACGCTTTGCTCGATTTGCTCGGAGAAGCCCGGCGCGCCGCTTTGTCCCCATTGGAGCGAGTCATATCGGACCTTGACGGCCTGATCGAGCGCGAAACTCGCATTGACTGCACAGCGGCTCCGCCCGAGCCTGCCTCACTCCACCTCGCC
>Ga0255047_10002458_pt1 | contig 12216 bp, 13 predicted proteins | sample JV7_2_1_MG_FD_183640 | JGI IMG/M metagenome (GOLD analysis project Ga0255047, IMG submission 183640) | Seawater microbial communities from Jervis Inlet, British Columbia, Canada - JV7_2_1 | ecosystem: Environmental > Aquatic > Marine > Inlet | place: Canada: British Columbia | collected 2016-10-06
CACGAACCGGCACGGATGTCAACTGCAAATGTGCAGAAATCTGCATCATATATCCCGCACCCGATCCTTCGCCCCGCACCCGCCCGACCTCGCCGCCTCGACCGCCCGGCGCATGCGTTCTTCCCGCGCGCGGGCCTGCCTGTGGGCGACGTGCCGGCCGATGAGGGCCGCGATGCCTGCGAGTGCTGTGCAGGCGAGGATGCAGAACAGGGCGAGGCGGAACCAGGCGTGGACGTTGATGAGGGCGGTCACTGGTCGCGGGCCTCCTCTTTCGCCATATCATTCACGGCGCGTTCAAGTGAGCGCAATGCGCCTCCCGCCTTCCGGCTCAATTCGTTGGCTTGGAAATGTGCCGCCCGCGCATCACGACATGTGTCACACAGGTATTCTTCCGCCAGATAGCCATCGTCTTTGAAGTCGCCACCGTCCCCCATTCGCATACAACACGGCACCCATCGGAAATCGGGCTCCGGGTTGCGGCTGTGATCGCAACATTCGCCCAAGAGATCATTGCGCCGTGCCTTGGCATTGATCTTCGCTCGCCGATAGAAGATATACAGGACGGCTTGCTTCATCACCTTCTCGGGCGTCTTCATACCCTCTCCCTCCACATGATCCGCAGGAAGTACAGCCCCACGGCGGCGCTCGCTATCGGTATCACGATCATATCCCGCTCCCTTCGCTCTGCGTCGTGTCGTCAACCTCGCACGTGCACTGCCGGTCAGCCGCCACCGTTTCCAGGCACATCCGGCACACGTTCGGCACGCACCCGCACACGGCATCCGGATCGCGTTGCGTGCGGCATTCGGGGCAGTATCCGCACCGCGGACAACGCTCGCCCCGGTCGAGCTGGACCGTACACCGTTCGCCGTGTTCGCTGATGCCTCGGCATTGCATGCTCATGAGCGGGTCTCTGCTTCCTGCGCGGCGCACTCCCGCTCGAAATTCCGCACGCCATCACCCTCGTCCTGCATCACGCCCAACGCGCACGACGGGCACACCCGCGCCCCGTCTGCCCGCTCGCACAGTGTCGCGGCGATGGTCGGCGTCTCACATTCCTCGCAGTCGATCAGTTGCCACGGCGCTCCTATGGCGTCCATGTCAGCCCCTCCAATGAATGACCCCGCCCCGATGGAGTTGCTTGGAGAACACCGGTAGGCGTAACTCGGCCCGCATCGGAACGGGGTCAAGGTTTGTGCGTGTGTCTTCATGTCCTCCAAGCACGCGTAGACTCGCACAAGGGGCGCGAGGTGTCAACACACTTTCTGCAATTAGTTTCGAGGGCCTAGAATGCCGCTCACGGGCGGATGGCGCAAGGGGTGCCCCGTTGTACCTTTTGGGGGATATCGGGCCTTGTGGAGCCTGTCAGGCCGCTTTATTCCACGGCAGGTCGCCGTACAGGTGCGCGGCATAGTCAGGGATGGGGTCGCCCCACTCGCGCCTGCCCCACACGTACCGGCCGAACCAGCCGACGCCGGCCAACCGATGCTCGCCGGCGAAGCGCGCGAAGCGGAGCCATGACTGTTCGTTGAGGTAGAAGAATACCATGTCGGCAACAGCCCGCCCGCCCTCACCGACCAGCGGCGTCCCGTCCTCAAAGATGCGGTGCTGATAGAGGAAGTCATGCACGAGACTCGGCACGTAGTCGCGCAGGTTGAATGACACGCTCGTTTTATCGAAGCGGAACCCAGAGTACACGACGATCCAGCGGGACAGGAGCGGCACCCAAATGCGGCAGTCTTCCAAGGTGCGCCACCGCTTTGCGAGGTAGTTGCGCCCGAACAGGCGCAGGTGCCACGCACACGCCTCGATACGCGGAAGCTGATCGCGCGTGCGCCTACTCGTTTTCGGGATCTCCAGCATCATGCCCCTCACAGTTTGTCTCGACGCTTTCGAACAGCGTGACCTTGCTCCCGCCGAACACGGCCATGATGAGCCGGCCGACCCCGCCGAGCCCGCCCTCCAGAATCCGCGTCAGCCGCCACTCGCCGGACCGGGCCGCCTCAGACTGTTCCGCGATCTCGCCGAGCCGGACCTGGCCGACGACCGTGCGCCGCGTGGTGTGTGGTGCGACAGGGGTCGTCTTGCACGAGCTAGTCAGGCACAGGAGCGTCGCTATCAGCGATAAGGGCAGTAGTCGCATTCTCGTGTCCTCTCAATGAATGAATCATCTCCATCGGGTCAACTCCGATGTGTTTCAGGAACACCCAAAGCACCATGAACGCCACGAGAAACCGCCAGAAGTCGCGCCGCTCGATCTCGCCCAGCACCGGCACGGTCATCTTTTCTTTGTGCCCGTTCTGTCGCGCCATGACTACCTGATTCGACAAGACCTGCGCGTCGATACGCTTCTGTGCGCGGAGCACGGTATCGTGTTCGGCTTTGCAGTCGGCTACACTGTCCGGCTTGGGGCTCAATTCGTCAATCGCCTTGCCGTATTCCTCAATGGCAAGCTGGTTCTGTTCAGCCATGTATTGCGCGAGCTTCTCGCGTTCCGCGTTCATCCCCTCATCCCCCCGTGATATTCGACCACATTCGCGCAAGCAAGATCGCTATGGCCCCGACTGCCGTCCCCGCGGCCACCAGTAACAATGCCTGTGCAGTGTCGCTCATTCGTCCAGCGGCCTCAACCCCAACAGCTTCTCGATCTGTTCAAGCCGCGCCCGTAACTGCCCGTTCCCGTTCCAGTTTTTGCGCGTCTTGCGTCGCTTCGCGAGCCGCGCCTTTACGCGGGCGACCCGTTGAGTGTGAGGTATCATCGGTGATTCAGCAACTAGTACCTGAATGATCCGCCCGTCCTCGTCGGGAACGTACAGCCACGTGTTCGTCGTGAGGTTGTTCGTGCTCATGCTCTTGAGCAACAGCCCCCGCGTGTCGCCCGCCACCTCCACGTCCCCGTCCGACCATATCCCGCCACTGTCGTCTTCAGAGTCGATGGTGAGCCGCTCTACGTGAATGCGATTGCCCTTGCTCGTTATCGTCGCACTACCGACCGCGACATGCTTCGGGACATTCACATTCGGCAGGAGTACCGTGCGGTTTGAATTGACATCGGCAATCCAGGCGTCTACCGTCGCCGCATCGGGCGCGTCCAGTTCGGCCACCGTCGGAGCGTTCGTAATCTTCCACTTGAATACGGTCGAGCCGCTATCTTCGACACGCATCGCGATAATGTCCGATATATCCGGCACGTTCGTACTGACATTCTGACTGTACCAATAGCGCACCCTGTTTCCGTAACCGTCCGTCGCGCCAGTAGCCCCGCCGCAGAGCGCACAAGCCACGAGTATCGCGAATAGCTTTTTCATCATTGCGCCTTCCCTACCATGTGTCCATCAAAGTACGTTCCCCACAATGCCTCAAACAACCTGATGTCCGGCGTGCCGTCCCCATTGGAATGTTGCGCCACGACGCGCACGCTCTGTGTGGTCGTACATGTCAGCATGAAACTCCCGTTCAGCACAATCGAGTCATCCGCAGTGTTACTCCGTGCCAGCTTTTGCAGGACAACATTCGTGAACCCGTCACCGTACTGTTCGACCTTCAGGCGAGCAATCCGAGTGGCGTCAATCGGGTACCAATTGATTCCGGCGTTGAACTGATACAGTCCATCGACAGGAATGTCGTACGAAAAGGTGTTCGTATTGAACGTGTTGTGTGTATCGAACACCGTACTCGTGAAGATCACGGTGACATCCGTTGCGTCCGCGACGTTAAGCTGATCCTCGTCTTTGATGCACCGGAACGAGGCCATCAGCGGGTGATCGTTCGTGATCCCGCCGCCACCGGCCGCGCGATAGACAAGCGGCACCCCGTCCGTGAAACTTCGTGCGTTCCACGCAGTAAAGAGATTCGTCCCGGAGCCGCCACCCACCTCGCCGAGCCGCGTCGCGAGTCGCGATTCGAGTTGCGCGCCGTTCACGATCACGTCTGCGGCGGCATTGCTCGCAAGCGTAACAACGCCCGTGACAGGCTGGCCTCCGTCAAAGGCGAGCCCTGTTCCGTTGACAAGGTTACACAGGAAGTTGGAGACAACGACGTGATTCGTGCCGTCCGCGCCGACGGCATAGGACAGGATGATGCCCTGCGGGTTCACGCCCACTGCTTCCAGCTTCAAGTCCTGTTCGCTCGCGGAGATAACGGCATCGCCGCCCGACTCAGCAAGCGCAAAGTTCTCGCTCGCAACATACAACGTGCCGGTCACGATAAGATTGTTCGTCGTGCTGATCGAGCCGACCTCATTGAACGAGAGCGGGACGCTTGTCAGGAAGCCTTGGTTGGTCAGGTATTGAAGCGGGACCGCATCGTTGTGCTGTTCGGGGTCTTCCACGGCGCGCAGGATGGTGTCCACTGACGCGAAGCTACGCCCGAACGTGACAATGTTCGTGTCTACCCCAAGCTGAACAGTAGACCCCAGCGTCCCGTCTGTATCGACGGCATACATAATCATGCCTTGGCCGATACGCCCCCGCAGATCGCCAACATTCGTGATGATGTTCCCGCCCAGCCCGATATTCCCGCCCGAATTGTTCCCGCGACTGAGGACGCTTGCCCACGTTGATGTCTCGGCCGATGCCGACGCCGGCAGGTTCGTGAGAGCATTCGCGTCCAGCGCGAGCAGTGTCCCGCCGGCCGCAATGTTCCCGGCCGTGAGGTTCGTGAGCAGTGACCCGCCACCGTGGAATTGCCCAGCCCGTACGTCCGCGGCGTTCGTCACCCCGGACCCGCCCGCGTTCAAGTCGCCGGTCATGGCAAGTGCGCCGTCGATGCGGACGTAGTTATTGCTGATGAACAACACGTCGCCCTCAAGCGAACTCGCGGCGAATACCCCAGAGAGATTGGTCGTGGTGAGGTTCGTAACGTGACCGATGCCGTCACCCTCAAAACTCTGGAGCACCACAAGAGCTGTGTCCACAACATTCGTCAAAGCCGTCAGGTCGTCATGCGCCCACGTCAGGATGTCGCCATTCGTCGTAATCGAGACCGGCGCAGTGGCGTGAAAGTTCGTATCCACGATGAACGTACTCAGCAGTTCAGTACGGTCCATGTAGTCGATCAGGTTCGTGAAGACAGGGAAGGGGAAAGCGTTCGTGTCGGCGAACAGGGAATGTGACACCTTGAGTTCGCCCTGCGAGAGTGTGCGGGCCGGGTTGGTCGTGCTCCCGCTCCATGCGTAAATCTCAAGGATGTATGTTGCGTCCGGCGGGATGTTCGTGCGGGGCAGGCGGAAGGTGACATTGGATGAGCTGATCGCGATGTTGGTCGCCCGCAGATCCACGAAATTCACGCCGCCCGCGGCGATGCGCCCAGCGACATTGAAGCCGGACAGGTCTACCCACCCGTTGGCGTTGGTGAAATAAAAGGAGAAGTCGTAATCGTTCTGGCCTATGAGCTTCTCGCGGAAGGAGTTCTGCCGCCCGATCACGTCGTCAATGTTGTTCGTGATAGAGATGAGCTTGGTCGGGAACGCCTGCGCGAACACGGAGCCCGCCAACAGCATCAGCACAAGTATCAGGGTCACTCGTTTCATAACGTACTCCATATCCTGTCTGGATGTTCAGTCAAGGTTTACCTTTTTCGCCGAGAGCGCGTGGATTGCGGCTTCGTGCTACCGCCAAACTTGCCCGTGACATCCTTCGGTCGCGCCTTCTTGGCTCGCTGGAACAGACGGTTCTGCTCGCTCCGGCCTTCAATGTTCTCCCTCAGCCATGTGCGAACCGCGCCACTATCGACAGGCTGGCCCGAAAACAAGAACTTCTGCAATTCCACATTGTTGACTTGGCGAGGATCGTTCCGCTGTCTGGCCGCCTCTTTGATCTCCTGAATAACTTCCTGGTTCGTCTTCCCTGTCGTGTCGATATCGAGCCCCTTGGCTCGCTGGTCGGTACGCGCCGCCACATCAGACGGGCGAGTGAAGCGCACGAGGCGGCGAACAAACGGCACCTTTCGCATGTTCTCCACGGCCGTATCGTTCGCGGTTTTGTCGGCGGCCATGTCGTAGATATCTGACAGCGCCGACACAATAGGATTGGAGATAGGCAACATTTTGGTCGTGGCCCGCGCCAGCCGTTCCGGCGACACCTCAATGTCCATTCGCGCCAACGTGTCGGTCAGATTCTTGGCCATATCCGGCGTGGTCAACTGAAACTCTTTGCTGGGGGAGATGTCTTCGTAACTCTTCCACACTTTATCTTGGGTCCACGTATCGTAATTGGCCCAATAAGCCATTGCCGCATTTCTGATAGGCGGCAAACTACTGGCCCCCTCAACGGGAAGCAGTCCGGACGTTGCAGTCCATATCCGGCGTGCCATATCGGCCGTGCGCTGTTTGCTCCACGGCTTGCCGTCCATCGCATCCGCCAACGATTGTCCAATGGCACTGAAAAGCTGTTGCCCTTGATCTTTGGGGATGGAAATATGTGCGTGTCGCATCCGCCCGTTCTTGTCGGTCTTAGTGAACCCAAGCGGGATGTTCCAATGCGTGGCCTTAGCGCGATCTGACAGTGCCTCCCACCCCTCCTTGTCCTTAGAGCGGAACCCATATGCCGACGCAAACCCCATTGCTATTAACTGAACAGCCTTGAGCGCCGACCCGCCGGGGTCTGTCTTGATTGTGCGCAAGGTGCCCCGCGTGCCCTGAACTGCGGCATTGAGATAGGGCACTATAGAATCCAGGGCTTTGACCGCCCCGCCGCCCTGCGAGAAATCGAGCATACTCCGTGCCGCCGCAACGGCCTCTGTCTGTGACAGGCCATTGGCCCTAGCCCGCTCCACCACCGCAAGGCGCGTGGCAATCTCGGACGTTTCGCCCAAATATGCCAACACATCAAAGATGCTGTCTATTGTGGCTCGCGCGCCGCGCGTCGCCCCTTGTACGGCCTGCCCCGCCTTGCTGGTCGCTGACCGACGCTCCCATTGCCTGCCCGTAAGGCGCCCTTGTGTGGACAAATAGTCCATTCCCCCGCCCTCTTTGACATAGTCCACATAGCGGCCAGTACGCGCGAAAGCATCTTTGGCCACACGAGCGTAATCGAGCCCCATCTGCATCGCGGCCTTGGGCAGGAGCTTGCTGTATTGGCCCGAATTGAACCACGAGAAGAATGCGTCACGCGCAAGATTCGCCAGGGCAAATTCGGGGTTTGCGCCTGTGGCCACGAATTTCAGCACCTTGGTGCCTGATACCCATTGGGCGATATTGGCGATGTCTTGTCGGACAGGCGGCGGCACGCCGTTCCATTGTTCGGCCAAGCGGGTCTGCATAGCGATCCGCACCGGCTCGCCATTCTCGAATGCCCGCACCTCCCCCTCGTTCGGGCCGAGTGCATCATCAGGGCCAATGATCCGACCGACTGCGGAATCGGGATTATCGCGCACAAAGTTTGCCAATTCGGCGTTCGCCCTGTTCTTGAATACGCGCGACTGTGTGCGGCCGATGACCTGCGCCAACAGGAAATTGGGGTCGGTCACCATCGCGCCCTCGCTCCCGGTCTTGAGCGGCTTAATCCCACTGTCATGTTGCCGGCCGCCCTTGGCTGTTTGTGTTTCAGGGTCTACAAACTGCACAAACTGCCGCGGCGAGAAGAATCTGTGATTTGCCGACAGGAACTCAAAGTCGGCCTGCGACACCAGTCCAGCATCCCGCAGGCTCCCGAGTTGTTCGTTCATCACACCCCAATACTCTTCGGCCGCCCCACGGATCTGTGTGGCCAATTCAGGTTGCTGTTGCTCAAATTCAGTGAGCCACTCGCGGGCGTTCTCTGCTGTCACTCCTTGGCGACTGCTGAGTTTCGTGCCTCGTTCAGCCTGCACGCGCGTCGCCTCAATCGTCCGCACGGCGTCGATGAACTTGGAGAAGGTCTTGAACTGCCCCCGCGGCAGAGCCGTGTTGATCCGGCGCATGGCGTCTCGGTGCAACCGAGCGGCTTCAGCACTCGCTCCTTGGGCCAGCACAAGGCGATTCATGGCGTCCTTCGCGCCCGCCCGCGAGAGCGCATCTTTGACGCTCGCCTGTTGGTCGATAGTGAGACGTTTGATAATGTTCACTGTGGAGTCTCTGCCCTTTTTCAATTCCGCCCGCAGTGCCGCTTCGTTCTCGTCGTAGGATTCATCAAAACGTGTCCCGGCATTAAAGTCCGGTTCGGCCTTGGTAATCCCGAGAGGCCCCGCACTCGACCGCGACGCCGGGAGCTTGGCAGAATCGACAGCCACTTGTGTTTCTGCGATAGGGATACGTTCGGCTTCAGCCACGCCGCGCAACTCGGCCTCTTCGTCCGGCGGAAGTTGGCCACGAATATCGAGATCCTGTGTGATTTGCGGCACGGCGGCTTCCCGCACTTCGCCCTCAGTCGGACTTTCAACCCGCCCACCTTCGGCTTTGCGAATGATCCCGAACTGGCTCTCTAGCGGCCGCGTTTTACCAAAAGGAATCGGCGCGGTGCCCGTCGCCCCAGCCGTGGTAAGCGCGGGCTTGCTGGGAACGATGGCGCGCGATATGCTGAGACTCTGTACCTTAGCTTCCCAATCAGCCCTGATCTTAGCCTTGATGTTGTCCACAGTCGCCTTGCGTTGTGTCTCGAAGTTGGCATCAGTGAAATCCCGTGTGGCAAAAATGATACTCGGAGCTAATTGCGCCATCTCTTCCGTGAACAACCACTCCGTAAACGACTTGTCTTTCATTCGGCCACGCAGAAACTTATCGGTCGTAAAGTCAAACGCAAGGTCCGTGCTCACCTGCCCTGCCCAGTTGGCGATCTTGCCAACAGGTACGTTCCGCCCCAACAATGAAGTCACGCCTCCGGCCGGAATCAGGTGTTCTGGAATCGCACCGACAAGGCCGGCCGCAAGCGAAATCCCGACATTCGCCGCCGCGCCCTTCAGATTTGTTTCGCCCGCCGCGAGTTGCACAAGACTGTTTCCGGCAGAGATCGCCCCAGACGTGCCAAGTCGAATGGCGAGCAATCGTTTCAGGTCGCTCTGGAGTGGCTTTGACAACTTGGCAATCTTCCCGGCGATGACCTGGCCCGTCAAGATTGTCCCGACCAAGGTGCCGATCCCCCCAAGCAGTTCAGTCGCACTCGACGGGCGACGAGTCTCAATGCCCAATGCGCGCTCGACCTTCGTAATCAGCTTGCCGCCGATGCCGAATGTCGCGCCGGAAATAACGCCTTTGGCGAATGCAAGCGGCGGAAGCTCAAGAACGTCACGTCCCCCGAATCGCTCCTGTCGCTCCACAAGCAAGTTGTTGAACAGAATCCTTTGCGTAGTGTCGAGTTGGTTCCGGTCATCCAGCGCACCTAATTCGCGAATGAACAGGTCGAGTTGCTCATCAGGAATCGTAGGAGCAATTTCGCGGATTTCCGCTTCTTCGCGCTGTCCGGCACGCTCGCGAATACCCATAAGCGCCGTTCCGCGTGCGCCACGCTGTTCAGCTTCGGGCAGTTCTCCAAACTGCTGTCGGGCCTCGGTAATGCGCGATGCGGGCGGACCTATGGCCGCGAGGCGCGGGGACGCTTCGGGCAGGGCGCGCTCGGCTACCCCCTCGCGCTCTGATTCAAATTGGGCCGGCGGGCGTACCCCCTCGCGGGCCTGCACAGCCTGCAAGACAGGAGATGGTGCCTTTTCGGGCGGGGCCGCGGCTTCCAATCGCTCTAGGAGCGTGGTATCGGTCGGATCAGGCGCAGGGGCGACAGGTGCTTCCGTGGTCGCTTCCAACCGCTCCAAGAGCCCCATGTCTGTGTCAGGCGGTGCTGGTGCCTGTGCAGGGGCTTGTGTCGCCTCCAGCCGCTCCAGAAGCGACACGTCCACCGGCTCGGGCGTAGTGCCCGCCGCGGGCGGTGTAGCCGCCTCCAATCGCTCCAAGAGCGACAAATCTAGTCGTGCCTTTGCCATTGCCTATCCTGCGACCGGAATAGCCGCCTCTGTAATCCGCTTCTTGAGTGCCGCGGTCTGTGCTTCCAGTTTCACCTTGTCTGCGGCCGTAGCCGTGCCCGCCTCAATGGCGGCATCAATCAAGCCAAGTTGTGCCTGGAAGCGATTAAACACCTCTTCGTCGGGCGACAGGCGGCCATCCCCGTCAAGATCACCCAAGACCCCGCCCGTCAAACCTTCCGACCCTGCGCCACTCACCAACGGCGATGACCCCGGTGTTACCGGAGCAGATCCGGCAAGCGGACCAGTCGGCGCACCGGGAATCGTCAGTTCGCCCACTTCTCGCACCGCGCCGGCCGCGTCGGACGTCGCGCCAAATTCGGCCGCCTTGGAAAGAATTTGAACCTTGGCATTAAGCAGGTCGCGCTCCAGTTCAACCTGATTGCCTTCGCGCGCCCGCTGTAGCTCGGCATTCAACTCCAAATTTCTCAGCGCCGCACCAGAACCCAGTGTGTCCGCAAGGCGTTTATTTACGTTCTTTTCCGCTTCGCTCTGGAATCGTTGCGCTTCCGTTATTGCGGCCACCGCCCTGTCGCTAAGGCCCGCTTGTTTCGCCTGCTCTACGTCCAACAAACCCTCAGCAGTGAATAGTCGGGACTGGGCATCCACCTGTGCTTTTTGAAGTCCAAACGCCCCCTCGGCCTCCGCCGCGCCTACCTGCCCCCTCGCGCGCGCTTCAGCCGCCGCCACGGGTGCCCGCGCCGCCGCCGCCCCCACGCGCTCCTGTGTCTGCCGCGCTTCGTCCGCGCGTATTCCGGCTTCGGTCTTGTCGATCTCGGATATCGCCCGCCGCTGAAGTTCCGGCCGCCCGAATCCGCGTAGCAACTGACGCTTCCGCAGGGCTTCCGCGCCCGTACCAGCACCTCTAAGCACCTGCGCACGCGCACGCCCGCGTATGTCGGTCTGGTCCTTCGGCTCGGCGGCAATGGCCTCAATGGCCCGCAAATCCTGCCCGCGCCCTAACTGGTTCGCCGTCGGCGCTCGTAGCGCCCGCGCCCGCGCCGCGCCCATCGTGGGCGTTCCTGTGGCGTTCGGAGCAGGGACAGGCCCGATAAGGGCACGGGGTCGATCCCGCAAGGCTCGTAACACGATCTGCTCTTCCAACGCGCCTGCCGGCGGGGGCAGGATGTCTTCACGATCTGTCAGTCTGACGTCGTCTCGTCTGGCTACCATGATGCTCTCCTTAGTGTTCGTTTACGCGGAATTCGAGGTTGACCCCGGTTATCTCATTGTTCGTCCATGTCGAGCCCGCGAGGGCATACACGCTGTTCGTCGGATGAAGCTGAACGATCATAGGATCGCCGCCGCCTTCCAGCCGGAGCAGGGCCACATTGAAGTTGGTCCCTTCCACGGTGATCTGCGTGCCGATGTCTACCCAGTCCAGCTTGTTCGTGGACAGGCAACGGGCAAAGGTGTACCCGTTCGTCGCCACGTCGGCGGCAATCGTAAGTTGCTCCCACGCATTGGTTTGAATGCTCTGAATCACGGCTGATCCATGATCGGCATTCTGCTGTTTCGTGTATTTCGTGACTGAGCGCGCGTCGTTGTAGTTCTGGTTCTGGACCCTGAGCGTCATGGTGATGGTGACCGTCCCGGTTTCGGCGAACGTGGCGTTCGCGAGTAACATCAATCCAAGTGTTGCCAGTAGCTTTTTCATTGTGTCTCCTTACTCTATTCGACTTATCGCCAAGATCGCTGAATCCACTGTAGGGTTTCCCGCGCCTGATGCAACCTGAACTCCCATGAAAATTTCGCCGCCGGTCGATCCGTTGTTGATGAGATCGTTGGTCGCCGTCTGCGTGGTCCCGCCGTCGTACTGGAGCGTCGCCGTGATCGGGATGGTCTGAAGCTCGCCCGTGGTCTGTGTCGAGCCCGCCGCAAATCCGGTGGAAATGATCGCGGCAGGCGTGGCATCATCCGTATACAGTCGCAACTCAACAGTATGTAAGCCGCCGCCGGAGCCGGGATCAAGGATGGTCACCATGCCGGTCACACGATACCGGCCAGTCAGCAAAAGGGCAATCAAATGATCGTTCGGGCCCGCGCTATGAGTGTAGACAGGGTCGATGATGCCATCTGTTCCACTCAAGACTACCTTGGTCGGCGACCCCGAAATAGCCGTCCCCGGCGTGCCGTTGCCAACATATTCCTGTGATCGCTTTTTGATCTCCAGCGTGGCCAACTCCCGCTCGTAGCGATAGTCGATCAGCCCATCCTGCACGGCGTCGGTCAACAGGCGCTCGGCACGGGTCGCCCGCGTCAGCGCGTCCATCGCGACCTTGGAACTGT
>Ga0255047_10002459_pt1 | contig 12216 bp, 10 predicted proteins | sample JV7_2_1_MG_FD_183640 | JGI IMG/M metagenome (GOLD analysis project Ga0255047, IMG submission 183640) | Seawater microbial communities from Jervis Inlet, British Columbia, Canada - JV7_2_1 | ecosystem: Environmental > Aquatic > Marine > Inlet | place: Canada: British Columbia | collected 2016-10-06
CCCCTTGAAAACCTTCGTTATCTTCCCCGACACCATTACTTGGTTCACGTCCGCTTGCTTCATTGTTCTTCTCCCTTAGTAGTTCAAACTGCGCTTTCATTCCTCTTTTAGCTTGCTCGAGAAACGCGCCCTCTAGTTTGGTGTTTCTTGTTGTATCGACTATCCATGTCCTGCATTTCCCTAAATCAGTGAATGCACACACAGCCCTTAGGATCCTGCTTACTTCTGCCTGGGATTCCTTCGTATCAGGTGAAGGCGCCGCGTCGGTATCAGTTTCGGCAATTAAACCTAGTATTGGAACAATCTGGTACCGCCGGCAGTACGTGATGCTTTGACCGTACTCTCTGGGATCATTTACATTCCTACACGGGAGATCCATTTTGAAAGCCAGGTGTTCCCCACTCTCAATATGGAAGATGATGGTTTGAAACTTCCCACCTTCCATTGGGGTTTGCAAATAGCCAAGACCGCACCCTCGAAGGGGCTCTCTAATCGCTTCGAGCACGGAATCCAGGGGGGTGTAGGAATATTCCCTGTTTCCCGTGATGCCCACTGCGGTCTTTTGTAACGTGATGTTCTTATGGTGGAACTCGCTTAATGCCTTGAAGAGGTTTTTGTACTCACTCATGTGTTGCCTCCCCGTACACCACTGTGGTTTTCAAATCACCGCATATCCCACATTCAAGTATGATAGTAGTGATCCCAAAGGCACATGCTTTGTTGTAATCAAGTAATTGTCTTAAGGCTTCGGTGTTTGAGCCAGAAACATCTGTCGCCTTGATGCCAGCAGGGGGTGCGTAACACCTCTCCTTTTCCGACCACTCATGACATCGCCAACTCATTGTTTGTCCTTTACTTCATTGTGGTAGTAGTTGCACCATTCTCTTACGGGGCAATAACCTACATTTCTTCCGGGTTTGTCGGCGCACCTTACGTCTCTTCCGGGTCTTTTAACAACGGTAAACCCCGCCTTGAGTGTTCCGTCTTTATTGAGGAACCGCGTTCCCTTACCTTTTATGTACTCTTCAAGCTCAAGCTCGGTGTCTTCTTTCTTCTGAGCGTTTTGTTTCCCCTCTTTAATTAGTGCCCAGTCTGATTTCCGGGCCCATCTATCCTGGGAGGTACACTGCGGGAGTTGCCAGTCGTGTTTGTACATAAATTCTGCAATCATAGCGAAGCGCCCTCTAACGTAGGCGTCAACAAATTCGGGATCCCAGAGTTCTACCTTCCTTTTCAGAAAGGGAACCTTGGGATAATTTGGATCCTTCAAGACTTCGTACTGATTCCACGTATGAAGAATGGCGTAGATTTCCACTTCGTCTACTTCAAAGCCCGCTTCTCTGTAGAGCTCTGCGTAGAGGTTGGGTTGAGCAATCCACTCGTCCTTGTCCTGCCTCATCGCCGCCTTGGCTGAAGTATCTTTCCAATCAGTGATCTTCTTCTCGTGATAAAGATCGGATTTCCCGCTGAGTCTGAAGTCCCCGTAATCCTTGTAGAGCCTTTCTTCTGTGATGGCATCACCTAAGCCTTCACCACCCCTAGTCGCAACCCAATGGACGGCACTACCTCTAATCAAGAATAGATAGTCCGCGTAATCCTCAATCATTTCTTCTCTGTGTCTTCGTGTCAGGAGGGTGATCCTTGGGGATCTAATCACTTCGGTAACACTGAAGGTCATCTTGTCGCTCGAGCGGTCGTAGTCACCCGTTATGACTTCAATGGCCCTACATAAAGCAAGGGGTAGGTTGAACTCATTCGTCCAGGGCATCGGGGTCTCCTTGGTTTTGGTGCCACCTGGGGTACGGTATGTTGTTGCTTCGGGGCCACCCATACCTTCGTAGCGGTGCCCGGCCACGCCCCAAGCGGAAACCCAATTGTAGAAACCCTCGAAAGTGGTGTCAAGCGGAAATAGTAAGGCCCCCTGAGCGGACCCCACGTTGAATACCCCAGACTCAACACCTAACCACCCAAGGGGCCTAAAACCCCCAAATATCAATGCTAAGAGACTATGGCATGAAGGAGAGTCCTACGTTGAAGGACTGGCTGTATTCGTCGATCTCCTTGAGAATGTCCCCAATTCCCCCTCTGGCACTCGCGTAGAAGAAGTAGTCCCTCCAATTGGGATTGAAGTTCCACATGGCTGAGATTTCGCCCATGTGGTTCATAACCTCTCCCGTTAAGATGATCGTAGGGGGGCCATCGGGTTCCGAATAAGAGACAGACAGAACAAGTGACCCTCCTAGATCATCCACTAAGAGGCCGAATTGCTCCGTTGTAGCAATATCAGGATTCCCATTCGACACCTGAAAAGCGTACCAAATAGAAGGCTTCGCAATTATGTGGAACCTTCCCATGTCCCCCTCGAGGGTAGCGGTTAAAGTCCCCCGATCCCACGATCTACTTGAATCACCCGACTCCCCATTGGATCCATGAAGCCACCCTGTTCGGAGTTCCGTTAAGGTCTCGTTAGGATTCCAGTGCAGACTCGCTCCTGGAGCGTAGTCGATGTTCCTCACTGGTTGGCTCTCTTCAAATAAACCTATCGTCCCCTCCATTTCAGAGAACACGTCAAACTTGATGTGGTCCCCATAAGTAATCATGGGATAAACAACGGAAGTTTGGAATCTCAGGAACTTATCCATGGTGTCCTTGCCCATTTCATCCTGGGAGTTAACACCTTGAAACGCTAGATAGTTCTTCCCGAATAAACCCATGTCCCGCTCTGCTATAGAGGAAACAGGAATCAAGAGAAGAAGCGGGATGAGCGCAAATAGTTTCTTCATAACCTACCTCCTGTACTGTTTGACATCTATCTGGATTGTACCAACGGTGTCGGTCTCGGAGAGTTCCACCTGGAGAAATGGGGTAAACGGGAACCCATCTTCTGTGCCCGTCACACCATTTTTGTTTGGCAGTATCCACACGATGGACTCTTCGGTGCCAAGGGTCCTTGTCCAAGCATTGAGGGCTTGTACCGCCGTGCCGGCCTCGAACATGGCGAATGACCCTATAGCCGATGTGTCACTTTCGGACCACATAGGCTCAACCGACACACTGCACGCACCACCAGATGCCCCCGTTACGGTTATCCTCAAAAGAACGTAGTCAGCCTGGAGACCCTCTCCTGGAACGTAGAGGTTGATAACACCAACAGAATCCCCCGTTGAGTATACGGAATCCGCAAGGTCTATCGTGGCAAGTGTGTAGGTAGAACCCAACTCCACAACTGCTCTAGGTGTTGACCACACACACAAACCCAACAACGCCAGCAAAACAAGTAACTTTTTCATCGGCTCACTCCTTATCTGTTTGCCAATTCATAATGCGGGAGGTCATGGAAGTTCTGATCCTTTGTTATAAGATCACTATCCCAGTCCCCGCCCCACCTGAGGTCCACCCCGACTTCTAAAGAGCAGAGTAGAAACCACCAACCGAATTCACGAAAGAACTGTATGTCATTCCAATTAATCTTACCCCCTGTTAGCGGCGCGACGTCAACCGCCTTAGAAGGATCAAAGTTGTGCATCCCATCGGGCCACTTCACATGGGATCTCTTGGTTTCATATAAGTAGTTCTGTCTTTCTTCTCCTCTGTGCCCCTCGATAATCGTGAAATCATACTGGTTCTTTGAAATCGCGTGGTCGAGAACTTTCTGTAAATCGGGGTCACACGAATCCCTGGCTATCCTTGATCTCTTTCCAAAGTAGAGCGCCACTACCCGCCCTTTCTTAAACCTTGAACCCCAAGCCACAAGAGGGCAACGGCACCTGTTATCAGAATCCCAACTAGGGTAACGATGCTCCTTCTTTTTATCATCTCAACGGCAAGGCGCGTGTCTCTTAGGTGGTTGAAGTCCTTTTGCATCTCATGGGGGTCAGAAGGTGACATCCCCAAGCCTACAAGGGTCTCGTGAACACTGTCTCGGACAATGTCTCGTACTTGTGTCTCGGTTAGGGTAATGCTTCGTTCACTCATCGTAATCTTAGGTGCTCCCGTCTCTCTTTTTGTATTTCGGTTATCTGCTCTTTAAGCACCCTAATCATCTTCTCGTCTTTTTGGGATGTGGCCCTCTTTAGCTGTCTCTTGAGTGTGATTAGGTCCCGTCTGGTTTTTGAATCCCACCATCTCTTCTGCTGGGCGGGATCAATTGGATACGTCTTGCCAATGATTGCCCGTTGAACAGCTTTCCACGTAGTCCTGGGAACACTCCCCCCGCCCTGCTGCGCTGCAAACGTTATAACCCTATCAGCCTCGCCAAACACCCTAATCGACCTCAAGAAAAATGCCATCTTGGCGGGCAAACTAACACCAAGAACCTTTTTCTTCTGGCCTTTGAATTCTTCAATCTTACGACCCTGAAACATATTGTAGTTGAACACCATTTCGGGAATGGTCTTCACCAACGGACTCATCAAATTCAGTATCTCTTGACCAATCCCCCTTGGGCCTTGAAACACCTTGTTGATGTCTGCTGCTGGAAGCCACGAATCCAGCATGAAATACTCGTGGCGTTTGTTTTTCTTGTCCCAGCGCAATCTTATTGTGGTGGCATGTTTCAACCAATCTGCAAACACAGCGGTGTCCGGGTCTGGGCCACCTGCTCGGTCTTCAAGGTAGCGTTTCCCCTTGTATATCCTCACGTATTTTTGGGGTTGCCGGGCAAGCATCTCGAGTTGAAGGGGAATGTTGAACCTCGTGTTCCCTGTGACGCAAATCTTTCCATTTCGTCGCATGAACCAATTCCCTGTTCCCGTTACTGGGCACCATACCTTACCCTTGAACCATTCTGTCCCCCACTTCATGTGCTTGATGAACTTACTCGTCCTAACATAGCACCCACGACTTGAGATATTCGCTGAACGGCCAGTCAAGAGGCAGAGCACTTGGAATGAGTCCAAAACCGGGCCAGGGAGTTGGCTAAAATGATCGAACGTCGCGCTCCTTGTTCCTTCTGCGTCCATCATGGCTTGGTACATGGCCTCGGCGGCTTCCTTGGAAAGACCAGAAACAAACGCTGGCAACTCTTCCCTGGATCCACACAACCCCATCAGGCGTTTACGCTCCCCACCTAATATCTGGACCTTCCCAACATCGGTATCGGGGTGGTATGAAAGCGTGTACTCCTCTGGCTGGAACATCCCAACCACTTTGCCCAGATACTTCTTCTGATAGATCATCACTTCTGTGTGCTTGCCGCGAACCCGCGTGTAACCATCTGTGTATATCCACCCGATCTTAGCAGCATCTTCAGGAGACACAGAGGACTCTTGATCGAACTCACCAGCTATGGGGATTCGGAAGTTGGACCTCATATCAACGGCTTGCCGAACTTGTGGTCTTCCTTGTTGGTCGTAGCAATACCACCTGTGGTTTGGAGTGCAGGCGATATCTATCGTCTTGCCTTTTTCTGTCAGGAGAACCCCATCGTAATCAAACGACTTCCACTCTTTGAGCTCTGTCCAAACCAACTTGCCATCATCATACCCGAGTAGCTTCTCGTGGCCCTGGAGCTCATGGCGATGCTTCCAGCCCTCATTGGTTAGGCATTCTGTGTCCTCTGGGACACACCATGCGTAAAATGGCATCAACCCATTCTTGAAGAACTTGGTCTCGAAGTTGGTCAAACCGTACTTGTAGTCAAAGAGAAACTTCTGGACGGTCCTCGCAGCGTCCTTCGCGCTCTCCCCCTTTTGAAGCCTGTCCATGAACAGCGCGAGCCGCTGAGAGTCCTCAATATACTCCCCGGTTCTAAACCCTTTGTCTATCACCCACGAAGTGCTGGGGTCTATCTCTCTTAACAGCCAATTCCTGGGACGGGACATCTCACTAACAGCGTCTCCGATCTCTCCGACCATCTGCCCACCACGTATGATTCTGTTCTTGAGGGCAAACTTGTAGAACTGCTCGTCCGTCATCCCGAAGTACCCTTCGGTTTTGGAGAACTGTCCTGACTTCCACCTTCTGAGCGCCGCGAATCCCCGTGCGCTGTTCCTCGCACCACTATTAGGAGACACACCCGCAAGGTGCATGTTCCACGCATTGGAAATCATGTTCCTGAAATGGTAGCTAAGAAACGGTGCGAGGGTCCACGCCTTGTAGGTCTGGTTTAACTTAAGCCAGAGTTTGTATGCTCCTTCGGCGTGCCTGGTATCAGAATAGAATACAAGAGCCTTTTCAATCTCATCAGCGAGAGATTTTGGGACAACCTTGCCTTTGAAGATGTCAACATTTTGTATCTCTTTGAACCCCTCGCGCATCCTCTTGACGATTGCTTTTTTGCTCATCCCAGACTTGGCTAGTGCCTCCGCCATATGAGCGGGGTTTTTAAGAACTTCTGGGGACAGCATCAAACCCGACTCATCCATGAACTGAGCGAGGTTCTTCATATACATCTGAGTAGATACCGCGTTAGCTACCTGGCGGTCCTCGAGTTGAAGTACCTTGGCTACATCCAACTCAATATCCATCCACCCTTCTTTTGCAATCTCTGTGGCTGTCCCCCTTCCCTTCCTAGTACGAGTAAAGGATGGGGCCGCTTTGGCCGCGTACATCCTCGTCATATCGTCAATTATTCTCGTGTTGAGCGTAGCGGGGTGCTTCTCTACGAGCCCTATCCACTCTCTAACATCGTCCAGTTTCGCCGTTCCTGTGAACAAGTCTTCCCCGGCTTCCAGTGAAGCCTCTACCTCCTTGAGCCTCGCAAGGGTAAAGTCCCTTGTGGCAAGTCTGTGGGGGACATAGTTGAGCCCGGTCTTTCTAAGAAACCCTTCAGCCATCTCTTTTGTGAGAAGACCCGATCCGAGTTTTATTTGTTCTAGTTCATCCAAGTACGCCCTGGAGATCCTGAACGCATCTTTGACGTTCTGGGGCTGGGCATCGAATTTGTTGTTCCATTTGATAAGCTCGGGATTGCCGGGATCCAACAATGCTAAGTCTTCGGGGACGCTTTGGGGTCTTACATCAAATAGGTCCACATCCTTTATACTACCAGTGGCAAACTTCTGGGGTACGACTGGTTCCTCTTCAAGTAAATCTATAAGTATCTTCCTTTGCTCTAAGTCTGGAACCAGATCCTCTATCTTCTTTCGTATCGCATTCCCCCCTTGAGCAAAGTTAAGCTGGAGGTCGCCAAGAAACTTGTGTCGCCAATCCAATACCATGTCAGGGTTGTGCTTCCGGAGCATAAAATCCCTGCCGGCGAACCTCGTTCCCAAAGCGTTCTTCGTTTTCCGGACAATCTCTATCGCTTCACTAGCCTCGTGTACTTTGCCCGCCGCCTTTACCACAGCGGGAACCCTAGACAGCTTTATAGCAGCCTTAAATGGTAGTGTTGCAACCGCTCCGTAACTAAGGGGATCCGCAGCAACATCCAACAATAGGCCGATCTCTGGTGAGCCAGTAATCTCCATGAAGGACGCCCGCTCACGTACTCCCCTCTTGGCTGCGGTATAAAACGGGACTGGCGCAAAGCCCTTCTCTCTTCGGATGACCTCTTTTGTGACGCCCGCCACAACCTGCGGAGCGGCGGTGAGGGTATCCAAGATACCCAAGAACACATTCTGGTCCTTGAATTTGGAACTAAACGCACCAAAAAGAGAATCCTCAGATCCTCTCCGGCCCCTCTTGGGTGGGGCGCCGCCGCGTCTACTTGACTTGAGTGTTGCCACCTAGAATGTGTTCCCTCCAAAGACATTCTCATTGGGGCTGCGAGTCATTGGGTTTTGAAGCATCTCTTCTATCCCAGACCTTGCGTTGGGATCCTCAGGGAACATGGCCTGGAGAACAGCGAAGATTTCCTCTTGGGAAATGCCGTTCTCCACCAACTGGAAAATGAAGTCCTCAAAACTTAGAGTGGGGCGGTTCTCATCAAATACCGGCCCCTGTTGAATCGTTCTCTGAACAAGATCGTTCGCCTGCTCAACTGTGATTCCTGACAACCCATGCTCTCCGGGTATTGACCTAAGGGGTGTTCCAGGAGGAGGCTGTGGGCCTAGAAACGGTGCGCCGTCCTGCTCTTTGTTTCTAGGATCCCTCTTGAACCGGAAGTCCGTCTGTAGGATCTCCTCTCTCTTGGCAAGCGGGATGGGATTGATTTCATTAAGGGCGGAACTATCCTGATTCAGCATGTTGTCGTAGAGCCCATTAGAGATTGCATTCTGAGAAGCCACCAATTCAGAAACACCCTCTTGGTCTTCAGTGCCCACGATGAACTCTGCCATATCCATTAGTGCTTGGTTCCGGTTTACATCCAGCCCCGCGGCGGGATACCTGTTGAACATATCGTCTGTAACAGGGGCGCTAGATTCTTTCGACAACTGGTTGAGAACCGTACTCCTGAGGGCAAATAGCTGTTGGGCTGTCTTTGGCTTCTTCTTCTTATCTGCCTTCTTCTGATCCGAGAGGTCTTTTAGCGACTGCAAGATTAACTTCGTTTGGTTCTGGCTTTCTGAGAGTTGCCGGCGGAGCTCACGATCCTTCTCAGACTCACTAGCCTGGAAGTCCTGCCGTTGTTGGAACTGCTCCTGCTGCTGCCCCAATTGTTGTCTTTGAAGGTCCTGTCTTTGCTGGAACTGACCCTGTTGGATACCCTGTTCCTTCTCCGTCTGCTGCTTTTTAACGTAGCCATCGAGAAGACCACTTGCGAAGTTTGCGAATAAATCAGCGCCCATTAGAAACTCCTTGGGATGTTACCCGCTGTACCTAGTGCAATAGCGTTCCCCTGTGACGTATTACCTTGGAAGAGACCACTTAGTGAACTCAAGCCCCCGCTTCCAATGAAGGATCCAATACTCCCCGCTAAATTTAAGATCGAGTTTCGTCTTTGGGAGTCTTGGGCCAGCTTCGATTGGAACATCGCCATCTCTTTATTGAGGTCGAACTGTTTTTCTAGCTTTTGTAGAGAATCAAAGTAGGCAAACTTATTTTGCAGGAATGCACTTTGGTCCGCCGCCTGGGCCTGACTCAACCTATCCCTAAAGTTCAGCTGGGCTTCTAAGGCTTGGCCCGCTAACCCAGCCCTGGCCTGACTCTCTATAAACGGCGATAGTCCAGAATCCCCAAACCCCCTCGAGGCAATCCCTTGGTTGACTCCTCTTAGTGTCCCGCGAAGAGCCCGTCCAACACCAACTTCAGAACCAACTCTGAACCCCTTGGTTAGATCCTCAAATTGTTTCTCTTGGAGGCCCTGGAGTTGTCCCAATTGACCCTGAAGCTGTCTGTTTTGTGCCGCTGCCTCAAACTGGGGCTTTAGCCTTGCGAGTTTCTGTGTAAAGGCGGCAATCTTGTTACGGTCCATGCCAGCGCCCTTGGCGAACTCCGCTTGAAGATCACGTTGGATCCTCTGCTGGAGGTTCAACCCACCCGCAGGTGCAGGACTAGGTTTTGGAACTTGAGCTTTAACTACGTCGTTTGCCATTACGATATCTCCCCTATGAACATAGCTAAGTAAGTCTTGGCTGTAGCGGCGGCTGACGCAGCCCAGTAGTGTCTAAGGGTTGCCGTCGTCACAGTATTAGCCGCAAAACGAATCTGGTCGGCTACTTCCACATCCACTCCAGCAGAAATAGTCTTGCAAATAGGAACTCCGTAAATACTTGGTGCCACCGCCCAAGTAAGCGTTCCAAAGGGGATACTTATAATGGGTGCCGCACCCGTACTGAAATTGAGTACCGCATCAAGGGCACCAGGAGCACCGGGAGAGGTTATGGAGTATTCCACCATACAAACCATCATCCCGTTATTTGCCGCCGCACCATATCCGGGTCCGTACTGCAAAACCTTCGGGCCAGAGTTCGTAATGGTGTAGTCCACATGAGCATGCCTCACTGCGAGGTTTGCGAGCTTCGCACTGTCCACAGCCTGGGCTTGCAATTTTGCAGTTGTGACAGCGAGGGCCCCCAAGTTAACAGCGTCGATGTTGCCGTTGAACTCCGCTAGAATCTGGTCAATTTCGGCGTCAACTTCAGTACCCACCGCAAGGGTTCCGTCTGGAAATGCCGCCTTCACTCTATTGAGTGTTCCCATTATTTACTCCCTTACTCCTGGTTTTGGTACATAGAAGAATGTGATTTGCTGTATTTCAACGGATTCGGTATCGCTGGTCCCAGAAGGGATAAGACTAATCCTCTTCCCCCAACAACGGTCATCTAACTTTACAAGCCGTGTTCGTTCATCCACACCGCCCCAATTTTTTTCATTCCAATTACCAACATTCCACACAAGATCGCCCGTCAAAGGAGAGGCAACCTGTATCGTGAAACTTCCCCCAGCGTCGGTTCTTGTATCCAACCTGTTGTCGCAAAGAACATCCAAAGTAAGATCCGTCTGCGCCTTGAGCGTAAAGAGAATTGCGATGAAGTTCTTGTCCATGTAGGGGCGGTCTAAATCAAAGAACTTCGTCTGGAAACTGAATGGGATGGGATCCGTCGTACCCGCTAGATCCTGTGATTCAGTAAAACTAGAGTCCATCTTTAGAATGGATGGTTCTGTTAAGAGATTGGTTGCAACGTCTTCAATCGTGCCCAAAAAAATCGGCTGTTCATTTAGGCTCTTGAGTTCTAAAAACCCCGAAACTGGGAACTTCTGCTCTGCGCGGGTCCACGAACTGTTATCAAGGCTAAACTTTGATACCAACTTGTTATAGACCCCGCCGGCATCCTGGTGAGTATGCGCAACCCAGAGTTCCCGTTCGGAAGAATGAAATCCAGACGCCGCTTGGTACTTCTTTGTGTTTGGTATCGCCTGGAGCTTCTTGTTGATATTCCTTGTTTTTAGTGGCCTGGGCTCGTTGACTCCGTTCATCGCGTAGATCCCGCTATGAGAGAGGAAGGTCAGAACGCCTTCAACCTCTGTGATGGTTTCTGGTGCAATACATCCAACGGAATGAGTGACGTTTCTAAAATGGAAGTCCGGCACGTTTTCAGTTATCTGGGTGTTTCCGCCTAAAAGCACCCAAATGCTATTCGCCTTGAAGATGTAGAGAAGCTCGTTGTTAAAGCTCTTTAGACCAGTGATGCCCTCGCCATCTCGAGGGTCTACATCAATCCAACTTATGGGAAGGACCGCTTCTATCTCCGTGCCACGAGCGCCGAATTGAGACCACATCAATCTGTGCTGGGATGTAACCTGAAGCCCGCCAGCGCTACCATCGAATACGTTGTAGTCAACGTAGGCGTAGAACATCCTGTTTTTATGGAATTCTAAGAACCTAGCGGCGGGCGGTTTTTCAAGTATTCCCTCTCGGATCTGTCTTCCAGGGGGGATGGTTCCGTCATCTTCAAACACAACATCACCGTCGTTGGCGGCGTTATAGTCGGTTCTTGAAATTGAACCAAGATAAAACATATTTGGTTCGTCATCAAAATTTTCAACACCAGTTGAGGGGGACGGTTTTGGTTTTGGTGTTGCGCTCCTGTAGACGTTTATTGCAACAACATCGCTTGGTAGAGATATGCCAAACTTTTTGAGCTGAATCGACCCTGTAGATGCCAGTGTTACCCAATTCTCCGCGTAATACTTACGCAATACCCCAGAGATAACTTGCTCCCCACCAACTAGGTCACTCTCTGATAGCAAGTCAGAGAATGAACCAGTCCCATGCATCCTATCGAATGTGTACCTGTAACGCCATGCGTCACCGGCCTCAAGTCCACCCGTAGCTGTTGCCAACTCATTAAAGGCAAATATTTCTATGCGGCTTGAACTTGAAATCCTCACAGAAGCAGAACCAGTGTTTTGGTAAGTTTTCGGCCCCTCCCTATCAGTGGAGTACATCAACGTATTCTTGTACTGGGCAAACCTCAAATACTCGTCGTTGGAGAGAATGGAATCTATCTTGGTTGGAATCTTTGTAATATCATCATCAATATCTAACTCAAACAATTTCCCCGTGGTCTCAACTAAGGGCGTTCCTACACCCGTACCGGAATAGAAGAGGATCTTCTTTGTGCCACCGCTTCCCGGTTGGTATCTATGAGCACCCCTTACGGGAAGGTTGGCTATGGTGTCAACTGTGACACCCTGAGAGAAATACTTCTCCTCACCTAAACGGGTCTTTATCGCGCCGGAGTCTCTCAGCGTCATGTTGTTAACGGCTACGAGCTCGTTGTTTGCTACTTGGTAGGAACTAGCGTGTTCGTTCAGCCCGCCCGAGAAGTCCTTGACGGTCCACTGTTGTTTGCCTCTAAGGTCTACGGTCAACGGATCCTCCGATTGGGA
>Ga0255047_10002464_pt1 | contig 12192 bp, 13 predicted proteins | sample JV7_2_1_MG_FD_183640 | JGI IMG/M metagenome (GOLD analysis project Ga0255047, IMG submission 183640) | Seawater microbial communities from Jervis Inlet, British Columbia, Canada - JV7_2_1 | ecosystem: Environmental > Aquatic > Marine > Inlet | place: Canada: British Columbia | collected 2016-10-06
TGCTGTTGTGGCTGCAGGGTTTGATTGCCCTAGAACCTTGTATGCTGTTGCCATTTGTTATGCTCCCATCATCATGAAGATTTGTGGATTCGGGTCTGTGACAATCGCTGCCCATGATGCCGATGTCCCGTTGGTTGTTAGGTAGTTGCCGTCTTGTCCTGCCTGGGCAGGTAGTGCATCTACATCACCCCACGATAGAGCTGATCCATCTGTGGTTAGATACTTACCAGCTTCGCCGGATTGAGTTGGGATTTCTGAGTCAGCACTCACCCATGAAGCGCCGTCGTAAAACTCCAGCGTGTTTGTGTCCTTGAGGTAGCTAGTCATACCTTCTGACAAAACTGTGCTCAATGCAGTTGTCCTGGCAGTTGCGTCATCAAATACCATGACGGTTTGACGCATTAGGTAGTCGTCTACATCTGCTGCTGTAAGGATGTCACCAGCGGCAAAATCTTTGAATGGCATTTATTCTCCTAGAATCCGAGTGCGCCTGTGTTTAGTCTACCAAACTCTGCGTCATTCAAAACGAAGAACGCTGTGTCAAGCGTGGCAAAGCCGAGTGATACTTTGTGGAAGATTGAATCTACAGAATTATCCAGACGAATAATCTCTGCGTACTTTTCAATTGCGGGTGATTGTTTTGGGTTACCTGGTGTGAACACAACCTTCACAACCGAGCCAAGCTCTAGCGCAAGGATTTCGTCTTGCTCTAATGTGGTCAGGTCGTTGAGGATAATCTCAACCGATTCAAACCTAAACTCTGGGCTTGAGTAAAGCTGTGCATACCAATCTGCCAGCTCTTGTGCATCCAAGTCGGTTTCCATGAGCAGGTCTTTTTGTGAAAGCGTAAGGATTCCATAAATGCCTTGTGACAATGAATCACCAGCGGTAGCTGTATTGCCGGTTATCACAGTGCTGATTTCTATGTCGTTGTATAGCAACTCCGAACCGTAGACAACCTTCATGCCCTGATAACTAATGCCTGTGCCGTCATCGGCTAGAACTGTCACGTCAGATGTCGGAGCAACTGCGCGATCTCTGAACTGAATCTTTCCAGCCTTGCCAATGAACAGAGCACCTGGTTCTGATGCTTCTACTTTTTGCAAGTAGCTAAGGGCGTTCTCCCCTGCGTCTATGGTGTCTGCACCGAGCGTCTGAAGGCCTGCATCAATCTGCCTAGCGTCTGACCCCCAGTTGATTTCTGGTTGGCTTAGAATGGCGTTCACGCGCTCACCGCTTGTCTGAACGGAGTTGGTGATGTCATGTAGTGTTTGGTTGGCTAGGACTCGGAAACCGTCAGAGCAGATAGCCTCAGCGAAGTTGTCGCCGTTTGGTTCGTAGTTCAGGTTCCAGTCGTCAACGCTCCCGAAATAAATAACATCTGCGCCCGATGTAATTCGGACTTCACGACGTGGGATTATCTGTCCGTAGTAAGGTGACGCGGTGTACTCAGGGTCGAAGTAGCGCGAGTTGTTGTCGAACACAATGCTTGCCTGGCCTGTGCTGTACCTGTCTAGCTGCCTAGACTTACCGCGCCTAGTTGAGAAGCCCTTGACGTATTGTGTGACATCAAAGAAGATAGTCCCGCCGAGCAGGTATTGAGTGCCGTCAAGAACTCCCGCCACTGGATCATCAAGCCTGAAGTATGGCCCGACGTTGTTGCCTACTAGGTCAAAGCCAATCTCTATCTTTTGATTTGGCTTGCTCATTATGCACCTGCAAAGACTGGGCCGTTGGAGCGCTCAAACTTCTTTATCTCATCCACAATCATTTGACCAATGCGCCCGCCGTCAGAACCCATGCCAGCGTTTACTGTGATGTTGTATGTGTTGGTTGCGCCCATTGAACCCATGCGGTCTAGTGGGATAACTGCTTCAGGCTTTCCAGCTTCCGCTAAGTTAGCAAGCACCCCGCCTGGCTGTGGCATAACGATACCGCCGTCAGCAAGCTGTGGAATTGTCACGTTTGATAGCGTCGGCAAGTTGATGCCGAATGACTTGCCACCAAGTCCAGGCACCCATGCAGGGATTGATACTCTGATTGTGTTCATCGCTCGAACGACTGCGTTCACGCCGGCAATGATTCCGTTGATCATGGTCTGGACAAATCCAATGATTCCGTTGATGATGTTCTTGACGAATCCGTAGATTCCATCCCAGATGTTTTTGAAGGTATCCGCGAACGTGCCCATGAACGAAGTCAGGTTAGAGATTGCGGTTGTGAAAATGCCGATAGCGTTGACCAGCACGAACTCAAAGATACTAGCGACGACCTGCATGATTGGAATCAAGAACTCCTGAAGCATCTTGATTAGCACCGGTAGCACGTCGGTTAGCAATGGCATGAACGCCTGAATCAATCCGACCACTACTGGTATCAGTGGGATAATCAAATCGCTTAGAAGGATTGTCATAAGTGGCAGCAGGGTATTCAGTAGCTCATTTAGCACTGGCAGAATTGCCTGAATCAACGGGCCGAACGCATTGACCAGTTCAATGATTACAGGAATCAACGGGATGAGCAGTTGGCTCATAAGCTCAAACAAGAACACCGTTAGCTCTGCGAGTGGATCAATAATGGCAGTCATAACCGCGTCAAGCAACGGGAACAGGCTAGATGCTAGTTCAAGGATTGGGTCTACTATCCTGGTGAATACTTCTAGTAGCTTGACAACGATTGGCAGAAGGCTTGGGAGCAATCCAATGACAGCAGTGACCACTGGAATCAGCGCCTCAAAAGCACCAGCCAACTGAGGGCCAATAACATCAATGGTTGGGCCTAGCGCTTCTGTCAGGCTCATCATCACCGGCATGAAAGCTTGCCCAATGGTTAGACCAACATCTGCGACCTTTGATTTCAAAAGCTCTAGCTGTGAGTTGAATGTCTCTAGTTGCTTGCCAGCTACTTCCTCAGTTGTGCCACCTGCGTCACGCAGTGCGCTCTCGTAGTTTCTAAGCGCGTCGCCGTTTTCAATCAGTAGCAACAAACCGTTTCGGGCTTGCTTGCTGAATCCGAGATTGCTCAGGGTGGCAAGCTTTTGCTCGGTGCTCATGTCACCTAGTGCGCCATTGAAGCTGTCCGCTATGTCAGCGAAGTTGTTCATGTTGCCGGCAGCGTCAAAGACTGAAATGCCAAGCGCCTTGAACTTGTCTGGAACCTTGCTTGCTCTATCGCTCAATCCGAAGATTGTGTTTGTTAGTTGCGTACCAGCCAGCTCGCCCTTGACACCTTGGTCAGCGAATACGGCTAGGGCTGCTGCACCTTCTTGGACATCCTTGCCGACTGACTTTAGAGCGGTACCAGCTTTGGTTGTTAGCGAGGTGGAGAATTGTTCAATCGTTGCGTTCGCCAACTGTGAGGCTCGAGCCAATGTGTCGGAAACCACAATCATGTTTTCCATGTTGGCTACAGCGTCATCCTTGACCGCCAAGCCCAGAGCAGACTGCGCGTCTGTCAATAGGTCGGTGGCAAGCGCCATGTCGAACATACCCGCCTGGGCGAATTGTGCAACGGCTGGCATCGCCTCAATAGAAGCGGCTGCATCCAACCCTGCCGAGGCTAGGAAGTAGTAGCTCTCAGCGGCTTGCTCTGCGGAGAATGTTGTGGTCTTGGCAACTTCCCTAGCTGCGTCTGCCATGTCCGTTCTAAGAGCGTCTGAGACGTCTCCCATGATAGCTGTGGACTTTGTGAGGGCAGCGTCAAATTTTGCAAACTCTTTGATTGAGGCTGTGGCAATTCCTGCTACTGCTGCCGTTGCTGCTACGGCAATACCAGCGGCAACCTTTCCAAACTTCTTTAGAGCGCCGTCGGCTGCCTTGATTCCAGAGTTGTCGAACTTAGTTAGAATCGGGAGATTGATAGCCATTAGCGCACCAGCTTCTTGTTGACTTTGTCGGTGGTCATCTTGACCGATGTAATTGCAAGGGCTTGGAACTCTGGTCTGGTCTGACGGAACTTCTCAAACGCCCAGCGACCACCACGCTTGATCATTGGGTACCTTGCGTTTAGCCCTCGTATCAATGCGCGACCACTTCTCGTGATGCCGTTGGTTCTCATGCCTGCAAGCTCGCCAATGTAAAAGCCCCGCTTTTGTTTGGCTGGGGTTACCCTAATGCTGACTAGGTGATTGCCCGTCTTGCGTGAGCGCCCTGGCGTGAAGCTGACCGATCCGCGAACACTTGCCCATGAGGTTGCACCGTTGTTAGCGAAGCCGGATAGCGGTGGCTCTACTGGAACGGCGGCGGCGATTTCTCTAGCGTATGGCCCGACCTTTTGACGCAGGCTTGTGCGTAAGTCTTTTACGACGTTTGGCTCTACTTCTTTGAGTTCAGCAAGTGCGACGCGCAGACCCTGTTGGTCAATGCTTGGTGTAATCATCCGCGCTCCTCTAGCTACAAGTTTACCGCTTACGCTGTTGCCTTTGGTTTTTGGATTCTAGGTAGCGACCCATTGTCCAAAGCATTCGTGGTTGAAGTTGTAGCAAGTCCAACGGACTGATGCCTGTTTCGCAAGCTATCCAGGCGATGTTCCAGTGAAGGCTGTCATCACCCAGACCGACTATTTTTTTACTTCTTGAGCCTCAATGCTGTCAACTGTTTCCAGCCACTTATTGAAGTCATCCTTTACAGCGCCGGTGCGCTTTTCTGAATGCCAAGCAAGGAAGAACAAGTGCGTCAGTTTCACATTCTGTTCAAGTCGAGCAACGCTCAAGTCAAACTTTTCTTCGAATGCGACGATGTCTGACGCACCTGCGCTTACATCCTTGTTGGTTCCGTCTGCGTAAACAATTCGTAGGTTGATTTGCATTTGTTTATCCTTATGCTTCGGCTCTAGTTACAGCGCCTGATACTGGCCAGCTAACCGAAAGGGTAGCTAGGTCGCCAACGCTTGACGCAAATGGCTGGTACTGGGTAACCAAAGCGTTGCAGCTGTAGGTCGGGTTGGTGGCTGATACGGCACCTGAAGTTGGGGTGATTGAGATCGCTACGGTTGTTCCTAGTAGTGGGAATAGGGTAGCGTCAATTGAACTAGCAGCAAAGTCCTGGTGGAAGTCAAGGCTGATAGATGCATCCTGTAGTCCACCGATACGAGTTCTAGCGGTGTCTCCGAATGCTGTTGTGTCCTGCTCCTCGACGGTGATGTCTAGGGTTGCAGCGGCAAGGCTTGAGCTAAAGTCAGTCCCGCCGATTGTGATTGTGTAGTCAGTAGCGACAAACTTTGCCACAGTGTTCTCCTTAGTTAGCGTAAACGGTCACGACAAAATCTGCCGCGAGGTATGTTGCGTCTCCTAATAATACCGCACCAATGTTGGTCATGTCTGTGACCCTCACGTCGTATGCGTTACCACCAAGAGACTTGTCTGATTGCACAGCGAGCTTTACCGAGTTAGCTCCTGTTGAGGATGCGTAGCTGTCTAGCTTGCGTTGTGCGCCTCGTTCGTCAACCCTTCCAACGATTACCGAGACGAGGAAGTTGTAAGTTGTTAGCCCCTGTTGCATCGCTCCGTCGTAATTTACCGACTGGAGCTGAACTACCGCCTGTGGCGGGTTGGGGTTATCTGGTATCTCTGCTGAAGTGCGAAGTCCAGAAATCGTGCCGATGTTAGTGGCTAGGGCATCTCTGATAGCTGTGATGCTCACGCGAAGCGCACCTTCTTGAACGGCATAATCATGGCCTCAACATCAGGGTCAAGTCTGCCCACGCGGATCACGCCAATGTCACCGAAGCCAGCGACACCAAGTGGCGAATCGTTACGCTTGAAAATGCGAGCACCGAGCAGGACTGTTGCCTGGGTGATTTGTGTTGGGACTGCGTCAAAGCCAAATGTTCCATTGACCTGCACCGTAGCCTCGCCACCGCTGATTGGGTATGTGTAATCTCCCACAGCTCTAATCTGATTGGCAGGCGTTACGATACCACCGGCGAGAGAGTTCAAAGGCTCTAGCTGGTAATCGGTAGCTGTCCAGGTGGTGTCAAACGTACCGTCTGCTGCTGATGAGGTCTTTAGAGTTGTGAGGCTTACTAGGTCATCTATTTCTGTCACGAACGAATCGCGAGGCGTGTAGATGCGTGTTGTCGCTGTCTGAAAGAACTGACGCTCACAAGCGCTGTCTATCTCGCGTGATGCCGCTTCTACGGCAAGCTCAAGCAGTTCATCATCAACTGTGTCGGTGATGCCTGCCGAAGCTTTGATTTGCGCTAAGGTGCAATAGCCATTAGTGATTGCCATGTTTCTATTCTACTAGAGCGCCCCCACATAAAAAGAAAAGCCCCCCGCCAACCTACAAGCGGGGAGCCTTTCAGCTTAGTGCCGAAGCTTAGGAAGCAGCTCCGGTGAACTTCACAACCTCAGAGGAGTGAGTCAAGTCACCGTCAAGACGGATCAAGAATCTCCAAGTGGTTAGGTCGGTGTTGAATGCGTAGTCGGTTGAAGAAGCAACCTGTAGACCACCAGCAACGCGAACCTTGTAGCTGTCAATTGAGCCGAACAGAACTGAGTCTGCGTCGACTGCAATGTCAGCAACGTGTGGGTTCTCTACTACAGAGAAGCCAGCGAAGGTGTCAGGGTATCCAACGCCAACCTGGTAGAGGTAATTCCCGGCGGTATCTTTCAATTTGCGCATAGCGCCGATTGTCTGACCGTTTGCCATGAAGCCAGCAGATGCCTTGCGACGAGTCGCACCGTCTACTGAGTAGGCAAGGTCGATTAGGTTGTCAGCGGTGAACGCGCCAGTAACACCAGTTCCACCAGTCACACCTGCGCCAGCTGCGGTAGCGATACCGTTTGGCTGTGATGATCCGGTTCCGGTGGTTAGAGCAGCGTTCACTGCGTAACCAATTGCGTTACCAGCCTGGTTAGCTAGGTGAGAAGCTAGGTCGAAGCCTGCGTCTGTTACTAGCTCGTTTGCGGCCTGGATTAGGAATCCGTACTTGTAAGCACCAAGGGTGATGCTTGAGTATGTTGGGTCGCTTGCAGAGATGGTTCCAGCGGCAGCGGTTAGTGCTGCGGTGCTGTAGGCTCCCAAAGTTGGAAGGGTCAAATCTTCCCCAGATGTCGTGTTGATTACATCTGATACCTCTAGCATTGGGCCAGCTAGACGAGCAATGTCAAATACCTCGTCGTAGAACGACTTTGGTACGGTGTTGGTTGTTGGGGAAAGCGTACGACGAGCGAACTCAAATGAGCGCTCCTCGCCGGTTGCTACTGCGCGAAGAATGTCGCTTGCAGAACGCTCTTCTGATACCGAAGGAATGAATCCCTTGGCAGCAGCAGAAGCCTCTACCTTACGCTCCTCTGAGCGCTGTGCTACGTTGATGGTTTCATCTGCCTTGGCGATGTCAGCCTCGATAGCGTTGATTTTGGATAGTTCAGCAGCGTCAAGTCCGCGACCCTCTGATTCAGCGAAGTCAATGACTTCACGAACCTGCATGATGAGGTTGTTGCGGAGTTCCTGCTGAGATTTCATAAACTCAGACATTTAGTCTCCTTGTTAGTTTTTTGACAGGGATACAGTGGCGTTGACGCTCAACTGATTACGGCAGAGCTGACTCACATCCGATTGTTCTAGTTTACAACAATGGGTGTTACTTGATTTTGGCAAGGGTCACTAGACACAAGAAACCCCCCGGCGAAAGCAGACCGGGGGGAAGAATCTTGATGCTTGGCGACTCAGGCAGGAAAGGGGAAACTACCTGATCTCTGTCGGCTTGGTTACACGAGATTCTTTTTTGGGCGCAGGAAGTGGAGCGCCATCCGCGACCTCGGAGTCAGACCGAGGGGTCTTGTCAAGTTCTGCAATAGCGTCAGCCCATTTGTCTGCTAGTGAAGCAATTGCTCCGCTTGATGGATTGCCAGCAATGTCTAGGATTGCTTTTTTGATTTGTTCTTTGGTAGCCATTAGATGCCCTTCATGAGAAGCTCTAGCTTCTTCTTCTTTAGTTCTAGCATTGAAACATCACCTGTGACTTCTGGTTCTGCTTCTACTGCCTCTGGTTCTGGAGCTAGGGTGCTGATTACTCGACTTAGCATTTCTTGCTCGTCGCTTGTGATGTTTAGTCCATCCTCAATCTTGAGTAGTGCGTCTGCCAATGCGTCGGCGTTTACATCTGCGCGCTCGGCTGTCTTTTCATACTTTCGCACTGATACCGTTCCGGCGGTAGCGGTGTAAGCAGGCCAAGCCACAACTGAAACCTCGTGAAGTCGCACTGACTTTAGTGTGCGCTCTGATCCGTCGGCTGACCAGGTGTCGCCACCCTGTGGCACTGAGAAGCCAAAGCTCATAGCGTCAACGTCTCCGCGCTTTAGTAGCTCGGCAACGTCGCGCCCGCGTGAGGTGTTTGGCAGCATACCCTCAACCTTTAGTCCTCGGTCATCTTCGCTTAGGGTCAAAGTGCCGGCGCGGGTTGAGCCGAGTATCTCGCCTGAGTCGTGGTTCCACAAGAACTTGATGTCGTTGCGAGCGCGTAGTGAACGCTTGAAGGCTCCGCGCTGAATCTTCTCGGTGAACGGTAGTGGCTGTGACGGCGATTCAAATAGTGCGGCGTAACCGCTGAAGTGCATACCGTCGCCTTCTTCACGCACCTCAAACTCTGTTGTGTTGACGCGCTGTTCCATCTTTGACAATGTGTTGCCTTTCACTTCTGCTTTTTGTTCTTCTTCAATTCTACTAACAACACCCTCGGCATAATCTAATGCTCGGCGCGCTGCCTGCTTTGACGGCCCTGATCCCCACAACAAGTGCGCGACCACACCGGCACTTGGATAGTTGTCTGAATCTGGTTTGGCGTTAGGGCTATCTAGGTCGTCAAGGTGACGAGCAATCCACGCCCTAATTCTGATCCACTTGTCTTCACTGACTGAGCCGTCTGCCATTGCTCGGGCTTCGCGGATAGTCCTATCAACTAAACCGTCACCGCCCTTGCCCTCTTTGTAATACTTGAGTCCTTGGCGAGCGGCTGCTCTCATGTAGGCAGGTGGCGTTAGGTTTACGTCTCTTGCCTCTTGGCGTTCTTGTTCTTGTTCTTGCCAGGCGTTGCAGTAGTAGTCTCCTCTGACGAAGTCACCCCACTTTTCGCAGTAGGCTTTGTCTCCGGCTTCGTTGACTCTGCTTTCGTCGTAGAAGAAACAGTTGCCACAGGCTCTACCTTCAGGGACTCCTTCTTCAAGGGCTGGTCGGTAGTTTTCTGGAAGCTCTCTGGCTTCTTGTTCGTTACTGGCATCTTGCTGCCATTCGGTATTAGCGCCATTTGTATTTTCCAGTTCTGTCATTAGTCCTGCTTTATACACATCACCTGAAACAGTGACCCGTTTGTGTCTGAGATTGCCCATAGCTCGCTGCCTGGGTCTAGTTCTATTTGCAAGGTTTCATCTGAGTGAATGTGAAGTCCGTTGGCAGTTGTTACTGTTGCGTTGCCGATAAAGACCTCGTCTGATTGCGAGTGTTCTGAGTTGTGAACCCAGACGGTTTGTGGCTGGTTATCTGCCGCGCACACTTTTGTTCTTGTTACGTTACTAAGCGTGAAGTGCTCTGTGTGTATTGGCATGGTTAGACCTCGTATGCGCTAGTTGGATCTTCTGGGTCAATTTGGGCAATCGGCTGAAGCTGTGAGCTTGGCAGTCCGGTGTGGGTCATTGCGGGCAAGCCCATAGCTGACAGAACCTCGGCGGGGTCAAAGCCTGCAAGCACTAGCTTCTGCGCCATGCCTACTCGCTTGTCACTTGCCGTTAGGTCTGCTGCTTCAATGTTTACGTTCGCCAGTGGTACTCGAACGGTGTCTGCGCTTGCGTCGTTGATCGGGCGTAAGTCTTCCAAGCGACGAACGTCGTTGATTGTCAGGAAGCCTGAATTCAATCCGGTTGAGTATGCGCTCATTCGAGTGTTCATGTCTGCGCGAAGTAGCCCGTCAAGGTTGAACTTCAAGAACGCAGTTTCGCCACCTGGCACTCGGCTTAGTAGCGGCGTGAATGCTGTCTCTAGCTTTTGCACGATTGGGCGTAGGCAGTGAGTCACCCATGCCAGGTTGTTCTGCTCGACTGAGGCGTAGCTGTTTGTTCCTGGTAGCCCTAGCAGGTGAGGTGGAACGTTGAACGCTCTGGCTACATCTTCTACAGCTAGGCGACGTGAGTCTAGGAATTGTGCCTTGTCGTTTTCGACTGAGGTTGTGATGTACTTTGCGCCACCTGAAATGATGCCGGTCTTGTGTGCTCGACCCCAGCCCTTGTGCCTAGCGTCGAATCCTTCTTGCAGTGCCTTCGCTTGTTCGGCGGTTAGGTTGCCTGGGAACTCAATGATTCCAGAAGTCTGTGTGCCTGATCCGAAGAACTTGGCGGCGTATGACTGGAGCGCAATAGCAAGACCGAAGTTTTCCTTTAGTGCTTCCACGCGGCTAACGCCCCTCATGTGACCAGGGCGAACCACGTCAGGTATGAAGATAACCTCGTCGCTTGATAGCAGACGGCTCTCGCCCTCAACTTCAAACATTACGCGCCCTAGTCCGTTGCGACGGATTTCGACCTTGTGAGGGTTTAGAACGTTTAGGTTTACAACTTCGCCAGCGTCGTTTGAGTAGACGCGAATGAACGCGTTGCCGTCAAGTAGTAGGCTGACAATCGTTGCGCCCCAGAAGGCTTCTTTGGTTGTGTCAACGTCAGGGCGTGAAACCCATACCGGGCGAGGTCGGAAAGCAAACCTTGATCCGTCACGTCTGATGAATGTGTCAACTGGCAGCGAGCTGATTGTGTCGCTGATTAGTGAAACCGCAGAGTAGATTGCGTTGACCTGAAACGCAGTCTCGCTTGTTACCACTGTTGAACTAAGCGTTGACATAGAAATGTCGTCGCCAGCTCCCCAGATTGTCTGATAGCTAATCGAACGCTTGCCACGCAGTCCGTCAAAGATTCCCAAAATTACCGCCTATACAAATACTTGAGGCACTAGCACTTCTTCTAGTCTACCGCTTGCCCTGTCATACGCCATTAGCAATGCAATCGCTAAGTCGATTTTTAGCTTTGGGTTGCGGTAGTCCTTTGTGATGCGAGCGCCTCGCTGGTTGTCTATTTTCAAAATACAGTTTTCCAAATGCCGAGCAAGTGCTGCGTCGCCGTCGTGCTTCAGCTTTCCGTTCATGATTGCTTCGAATAGTTTGGCTGTGGCTGGAACCGTTCGGCTGACTGTGTTTGGGTACTCAACTACCTGTAGCCCTGCGTCTGCCCATTGATACATCTCGTCTTGCCAGTATGAGGGGTCACAGACAATCTCTCGGCAGTTTGGGTTGGCTAGGAAGTAGTCAATTATTGTTTTGCTTACTTCCGCTTTGTCAACAATCCACGAGTCGTCGTCTAGGGTGAAGTCCTTTTCCCAGCTTGCTACTCGGAAGGTTCGGAATACGTCGCCTTCTTCGCGGGGCATAATCACTGCGACTAGGGCTGTGCTGTCGTTCTTCCACGAGCCGTCAAAGCCGAGGATGTATTCATCGGTTGGCAATAGCTCAAACGATTCCTCTAAGCCTTCCCAGGTTCCGGCTGGTAGCCATGCGTTTTTGGCATTGACCCATTGATTTGTGCGCTTGATTTTGAACTCGGCTTCGGGGGTGCGCTTGACCGCTGATTCAAAGTCTTCGGCAGAACAGATGTCGTCATAGCCTGGGTTAGCCAGCGCCCAGGTTTCTGGTCGGCGGTGATCAGCTTCCGGTGGAGCTTCCCACCAAGCCATAAAGAACGAGTTATCCTCTATCTCTTTTGTCGCTATTTTCTTGCCGTAGTTATACAGGCTGTAAGCGATTGAATCTCCGCCTGTCTGGTCAGAGCGCATACCTGCTGTGGTAATCGCTATAAGGGTTGACTGACGGCCTCTGGAACCCATAGCTAGGGACATTACGTCAAAGAGTTCGCGGTTAGGTTGCGCGTGAAGCTCGTCGAAGATTGTGGCGCTAGGGTTTAGACCTTCCTTTGAGTATGCTTCCGCCGATAGCACTCGGTAAACGCTACCCGCGTGAGGCAGTTCAATTGCATCGCGGTAGATTTTGGTAATAGCACTTAGCTCAGGGCTTGCTTCAATCATTCGCTTTGCGTCTGCGAACACAATTCGAGCCTGTTCTTTTTCCGCTGCCACCGAGTAAACCTCAGCACCGCGAGCGCCTAGCACCAAGCTGTAAGCGGCAAAAATGGATCCGAGTGCTGACTTGCCGTTTTTT
>Ga0255047_10002465_pt1 | contig 12190 bp, 7 predicted proteins | sample JV7_2_1_MG_FD_183640 | JGI IMG/M metagenome (GOLD analysis project Ga0255047, IMG submission 183640) | Seawater microbial communities from Jervis Inlet, British Columbia, Canada - JV7_2_1 | ecosystem: Environmental > Aquatic > Marine > Inlet | place: Canada: British Columbia | collected 2016-10-06
GCGTGCATCATGGTGGGTGACCTCCCCGGTCAGGTGCTGTTGGGTGCACCCGTCAGGAAAACACGGGCCGACCCCCGACCGGTGGATGGTCACCTATCCGCGCGGCCCCCAGGCACAACTCCCAACTCTGTGACACCGTTCGCGCAGGATGGCGAGATGGGACGACCTCACCGCATCGACACCGAACGCACGTGGTATCACGTCATGAATCGTGGGGCAGCGAGACAGCCCACGTTTCACTCCGATCGTGATCGTGTCGAGTTCGAACGGCTGCTGGGCGTCGGGCTTCATCGATTCGGCATCGAGGTTCACGCCTATTGCCTCATGACCAACCACTTCCATCTGCTCGTGCACTGCCCGCAGGGCGGTTTGTCGGCGCACATGCACCAGCTGCGATCGGTGTTCACACGTCATCTCAATGAACGCGCTGGGCGCGACGGACCGCTGTTTCGAGGGCGGTTCCACGCCATCCCGGTCAAGACTGCCGACTATCGGTTGCAGGCCGCCAGGTACATCCATCGCAACCCGCTCGACATCGACCCCGCTCAGCCGCTCGACCGGTACCGCTGGTCGAGTCACCGCGTCTACCTGGGTCGGCGACGGACGCCGGGTTGGATGAGGACCGATGTGATCCTCGAATCTTTCGGCGGCGACGCTGCCGCGTTTGACCAGTTCGTGAGCGGTTGCGACGATCGATCCGAGCTCGGGCGCGAAGGCCGCGCACTACACCCAAACGAACTCGGGCCGATCGTCGACTTGGTGATCGACGAGTTCAGCGATCCAAACGTTCTAGCCCGACAAGGTTTGGCGCGTACGGTCTCGCTGCTGCTGGTCGACCAGATCCACGGCATTGACGATCCGCGTTTGGCGTCCGATCTCGGCTACGACAGCGACCGGGCGTTCAAGGAAGCGGTGTGGCGTGCACGCCGACGAGCGGCGGTGCACCCTGCCGTGTCAGCTCTCGCGAACCGAGCTGCGCGACTCGTCGCCTGAGTTGGGAGATGTGCCTGGCACAACTCCCAACTGGATGATTGAGGGGGTGCGGTCGGTTAGCAGCACACCACGGCCCGGTGGCATCCGCAGACCGGGGCGGATAGGCAGCTTCACGCCGGTCGCCTGCAGGAACTCGCTGGGATCGTCGGGCTGCAGCACGAGCAGACGCCGGGCTCGGCGTAACAGACCGATCAGTGAGCTGGTGCTGTAACCCGTCATCGATCGCGACTCGAGCGAACCGACCACGCGAAGCGAGTCGTAGTTGGCGAGCCGCTCGAGGATCGCGCTGAGCATCTGGTCGCCGAACGTGTCGACATCGTCGATGACGAGCACGACCCGATCGCCGGGTCCGGCGAGCGAAATGTGGGTCGCGAGTCGATCGAGGGACGCTGCGACCTCGGCGGCACGACCGAACTCAGAGCAGGGGAACCCGAGCGCGGCGAGCGGGCTGGATGTCGGCCCGACCACGAACACGTCGTCGTGCTGGCGGAGCAGTGTCGTGGCCACCGCGGCCAGAGCGTTCGACCTGCCTGACCTCGGAGGCCCGGCCACCGCGAAACTCGACCAGTCGAGATCGACCACGGCGGCAGACCCCGACACATCGACAACACCGATCGCCGCAGTGAGGCTGTCATCGGTGACCGCCGCCGGTGTCGGCACCTCATCGAGCGAGAGGTATTCGGGCAACGCCGCGCTGGTCAGCACCGTCGAGGTTGTGGCGCTTCTCGCAGTCGCCATCGCCGCGATCGCGGCGCCCTGAGCACGGCCGATCGGATCGCCTGAGACCGAGGCGATCTGGATCAGGGTTTCGCCATGCAACAGGCCGCGTCCGGGTGTCAGATCCAGTCCGCGGGCGCGAGCGAGCGGTACACCGTGCTCGGCATACGAACCCTCGTCGGCGTGGCGAAGGATCAGTCGATTGGCGACGGCGGCGTGCAGGCGGGACGGCACGGCGTTGCGGCGGTCGGCTGTGAGCACGGTGTGAATGCCGACCTGACGACCGTCGATGACCAGCCGACTCACCATTTCGCCCCACATCTCCGACGCCATGCCCAGCCCGCCGCCCGGCTCGAGCAGCGTGCTCGACAATCCACCGAATCCGTCGATCAACACGACGATTCGGGCCAACCGCGGTTGGTCTCGGTGATATGCGCTGAGGTGCTCGGCTCCCGCGTCGGCGAGCAGGCGACGGCGACGCTCGAGCTCGGAGTCGAGCATCGTGAGGTGCCGGGTGACGGCTTCGAGGTCGTCGCCGGTCGCCACGTCGATCACCGACGCCAGTGCCCGCAGCCCGACCAAGCCACGCGAGGCGAAGTCGAACACGATCGTTGCCACCGGTTCGTCCCCGCTGCTCCGGTCCAGTGAGGCGGCGATCGTGCGCAACAGTGTGGTCTTGCCCGACCCGCCGCTGCCGAACACCAGCCAACCGCCGCCTTCTTCGAGGTCGACGATCCCTGGCTGCTGGACCTGCCGCTCGGGCGCATCGATCAACCCGACGATGAGGTGCCTGCCGGCCAGCACCTCAGAACCTTCGATCGTCGGGACGGACATGATGTCGTCGAGGATGACGACATCGGGAAGCACGTCGCGCCACGGACGACGCGGTGCCGGGTGGCCCGCCGAGCGGTCGGCCTCGACCACGGCGTCGATCACGGCGGACAGGTGCGTGGCAGGAACCGCATCGTCGGACTCCGGCGACCTCGCGACTGCACGCGGCGAGTCATCGGTGTCCGTAAACGAAGCGACCAAGACCGGCTGGCGTGTATCGCCGCTGACGACCGGGGCACCGGCGAACGCGCTCTGGAACTCGACGAGTTGGCGAGATCCGAGCCGCGCCAGCCCGCGCCCTCGCAGCGGCACTGGGATCTCGGCGGCGGCGGGGCTGTCGATGATCGATGTCGACTCCGCCCGGTCGAGCATCCGCAGAGAGATCCGCAGGTTCGTGTTGGCGAGGATGTTTTCGTTGACCGACCCGGAGGGGCGCTGCGTAGCGAGCACGAGATGGATGCCGAGGCTGCGTCCGCGCTGGGCGATGTCGATCACGCCTTCGACGAACTCGGGCACCTCCTTGACGAGTGTGGCGAACTCGTCGACGATGATCACCAGCGACGCTGGCGCCTCGTCGGGGGCGATCTCGAGCATCTCTGCAAGGTCTTTGGCGCGGCCCTCCATGATCGCCATCCGGCGGTTCAGCTCGGCCCGCAGCGAGGTCAGGGCCCGCAGCGACAACTCGGCGCTCAGGTTGGTGACGTAGCCGACGGTGTGCGGGAGGCGTTCGAACGCCTGCGACGAGGCTCCGCCCTTGTAGTCGACGAACAGGAAGTTGAGTCGGGTCGGCGGATGATGCGCGGCGAGGGCGGCCACTATCGATTGCAGCAGCTCGCTCTTGCCCGAGCCCGATGTGCCGCCGATCAGTGTGTGCGGGCCGTCTTCGACCAGGTCGAGTCCGAGATTGCCGGTCGCCCCAATGCCGACCGGGAAGCGCAGGTGGTACCCCGTGGCGTTGGTCCACTGCCGGGTAACCCACTCGGCGGCGGGATGATCGGCGCCCAGCACGTCGAGCAGCGGCGCGGTTCGTGGGATCGACGTGGCGAGCGAAGCCGTCGACGCATCGCGAATCGGGGCGAGCGAGCGAGCTGCCCGGTCGGCCAGGCAATCACGAAGGTGCTCGACCTCGAGGCGTTGGTCGGGGATCTCGGAGTTGGTCGATGTCAACGTGCCGACCATCGCCGCCCCGTGTGTTTTGCGCACGCTCAGCGAGCGGGTCGCGTGGCGGGTCACCCCGGCCGACGATGCCGCCATCCACACGACGCTGATCCCAGCCTGGGAGGCGATGTTGAGCAGACGCGAGACCTGCGCCGGATCGGGTGCGAGCTCGGCATCGAGCAACAACAGAATCCGCGGCCAGTACCGTTCGGCGGCCCGATCGGCCCCGTCGACGGTGCGGAACGAGGCGACGTCGATCAGCCGGTCGATCAGGGCATCGGCCATTTCGCGAGTCGACACGAGGTGGCCACCAGATAACGGAGAAGCGACCGAACGCAAGTGGGGTAACCACTTCAGCCAGCCGAGCGACCGGTCCTCGCCGACGGCGGCCACGATCGTCAGGTCCTCGGGACTGTGCAGCGAGGCGGCCTGGATTGCAAGCGACGAGACAACGCCGGCGACCAGCGGGCGTTCGCCGTGGATGCCGATTACGGCGTCGCCACACAGGTCGGCACTGACGGGCACGTTTGCGAGCTCGTCGACGCCATCGACGGCGGCGAGCGCCTCGTCGCGCAGGTCGTCGGCGCCACCGTGCTCGAGCTCGATCGCGAACTGCACATGGGTGGAACCGAGACCGAGCCGCAGTCTGAGAAAGTCGGGGGCGTTGCGTCCGCGGGCCCACAGATCGATCGTGCGTAGCTCGGCGCGTCGCACCAGATCAGCGAGGTCGGGGGCGGCTCGCAGGCGATCGATCCGCTCGGCGTGGCGCAACGCCTCGAGCCGCGAGCGGTGGGAGATCAGACCTTCTCGATAGGCGGTCAGTTGCGTTGCGAAGTTGCGCCGACCGGACCTTCGGTCTTCGATCGCGGTGGCAACCATCACGACTGGCGAGATCAGCGTGAGCGCCAGGAATTGAACCTGGCGGGTGAAGGCATACATCGCCAGGCCGGCAGCGAGAGGGGCCAGCACGGCGAAGATCTGCAATTTGCGCGGCTCGGGCCGCGTCGGGATCGGGCCGATCTTGGAGCAAGCGCGCTCGATCACGATCGGAGGCCGGTACGGAGTGCGATGGAACTCGATTTGGCCGAGCCGATCTTGGTGTTCGTGCTCGCTGCGTTCGAAGCCACGAAACGCCAACCGCGTGCCGCCGAGCCCGACCACGTCGTCGTTGCCGACCAGCATCGGACGCTCGATATCGACGTCGTTGACGGTGACGCCGTTGGCGGTGCCGGGCACCGGATGGACGGTGACCTGCCGGTTCACATCGACTTCGACCACAGCGTGGTGGCGAGACACGGACGGGTCAGCGATGACCAGATCCACGCCGCTGTCGCGTCCGATCGCGAAGCGGCCCGGTTGCAGCAGCCGTGACCGTCCCGAGTCGGGGCCGGCGATCACATCGGCGGTGATCGCCCGCGCAGGCAGGCGACGAGGGCCGGTCGCCACCGGTACGGAGCCGATCACGAGCTGGTCGCCCGACATCACGCCGCTACGCGAGACGCGCTGATCGGGGTTCAGCGGGCGGCCGAGGCGGAGCGAGTTGAGCGTCGCTTCGTCGTTCGGGCGACCGTGGTGGTCACACAGCGCCGTCGTCAACTCGGCCACGGTGTGGGCCGGGTCGACGACCGCGATGACGTCTTCGACACGGCCGTTCGAATCCTGAACCCGCAGGATCAAATCCACGGGATGTGTTGCCCCTTCCGATCAAAGATCAGCGATCGGCGGCGACGGCGCTTTGGACCTGACGGGAGATGTAGCCGGTCAGGGCCTGTTCGGCCTGATCGCATTTGGCGTGAGCCGAGGTGGTGAAACCTCCGACGGCATCGATCGTGGCGAGCTTGGCGTTGCCCTCCCAGTCGGTTGCCTGGAGAAGCTGAAGGTTGGCGGTGAGACCCTGACGCAGCTGGGCGAAGCGACGGCCGACGACCGCCACGATCGACTCGAGAGCGACTGTGTCGACGTCCACATAGTCGACGGCTTGCGGCACGGGCGGCGTGATCGGCCGGTTGTCTATCTGAACGTGGATCGGTTGCCCGCCGAGCGACGCGGCGATGTTGGACGTCGATTGGCGCACGGCGTCGGCCATCGCTGCCATGTCCAGGTGGAGTCGATTGGCGAATTCGGCCGACATGCGACCGCACTCGGTCTTGAACACCACGGCATTCGGGCCGAAATAGCGAACGGCGACGACTTCGTTGACAAGTTCGACCAGCGAATGGTGCATCGCCTCGAACGTCGTCTGTGCCTGGCGGCCATAGCCACGCACGCTCTCTGGGTTGACTCGGATCAGGGTCATTGGGGGTTCCTCAGCTGGGTTCAGCGCCCTGGATCTCGGACACGGACAACAACGTAAGGAACCGTCGGCGAGAGGTGAATGGGGAACACTCCCCTGCTCGGGAGCTCGTGCGACGACGTCCGCAATGTCCGCGGCGTCCGCTGACGATCAGCGCGGCGTCCGCACTCTGCCGACCAACACCGATCGTGAGACGGTACCGAGCGACAATCGCAGATCAGGTGATCGCAGTCAGTCCCAATCGCTTGTGCGGGTGAGCGTTATGCGAACTTGGAGCGGCTGATCCGTGTCGCTGACGAGCACGAGTGGCTCGTCGCTGGCGATCTGTTCGCGTGTGAAGGATCCTTCGAAGGTCAGCACTCCAAGACCACTCGAAGAGCGTCCACTGCAGTCGTCCTCTCCGGTTGTCGTGATCTCTACGCTGAAGGCGACATCGAGCGTCGTACCTATCAGACGGATTCTCGGACGACCGTTTTGCAGCAGGGTCGTCCGGTCGAGGCCAACACACTGCACGTGTGTTCCGGTAAAAGCGGCGAACGGCTCCCACCAGTAGAACGTGGCATTCTGACCATCGACCATGACGCTTGGGCCATAGAGGAAGCCGAGCCTCGGCAGGTCCGGTCCACCGAGCAACTCGATCCTGGTGTCGAAATGCGCGGCAGCTGTTCGAGGAACAGATCCCCACGCCGTTCTGATCTCGTACTCGATACCCGCCTCATCGATCGCGTGCACGATATGTCCATAGGCGTAGCCAGCGCACAGGTTGCTTACCCTGATCGTGAACTCTTCGGAGAACTCATCGCTGAGGGGAACATCGACACCCTCGAAACATGGCTCGCCAAACAGCTCGAACGTCGACAGCCCGAGCCGCAAAGGGCGGTCCGAGAAGAACGAGAGTTCAACATCTTGGAAGAACGGACTATCGGTATCGAAGTACGTGGCAACCGGCCGAGTCAGGCGGGGCTGTTCGGCGAGCAGCGCAGGCTCGACCTGATCGAGCAGCACGGCACCACCGTCGGAACTAGCCGGGCCGTCGACGATCGGATACTCAACGCGAACCACGGCGATGCCTACGAAACCGGCCCGGCCGGTTTCTGACGAGAATGGGATCTCGTACCACTCGCTCGGGCGATCACAGGCCTCGCGACCACAGTCATTCATACGGACCGGGATCGCAACCTCGTTCAGGGTGGTGCGCCCTACCCCGTCTGGTCGCCAGATCTGAATCGGGACATCGAAGTCACCGTCGGTGTCGGGCGGGCGCGAGCCAACACGCCCGCACTCCCAGAGAACCTCGTCGACCGGGTACGCCGCACCCGGCGGGAGTTCGGGCAAGACCTGCCCGCGGTTGCAGTAGTCGATGTCGCGGGCGCCGGCCTCGCCGCCCGACGTGACTCGCAGGCCCGATTGAATCGTTTCGTCGCCGATTCGGCGGATACCTTCGAGCACGATCCGAGGTTGTTGCCGCGTGGGCGCATCGACGAGCACGCGGTCTGTTACGAATGGTCGCAGGGGATTGTCGGTGTGGAAAATGTCCACGCACACCAAGAGCCGTCCGCCGAGAGGCACCGGGAGATGTGCGCCGATCAGCTTCGAGTACAACGGGTCGTAGATACTCGCTGACCTGGGCGCTGAGCTGGTGCTGACGAATGTCAGCGTCTCATCGGCGGTTCGCGCCAACAGGCAATCGGGATCGGTGTCGGTATCTGAGACCGTTCGGGTTCGGAAGTTGACCATGCCGCCAGAATGTGTCCAGGCCGTCACGTTGGCGACGGGCACGACGCCGGTCACGGTCGCTCGAGTTGGGGGACGCAGCGACGGAGCGTCAGCGGGCAAGATCCCGAGGTACGCCTCGACCGGTTGACCGAAGTTGTCGACTCCGGAGCCTCTGATCTCGTACGAGATCTCCGGATCGGCGTCGATCACGAAACACATCGGCGCGGCACCCCAATCGATGCTCCATTCAGTTGTTGCGAACCGCGACATCCACCACGAGATTTCATCGGCCGATGATGGAGCAATCTCTATGTCAGTCCATGCGAGGTCCGTCCCATGGGGCCTGTATTGCGCCTCGACGGAGGACAGCGGCGCGTGGCTGAACAAGGTGCCGGCTCGCTGACCTGCACCGGCCGACGGCGTGTCGGTGGGGCAGGTGAGGCCGTCTGGTGTTGTCAGTTCCAGATAATGACCGAGGTCGAAGAAAGCCAGCGGACCGGGTGGTGTCCCGAGACCGAGCAACGTTGCCCCGACCCCTGGGCCGCAGTCGTCGGGCGGCGACTCTCCGGGTACAAGACCGGCGCATCGGTCGAACTCGATCGGTGGGATCTCGAGGAAGATTCCGAGGTCAGACACGAACACGAGGGGCGGCACCGGCGAGCTCTCGCTCTCTTCGTCATCGACATCCCCGGTGCTGCCGCCACGGGCATCCGTGTCGGTCGGACTGATCGCAGTGTCGGCCGTGGTGATCGCCGTGTCGACCGGGGCGCTCACCGTGTCGGCGGTGGTGCTCGGCGTGTCGGCCGTGGTGCTCCCGGAATCCGGCGCAGCGTTGTCGGCTCCCGTCAACACACGGCTCACCTGGTCTGCCGGCGCGAAGGATCCGGTCGAGCCCGAGTACGTCGGTGCAGCAGCGGAGCCACCGACCGGAATCCGGGGGGCATCCGCTGTCGGAACGTCGATCTCGAGCAACTCGTCGCCGGCGGACGGATCCATGCTCACCAACACCGGCTCGAGTACAGGGATCACACGCTGGGGCACCGGCACGATGTCGGCTGCGGTGACCTGATCACGCCCGTCGAGGTCGAAGTCGGATTCCTGGAGCACCCCGCCCAGTTCGTCAGTGGCGGTGGAGGACGCTGCGGCCGGCGGCGCGCTCGGCGCCCCCCGAACTACACGCCCAACGGCGATTCCAACCACGATCATGACGACGATCGACGCCGCCGAAATCCAGAGACGAGGAATCCGGCCCATCAGCCCGGACATCCGAAGAGCGTGACGAAAACCGATGTCGACGCTGTGTTGCCGGCCGCATCGGTGGCCGTGATCGTGATCGTGTTCGACGGCACCCCGCCGGGCGAGGTAAACGGTCCGAATGTGGCTTCCCAGCTGTTGCCGGCCTGGCTGAAGCTAATAGGACTACCGGGCAGGCCATTGCCGTACGTGCCGCGCACCGACGTGACACCGACGTTGTCGGTGGCAATCACTGACAACGTCGACGCCGTCCCACAACCAGCGCCACCACTTAGAACCGTGTAGATCACGGCCGGCGCTGCGCTCTCTTGTCCAATCGACGGATTGGTGACGTCGGGGACAATCGTCGTCGTGGGTGCCGGTGTCGTGGTCGTCGTCGTCGTGGTCGCCGGTTGCGTTGTGGGCGTCGGAGGTTGAGTCGTGGTCGCCGGTTGCGTTGTGGGTGTTGGCCGGGTCGTTGGTGTCACCGTCTGCGGCATCGTGGTGGCTACGACAGACGTGGAGGTGGGCGACACAACAGTCGTGGTCGAACCCTGCACCGTGGTACTCGTCGTGCTCGTCGTGCTCGTCGTGCTCGGTAGCGTCGTCGTCTGAACGGAGACGGTCGCCGCCACTTCGTCGACGGCCAGCTGCGAAGGTTCCGAACATTCGATCACCGCAACATCGACGCCAGAATCCGGGCTGAGCGCAACATTCGGCAGCCACAACACCGAGTCAGTGGCGGCTGGATCGCGGAATGCAGACCAGTCGGCGGCCTCATTTCGACCGATTATGTACACGCGGTCCCCCGGACGCAACGATCGAGAGAGTGCTCCGTCGGGACAGTCATAGACGCCGACGTCGTGGACGTCGACCTGGAGCGCAGCCTCGACGGCCGAAGATGATGGACGCAGAGCTGTTGCACCCAACAAGGCGCCGGCCACGAGCCCTGCGATCGCCAGCCCACCAACGAGCCGCAAAGGCGAAACAGCCGCGGTACTGGACGTCGCCAGGCGCTCTATCTGTTCCGCCGCGGCCTCACCATCGGCGTCGCTCCCGGCCTGGTCTGCCGCTGCCTTCATGCGAGCATTGAGTTCGTCTTCGAAGCTCATGCCACACCTCCGTTCGGGGTCTGAGCGGCATTCGAGGTCGGAGCGGACGTATCGAGTGACTGGGCGAGGTGACCTCGCGCTCTCGACAAGAGCGTCTTGACCGTGCCATCGGTGACCGACATCGCCGATGCCACATCAGCGACAGCGAGGTCAAAGACGTAGAAGAGCACAGCGGCTTGGCGCTCGCGAACTGGCAAACCAGCGAGTGCTGCCGACAACTCCTCGTCGAGCAACGGCTCCTGCTGACCGTCGGAAACTTGACCTGCAAGTCGATCCGTCGCGCGCTGTTGAGCCGCCTCGCGCCGCTTCGAACTGCGCGCCTCGTTACTCGCTACAACCGTGATCCACGCTACGAGACGATCGATCGGTTCGTCCCGTCGGCGCCATGCCTTGATGATCGCATCCTGTACGGCATCCTCGGCGTTGGAGCGATCGCCGGTGATCATGCTGACCGATCCGACAACTCGTTGATAATGCTCCTCGAGGAACCGCTCGAGTTGCCCGGCGCGCGGGTGCCTCTCTGCTCGTTCCATAGTCGTCGCGGCTGCCCTCACGTCATGATGACGCTCGGAGACCCTTCGCAGGTTGACAGAAAAGCGTAAAATCGCCCCCGCCTTCGAGAACTGCCATGTCATCGCCCCTCAATGAACTGTCAGTCGAGCTGCAAACGAGAGTACACCGAACGGTTTCGTCGCCGATACGGACCGGCCGATTACGCGTTGGTCGGTCGAGCAGGTCTGCCCGTCGAACCCCTTGCAAAACAAGGGATTTATCGTGCGCGAGGGGGTGTGTGAGTTCAGGACTGAACCACCCTGGTTCTGATGGAGACTCGGTTTATTGGTTTCCAACCCTGATTGGGGTGGCCTGTTGTGCAGCATAGAACGCTGCTTCGAACTGTGCTGGCGGGATGTCGCTGCAGTAGCTGTGGAGACGGTCGTGGTTGAACCAGTGCACCCACGACAGTGTCGCCAACTCGAGATCGGCGACGTCGTCCCACCCGGTGGTGTCGGGCCCGTAGACGCACTCGGCTTTGTAGAGCCCGTTCGCTGTTTCCGCCAGGGCGTTGTCGTAAGAATCAGCGACGGTGCCGATGCTCGGCCTGGCGCCGATCTCGTCGAGGCGCTCGGTGAAGCGCACCGAGGTGAACTGCGATCCGGCGTCGGAGTGGGTGACGAGCCCGATCAGGCGGTGGCCACCTCGGGATCTTCGTGCCATCTCCAACGCGTCGAGAACCATCTCGGTTTTCATGTTCGCGGCGACACGCCAACCAACGATGCGTCGCGAGAACGCGTCGACGATGAAGCACACATAGGCCATCCCCGACCTCGTCGGCACATAGGTCAGATCGGTCACCCACAGCGCATCTGGTCGGTCCGCCGTGAAGTTCCGGTTGACGAGATCCGGTGCTCTCGTGGCCTCAGGGTCCTGGTGGGTGGTGAACACCTTGCGGCGTCGGCTGACGCCGTGAATGCCCAGCTCACGCATCAACCGTGCGACCTGGTCACGGCCGATGTCATGGCCGCCACGACGGGCTGCTTTCCACAGTTTGTGCGCCCCGTAGACCTTGCGGTTTGTCACCCACAACACCATCAGGACCTGCATCATCACGGCGTCACGCACCGCCCTTGCCGACGGGGTGCGGGACTTGGCGGCGTAGTAGGTGGACGGAGCGATCTGCAACGTGTGGCAGATCGACTCGACTCCGAACTCCTCGCGATGAGCGTCGATGTAGGCGACCATCACTTCTGTGGGCGGTCGAGTTCCGCCGCGAAAAAAGCTGACGCTGATTTCAAGATCGAGTTCGCTCGATGGAGTTCCCTGTTCTCCTGCTCGAGTTCCTTGATCCTCGCAGCGTCCGCCGAAGTAACCCCAGGCATGACGCCAGCGTCGATGTCAGCCTGCTTGACCCAGGCGCGCACCGACTCAACACCAATACTGAGCTGCACGGCAACCCGCTTCACCGTGCCATGGTCAGTACCCAACTCCTTGCGGAGCTGGCGCACCGCGCGCACCGCCCGTTCCTTTTCTGCCTCGCTGTACCGACGCGTCGTCGGCCTGCCAGGCGACATCTCATGTGGCATAACTCCATCCTCGTTTCCAAGGTCAGGAGTCTCCAACCAAGCCAGGGCGGTTCAAT
>Ga0255047_10002466_pt1 | contig 12183 bp, 10 predicted proteins | sample JV7_2_1_MG_FD_183640 | JGI IMG/M metagenome (GOLD analysis project Ga0255047, IMG submission 183640) | Seawater microbial communities from Jervis Inlet, British Columbia, Canada - JV7_2_1 | ecosystem: Environmental > Aquatic > Marine > Inlet | place: Canada: British Columbia | collected 2016-10-06
AATTTATTACACGGAGACTGCCTAGAACAATCACTGAACGATGGAGAGGATTACGTATGAAAGCACGATTAGAATTTGACCTACCCGACGAGCAGTTGGAGTTTGAAATCTGCCGCAAGGCTGGTGAACTGCACAGCAACCTATGGGATTTGGCGGAACAACTACGCACATGGCGCAAGCATGGACACAGGTTTAAGGATGCGGATGAACTCCTTGATGCGCTGTGGGAGGACTGCATAAATCACGAGCTGGTGAACTGCACAGCAACCTATTCTCAGAACCAATAGCACTATGAATGAAATACAAATCAGCACTTACCCCAGCGGGGTAGCCAGGAAACTAGGACAGGACGTTGTTGTTCAACGTCTCAGCCTATTGAATAAGTTCTATGACTGCACCATCGCAGAACTACAGGACGGCGACAGATACTTCGTCCCGATGCAAGAGCTACCACAGCGTAGCGCAGAGGATATCTTGAACTTCATCGAAGACAATCAGATCGACGTCGTGCACGTCCCGATCGGAAGTATATTGGATGGTGCCACCGAGTTTGAGATCGAACTGCACTCGCACAAGACTGAACTAGTCGAGACGCTTTGGACAGACTCAGTCCGTGACGCCATCAACTATTTGATGGATATGTCCGAGGAAGAAATATGATTGACAGGGCATAGGGTGAGCCTCCTAATACTAGGATGGCTCACTTCTATGACTGCAATGACACACTAGATGCCTTCCTTCGGGAAGACATAAGCACCGTAGCACAGGCTCGCAAAGTCCGTGCTATTTATCCCAGCGTTACCACCGTCCTAAGCATCTGCAAAGATGAGTTCCTCGACGGAATATATAAGCCCCGCATGATCACCGACCTCGCTCGGGAGAACCCGCACCTACCTTGGCAAGAGGTAGAGCGAATGACATACGGATCACGGCGGCACCCACTTGACGGTCGGATTATATCATCGTCAGACTTCGGGACTGCAGTGCACAATAGAATCGAAGAACTAGTGCAGGCCAAGTTGCACGGGCACGAATTAGCCGAGTGCCCTTACAATGAATGGGCGATGCCCTTCCTTGATTGGATCGAAGAGGAACAGGTCAAGCCAGTAGCGACCGAGTGCATCATCGCTGACCGACTCCTAAAGATCGCAGGTAGCGTAGACTTCGTCGGATACGACCACGAGGGAAACATTTTTCTAGCGGACTACAAGTGCCGAACCAACACACGGGGCAAGGCTAAGGTATACGAAAAGGACTGCGAGCAGTTAGCCATCGAGGCCTTTATGATTCAACGTCAGCACGACCTGCCTTACACTCCAGCCTGTAGGTCTGTCGTGATTGACTGCGACACCAAGAAGCACTTCCATCACGAGTGGAAGACAGACGACGTAAAGAAGGGCATCGCCAACGCAAAGCTAATGGCGAAACTCTACTGGAACAAGCGCATGAAAAAATAACATGAAAGATTTAAATCCTAACAAGTGGTCCGACCTGGGCTACTACATTAACGACGAAGCCATACAGCTAGACGGTTGCGACTCCGCTATACTGGGCGTCACCGACGACGGCTTTCTCTGCTATAGCTATGAGTTACTGATCGATGTGTTTGTTACACGGGACGCTATGCAACCCGACGAAGCCCTTGAGTGGGTAGAGTTTAATATCTTAAGACTTAATGGGCACTGCGGGCACTTCCACGTTATATACACTGACATCTAGGGCGTGCCATTTGAGATAAGATACAAGCACTCAATGATGCCCGATGGCTACGTCGGCAAGTGCATCAAGCACGCTCACACAAAAGAGCAGGCACTAAAATATTTCGCACCGAAGAAACCCTGCAAGAAGGGGTGGACTCATACCAAGCGCAAGGCCGCAGTTCAAATCCTAAGCGTAAATGAAATACCTACCGAGTAGTAAACTGAAAGAGTGGAGGATAGACAACCTCCCCAATGAGTGCCCGATCTTCAAGTGCAAGGTTGACGACGCTGTCGTCGATCACTGCCATAGCACGGGTCTGGTCAGAGGTGTATTGCACAGGCAAAGCAACGCCTGGGCTGGTAAGATTGAAAACTCTTGGAAGAGATTCGGCCAAAACAATTCAGACCTTGCACTGCCCGAGGCACTGCGTGCCTTAGCTACATATCTTGAGGAAGCTCGGACCGATATACTGCACCCAGTCGGCCTCCGCCAGAAGTGCAACCGCTTCGGTAGGCTAGCCAAGGCCGAGCAGATAAAAACTTTAAGAGAATTAAAATGCAACGCAGAAGAAATTAAGGCTTGCGCAAATTCTAAAGACCGCACACAATCCTTCCGCACTGCGCTTCTTAAGCAGTGCACTTAACGCAAACCATAAAACATATGACAGATACAAACATACAGCACAAGCTACAGGGTATCCAGTCGGAGCTAAAGGCGCCGAAGGGACAGACTAATAAATTCGGAGGGTATAAATACCGCTCCTGCGAGGACATCCTCACTGCACTGAAACCACTGCTCTCCAAATGGAGTTGCACTCTAGCCATCAGCGACGACATCGTCGAGGTCGGCGGTCGAGTATACGTCAAGGCAACAGCTACACTTGCGTCCAGCGAAAATGATTACTCAATCAACGTAAGCGGATTCGCTCGTGAAGCTGAAGCCAAGAAGGGTATGGACGATGCGCAGATCACTGGCTCGGCCTCCTCCTATGCACGCAAGTATGCGCTCAACGGACTTTTTGCTATCGACGACACCAAGGACGCCGACGCAACAAACACTCACGGGAAGGGTGAACCTTCCTACCAAAAGAAAACACAGACCCTGGATGGGTTAATATAATGCAACAGCAATACGACAACAATAACAGCGGTGCCCTCTTCCCTAACGATCGTAAGGAAAAGGAGACGCATCCTGACCTCACTGGATCAGCCGAGATCGACGGCAAAGAATACTGGTTCAAGGGCTGGAAGAAAACCAGCAAGGCTGGCCAGCCGTTCCTTTCAGTTGCCTTTGACCCCAAGGAGTCGAAGCCCGATGTAGTATCCGAAGGAGTTGCCCCACTGAACGACGACCCCATCCCGTTCTAAGCCAACCTTGACTACGCCCCAAGCGTGCCGACTGGAGTCCGAATCTTCAGTCGGCATTTTTATATAACTCAAAGCACTTAACGCACTATGAAAAACTATGAAAAATATATTAGAAGCAGACACAAATCTACCGCATAACTTATCTGCGGAGCACGCAGTTATTTCCTGCTGTTTATTGCAGGGTAACTCAGATGCCTACGACAGCATCAGCAATTTACTGAAGTCCGACGACTTCTATTCCCTTCAGCATCAGCTAGCCTACCAAGGTATAGCCGACCTAGCCAACGAAGGCAAGCCCCTCGATGAGATCCACCTAGTCGAGAAGCTCAAGGTCAACAACAGCATCGACGAAGTCGGGGGGATCGCAGGCGTATTCGGGCTAACCGAAGGTGCCGAGACAACTACATCGCTCAAGCACTACGCAGGGATCGTAAAAGAGAAGAGCAACCTTAGGAGGTTGCACCGCTCTTACAAGCTGGCCGCAGAGCAGGCCGCATCGGAACAGCTTTCTTCCTCCGAGATCCAGGGCGCAGTCGAGTCCGACCTGGGGGAAGACGTAAACTCTGGCGCAGGTATAGAGAGTATCTCTGCCTCCGTCGAGGTACTTAAGGACGAGTTCAAACAGATGCAAGAGGGCACCTTCGTAAAGGACGTTGTCCGCACGCATATACCGCACCTAGATGAAAAGCTAGGTATGGGTGGTATCGGGGCTGGAGAGGTCTGTATCATAGCGGCACCTACGTCCTGCGGTAAGTCCGCAGTTGCTATCAACATTGCACTGCGTGCCGCAAAGACCGAAGCCGTCCCGACAGGTATCTTCTCCTTTGAGATGCCGCAGAAACAAATCGCAAGGCGTATGGTTCAAACCTTGAGCGGAGTAAACCTCCGCCAGATCGAGGAGAACATAGCTAGCCAGGCAAAGATTAAGGCCGTGCACTCTGCTAACGAACTGCTCTCTACCTTGCCCATCTATACGGTGCACGCAGTGCAGGGAGCCGATGACCTTAAGAGTCAAATCAGAATCCTTGTGCGCAAGCACGGGGTAAAGCTGGTAGTCATTGACTACCTTCAGCTAGTCCCGTTCGGCAAGAACGTAGGCAAGACCGAGGGCATCTCGTCCATCTCGCACAAGATCAAACAGATCGCCGTCGAGCTGGGCATAGGTATACTTCTGCTAGCGCAGGTCAACCGAGAGGGGGCCAAGCGTGAAAGCGGGTTGTCCTTGTATGACCTAAAGGATTCGGGCGACATCGAGAACGACGCTGACGCAGTCGTGCTTATGTGGCCCCAAGGAGGGGACGTTGAGTCAGCCAAGAAGGTTGACGCAGTCGGACCATACACTGAGTTGCAATACTCAGTTGCTAAAAATCGAGAAGGCGAACGTGACGTTCGTGGAATCTTCAAACTATATCACTGCGTAGGAATCATCAAATAATGAAAACAAAAAATCAACTCATCGAAATCGCCGCCAATGAATTTGGTAGCACACCCAACGTAATCCTAGGCCAGGCACGCACACGACGGGCGTCATACGCCAGGGACGCACTGTCATACATAATGCACCTGCACGGATACACGCACGAAGAAATATCTAGGCTGGTCAACAGGCACCGAGCCAGTGTAACCAAGGGCATCGAGCGAGTGAACTCTCGCCTGCGGTCCGAGGATCGAGACGAATCAGTCTACTGCCGAGCACTGAACAAGGCCTGCTTTCACGCAGGCATTAAACTCCCAACTAACTAACGCACCTATGAAGCATAAAAAATTTGACCTAGATATGTTCGACTTGACTGACAGCCCAGCCAGGGAAGCGACCAAGCAATACCTCTCCCGCAAGGGTTACACTGCTGTTGACAATCCCAACAAGTATTGCGCCGACCTAATCGTAGAGGGCCTGTGCTACATAGAGTGCGAGTGCAAACTCGTATGGACAGGTCCAGAGTTTCCTTGGCCTAGCGTGCACTTACCTCAACGAAAGAAGAAGTTCACTAAGCTCACTATGCCTGTGCAGTTCTACATCTGGAACAAGGAATACAGTCACGCCATTAGGATCAGCGGATGGCAACTGACCGACGACAAGCTGATTGAAGTTCCCAACAGAATGATCGCAAATGGTGAATACTTCTACGATATACCTATAAATGCAACGCATATCATCAGTAAAACCTGATAATGCTTGAATGCACTGAATTTATACTGTATACTTTAGGCACCCTAGTAATGGGTAGCGTTATTGTTTGTGATGTGAAGGGGGCTTTTTTCATAGTTTAGCCCCTGACATTTGGCCTCTCCCTTATCTGGGGGGAGGCCAAACTTGTTTTACTACCTGCGTATAGTGGGCCGCTGACCCTCTTTCCTTTTTTCTCTATACAGCTTTCGTTTCTTCTCTTGGAAGTCCTCCGTAAAGCGACCCCAGACGTCAAAGACAGGAAGGTTCTTCCAGACTTTAAACTCAGAAATCTCTCGGTCTCCCTTGACCCACGCTAGCAAATCATTCTCCGTTCCGTCAAGAATGCTGTAAGCCGCAGGCTTGAAGCGGTCAACGATTGCATCAACAGGTCCGTCTTCAAAGATAGTGCCGACCCCGTATCTACTTAACCCAAAGACTTGTAACATATTATTTATAACGTGATCAGATAGGTATGTGTCTTTTCCACGTATGAAATCCAGCAGTAGATCCTTGGGTACACCGATTGCGGTGAGCGCAGCCATCATAGCAACGAGCATCTTCAATCCTTTATAACGCTGCTTAACAGTTTTATCTGGTCCCATTAAATCATTCAGGGCTAGCTCCCTGTTGAAATTAATATCAAGTAGCATGAATGTCTTGAGCTTGTAAAGCAAGCGAGAGTTCGGATTCCTTCTGTGCGTTTCAGGGATCTGCAAGTACGTCAAAGGCTGCCTTTCAAACAGCTCCATCATTACGGCTTCCTTCACCTCGGGAACGTTCTTATCAAATGTATCTCTTCGCATCCCTTGAACAGCTTTGAATGCAGCATCTGGTCCCATCCTGATAGTCAGCTCGGTCATCAACTGCCTATAGGGTTTAGAACCAACTTTAGCATTAGCTTTCTTTAAGAAGTCTATAAGCGTAGCCTCTACGGTGGCGTGCTTAGCGAATACGTCCATCTCTTGAAAGGGAACTACATAGCGCAACCCTAAATTCAAGAGCTTTTGAGTGCCGCTTTCTTGATCGAACTCCGCCATGATTTGTTTTTTCACGATAGAAAAATCCTCCTCAATATCGTAGACACGGTTACCCGTGAGCGTTCGATAAACGCCTTTAGCTGTAGCGGTAGGGCCACGAAGCACTAAGACTTTAGCCAAATCAAGGAACTGGATCAGCACGGTGCCAACGTCAATCAAGGTAAACACGTAAGTTGCAGCTCCAAGTTCACGGAGTGGTGCCAGTTCTTGACCCGCCTGGACAGTAGCTAACTCTGCAGCAGATTTTAATTCGCTGGCATCTTGTTCGTCAATCAGACCCTGTTGGAATAGTCGCTCTGTCAACTCGCCTAGCTTGCCCGTCTCTCCCTTGTTACCTGCCTGGTTAGTAGAACCAAGTACCTGGTAAGCCTCGATGGCGGACACCATGTTAGCAGTGTAGTTACCAAAAGCAATGCTTGGGTCCTCGTAGAACTTCAGCCTGCTGGGTTCGATTGTTTGAATCTCCCGAACTTTAACATTGCCTGGAGGCCGCACACCTTTAGGGCCGAAGTTAGACTTATTCTGCAAGAAGTCCTGAAAGAACCTTGCACGCTCAGAGGATTCCATTTCAGGTAGCCCTTCTTCTTTGCGTCGTGCATTTTCCTCTCGCACTAAATTACCAAAAGTTCTTTTAGTTTCGTACCCGTAGGATTTAATTAGGCCCTCAAGATCTTTGACTACACGAGGGAAGTAATCCTCCAGGTAACCAATAGGCATACCGAGCTCACTGTACTGCGCATATATCTCCTCTAGAATCGGCTGAACATCTAAGCGATACATATTAAGCAAACCATGCTTATGAAGTAGCGCATCCCTGCGCTGCATTGTAGCTCTGTTCTTTGGTAGGTTTGCCTCATCTGGAGTAGGGCTAAAGAATAATAGTCGTTTCAGCTCGTTGAAATCTTTGCTGTTTAAACTATTTAACTTATTGAAAAAGGGTTGAGATTGCTTCTTGTATTTTAAACTGCGTTCACGAATTGTATTTTCAAGTCGTTGAAATAGTAAAGCAAACTGCGGATTAATTCTGCGTAACTTAGTAATGATCGGAGTCAAGCTCTTCGATAATTTAGATCTCAGCTGTCCATCCCACCACTTACGTTCTTCACGCACTCGTTGAGATGCGTCCTTCGGCGCTACGTCTTCCTCTGCGTTCTCTTCAGCCGTGTTCTTATCTACTGCATTGTAGGCGTTGGCCACTACCTGCTGACTCTTCGGTCGGATCGAAGGGTCAATAGCCTTGAGAAGCTCTACGGTATCAACGATAACCTGAGCCGCCTCGGGGTCAGTCTTGACCATCGGTCCAAGGACCTTTGCCATATAAGCCTGCACCGAGCGAAGCAGTTCTACGATAGCGTTCCAAGCTGGACCGCCCTGGACTTCTGTTACATACTGCTCTGAGAACTCGCCGTAAAGAAATTGCTGTACTACAGCACGGCTGTATTCCGATCCTAGTCCTACCAGGTTAGAGTCCTCTAGGCTCTGGTATACGGCTTTAATTTCTGCACGCTGTTGAGGAGTAAGGCTTTCACCTAGTGCCCCAAAGAAATCTAACCACAGCTGGACGCTACTGCGACCGCTACCGCTCTTCTTGCCCTTCTGTATTAAGACGTTGTGCATAGCAGCGTGAATGATCTCTTCACGCATAGCCGCCTGTATGCCCGACTTGCTTCTCTTGAGCAACTCCTTCGGGTTGTATTCAATAACCTCCTGAGTAACGTTGTATCGTGCAACGTAGTCCGTCACCATCGCAGGTCGTATTGAAATGCCAAGCTTATCTGCTATTGCATCAAAGGACCCTTCAACGAAGTCCATTACCTGGCCTCCGTTGTCAAACGTATCTTGAGGACCACGGTCCTCTACTGTAGGATCTGCGGCCTGCGCTGTTACGTCAGCACCTTCAGTAGCCAGACCTACGGCTTGACCATAAGAATCAGCATACCCTGGATCAGGATATTCAGAAAGTTTACGGCCCATCTGACCGTTAAACTTCATAAACAATAGGTCGGGCTTGCCGTCTTTAAACTTGTTATACGCCTTGTATGACCAGTCGGGCGGAGCTTGATCCGTATCAAACGGCAATCGAGCTACAGGTTCGAAGCCGTAGTATGCGTACAAGTCCCCGAGAATTGTATCAAAGCCGTTCAACCAGCGTACACCTCCACTAGCTATAGCCAAATCAAACGCTGCGTTAAGATCCGCCTTGGTGGCGGACTTACTTGCAGTTACACTAGACACCTCACCGCTCGGAGAGATAGCTAAAGTTACATATGCTCTACCCTTACCCTTTGCGACGATCAGTTGGTAACCCTTGTAGTCCTTTGCTTTAAATACGTCAACCGATGAACCGAACTTGTGGTTCCTCTTGTTGCGGCTGGCGATTTCTACAAAGTCCTCAGCGTTTACACGAGAAATTCCTTTAAAAGTTTTTTCGCTTCGTCCAGAGTTTTTACTACTCCCCGATCTATAAGAGACTGTCCCACTGTAGAGTCGAAGTCGGTTTCCTGCTGGGACGGTGATTTGGGTCGAGTTTCCAGGGACTCCGATGATGTCTGATCCACCTCTAAAGAGTAAGTCTCCTCCAAGGATAGATCCATCCCCATCGATTTGTACGCCCGTTGCGACTCCTCCAGGTTGTCCACCAGGTCTGGTTCCAGCCCACTCTGGAGCATTGATTGTCTCTCCGATAATCTGTTGTCTTGCTTCTGTTTCATCTTGGTATTGATTCCATTCTTTAGTTCTTCGCTTTACAAGCTCTGGCTTTCTGTCTTGAGGTACGTATACTTGGCGTATTGCCTCCCAAGTTATAGACTGCATTTGTCTCGGTTGCAAGCCTACTTCTTTAGCGGCACGACGATAAGCATCTAAATATACATAGTACGTTCCGCTTACTGTCTGACCACTCTTGCTGGTCTTGCCAGCTTTTCCTCCTCCAAAATTATCAGAGACTTGAGTTGCACTGGACCCCAGCGGCATCAGCAACGCAGCTGCTACAGCGTGAGTGTCCATTGTTGCGTCACCGTAAGGACTATTGGGGGCCGCTATATTGTTATAAAAGTTTCGGACCTTGTGCTCTGAGCCTAATCTATCCGATATGTTTTGCGGCGATCCATTTTCAATTATAGATACCGCCTTGATGATTTCACCCGTTGAACCCCATCCATTGGTAGCTGGTTGTCCGTCCTGCTTTAATGAAGGTCCACCGAAATCTCCCTCGGGAGTTACAATGCTGTAGTTCCTTCCGAACTGAACCTGCGCAGTAGTTCTTATACCCCAGGCCATCACGACCTGACTTGCTGGGCTAGGATCTTGCGACAACTCACGTATAGTTTTTCCTTTGATTTGCTCTAGAACGACTCTACGATTGTCCTTTGCTTTTTGATCTAGCTTCCTGTTGTAATTTGTCCTGCGCTTCTCCTGCTGAGGAGTTTCATTTACAAGTTTCTTTTGCTTTTGTTTTATTGGGGCCTCTGCCGTGTCAATGATCTCTTCAATCATTGCATCGTATTCTATCCCCTCAATCCTTACGTCTTGATAATTTCTCCAGATGTGTATGACTTGCTCGGCCTGAGCAACATTCATAAACCAATCCTTCTGAGGACTCAAGACCGCTAATATACCAGAAGCTTGTTCGACGGTAATGTCATAACGATCCGAGAAGCCGTTAGCAATTTTATTGGCGCCGTCATACCACTGCGTTGCACGAGCACGAAGCTCGTCAGGAAAAGCATTGTAAAGCGAAAGAAGATTGTCCTTCATGAAGTTGACCAACTTCTCGTACGTAACCTTTGTGTCCTTCTCGTCTCTGATGTCCTTTGGCAAATGGCCGTAGTCCATTATCCTCATGTGTTTTTCTAGCGTATCTTCGGGGACCATTGACACATCAATGTTAGAGTCCTGGCTAGTTTCTTCCTTGGGGTTCCTTGCGGTTCCAACACGGCTAGAGTCTTGAGCAGCGGAAACAGAAGATACAGTTGTTCCTGCTGGTGCCGCCTCAGCTACTATGTCTTCGCCTACGGTGACTTGATCGTAGACTGTATGCTTCTTTCCACGTATATCAATCTCACCAACTGGATTCCCCAGCTTGACCTTACCTCTGGTCGTAGGACGACCTCTAGGTTCGCTCTTCTTATCTGGGTATGTCTTTAAAGTTAAAGGCTTTGAACTACTGAAGTCCAAAGTGTAATAATGCTTGGTTCCTTGTTCGACAGATACGATAGTGCTCGGAGCACCTTCAGGTGCTTGAGTCCACTTCCACCCAGCCTTCTGCTTAAACAGATTAGTGCGGACCAAGGGACCTTCTTCAAATGCCTTGCTGTTCAGTATAGTCTGACTTGAGTTGTCGCTAGTCTCTAGCATTGGTCGACCACCTTCGATGCGGATACTACCTCCTTCAAAAGTTTGATCGCTGAGGTCTTGCTTAGTTTCAAGATTTACAAATCTACCCTCGTCGTATTGCTCGGGAGAAAAACCCTGGAAGAAAGGAGGGGCCTTGTCGGCTTGATCTCCTACAAATCGCTTGGGGATATAAGTTGCAGAAGCATCAGCTACTATGTCTTGAGGCAAGGCAACAGACAGCTCAGATCCTGGACCGTCATATTGGTCACGCATCTGCGACCGAACTTCACGGCCCATTTGGTTTATCTCTGCACTGGAGTAACCAGCGTCCTGCAATATCTTTATGTACTTACTGCGCTTGCGCTTCGCCGTTTCATCCCTGGGTGTAGTCGTTGCGCTGTACGATGCACGTTCCAGGTCAGAAGAAAATTTTATGTTCTGAGTTTGGTAATAACCAGGTTGGCCTTTCTTTAAATTCTGGGGAAGTCTAAAGCTAGGTAGGCCAGTTCTTGGTTCTACTTCAGGATCAGGTGCCGCCTCTACAGACGGCTCAAGTACTGGTGCAGGTGTAGGCTCAGGTGCAGGAGTTGGTGCCTGCTCAACAGGCACTGGATCTACGGGTACTCCTTCTTCTAGAATCTCTGCCTCTTGATCGCCTATGTCTAGAGGTTGCTCTTCAAAAGTTTCGTTGATGATTAAACCTTGGCTCTTGTCGTAACGACCCTCCAGTATCTCTTCGGCTACGGTCAAAGGATCTTGGCCCTTGCTTACGGCAATAGGCACTACACGTACCTTGCCGTCGATTTGCTTATAAGTAACTTCTACTGAACGAGGAACCTCAAGCGATGCGCCCTCTTCTGTTGGCTTGCCTGTTTCTTCTACTGCCGACTGAGGATCTCCAGCTAAAGCCTTGACGGTCGAAGTTCCAGTGCCCGCTGTAGTACCCACGATAGAACCAATGAAACCCTCATAAAGGTAGTCTTTAATATCGCTAAAAGAAAACTCTCTGTCGGGATCATATATACGAGAGAACCCCTGGTCCATTGCCGCCGCTTCTATTGTTTCGGTAATAAATTCACCCGCTCCGCCTTTTAATCCTCCTTTAAATATTTCTTTTACTACGCTCCCTTTAATCTTAGCGCTGCCCTTTAAAAAATCATCAAGTTTATTGAGGCCCATGGCCTCCAAACCAACCCGATTAAGGCCGTAAGAAAACATAGCATACGTGCCTGCGGCAATATCTACTTTCCTCTGAGTCTCGTTGTCCATGTCGGCATAATTAAGGCCGAAGGTTTGCTCTGCGTCCCTGCGAGACTCCATGAAAGCCATAGGCACAGCAGAAAAACCTCTCGTTGCAACTAGAGGAACTATTTGCCCAAAGCCACGACCAAGGTCTGCGCTGAACCTACCTTCTTCTACGCCGAAAGCCTCGCCGCTCATGCGACCTGTGTCGCCGAAAACGAATTGCGATTTACGCAGGCGCTCCCGCTTGCGTTCTTCAATCTCGTTTAGACGTTCATCTACACTTGCTCCATCCCCGTACTGAGCTTCAATCTTTGCACGTGTTGATTCT
>Ga0255047_10002470_pt1 | contig 12173 bp, 11 predicted proteins | sample JV7_2_1_MG_FD_183640 | JGI IMG/M metagenome (GOLD analysis project Ga0255047, IMG submission 183640) | Seawater microbial communities from Jervis Inlet, British Columbia, Canada - JV7_2_1 | ecosystem: Environmental > Aquatic > Marine > Inlet | place: Canada: British Columbia | collected 2016-10-06
CCAGCCGTTGATGTACCTGCTTAGCGTACCGTGGGCAGAGGCCGAGGCAGCCGGGGCATTATTCGGAGAGAAACTCATTCTCAATGAGTTTGTCGCGTTCTCTCACCTCAACGACTACCTCGCAGGCATGAGTCCGCGCACGATCGCGATCACGACGTTTTCACTGTGTGGCTTCGCCAACCTGTCGTCTATTGCGATTCTGCTCGGTGGTCTCGGTGTCCTGGTTCCTGAAAAGCGCGATTTAATCGGGCAACTCGGTATCAAGGCCGTGCTGGCCGCGTCATTGTCGAACCTGATGAGCGCTGCGCTGGCAGGGATCATGCTGACGTTCTGACTTCGTGACCCGCAGGATTATTATTGATTGCGATCCCGGGCAGGACGATGCCGTCGCCTTGTTCCTGGCATTTGCTTCACCCGAACTCGACGTACTCGGCATCACGACGGTTGGCGGTAACGTGCCGCTCGAATTGACGCAGCGCAACGCGCGGATGATGTGTGACATCGCCGGTAGTGATGCACCTGTCTACGCCGGTTGTGACAAACCGATGCGGCAACCGCTTCGAACTGCGGAATACATCCATGGTGAAACCGGAATTAACGGTATCGACGTATTTGACCCGGTCACGCCACTGCAAGCGCAGCACGGGGTCGACTTCATCATTGAAACACTGCTTGCCGCAGATGATGATTCGATCACGGTTGTGCCGACTGGGCCGCTGACGAATATTGGCACTGCGATTGACCAGGAACCGGCGATCCTGCCAAAAATCGAGCGCATCGTACTCATGGGTGGCGCGATGCGCGAGGGCGGCAACCGTACGCCATCGGCAGAATTCAATATCCTTGTCGATCCGGCCGCGGCCGACATTGTTTTTCGCTGCGGCCGACCGATTACGCAAATGGGTCTCGATGTGACACACCAGGTGCTGTCGACGAAGGATCGCGTGGACCGCATCGCCGCGCTGGGCAACCCGGTCGCCGAGGCGACTGCCGGCATGATCAGTTTTTTCGAGCGCTATGACATGAGCAAATACGCCGCGCCTGGCGCGCCGCTGCACGACCCATGCACCGTGGCGTGGCTGATCAACCCCGATCTGTTCGCGGGTAAGGACTGCAACGTTGCCATCGAAACTCAGTCAGAGCTGACGCTCGGCCACACTGCAGTCGACTTCTGGCACGTGACCGATCGTCCGAAAAACGTGCACTGGGTGTACGAGGTGGACAGCGATGGTTTCTACGAATTGCTGACCGAAAGACTTGCAACCTTTGGTGACGGTTCATGAGCACTATCGCGGTCATCGGTTCGGTCAATCTCGATCTCGTTGCAACGGTAAAGAAATTGCCCGAGCCCGGCGAGACTGTCACGGACGCGGAACTCAGTCGTTTCCCGGGGGGCAAGGGTGCCAACCAGGCGCTGGCGGCGCAGAGGCTCGGTTCGGATGCGAAGCTCATCGCATGCGTGGGTGATGATGCGGCCGCCGTCGAGGCACAAATCCTGTTACTTGAAGGTGGCGTTGACCTGTCTGGTGTTCAGTCTGTCGCGGACTTGCCAACCGGTATCGCGATGATCGCAGTTGCGCCGTCAGGCGAGAATCATATCGTTGTCGCGCCTGGCGCTAACCGGGCGTTGACGCCGGATGTGCTGTCAGTTCCGGTCGCAGATGCCCTGATCTGTCAGCTCGAGGTGCCGGTCGATACGGTGGCCGCCGCGGCGCGGAGCTTTGATGGTTTCTTGTGTGTAAACCTGGCGCCCGCGATGCACGTCGATGTCGAAATACTGCAGCGTGCAGATCTCATCATCGTGAACGAAGTTGAAGCAGGCTGGTACGGTGACAGCCTGTCGGCCGCGTCGGGCATGATCGCAACAACGGTCGGTGCTGCAGGCGCCACGATTACGAAAAATGGCGAAGATATTGCATTCGCCAAACCGCCGCGCATCGAGGCCGTCGACACGACCGCTGCCGGTGACACATTCACAGCAGCTCTAACAGTGGCGCTGGTTGAAGGCCAGGAACCGCAGCAGGCTCTCGAATTCGCCTGCGCTGCGGGCGCTGCAGCTTGCACGAAGCTTGGCGCTCAGCCCAGCTTACCGACCCGCGACGAGGTGATGGGGCTAATTTAGGAACGGTCTTGGCCGCGACTCGGCGAGTGACGACCCACTCGCGGCGTCTATTTGAAGCAAATTCGAGTAGGTTGCCACGGAAACGCTGAATGACTGCTTTTGGAAAAAGCAGTCATTCAAACGTCTGAAAATCGGGGTTCGTGAGGGGCCGCTTTCGGCCAATAGCGGACGTTCAAATAGTTGTAAATGGAGTGATACGAAGGTCAGCTTTCGGCCGAGGCTGTGTAAGAACTCCTCGACAGTCTCACCCCAAGAATCGCCTTCAAACACGGCATGAGACGCTGTTGAGTGGTTTATGAGCCGATAGCGTCCTGCTAGTAAGCAACTGATCTCAACTGAAAACTGGCGTAGCCTGGAAACGATCTCAGGCGATCGATTTTGCGTTTTTACACAGCCTCGGCCAGAAGCAGACGAATGAGTCGAGGTCATCACGTCGGGTATTTTAGGAAGAAGCTCCGATTAACAGATCGGACAGATGCTCAGTATGAAGTGGGTGAAGGAACAACTAGCAAAACTGCCCTTAGCACTAGCAATAACCCGTCTGGCTTCTTGTGGTGGCCTAGCGTTTGGCCGATCACCATTCATTCCGGAAAGTCCATGCGGCGCACCAGGACTTGGAAGCGGGGGTCGGAGCGTAGGGGGTCCAACACCGGGTCAGTTTGGATGTAAACCAGTTGAGGATGGCGGTCCACAAAAGCTTTTTCCAGCCAGACAAACGCCTCATCCTTGTTGTCGAGACCGATGTAAATCGTTGCTATGCCCCAGGACGGTACCTGCATATGCTCTGATGGTTGCTTCAACCTGGCGACGATTTTCAGCGCTTCCCCGCGCCTGCCTGCAACGGCGTAGGCGTGTCCAAGGCCGGCTATAGATTCTAGATCGCTGGGTGAAAGTGATACTGCCTTCTGAAACGCAGCCACGGATTCAACAAACATCTCCTTTTGCAGATAGACGTGCCCCAAGGCAAATTGCGATATCGCTAAGTTCGGATCCAGTTCAAGTGCCCGCCGGAATTGTAAGATCGCCTGATCGTACTGCCGGGCAAAATAGTGAGCCCATCCCAGGTCCGAATTAATGGGGAGAGAAACCGGATCAAGCTCTCGGGCCCGCCTGATTTCTGCGAGGGCATCATCGTGCCGCGTCAGTGCAGTGAAATAGAATGCATAGTTGTTGTGAGCGATAGCGTAGCTGGGGTTGAGCTCAATCGCTCGCTTATATTCCCTCTCAGTGCCGTCCCAGTCCCAATCGTAGAAAAACCTCACGTCACCAAGTAAGGCATGCGCTTCGGCCAGTGTGTCATCCAACTCCAGCGCTTTCATCACTATTGCTTTCGATTTTGGGTAAGCTTCCTTGGGGGAAATAACGCCCCAGAGCCCAAGGTAGCTATAGGATTCGGCCAACCCGGCATGTGCTAGCGCGTAGTCCGGGTCCATTTCCACCGCCTGCTGGAAGTATTCCAAGCCTTTCGTAAAACCCTCCACGGTCCACTTGTTCAAGTGGTGCCGGCCCTTGAGGTAGGCTTCGTAGGCTTCTGGGTTGACGGGTCGCCGCCCCTTGAGGTAGATGTCATAAGCTTCCAGATTTCTGGTGCTGACCTGGCGACTTTCAAAGCCTCTAAAATGAGCTAGAAGTTCTTTAGCGATCACTCTCGCGATGTCTTCTTGGATTGCAAAAATGTCGTCGAGTTCACGATCATAGGACTCGGACCACAGATGCGAGTCGGAGCTCGCCTCTATAAGCTGCGCCGTAATGCGCACCCGGTTGCCGGCCTTGCGCACCGAGCCTTCCAGCACGTGCGCGACGTTCAATTGCTTCGCAATCTCGGGGACTGCAACGTCTTTGCCTTTGAAGGAAAACGCAGAGGATCGCGAGATCACTGTTAGCTCGGGAATCTGTGCCAGCAGGTTCAGCAGTTCTTCGGAGACACCGTCGGAGAAATACTCCTGCCCGGGTTCATCACTCATGTTCTCAAACGCCAAGACCGCAATGGACTTCTCGGGTGGTGGGCCTATCCACCACTTGTCGTAAGCAAACAGGATGACGGCCGCACACAACAGTGAAATGACGACGAAGTCCATGCGCCGGCCTGTAACATGGGTAATTGACTCGGCCGCCGCGACGTCCTTCTCGAGACTAATGCCCTCCGGAGTCAGCTCATAGAACCAGGACAAGATCAGGGCGATCGGAAAACCGACGGCGAGTAGCCCGAGAATGGTTAGCCCGATCCATTCCGGCAAGTTGGCAAGGCCGATGATCACCTCTGCCACCTGCATAATCAGCCAGGCCGCTACGACGTACAGCACCGCCATGCGGAGCACATTGCGGCGCCTGAGTTCTGACACCAGCCCCATACAGCAACCTATAGTTCAGTTCTACAAGAGCCTCAATAGGGATCGACCGCAGAATCGGGCATGCCCGCTTACGGGCGAGTGTAGAGATCTTGGAATCAGTCTAGTTTGGGGGTTTGCCGATGTACGCTATGGGTCAAAAGCAGACGCCCAGAGCATACCTGCCCAGCGGCTCCTTTCGGCCAAAAGCAGACGTTCAGTGCTACTTGAAATCTTCCTTGATCGCGATCAATTTTTTCGTAGTGCTCAGGTCTGCGATCCTTCGGATATCAACCGTCAATCCCCGAGTCTTGCCGAAGTGTCTACCGTTGACGAACTGGTCAATGTATCTTTTTCTCAACGTGCTATTGACGATCAGGCTTTCCGCCCGGTCCGGGAAATAGAATGTCGTTTTGAACTTGCCGCTATATACAGCGACCCAACAGATCGTTTTCGACTTATTGGTGATTTTGTGCAACCAGCTCTTGCCGTCGTTGTAATACCGCCATTCGCCAGAATAATTGGGATAGTCATGGTCTAGAAATGCGGCGAGTCCGTCCCATGCTTCTTTCGCGTCCCCCAGATAGCGCTTCAAAACCTGGTTGTCCGGATATTCGGATTCGTCGTTCAAGCATGGCTGTTCCACAAAATGCTCCCGATGCGTGACTGGTTCTGCATTTGCAGGTGCATTGTTACTGAACTGGAGGACCCGTCAATTACGGGATTCACCTAGCGGATCTGGGAGGCGTGACCGTCTGCTTTGGGTTATTACCAGACGCTCAGAATACACCCAAATCCCACGTTTGAGCGGCTGGTTTTGGGTGCATAGCGGTCGCTCACCGGCTACCAGGCGAGCGTCTGCATACGGCCAAAAGCGGTCAGCCAACAACGAGCTAAGCGCTGCGACTCTGTTTGCTAAAGGTAGCTATCGGACGATTGATCTTCTTCGCTGGAATACCGCCTTATCTCCCTATCTGAGACCATATTTCGAAATGGCCACGGCACCCAGCGCAGTAATTTAGGAGTAACCGCGTGAGCCATGAACAGGACGGTTACCGGCCCGAGAATCGGTAAGCAGAGCGATACGATGCTCTGCGCAATTTTCTGGATGGAACTGAGCGTGGCGTCGGATAGAACAACAACCAAGGCGAGAATAGCCAAATAGACCGCGAGCGCGACTGCGATAAAAAAGGTAGCGCCGATGATGGTCATTAGTCACAGAACTCCGAGCGTCCGCTTCGGGTCATTTCCAGACGTTGACTGTATCACCAGGCCAGTGGCTGCTTTCGAGCTGATTGGTTCGACCCCGGTTTAATGGACCACTTGAAATTGGTTTTGGTTACGTTCCTCAAAAGCAGCTGGACTAATATTACCAAGATAACCATGTCGGCGTTTGCGATTGTAAAAACGTTCAATGTAATCGAACACATCGGCTTTGGCTTCATCTCGAGTCAGGTAACGTGTGCGATTCACGCGCTCGCGTTTCATTAATCCAAAGAAGCTTTCAACCACGGCATTATCGTAACAGTTACCCCGTGCACTCATACTGCATTGGATGTTGTGTTTGTCCAGCTCGTCACGAAAGTCATCACTCGTATACTGGCTGCCGCGATCAGAATGATGCAGCAGCTCTCCTGCAGGACAGCGTTGGCCAATGGCCATGTTCAGTGCATCAATCACCAGGTGCCGGTTGATCCAACGATCCATCGACCAACCAACAATGCGACGTGAATAAAGATCCATCACCACCGCAAGAAACAACCACCCCTGGTGGGTCGAGATGTAGGTGATATCAGACGCCCAACGCTCGTTCGGACCCTCAGCCGTGAAGTCTTGCTCAAGCAAGTTGTCCGCTACCGGGTGGCTCGGGTCACGCAGGGTCGTGACCTTGAAAGTCAGCTTCGGACAGCCTTTAAGTCCCGCTTTTCGCATCAATCGGGCCACCTTGTGCCTTCCGCATTGGTAACCTTCTTCCTTGAGCTCAACCGTGATCTTCGTTGCCCCATACACGCCATCACTGTCGATATGTATGCGCCGGATCAAACCTGTCAGCTCCCGGTCCGTCTTCGCTCTCTGGCTCTCAGGCCTGACCCGCCAGGCATAGAATCCACTTCTTGATACCTTGAGTATCCGGCACATCATCCTCACCGGATATTGGCTGCGGCGTCGATCGATACAGATGTATCTCACTTCGACTCCCTGGCAAAGAAAACCGCCGCATCTTTTAAAAAATCCCGTTCCTGTCTGAGCTTAGCGTTCTCTCGCTTCAGCTTCGTGATCTCTTCGTCCCGGCTCTTGCCCTGGCCCGGAAAGGCCTCGTCGCCTAAAAGCCGGTACTGATCTCGCCAACGGCGAAGCTGACGGGCACTGATCCCAAGGTCATCGCAGACACCTTGGTCCGTCATCCCATCTTCGCTGGCTCGTTTCAACGCATGGCGTTTGAACTCGGGACTGTATCGGCGGTATTTCTTCTTTGTCATGAGACACCTCCTGACGCATTATCGCGCACATTTAGAAGTGTCCACCAAACCCGGGCCGGTCCTTATAGAAGACACTCAGGGACCGGGCCAAAAGTCATCGCGGCTAAAGCCGCTCCTACAGGTGGAACGAGGAGGGCAGTAGTTCTTCCATTGTGTAGCTGTGCCAATTGTCGTCGTCGTCTCTTACGATGATGCGCGTGTTCTCGTCCGAGAACTCGTCTATGCGTTGGCGGCAGCCGCCGCATGGCGTGCAAGCCCGGGATTTCTCTCCCTTGCTGCCACCCGCGACCGCGATGGTTGCGATGCATGTGCCGCCCGACGAAACCATTGCGCTGATCGCTCCTGCCTCGGCGCAACTGACGTTGGAGTAGGCTGCGTTTTCGACATTGCAGCCGGCATGGACGTTGCCGTTCTCGTCGATCAACGCGGCGCCGACGCTGAAGCCCGAGTACGGGCAATGCGCCTTGTCCCGCACCTGGCGGGCCATATCGAGTAGTTCGTCGTCGGTCATCAGGATTTTCTCATCGGGTTATTTGGATGCTGCGTCCAATTTCGCGGTTCGTCATCATTCGGAACTTGCTGCATATTAATGCAACTGTCGACCGGGCATACGCTGGCGCACAAATTGCAGCCGACACATTCTTCATCAATAACCTCGAAGCGCCGCTCACCATTCACCGTATTCGTGATGGCCTGGTGCGACGTGTCCTCGCAGACAATATGGCAGCGACCGCATTTGATGCACAGATCCTGGTCAATAACGGCCTTTTCGACGTAATTCAGATTCAGGTATTGCCAGTCGGTGACACTGGGTACGGCTTTGCCGACCAGTTCGGATACCGAGGTCATGCCCTTGTCGTCGAGAAATGCGCTGAGTCCGTCTGTGAGGTCGTCGATGATCTTGAAGCCGTAGACCATGGCTGCTGTACATACCTGCACATTGCTCGCGCCAAGTGCGAGGAAGTCGACGGCATCACGCCAGTCAGTGATGCCGCCAATGCCAGAGATCGGCATGTCGCCGGTATCTGCATTTCTTGCAATCTCTGCGACCATGTTCAGGGCAATGGGTTTGACGGCCTCGCCACAATAGCCACCGTGAGTACCCATGCCATTGGTCGTGGGGTACATCGTCAGCGTGTCATAATTGACACGCGTGATCGAGTTGATCGTGTTGATCAGGGATACGGCATCGGCACCGCCATCCTTGGCCGCCTTGGCCGGTGGAACGATGTTCGTAACGTTTGGTGTCAGTTTGACGATGACCGGGATACTCGCCGCCTTTTTGCACCACTCCGCGGCCATCTGAATGTACTCAGGCACCTGGCCAACGGCCGCGCCCATGCCTCTCTCCGACATACCGTGCGGACAACCAAAGTTGAGTTCGAACGCGTCTACGCCCGTGTCCTCGATCATGGGCACGTACTTGGCCCAGGCCTCTTCGTTCATCGGCAACATGACCGATGCGACCAGCGCCCGGTCGGGCCAGTCACGTTTGATCTGGCGCATCTCATCGAGGTTGGTCTGTAACGGCCTGTCGGTAATCAACTCAATGTTGTTGAAGCCGATGACGCGTCGGTCATTGCTGTGAATGGCGCTATAGCGCGGCCCGCTGACATTGACGATAGGTGGGTCTTCGCCGAGCGTCTTCCAGACGGCGCCACCCCAGCCAGCCTCGAATGCGCGGTTGACGTTATAGGCTTTGTCCGTCGGCGGCGCAGATGCCAGCCAGAACGGGTTGGGCGAGCGTATGCCGAGAAACTCGGAAGTCAGGTCAGCCATGTTCGCCCCCCAGGTAACTATCGATCGCGATTGCCGCAACTTTGCCTTGTTGTACTGCACTGACGGTCAGGTCGTCGCCGCCGGCGACGCAATCTCCGCCGGCCCAGACGCCAACCACAGACGTGGCCTGGTCGCCGTCCACGATTATCTTGCCGCCATCGACATCGATGCCTTGCAAATCGCTCGCGAGTTGCTTGTCAGCCAGCTTCTGGCCAATGGCTTTGAACACGACGTCGGCTTCAAGAACGATCGACTGGCCATTCTTGTCGAACTCAATGGCGGTGACGTGATCGCCGCCATGCAGTGCCTTCGGATGCAGCCAGTGATGGACTGTAACGCCGCTGGTCTGCGCCAGGTGCTGCTCGAACTCTGATGCGCTCATGTCTTCGGGGCCGCGCCGGTAGACCAGATCAACTTTCTCCGCGCCCAGTCTTTTTGACTGCACGGCGATATCAATTGCAGTCATGCCGCCACCAATCACAACGATATTGCGGCCAACTGGCAGCGTCGATTTGTCCTCGACCTGTCGCAGGTCGGCAATGTAGTCGGTCGCATTTTCGACGCCCGGCAAATTTTCATTGTCCAGGCCGAGGTCATTGACCGCGGCCAGCCCGATACCAAGAAAAACTGCGTCAAAATCGTCACGTAATGAAGCGAGAGAAACATCGCGGCCCAGTTCCACGTTGTCCTGAAAATCGATACCTCCGATCGACAGGATGTAGTCGACCTCGCGCTGCGCGAAATCGTCGACAGCCTTGTAAGCGGCGATGCCGTATTCATTCAGGCCGCCACGCCTTGCATCGCGATTGAATACCGAGACGTCGTGCCCAAGCATGGCGAGACGGTGGGCACACGAAAGGCCAGCAGGCCCGCCGCCGACAATTGCGACGCGCTTGCCGCTTGATGCCGCGCGTTTGAACAGCTGCGTGCCATCTTCAAAAATCGGGTCGGTCGCATAACGTTGTAGCAGACCAATTTCAACGGGCTTGTCTTCGTGCGTATTGCGCACGCAGACTTCTTCACAAAGAACTTCGGTCGGACAAACCCGGGCGCACATACCTCCCATGATGTTCTCACTGAGTATCGTGTGTGCAGAGCCGCGAAGATTGTCGCTGCGAATCTTCTGAATGAAAGACGGTATGTCGATACCCGTCGGGCAGGCCGTCGTGCACGGTGCGTCATAGCAGAAGTAGCAGCGGTCCGCCTCGATCAACGCTTCCGAACGCGACAGAGGTGGGTGCAGATCGGCAAAGTTCTTGTCGATCTCCGCCTTGTCGAGACGGTTCGGGCGAATGTCGGGAGCAGGCATTGGTCTCGTCCGATCGGTCAGCGTTTGACCGCGACCGGCTCCTTGCGCTGTGCCTGCTTGTGCAAGGCATCGTAAATCGGTGCGAACGCCGGGCGATCGATGTAACGACCGGCACCGCGTTCGACGTTAAGTTCACCATTGGCATACACGACCTTGCCTCGGCTGATCGTATGTGAGGCGCAGCCTTTGACAGTCATTCCCTCAAAGATATTGTAGTCAACGTTCTGGTGATGGGTCTTTGCCGAGATTGTCTTTGTCGCTTCGGGATCCCAGACGACAATGTCGGCATCCGCGCCTGCCGAAATGCTGCCCTTGCGCGGATAGACATTGAAGATTTGCGCGGCATTGGCGGATGTTGCGCCGACAAATTCGTTCATCGTGAGACGGCCCGTGTTTACACCCTGGTCCCAGAGCACTTCGAGGCGGTTCTCAACGCCACCGGTGCCATTCGGAATCAGCCGGAAGTCATCCTTGCCCATCGCTTTCTGGTCCGCGCAGAAGCAGCAGTGGTCGGTCGCCGTCGTCTGCAAATTACCGGACTGCAGGCCATGCCATAGCGCCTCCTGGTGTTCGGACGACCGAAACGGCGGGCTCATGACATGCGCTGCCGCCGTGTCGAAATTCTTATCTCGATAAGCCGAGTCGTCGATCAGCAGGTGGCCAGCGAGAACCTCGCCGAATACGCGCTGGCCCTCGTTTCGCGCACGCGTAATAGCCTCGAGAGATTGCTTGCAGGAGTTATGCACGACGTACAGCGGCACATTGAGGACTTCGGCAATTCGTATTGCGCGATTGGCCGCCTCGCCCTCAACTTCAGGTGGGCGAGACAATGGATGACCTTCAGGACCTGTGATGCCTTTCTCGAAGATCTCTTGCTGCAAGCGGAAAACAAGCTCGCCATTCTCGGCATGCACCGTCGCGATCGCACCAAGTTCGCGTGCCCTAGTGAAACTGTTCACGAGTATTTCATCGTCGGCCATGATGGCGCCTTTGTACGCCATGAAATGCTTGAAGCTATTGACGCCGTGATCGCGAACCAGTGTACCCATGTCGGCGTGCACTGAGTCGTCCCACCATGTGATCGCGACATGGAAAGAATAGTCGGCAACGGACTTCTCCGCCCACTCGCGCCACTGCTGGTACGCTTCCAGGATGTTCTGTTGCGGGGCCGGGATAGCGAAATCGATGATCATCGTCGTGCCGCCGGCCAGGCCTGCTGCAGTTCCCGAATAGAAATCCTCAGTTGTTACTGTGCCCATGAACGGCAGCTGCATATGCGTGTGCGGATCGATGCCGCCAGGCATAACGTACTGGCCGCCCGCATCGACGATAGTGGCACCTTTCGGTGCATCAATGCTCTCGCCTACAGCTGTAATGACTCCGTCTTCGCAGAGTACGTCTGCTCGCTGTGAATGGTCCGCATTGACGACGGTGCCGCCCTTGATGAGTACTGTCATGTTGAACTCCTCGCCTCGTTTCCTGCGATGAAGTAATAGATAAGGCCACCCAGGATCGAGCCCGTGAACCAGCCGTACGTGTAAAAACCATGGAACCAGCTGTTGTTACTGACCAGGATTGCGGCGACCGTCAGCCCGACAGGAACCAGGAATGCGATCATGCCCGCCATGTTCCATGCAGGGTATCCCGCATTGTCCTTGTAGAGGGCAATAAGATCGAATGACTTTTTCTTCACGAGAAAATAGTCGACGACCATGATGCCCGCGATCGGACCGAGCAGGCTTGAGTAGCCGATCAGCCAGTTGGAGTAGAGGCTTTCGATGCTGACGTCCGTTTCGATCCAGCCAAGCCTCTTCAGCAGTTCCCAGCTCATCAACGCGATGCCGATAATGCCGGTCAGCATGACACCCTTGTTTTCATTGATCAGTTTTGGCGCTACGTTCTGGAATACGTTTGTGGGCGACACGATATTGGCGGCCGTGTTTGTCGATATCGTCGCCAGGATGATGACGCACATGGCGACGATCACCCAGAATGGACTCTCGATCTTGCCGATCAGGTTGATGGGATCCGAAATGGTCTCCCCAACGAGTTCAAAGGATGCCGCGGTCAGAATTACCCCGAGACCGGCAAACAGAAACATCGTTAGCGGCAGGCCGATAATCTGGCCTATGACTTGTGAGCGTTGTGATCGCGCG
>Ga0255047_10002471_pt1 | contig 12164 bp, 21 predicted proteins | sample JV7_2_1_MG_FD_183640 | JGI IMG/M metagenome (GOLD analysis project Ga0255047, IMG submission 183640) | Seawater microbial communities from Jervis Inlet, British Columbia, Canada - JV7_2_1 | ecosystem: Environmental > Aquatic > Marine > Inlet | place: Canada: British Columbia | collected 2016-10-06
TGCCCGGCAATAGCAGACGTTCAATCTCTCGCACAATGAACTCGTAGTGTTCAAAAAATTCGTTGTACGTCCGAGCGTTCGACAGGTCGCGGTCACTGCTGCTGTAATTGTAAAGACATCCCCCCTGCTCTGTTGCGAACGGTGGCGAATAGATCGACATGTGCATCGACTCGGATGGCAGAGCCTTCAGTACCTCCGCTGAATCGCCGTTGTATAGTGCGTAGTTGTCCGTGATTGTTTGTGCCGTTACAGCCATGATGGAATATCCTCCGTTTCATCGAACGTGCCCCCTCGCGACAATGCGAGTGAGTCTGACATATGCTCACACAATGACTCAAACATCTGCTCTGATTGCCGAGTCTTACGTTGGATGTTCTTTAACACTCCCTGCTCGCCTTCGTTCACAATCATGTGGACATCAACAGGATTCTCCTGCCCGAATCTCCAGCACCGCCGCACTGCCTGATAGTGCTGTTCGAATGAATGAGACGGAAAACAGATCACCTTATTGCAGTGCTGCCAGTTCAGTCCCCAGCATCCGATTTTTGGCTTTGTGACCAATCGTTTCACTTCACCTCGCGTGAATGCAGTCAGTATCTCTTCCTTCTTCTCATCGCTCATGCTCCCTTTGACCTGGACCGCGTCCGGCACCTCTTTCGCCAGCCGGTCGCCCTCGTCATTCAGCTCACACCACAACACGCTCGCACCCTTATGTGATGTTGCTATCTCTGCGGCCAGTTCGCATCTCTCACCGATACTGTTCCGCCGCTCTTCTCTCTGTTCCTGCAGGTTAGTCGCCGCCATCGCGAATAGCATTCCGTCGCGAGCCTTCTTTGTTTCCACGATGTGCTCGTGCTGATTCAGCGGTGGCAGTTCGAATCTGGAATCATCCCCGCCAATGTCTGACGGCTTTCGTATCGACCGTGCCCACGAGCACACCCATCGCCAGAACGGCTTCTGTGCATGTCCACGAAATCGATACTTCACCCTTCCCCATCCCAGATGGTCCTTCTGGGTGTCTTGTTTAAAAAACATCGTCAGCATGTCGCGATACCCCAGATAGCCGAGTGCATCCGATGACGTGCCGAGTTCGTGGTAATCATTAGGGGCGGCGGTAGCAGTGCAGAGCAAGCGATACTTCAGCAACCGGCAGAACTCAGTGACCTCTTGCTTTCTCTGGCTCTTGAAGTTCTTGATTGCTGATGATTCATCGCACACGATTCCGCTGAATAGCGAGTTGTCGAACTTCTTTAGTTGCTCGTAGTTTGTGACTACGATTCGCGGCGACCCGCTGATGTTCCCATCTCGTGACCGCTCCGCATCGATGCCGAATTTCTCAGCCTCTGATATTGTCTGCGACCCGACTGCCAGCGGAGTCACCAATAGCACGGGCTTATTAGTATGCCGTACTACGTTCTCAGCCCATACAAGCTGCTGAATCGTTTTGCCCAATCCGCAGTCCTCGAACAGAGCACACCGGCCAGACCGTATTGCCCAATCTGTTAATGTTTTCTGGAAGTCGAACAGGCTGTCCGGCATCCACGTTGGATCGAATCCTTGCAAGCTATCCGATCGTTGTTTTCTTTCCAGAAACTGCTCGTAAGTATCCATTGCTTCGTGTTCCCTCACAGTGGTTGAAAAATGATCGGCAGCGGCTTGCCCAACAGGCGGTGTCCGTCAAGAGCCGCCCGTCTATACTGTCGCCACAACGAGTGACGATCAGAACCGCTGCCGATCATGTATCGTCTATGTCAAGTTCTCTCGCCATTCCCCGCACGTATTACGACCGTGCGTTGCCGGTTGCACGTCCGTCTGCCGATTCTGAATCACGATCGGTACTGGCGGATACCTCAAACAAAAGTGAATCGCCCTTTTCGCATCCTCTGGATCATCCCAACGGTGCCGGAACATTCCCCAATGACTGCAGGTGTCGCATGTGTGCATCATGTCTCCCGTGTGAATGTCAGCACCACTCCCGCTTCCGGCTTATCAACCCACACCGTCACCTTGCCGATCACCAGATGTTGCCAGTCATCGTCCGGAATCAATCCGGCCGATACAACACCATCAATGGCAGCCTTCTGACTCTGCATCATGTTTACAATATCCCGCCGCCTGCGGTCCGGAACATAGAACGAGTAGTCAACCACTGCGGATGCCCACTCGCCCCGCTTGATCCGTTGTTCCATCATCTGCACTGCCGTCAGCCCTGCCGCGAGGTTGCGAAGTGCCTTCGTCGGACCTGCTTTGCTTCGCCATCCGCCTTTGTTGTGGGCGTGCAACTTCGCGTTGACCGGCGGCAACTCAATAACAACCGCCATCAGAACGGCACCGAATCCGATTCGTTCTTGCCGCCACTGAGATCTTCCTGATACGTCGCCGCATCCTGCGTCTGGCCTGACATCGTGCGTCGCATGAACTCCGGCCACTCGGCCGATTCCTTGATCTTCTCGCGGATCCATTCCGGGAGTGCCTCGAAATCGTCAGCCGTTGACTCGGCCAGATCGAATGTTCGCGACGGACATGCCTGAGCCGGCACCGTCATTGATTTGTGTAGTTTGGTTACGCTCTGGATCTTCGCCCGCATGTCGCCGTTTGCTTTCGCGGCGTGAACCACCTGCACGAGGCAGCCGATACCGCACAGACAGAACAGGTCGAATCCCTCGAGTTCATCCGGCGCGAACGCCCGACCCCGCCACGATTCCAGCATGTGCCGGAGGTTCGCCTTCTCTGACAGGCTGAGCGTGTAGAACGCCGACAGCATCGCCGGTTCTTCACCCTTGTCTTGATCGTACACCTGCAGCACATCAGGAAACTCCCAGCCGATCAAACATTGGTGTTTCGCTCCGTACGTGCTTTCATGCGTGCCGATATCAGCCACGAGCACACACCGAGCCAAATGCTGGTCTTCTGGAATCAGCTCGAAGTTCCCACCTGTCTTTGCTTTCGCAATTAAAGCCATCGTCATTGTTCTCCCGTTTCGGTTTGTGAATTGTCGTCGCCTTCCGGTATCCCTCGCTCGTCGTACGTGCCCCTCTCAATGGCGTTAATGTCGGCTGCCGCCTTCGCAACCAATCGTTCCCATCCTATCTGCATGCTCGCCGCTTCCACGTTCGTAGCTGCCCGCTGCGGTTCGTATTCCCACTGCGGACCGAATCCCCGGTGGAACCAATCGGCCCGCTCCAGATCGCTCGGCTGGTCCTCGTACTGGATCGCTGAGGATTCCCAGCATTCGCCCCATTCGTAGATCACGGATCAGCCTTTCCGCAGATGATTGCCGCGAACATGCCGACCGTCACAATCGCGACGGCCAGGAACATCAGACATTCGGTCAGGGCCTCATCGCTCACGTCGTCACCTCGTCGGCCTGATCTGATGCCCAGCGGATCCAGTCAGATACGCTCCTTCCTGAATTGTCCATCCTTGTGACCTCTGCAGCCAGCAGGATCGCCATCCTTCCCCGCTCCCGTGACGCCTGCATATTTCTCTGAGCCTGTGCCGGCGAGATTGTGACTTCTTCGATTTCCATTTCAATTCCGTTCTCTCGGTGAATAAAACTGGCAACCCGATCCCCGCCTTCATGCTCATCCTGCTGGATCGCTTTCGTCTCCGTCCGTAGCTACCAGATAATCTGCGGCTCTGTGCTTCCCGTGTATCACTGCTCGGGCGTAATCTTCCGACCGGCCGCACATGATCGATATCCTGCGAAGGTCCAGATGCTGGTCAAACCACAGCGACCGGATACGCTGGCACAGTCTGAAGGTCTGTTTTTCTTTCGCACAGTCCGACATCAGTATCGATTCCGGCTTTGGTTTTCCGCCTCGCGTCACGCCGCCTGTCATATGTGATTTTCTGCGGTGCCTGTTCTTCATTGCTTCCGCTCCTTCTGCTGCTGCCGCTGACTGCCCCCGTCCAGCTCAGTCCGCAGAATCTTTACCTCGTCCGGTGCTTCAAATCCCAGCCGCACCTTGTCGCCGCACACCTCAAGCACCGTCACTTTCACGTCGCGGCCAATGCTCACGCCCTGTTGTGGCCGCCTGCTCAATACCAGCATCTCAATCCTCCTTGAGTAGTTCGAGCTCTTCCATCACCTCATCGCACTGGTCCCGCCAGTACGCTGAATCCTGTTCTGAATACTGCACCCGCTGAAACAGCCGGTCAACCAGACCCGCCGCCTCACGCATTGCCGCACTCGCCCGAGCACCGACAAACACAATTGCCACCGACCCGCAGCCTATGCCGAACAGGAACCCGACCACCGCACCGAACAGGAATGTTGCCATTGCATCACCTCCGCTGTTTTGCCCAGACGCGAAACTCACCCGTCTTCCTGATCGCCTGCTCGACCGTCGTGCTGATGTTCTCGCGGGTGTCGAGATACGCCCGCACCTCCTGACTGCACCGGCCGCTAAATGATACCTTCGGTTCTTCTGCCGGCGGACGGCCGAGCGACTTGCCCGGCCCCGCCTTGCGTGGCCCCCCGTGGTTGAATGTTTGTTTCTTTGCCATGCCGTCCCTTTGTTACGTGCTGAAGAGTGGATACACGCCATAGCAGTCCGGACCATTATATGATCCGTCCCTGCCGAAGTAATCTGCCACCAGGTACTGGTCGTCTTCCGTTCCGGTCACATTCGGCCCGCCCCAGCCGATGTGATTTATTTCCCCTGATTCATCACCGTCGCGAAATGACGGCCCCTCGTTGCCTACTGCAGCGGAATCCCAGTAAATCACGGTTCCTGGAATCACTTGCCCGGAAGCGACCTGATTGATTCGTCCTGGAAGTTCGCTGGCTTCTGTTTTCGTCGTCATCGTCCCGTCTCCCGTTGTTGTGGTTGTTGTTATCGCCCAGCTTTGATAATCACGGCGGCGGCCACTGTATATCGCAATGGCGTGCTGACGTTCATGTGCTTCAAAACAGACTCAGCCAATGATGCGTTAGCTCGCAGGCTCTTTGGCGTGGTTAATCGCAATAATTCGCATGCTCTGCTGTAGCTCATCGTCCCGTCTCCCGTTGTTGTTGTTGTGTTCGTCATGTCAGTACAATATCGGCACCGATTGATTGTTGCAATACACGCAATACAGAAACCGACAAGTTTTCTGAAAGTTTCCGTCGCGCATGAAAAACCCCGCGTTTCTGCGGGTTCTGGCGGGCGGCCCAATCTGCCGGCAGGTCAAGGCGACTTCGCTTCCAGCTTTTCAATCGCGTCTTCGAGCCGCGCCACTTGATTGACCAGATACTGCGGCGGATAACGCTGTGCGACATCGTTGAGGATATCTGCACGCAACTGCAGTTGGTCGGCACGCGAATCCGCAGACGTATATCGGTCCTCTGCCAGCCGGGTAATTTTTTCGACCGATATCGCCTGAGCCTGCGACAGTTCGTTGACGCTGCGGACCAGCCATGTTCCCAGCGACACTAAAGCGGCGAACATGATTGGCGTCGCTACGAGTTGGATCCGAAACAGGCTGGACGCCCATCCATTCAACTCACCGATTTTCTTATTCGCCCTGTCCGTGCCTGTCATGCTTATGAGCTTTTGATCGGTATCAGCGAAATCGGATCTGGCAGCCAGTGGAACACGCTCGCGTCGGACATCGTCACTTTATACTCGATCTGATAATCGTCTGCTGGATCCACCAGTACTGTGGCCGCGATATCGTGCTTCCAGTTGTAGCCGGTGATATCTTTTGTCCATCGATCGTCCGTTTGCAACGTGTCATAGATTATTGTTGACACAGTCAGAGACGTGGATGTTGTGTGAGCGGTCGTAGAGTCAGTCGGGTAAATTGCGTATGTGATTGTGCTCACATCAGACTGGGTCACGTTCGCACCATTCGCGTGGATTCGTGCGAGGATCGAGAACGTAGAGTCTTCATAGACAACTTGCGTATCGCATGACATATCAACCTCCAATCTGTTCGGCCGACGCGCCCGGAACGTATGTCTCTTCTGCCGTCGCGCCCGGCACGTAGACTTGATGAGCCTTCAGTCGCATATGAAAATAAGCGGGAGTAGTCTCTTGCCCGTTCAGTGCCAGCGGCACAAAGACACGAGGTACAAACACACGGGCAGCCATTGACCATTTTGCCATTAGACTTTACTCAATACGGTGGTTCCGCGATTTCCAGATGAGTCCAGACCAGCATAGGTGACCGTGTATGCCACGCCGTCCACGGTGAATGTGTAGACCTCACCCGCTGTTCCGGCTGTGCTCAACGCCCCGACAAGGACCGTCAGTGCATAGTCTATGTTTTCTTTGGCTGCAGCCATTTCAATTGCTGTCGCAGCCGAGTCCGTGCCCCGCATCGCTGTGGTGGGAATGGCAGCGATGTCCGTAGGCAGGTTTGCCGCGTCTAATTCCGCCAGTCGAGCTTCCGTTGCCACTGAGGCAAGGGCAGCCGAGTCCGTGCCCCGCATGTCAGTGTTTGTCGTCACGGTAGGGATTGTATGTGGCAGCGATTCGTGGCATTGATACGTCGCAGCTCCTGCCGCAATGCGAGCCATCCAACTCGCGACCAGCGTTCCGCCGCTGCTCAAGATTTTGACCTGATAATCCCCGGCAGCTAGATCGTCAGCGGTGCAGGTGTACCACCCCAGACGATTCGTGGCTTCAGTCGCCGACGCTGCAGATACCTGAGTCGCGACCGTATCAGTACCGATCGGATAGGCACTGACCGTGAGACCAGTCTGCCCGGTACTCGCCTGTGCTTCTAGTGTCTTCGCGACCATGTCTATTCCTCTCTGGCGTGTTACGCGGGATCGATAACTACTGCATCCAGTATCGCCTGAGTGCTCGCGTCAGTACTCGCAGCGGCGATCGATACAGCCTGTGTTTTGCTATACGCAGCCAGGATCTGTTCAACGTAGATCCTGATTCGCTTTGTGGTGAATGCCTCTTTACTCATTGGGTTTGGGATGGTCGCTTCTGCATCATTTGGATCCTCAACGGTCTCGGGACGACCGTACGTGGCGGCAAATGCGTCGTGGATCGTGGCGGTTACGCCGTCGGGCACGTCCACTGATCTTGTGTACGCCCCAAATGTCAATGTGATTCGTTCAGCCATGATTATCTCTCCTTACCAGGTAGCGATCGCTACTCGTTTCCATGTGTCTGTAGCGGTGCAGACGTAAACATAACTTGCGTCCCATGCGATCGTACCCGTCGTGCCCGTCGCCGCTGCACTGGCAGGCACTGTCGGGGCTGTTACTGCGATGTCGCCGCCGAACGTAGCATTGCCAGTCCCGCCGTCAACGGTAAGTGCTGCCGCTAACGTATTCGCCGCCGTTCCTGTTGATCCTGCCGCTGCATACTGAATGACAACGTCACCGCCGACGCCTGTACCTGTTCCGATACCACCGGCGATGTTGATGTCAGCACCAGCGATATCTGTACCTGATCCGCCTGTGCCATTGACCGTGTAGGCTGTAGGTGTGGCGTTATCAAGGCCCTTCCCGAAGTACACGTTGTTGGCCGGGAATGTGCTTGACCCGGCGACGAACGTGTTATCAACATCACACTCAGACTGTGACCCAATGCAGATGATGCCGGACGATGTAGCCCCGAGCCCCGCCGTATCTGCCTGATACCCGATAAAAACGCAGTCGGTGGTGGCGTAGTTGCTGGCTCCCCCAGTGTAAGCACCGAGCATCACCGACTGAGTTGCTCCGCCAGAGGTCTTCCCGGCGTAGTATCCGACGGCTGTCGCCCGATTTCCGTTAAGGGCCGCCAACGCTGAATTACCAATGGCGACATTCGAGTGTCCCGTGGTTGCGGCTCCCAACGCGCCCCAGCCCATAACCGCATTACTGTGACCGGTGGTTAGAGCGTCACCAGCATCGAGACCGAATAGTTCGTTTTGGTAATTTCCAGCGATGCCACCGGGTCCAGAGTTCGAGAACTCGCCAAAGTCAGTGACACGCGCGTGTACCTCGCCACCGCTGACCGCCCATTCCTGTAAGTTGGCGGATTGTGCTGCCGCTCCGGTGACCGAAATCGGAACGTCTGTGGCGGCTGGTGCAACGGCGGTTAACAGGTCAGCTTGCAGCGTCCCGGCCTCAGTGACGCTCAATATACTCGACCCACCAACCTGCACATCCAGAGGCAAGCTCGTACCCGGACTCGCCGTGTCGGTCATCGCGATCAGCAGGCCAGTGTCGTCGCCGCCAGCCTTGTTCGTCGTGTACGCCAGGCTCAGTGCCGCTTCGCTATTGACGGCATGGTCAAGGACGACCGCCGTGCTCGGCGTGATCTGCGTGTCAACGTCTGCTCCGAACGCTCCACCGGGGTCGCCCAGAAACGTCAGCGTCTGAGCCTGCGTCAGCCCGATCGCGGCTGCGGCGCTCCCCGTGTTATTTCCGAGGATAGTGTTGGCCGGGACTTCGATAACGCCGGTGTATGGCAGTGTGTAGGCTGGCATGAGTTATTCCTGTGGCGCGTCGCTGATCATTATTGATCCGTGATCACTTCGATATACGCGGATTCGATTTCAATATAATTCCCGTCCGTGTGCCCCGGCTGTGTGATCCTGATTTCGTTCCCCGTTATTCCCGATGCCATTGTTGCAGCATAGGCGAACGAATAGTAATCCCATACTCCATTCGATCCATCCGCACTAGATCGAAGGGTTTGCCATGACCCGTCAATCTTGCAATTGACCGAGTCTATTGTCCGAGTCCCTGTGCTGACCAGCCATACCCGGAACTCTGTTGTATTACCTATCTGCGACGGTAAGTCTTCAACTGTCCATTCAACTTCGTTCACTTCGCCCGGATCTGTTTCGCTGAGACAGCTGTTCCCATCATACCCAGTGTCCGGGGCGCGTATTTCGTCGTCGACATTTACATACGATGGTGTCACCCATTCCTGAGCTACTCCATTCCCGTTCGGGTCAAGGAATCGTCTGGGCGCTTCACAAGGTACGTCTGGACCATGCACATAGTATTTTTCCCCATGCAGCCGACCCCAGTACACTCCCCCCTGGCTGGCTGACCAGTCCTTCGACCAGTCAGACGTTAAGCCGTCCCATGCAATCCGCCCTATTTCACCGCCTACCAAGCGAACGACATGCCTCAGCTCAATGTCGCACTCCATCGTGAGCATACCCGACTGCTGCCCATTTGGTGGCCCGTATGATCCCCTCCACCATTTTGGGATTGTGAGATTCGGAGCGGTGTAAAGGGCGGGATCCGACTCGAGTGGCTGCTCCGCGGGTATTGCCTGGTTTAAAACAACGTCATGCTGCCATACCATTCCCTGCGATGGTGGCGATGACACTTCTGTGAACCACACCGGCTGATCACTTGGGCCGCCCCCAAAAAAGCTCATTGCCACATCAGTGCCGAACTGAGCAACTAATGACGTGTTGACAGTCGCTAAGTTATCATCATGCTCATACCAAGATGTATACGTTGGTGTAAGTGGGTTATTTGCGGAATGAAACTTAATTCGCCACTGGCACGTATCTACTGCAAATTGCTCTGTCGCTGCGATGTAATATCTTCGGTCCCAATAAGGCCCCCCTACCGTGGATTTAATATCAAAGTACTGATCGATGAATCCCTTGTTAGCTATACCCTCCTCATACAGAGTCGTTGCAACCATAACCGGCTCTGGTTTATTGCTTCCGTCTGTGTTTTTTGTCGGGTCATCAACCTCTCCTGCCACGTATATGTGAGTTGTGTCGAACCCTTGTGGCCTTTTGGCGTGTGTGGCCAATCCTGCCTGTGGCTTCTGTGCTGCATTTGTCGTCGCCCCGTCATCAAACCTCGCCGAATGATTAGTTATGTGACGGGCAAACATCTTACCCGCTGGACGCGGACCAGTACCCCAACCCAGCCCGTCATCGTTAAAATATAGCTGCATCTCCTCTGGAGCGTGAATCACAAAGCCAGACTGAGTGGACGACGTTAGCATCACATCTTTTTGTGAGCTTTTTCCCCATCCAATAGACCCCCCAAATACTGCTGATCCCTCCGCTCCATTAACTAACCATGTTCCTGTATATCGTTGCCACCCTGTCCCTGCATCGGCCACCTGTGTTGAATAATCAACTAAAGCTCTGAAGTCACTTTCCTGCGAGAACTGCGGGCTGCCCTCTCGTAAATTTGAATACCACGCCCGCGAGTAACCTCCCGCAGTGTTTAGTCCTAGCACAGCCCAGTGTCCGCGTTCCCTAAACTGATGCGGCAATGGCTCAAATCTTACTCCGCTAGTCGCCACATCCAGGTCTGTTGGGTTTGCTGTCGCATCAAAAATGCCAACGTCCCAATTACTACTGAATGAAGCACCAGATACATCCCAGTTCACCATCCTCCAGTAATTGGCATTCGATACCCATGCTGTATCAACCGCCAGGCTGCTCACGCTGCCGTTATCACACCATCTCAAATACTGGTCCGGTCCCCATACGTTTGTATCGGGATCGGAAGGAGTGCTTCTGTAAGTTCCTTCACCATGTGAATCGACAACCGCATTCACTGTGTCCCAGACAAACCCACCTGTGGCCCTTGCCGTTGCCGATCGCGTTATCTTCAGCTGTGCCAGATACCATTCCGGGTGCCCCCACTGGACAACGATCTTCATCTGGCCCGTATTGATTGTTGCCCCAGTTCCCGAGGTCACAGCGACTGATGTCGCCGCATCACCAAATGCGGTCGATAGCGTGCCTTGTATCGTTGCAGCAGAGTCCGTCGGGTTTACAACGGCATCCGTAACGCCTGCTGGTAGACTCACGGTTCCGGGATAAGTGCCCACTCGAAATGTAAACTGGCTGACCCTCGCTGCCACTGTCGGCCCGATGTAATAAGTGGTCAAGCCAGTGCTTCCACTCTCCGGAAGGTTTTCAAATAACACCTGCACGTTAGTGCCATCGGAGCTTGTCAGTCCATCTACAGTCAGCAGGCACTGCCCGCTTGAGTTAATGATCTCCCCGTAGTTTACTTTGAGATAGTTGTCTCCCCATAGGGACTCGGCCGTTTGTCGGCGGTTCACAATCTGCCCGTACTCGGCCAGAAGGCTGCCTAGTGGTCCGTCAATCTTTCTAACGTACTGCTGATACAAGGAGTAGTTTTTGTTCCCACCCGGCTTTGGCAGATTTGCAAACCCTGTTTGCACTTCAGCTATGGTGGATACATCGCCACTGCTTGAGATCTGTTCCGTGCGAGTTGTCCAGACATCACCAGCTTCATCGACCGTCGGGTTCTGTTCCAGTCGCTGCCAGACCACGTCGCCCGTGTCGTGCTCGTAGTGCTTCAGATTGCAGAAGTCGTTGACTTCTGCACAGTGACAACAGTGCCCGAACATCATGCTGGTGGACTTGCCAGGGCGGCACAATCCGCCCACACAATAATCCGCTCCCCGCGAAATCTGGCAATAATCACCAGCGTGTCTGCGTCGATCGCCACGCTCTCTGAGCGGTTTACGCCAGTGAAGGTCTTGCCGCTGCGGCTCAAGTCCTGATCGCTGTCCATCGTGAGCAACTCGACTTCACCGCTGCCCGGTGCCGTCAACCCGCTGGACGCAGCAGGGATCGCTGCATTCGTGATCGCCCATTGCCAGGGAAGTCCACGCTCTGGTCGGGCCGAGGCCCCTTGACCCTCGCCACGCTGCTCCCGTAGCGTCTGGCGAACCACTCGCTTGATCTGCTCATTAAACTCCGTTGATGGAATCACGCCCGACATTAGTCATCCTTTGATGTCGCAAGCCAACCAACACGCGCCTATCACACCTTCGACAACTGCTGTCGCGGCATCTGTGCAGGTGATGGTCACGCGGATATCCAGAGTGTCGCCAGACGCAAATGTCGTAGGAGTCAGCGTGAACGAGATGTCAGCGAATGTGAGCGAGTTGCAGGTTGTCGCGGCCGTGGTGCAGAGATCAGCAGAGATGCCAGTCGCCTCATCACTACGATAACATTCCACGTCAACAACGCACGAGGCGTCGGCCACTGCCGTCAGCATGCCAGCATGCACGACCAGATTGCATGTCGCTCCGTCGTCGTACTCGGCGGGGATCGGAACATGAACTCGTGCGTATCGGCTCGTAGCTCCCGCCGCGCCGAGGTCGCCAGTCGTTAGATGCGGCGAGCCAGTGCCGAACGTCGCGTTGTCCAGTCCCAGATCGTCGGCGGCGGGAGTACCGGGGAGGTTCACCGCCAGGGAATCC
>Ga0255047_10002472_pt1 | contig 12159 bp, 12 predicted proteins | sample JV7_2_1_MG_FD_183640 | JGI IMG/M metagenome (GOLD analysis project Ga0255047, IMG submission 183640) | Seawater microbial communities from Jervis Inlet, British Columbia, Canada - JV7_2_1 | ecosystem: Environmental > Aquatic > Marine > Inlet | place: Canada: British Columbia | collected 2016-10-06
GAGGAGAAAATACTATCGAGGGAGCGTAATCTGCTAGTGCAGGATGTTTATTCCGGGGCAGATCCTGCCGTTCTCGAATCACCTGCATATACCCGCGCCGAGATCGATACGATTTTAATGAAGCGGACCTGCAATTTGGTTAACTCCGACGACGAGGATAAGGCAGCAAAGCTCGACCTTATTGCCCCGTGGATGGATGAGTATTCAGATGCCCAGGTTGCCGCTGCCATTGGTTGGACTGAGCCGCAGGTACTTGATATTCGTGCGCAAATCACTGCGCAACGTGCTGCAACTGACGGTCTGGGACACTCACAGCCGAGGTTTGAGGGGGTGGACTGATGGCTAATATTTACGTGTATGACGCCTCATCTGTCGGAGTGTGGACGGCAGGCACCACTTACTCTACAGGAGATTTTGTTTATCCATCAGACTCCACTGTAGTAAATATGATGGAGGCCACAACCGGGGGGGTAGCTCATGCGGCAACTGAACCGACATGGCCCGCCGCTGAAGGCACGGTCGTAGACAATGGTGTCACATGGACAGCTCGCGCACCGGATTCGGTTGGCGAGGCGTGTGAAAGTCTGCTCCGGGCGGTCAATGCGTGGACTGCGGGTGATGTAATTCTGATGGAATATCGGCACCGGGAAAATTTGACATCAACTAGGGATTATTATCTTGCTGGAAGCTCAGATGCTAATTTTGCTTTGTTGCGTTCGGTGGATACGGCAGACTCAGACGCATACCGACGCCCAACGGATCATCAGATTTATATGGATGCGGCGGCTAATACACAAGACATCAGGTGGAAGGGGGTTTGGGTTGTAGAAGGGTGCTGGCTTGAAACTATCGATGATATGAGTTTTTCCAATCCTACTTCGATGAAGTTTTACGACTGCGATCTTAAGCACCCGTCCAGCGGCAACGGGAAAGATGCTTTTTCCGCCTCCACCTACGGTCGTAGCGAGCTTATTAATTGCCGACTCAATTTCCCCGGTTACGCCAACAATAACCGCGTGTCGAGGCGGTGGCACGGATGTACTTTTGAAAATAGTGGTGCCACTCCAGCGATTAACAGCAGTGGTATGTTCAGTTTTATAGGTTCAATAGATCTTACCGGATGTGACTTGTCTGCCGTAGGCAACTCTAACGGTATTGTCCAGACTAATGCGGCCACCAGTGGTTACGGGACAATGAGGTTCGTGCAATGCTCCATGCCGACGTCCTTTATTATGTTGGATAGCACGCTATCGTCATCGGCTCGGGTTGAGGGGCATGGATGCTCCGTCGCGGGGATTCATGAAGATTTTGTCTACGTCATGGGCGGGGATTGTCTTCAAGATTCCGGGGTTTACGCTGACGCAGGGTTCGATGAGAAAATTGATGGACGATTCTCGGTCGCAATGTCGCCCAATTCAACTTGTAACCACTGGACTGATATACGCTCACTCCGCTTTGGGAGCGTATATCTCGGCGGCACGGGCAGCAAGACGTTTACGGTGAGCTGCGTACACGATTTCACTGCACTCAATCAAAGCGATGTGGGGCTGTTTCTGTACTACTTGGGGACAGCCGGCACTCCCGCGTGGGACTTGGAATTGGGTCTGGAGATTGGTGGCCCGACGACAGCTCTCGCGGCTCATACGACCGCTTGGACCGGAGCGTCAGGTAAAACCAAGGTCAACCTAACCGCTACAGCGACAGTTAATCAGACTGGGTTCTACGCGGCAGAAGTCGTTTTGCGCAAATATGAAAGTGGCAAGAAATTCTGGTTTGACCCAGTGCTTACGGTGAGCTGATGGCTACTGAATATCTCAATGTTCCTGGGTTTGGGAGCGTTGTAATTGAAGATACGGATACCTGGGAATACGTCAATGTCCCAGGATTCGGGGCGTTAAAAAATCCGAATGCAGCAGCGGCGGGAGGCGGCGGGCGAATCATGTCGAGCCTTGCTGGTTTCGGGGGTCTGGCGGGCAAGGGCGGTATCGCTGGTGCTGGCGGAGGGTTGGCCGGGTAAATGGATGGAGTGGATAGATGAGTGACAGAGATATTACGCTCGGAGACACCTTCGATATAAAATTCACCACGCGAGCTTTTGCCACGGGGGTTCCGACAACGATGGCCGGATCGCCAACCGTGTCCGCGTACCCCGGCAATTCGACGACCCAAATCACCGCAGGGATTACTCTGACCTACGCAAGTGGATTCGATGGTGTTGCAGGGTTATGTAATGTTCGGGTGGTGGCGACGTCGGGGAATGGCTATGCAGCCAATACTGATTACGCGATGGTTCTTACAGGATCTCCCACTGTCGCGTCAGTCTCGGTTGTTGGTGAGGTGGTGGGGCATTTCAGTACGAGTCGCAGTGCTGCGGCGGTTGATCTAGCCAACACCACTGACGGGCTGGGCGCACTTAAGGCCGAAACCGCGCTAATAGTCGAGGACACGGGTACGACGATCCCAGCAACGATCACAACAATCGACAACGAAATCGCGGCACTCGACACAGTTGTGGGTCGAGTCGAGGTGGATACACAGTCCATCGAGACGAAGGTCGATGCCGTGAAGGTGCGAACTGACCGCCTTCCGAATGTTGTGGCGGGTGGCGCAGGCGGCGTCTTTATCGCAGGGACGAACGCAGCCACGACGGTCACCACAGCGCTCACGACGACGTTCACCGGGAACCTGACGGGGAACGTCGGTGGTTCTGTGGCATCGAATACTGAGTTAGGACCGTCCGAGGTGAACGCCCAGGTGGCTGATGTTCTGAAAACGGACACGATTGCGGACCTGGCTAACGAAGCGCCTCCAGCAACTCCGACCTTCGAGGAGGCGCTGATGTACGTGTACTCCGCGTTGAGAAACAAGGTCACGGTTACTGCTGACTCGAAGGGGTTCCACAACAACGCGGGGACTGAGATTTACGCTAAGGCGCTCGCTGATGACGGCACAATCTACTCCGAGGCCGAGGGTGTCTAGGTGGCAATTGATACTGCCGAACGGCGCAAATCCGTTGCTGGCATCCACGGGCCGTGGACAGGCACGGGAGTTACTCCGAACTCCAGCAAGGACGAGGAGTGGCGGCAGGAGGCCGGTTACGGCTATCCGGGTATTCTGGCTGGTGTCGCGGATGTACCGGAGGTTGTGCCAGATGCTGGTGGTGGGGGCGGCGGGGCAGGAGAGGCCCGTGGAGGGCCTCAGGGGCGTCGTAGGGCTCGTGGTGAGGCTAAGACCTCTACAGGGCCTTCTTACGGTCCTACCATGCCTGAGCCGGAGCAAGTCACTTCCTCCGGAGACGCGGAGGCTGAGGATCTTGTTCGCAAAGAACAGCAAGCTATTGATGCTCGAATGGCTGAGTTGTTGTCTTTGCGGAGGAGTCTTGAAGGCGATGAGGCGAAGGTCAAGTTGCTTGACGCGACGCTGGGCGAGATTGAGTCTGAGATTGATCGGCTTGAGAAGAGACGGCAGGCGCTGTTATTGTTGATGCTGGTGGCTATAGAAGTATTTTAGTAATCGATTCCTAAAGAGGACGAAAAGATGAAAGCACCCAAGGCATATTCTGGTGTTGATCCAAAGGCTCACTTGAGCGATGGAGCGAAGGGGAAGGGTGGTTATGGTGGCGCGAGCCCCAATAATGTTTACGGTGGTGTAGATCCAATGGGTGCTGCCCATGGTAGCGGTAAGGCTGGTAAGGCCAAGCCTGGTGGTCGGTCGAAGCGCAGTCGGGTTATCGGTGGTTCACGGGGCGAGGGTCCGGGCTACTAGAATGGAAGTAACACTCCCGCATATGTATGTTCCGCGTCCGTATCAAATGCCAATATGGAAGGCGTTTGATGAGGGGTATAAGCGGATGGTGTTGGTAATGCATCGCAGATCGGGCAAGGACCTGACTTGCTTTAACATACTGGCACGGGCTACGCAGCAGCGGGTTGGTGTTTACTACTACATCTTTCCGTCTTATGCCCAGGGGAAGAAGGTTATCTGGGATGGGATCAATAAGGATGGGATTCGATTCCTAAACTATCTTCCCAGGGATTTGTGGGAGAGTTCTAACCAGACTGAGATGAAGATCCGTTTAAAGAACGGGAGTCTGTTTCAGATCGTAGGGTCCGACAACATTGACTCTATCGTGGGAACGAACCCGGTGGGGGTCGTGTTCTCCGAGATGGCGTTGCAGGACCCGAGGGCTTGGGACTTTATCCGACCTATCCTAGCTGAGAATGGGGGGTGGGCAATCTTCAACTCCACACCCCGAGGCCGACACAACTATTTTTATAAGCCGTTGTGGACAAACACCGTTGAGAACAAGAGGTGGTGGGGCTGCAAGCTGGGGATTGATGATACTGAGTCGGTCACGGCTGAAGAGGTGGATGAAGAGCGTAAGGCTGGGATGGAGGAAGAGCTTATCCAGCAGGAGTTCTATTGTGACTTCTCTGGTGGTATGCAGGGCTCTTACTACGTTAACAAGATGACTGAAGCTGAGAAGGATGGCCGTGTTCTGGATATTGGGTATGAGCCAGACCTTCCGGTAGATACTTGGTGGGACCTGGGGATGGGTGATAGCAATGTCATTATCTTCGTCCAGAACCATTTCAATCAGATCCGAATCATTGATTACTACGAAACCCAGGGAGAGGGTTTTGAGTATTACGCTAAGTACCTCATGGAGAAGCCTTACATTTACCGTGACCACATTGGTCCGCATGACTTGGCTGTTCGTGAGCTGGGTACTGGTAGGAGCCGGATAGAGCAGGCTCTGCGGTATGGCATCAACTTCAAGATTGTCAGGAAGCTGCCGATTGACGAGGGGATCAATGCGGTGAGAGCGATGCTCCCGAATTGTTACTTCGACCAGAAGAAGTGTGAGCATTTGATTGATGCGATGATGGCGTACCGGAAGGAGTGGGATCCAAAGAATCGAACCTATAAGGAGCGGCCACATCACGACTGGGCTTCGCATGCGTGTGATGCCATGCGGACAGGGGCGGTTGGGAGGCGGTCGGCAAAGCTCCCCAATGACCGAAAGCGATATGATGATAAGCGACGTTCTACTGGCCCACGAACCTGGATGTCAGCGTAATGACTGATGTATTTGATGATATTTTGGCGCAGGCTCGTTACGAGAGGCTTGAGTTGCCCGAGGATATGGAGAATAAGTTCCAGGACGAGTTCTTTTCGTCTCCGTGGGCGAAGGCTTTTTCTAAGAGGTATGGGAAGCCGCCTCGGCTGGAGGGTGATTATGATTATCGAAGAGCTTGGCAGGATAAGGCTCTTGATTTGAATGACCCGGATGCTCATGGGTTAAGCGTTAGCCCGGAGAGTGGGATATGGCTGAAAGATCCTTTGGCTCACCCAACTTCTTGGATGGAGGTGTTTGCTGGGACTGGTTTGGGTGATCCAGAGCAGATGTCTCGGCCAGCTGCTGCTCGGGTTATGAAAGAGTTCAGGCTTGGCGGTGACGCAGGAATCAGATAATGGCTTCTAACGACTACTACACAGCGCAGGACGGTGAAGAGCTGGATCTGGTTGAGTTGATCTATGACCGGAGAAAGCGAGCTTCTAAGCATGCTAAAGACTGGAGAGGCGAGGCCCGTGAGAACTATCAGTTCCGGGATGGGGACCAGTGGGACGATGAAGACAGGGCTCTTCTTGAGGAGCAGGGTCGTCCAGTGGTCACGTTCAACCGGGTTGGCCCCATCATTGATTCGGTGGCTGGTCACGAGATAGGCAATCGTCAGGAGGCTCGATACTTCCCCCGGACCCTGGGTGACCGTGAGGCTAACGACACGTTCACTGAGGGCGCTCGATGGGTGCGTGATGGGTGTGAGGCTGAGGATGAAGAGTCGGACGCTTATACGGACACTTTGACATGCGGCATGGGGTGGATTGAGACCCGTGTTGATTATGATGAGGACCCTGATGGCAAGATAATCATGGAGCGGGTGTCCCCGTTGCAGATGCGTTGGGATCCGGCAGCTCGGAAGCAGAATCTTTTGGATGCCGCTTGGTTGATTCGAGAGAAGTGGATGGACCTGAAGGCGGTCAAGGATGAGTGGCCTGATGCTCGGGACTTGGTTCCTGAAGAAGATAGTTCGATGGTCGATCCTGAGGGGGGTGATGCTCATGATTCGACCAGTGCCTGGAAGTATGAGAATGACCAGAGTTCGTTGTATGACCCTCGTGAGGGAAAGATTTTAGTTCTCCATTATCAGTATCGGGAGAAGGAGTTCTATTACCGGGTGGGGGACACAGAGAGTGACCGGGTGGTGGAGTTCACGGAAGAGCGTTTCAACAAGATCAAAGATGAGGTAGAGCGCCGAGGCATAGCTTTTGTTAAACAAACACGTTGGAAGTACTTTCAAGCCTTTGTTGCTGCAAAGACTCTCCTTGAGGATGGCCCCTGCGCGATCAATGCCTTCACCTATCGGGCTATAACCGGTAAGCGTGATGAGCAGAACAATATCTGGTACGGGTTGATGCGCGCCATGAAGGACCCCCAGCAGTGGGCGAACAAGTTCTTTAGCCAGACGATGTATATCTTTAATAGCAATGCCAAGGGTGGTGTGATTGCTGAGGAAGATGCCGTTGATGACAAGCGGGCTTTTGAGGATTCATGGGCTAGCTCTGACGGTGTGAACTGGGTGAATAACGGTGCCCTGCAGAGCGGTAAGATTCAGGACAAGCCTTTCGGTGGGTATCCAGCGGCCCTGGATAAGCTCCTGAGCTTCGCCATATCGAGTATCCGGGATGTCTCTGGCGTCAACCTTGAGTTGATGGGGATGGCTAACCGCGAGCAGGCTGGCGTGCTTGAGGTTGAGCGGAAGAAGGCTGCGCTAGTTATCCTAGCGCCGTTGTTGAACAACCTCCGCAGGTATCGAAAGATCCAGGCTCTGGACATGCTGTCGTTTATGCGCGAGTACATCTCTGAGGGGACTCTCATGCGTATTACGGACAAGGAGGCTGTTCCTTTTGCTTACGACGCGGATGTCACTAAGTACGATGTAGTGATTGATACAGCCCCCTCCAGCCCGAATATGAAGCAGGAGGTGTGGGCCAACATGCAGAGCCTAGTGCCCGCCATGATTAAGGCTGGCGTACCTCTGCCTCCGGATTTGATTAAGTATTCCCCTCTGCCCGAGTCGGTTTCGGATGAGTGGGTTAAGTACATTGAAGAGAAGAGTCAAACCGACCCAGAACTGCCCCAGAAGATGGCGCAGATGCAGGAAGAAATGGGCAAGCTCAAGCAGGAGAATGACCAGCTTAAGGGCAAGCGTGAGCAGCAGATGGCTGACATGCAGCGTAAGCGTGAAGAGCATCAGATGGAGATGGAGATGGCGCGGGAGAAGATGTTGTTGGAGCGTCAGATTTCTGAGCAAGAGTTGGCGATGAAGGCTAAGACCAATGATGCTGATAGAGCGGCCAAGTTGATTGAGATTCAGGCTCGTTATGACACTGAGCGTGCCAAGCTTCAGCAGACTTGTGAGTTAGAGCGTGATGTTTCTGCTGCCAAGATTAAGTCGGCTGAGGATGTTCAGGTCATTAGCTTGCAGGCTGAGCGAGAGAAGAGGATGGCTACGATGAAAACGAATCGTACTGTCATTCTGGATGAGTTAACTCCGGACCTTATGGGGATAGTGGATGATAAGTTGGCGAAGGTTTCTGAGAAGCTTAATGAGTTGAGTGGGATGAAGGGGACTGTAGAGGAATTGAGTGGGTTGAAGGGAACTGTAGAGGAGCTGGCTAGATTGGCTTCGGATACAGAGGGGCGTAGAAACGCCATATTGGCATATGTTTCTGCACAGGGTGGTGAACTTGGGGAAGTCGCAAACAAGCTGAGGTGATGAGATGGGGATATTAGAAGAACTAGAAGTAACGACAGAGGATCAGGACTTAGAGCAGGGTCAGATGGAGGTTATCATCGACGCGGCTCCCGACCCGGATCGGGGACAGGAAGCCTCTTCAGAGCCCGTCCAGCAAGAGCAGGAGCCAACCCAGCCCCAAGCTGCGGCTGAGGGCCAGGAAGAGACCGACAGCGCTCCTGAGCGGATGGTTAACTATGGGGCTCTGGATGCGGAAAGGAACAAGCGTAAGGAATTGCAGAGTCAGGTCCAGCAGATGGAGGAGCGGTTCCGGCAGCTACAGGAGCGAGTTCTCACGCCGCCGGAGCCTGAGGCTGAGATTCCTCAGTACGATGAGGATCCAGGTGAGCACCTACGCCAGCGGGTTGAGCGTAATGAAGCAACGACTTCCCGCCTTCTGGAGCAGCGTCAACAGCAGCAGATGGCTGAGCAGGAGAGCAGAGATTTTAATGACTGGGTAGGGCGGTTCCAGAAAGAGGAAGCTGGGTTCGCTGAGACCCACAGCGATTACTCTGAGGTGGTCACTCAATTGCGTGATTCCCGTATTGCCGAGTACGAGGCTGTTGGCTGGGGTAAGGAAGAGGCAAGAGTAGAAGTTATTAAGGAAACTTTTACCTTAGCCCGAGACGCCGAGAACCGGGGTCTCTCCCAGGCCGAGCGCTTCTATAATCTAGCCAAAGGCCGGGGATTCCGGGGAGGTAATGGGGCAACGCCAGTAGAAGGGTCTACCCGAGCGCCTAACCTTGAGCGGATTGGTAGTAACATGAGCAAGGCTAAGAGCCTGGGGCCGAGCGGTTCCAGCCCTCGCCCCACAACACTTGCAGATTTGTCTGATATGAATAATGATGAGTTTGATGCGGCAACTGAAGGGGATAATTGGTCTCGCCTAATGTCGTAATCGTAAGCCTGCGTTAAAGGCACCTGAATACTTCGTGTGACCTTGCCGTACCAAGGTCGTCGTAGCTCCTACGTTACAGGGCAACTCGTTCGGTCTGGCGTAACTAGATCAAACTTTTTGTGTTTAATTAAGGAGATTTTCCTATGGCGACCACCAATTATGGTGTTAACAGCCAAGAGACCGTCAAGCTATGGTCTCGAAAACTCTTTCGTGAAGCGCTGAAGCGTACTTGGGCTTACAAGTTCATTGGCTCTGACAGTAATTCCGTTTGTCAGATTGCCGAGGATACTTCCAAAGGCTCAGGGGATCGTGTTCGCGTAACCTTGCGTATGTTGCTTACCGGTGATGGTATTTCCGGGGATGGCACGCTAGAGGGTTCGGAAGAAGCGCTTACGACGTATACGGACAATGTTGTTGTCGATCAGCTTCGCCATGCGGTTCGTTCCGGTGGCAAGATGACCGAGCAGCGGATCCCATTCTCAGTACGCGAGGAAGCCCGCATGGGTCTCACGGACTGGTGGGCTGACCGTATTGATACCTGGTTTATGAATCAGTTGGGTGGAAGCCTGGGTGATATCAGAACCACTGGTATGCAGGCTGCTACCAATCCCGCTGGCACCAATCGACATTTGTTGGGTGACTTGGGCACGGGGCTTACCACCGAGGTTCAGGTGGGCTCTGCTTCTGTTTCAAACATCATGACTTTGCAGCGCATTGATTCATGCGTTTTGGTTGCTAAGACATCGACCCCTCAGATCCGGCCTGTTCGGATTGGCGGGGAAGATAAGTTCTGTATGTTCCTCCATCCCTACCAGGTTCGCGATCTACGGATCAATACGAATACCGGGCAGTGGCTGGATATCCAGAAGGCGGCTATGCAGGGTGGGCAGGTGTCCAACAACCCCATTTATACGGGTGCGTTGGGTGAGTACAACGGTGTTGTGCTTCATGAGTCCACTCGTGTGCCTTTCGGTGGTTCTGCTACCGGGTCCGTTCAGTCCAATAACTGCCGTGCAATCTTTGTAGGTGCGCAGGCAGCGTGTATGGGCTTTGGTCGAGGCTTTGGCACTAACCGGATGAGCTGGGTTGAAGAACTTTTCGATTATAGAAACCAGCTCGGGGTTAGTGCGGGCCTCATCGGTGGATTGAAGAAGACGGTGTTTAACAGCTCCGACTTTGGTTCCATCATTCTTTCCACGTCCGTGTCCGGATCTAACTAAGGAGGACTGAGAAATGGCTTCTACCACTAAAACGGTAACGATTGCTCAGAGTAGTGCTCCTACTGTTGCTCATCTGGGTGTTAACGTGATTGCAGGCAGTAACGCTGGACTTTCAGCGTCGTTGTCAGCGTCGGCTAGTGCCGTGTTGTTGTGCGCTAAGATTCCTGTCAACGCCAAAAATGTTCAGGTTATCTGGCAAGCAATTCATACGGGCGCAACTGGCGCTAAGCTTCAGTGGGGGATTAAGAGCGGGGATTCTGTTACGGCCTCTGCTTTGATGGCTCTTACTGATATTGCTGTCACAAACCTGTCTGGTCCGCATATGGGTCCCGTGTATCAGCCGACCTGGGATGATTCTGCTGGGGACAGCGTTAAGTACGTGCAGTGTTCGGTAGGCAGTGGAACGGCATCGGCGGCGTTTGTTGTCGATTACCAGATCACTTTTACTGTGTAGCTGATCGGGGGCTTCGGCCCCCTTTCTTTTTCCGTGGGGGAAAAATATGGACGACCAACAGGGCCTTATTCCTCCTGAGTGGCTGAATGAATCTTCTCAGGAAATCATTGACCGAGCAGTAGAACTCCTCAAGAGCAATGAAGTGCGGGAGGTGTGGCAGGCCCGCAAGCTCTGCGAGGTAGTCCTTTCGATTGACCGGCACAATCCCGGCATTATTTTTTTAATCGCGTCAAGCTATCTGCGTCAGAGCCGTTGGGCTTATGCGGAGCATTGGTTCCGTAGAGCGCTGGCAGAAATTACTGAAGAGACACCCCCTAAGGCGCAGGCTCCTATGCACTGCAACCTGGGGTATTGCCTCCAGCAAGAGGGGCGTAATGAGGAAGCAGCGGCTTGTTTCCAGAAAGCTGTTGACCTAGACCCGGTTCAGAGCGAATACCTTAACAACCTAGCTACGCTGTTTGTCAACAACGGGACTCCAGAAGAGGCGGTTAGGCGTTGCGCCCTGGCTTTGGATGTTGACCCTGACAACGAGGATGCCAAGTGGAACCAAGGCCTAGCCTATCTAGAGTTAGGGCAGTGGGATAAGGGTTGGGCTGGGTACAAATCTGGTTTGGTTGCGGACGTTCAGTCCAGCCAGAAGCGTAAGCAAAGAACTTATCCGCAGTTCCCCGAGCTTCCTTACTGGGATGGGACTCGCGGCCAGAAGGTGGTGCTGTATGGGGAGCAGGGTGTTGGTGACGAGATACTAGCTGTCTCCATGCTGGAGGATGCAGCCAAAGAGAATGATCTCATCTATGAGGCACATCCTCGCTTGGTGAACATCATGCGGCATAACTTTGGGAATCAATTCCCAATCTATGGCAGCAGGAAGATACCTCAGGATGAGGTGCAATGGCCTAATTGGGAGAAGCCTGATGCCAAGCTTGCGATTCTTGGTTTGGGCGAGCACTACCGCCGGAAAGACGAGGACTTCCCTGGGAAGGTTTACCTCAAGCCCTTTGACAGCCTGGTAGATAAGTATAAAGAGAAGATGCGCAAGATGGGGTCTCGCCCCAAGATTGGCATTTCTTGGAAAGGCGGCTCGGTTTTGACTCGCCATGACCTGCGGTCCATTCCCATTGGTTTGATGCAGGATATGTTCAAGACCATTGATGCGGATTGGATAAGCCTGCAGTACGACAATGCTGACAGGCCGGGATGGAATACTCCCATTGTTGAAGGGTTTGAGAAGGACACGGGCGTTTGTCTGAATCACGATACAGCGGTCATTAACGATCTGGACGAGTGTTATGGGGGGCTTATCCATGCTCTGGATCTAGTCATTTCGGTGAACACCTCTTTGGTTCACGCTTGCGGTGCATTTGGTGTTCCTTGCTGGGTTCTCACGCCTAAACGTCCAGCATGGCGTTACAACATCGAGGGTGAGCGCATGATTTGGTACGGAGGCCATGTTCGTCAGATCCGACAGACCGAGGATTCCTGGGAGCCTGTTATCAAGGAAGTGACTACCCAGCTCCAGGGCTGGTTAGAGGAGGTGACAGCAGCATGATTACTGATGCCTATAAAGACCAGAACCAACAGCTTCATGCCGGTAACAAGGAGTATGGTGCTCACGGGGGTAGATGGGCTCCGGTGGTGATGCAGTTGTGTGCTGAGAACATGACCCAGGATGTCTTGGACTATGGCTGTGGTAAGGCTTCTCTGCACATGCAGCTACCATTTGGCATA
>Ga0255047_10002475_pt1 | contig 12150 bp, 14 predicted proteins | sample JV7_2_1_MG_FD_183640 | JGI IMG/M metagenome (GOLD analysis project Ga0255047, IMG submission 183640) | Seawater microbial communities from Jervis Inlet, British Columbia, Canada - JV7_2_1 | ecosystem: Environmental > Aquatic > Marine > Inlet | place: Canada: British Columbia | collected 2016-10-06
CTCCCTCGGGAGAGTGTGATGGGCGCGACGATCACCCTCAACGGCCCGGTGGTCAGGCGCGGGGCGCACAACGTCGTCCTGCGCGACGCCCTACTCCATTCCCCCACGGGGCGCGCGACGTCTGCGACAGACAGCCACTTGGTCGAGATCGGCGTGCGCGAGGGTGAGTACACGACTTGGATCGGGGCGTGGGATCAGGAGACGCGGCAGATCGACGGCGGGACGCCCGCGTCGATCCTCGACAGCGTTCGCCTTGGGATGCGCCTGCGTGAGTTCCAGGCGATCGTGATCCGTGTCACGACCACTGGCACGCCGGCCTCCCTGAAGGGGTCGAGGATCAACTTCCGCCTCGGCCGTGTCGGCGGCCGTGACGGCCCGGCGACGGCGCTCGTGGCGACGGACATCACACCGACCGACGCGAACACACGGACGGCGCTCGCGGCGGTCAGCCGGCAGATCAACCAGAGCCTCTCGGAGTGGGAGGAGTCGGTCCAGCTGATCGATCCCGTGGAGCTCGCGCCGACCGGCACGTTCCAGGGCCGCATGCAGGTGGACTCCACGACGGTCATCAGCCTGCAGCGGTACACTGGGAACTGGGTCGAGGTCGATGGGGCGGCTCTCTCGATCACCTCGGACGGCCTCTCGCGCGACGTGGCGAATGCGCTGCTCGAGAGCAATGGATCCGTGGGCTCATCGGCCCCGTCTGCGGACAACCTCTATGCCGTCTACGTTGGCGGTGACGAGACGCAGATCCGCCTGTCGGGCACGACCACGCCAACCCTCTACCTCGGCACCTACTACCTCGGAGCCACGGGCGGGGCCGTCAAGTGGCGCTTCGTGGGCTGGGTCTGGGTCAACAGTTCGACGCAGTTCGTGGACTCGGAGGTCTCACGCCTCTGCTGCAACTACTACAACCGGGTGCTGAAGGACTTGTACCGCTGCCCGTCCTACAACGACGACGACACCAACACGACGTGGACCGAGGGGTCCAACACATGGACGCAGGCCAACAGCGGGGCTGACTCCCAGATCGAGTTCCTCTGCAACAACGAGGACGCGGTGGTCCTGCACGCGCAAGGGTCTCTGGAGAGCAACACGGCCGGCGCGTTCACCTACCTGGGCATCGGGGTGGACAGCATCACATCTGTGGTGCGCGCCGGGGTCCACCAGGGCGTGGATCTGGGGCACATCGGGATCCACTACTCGGACGTCCTGAGCGCCACGCGGCACTACGCGGACCTCATGGCGGTCGTTTCGGCTGGGATCTCGACCTTCTGGGCCGACGACGACAGGATAGGATCTGATGAGGATCCGCCCATCACGTACATTTCAGGGCAGGTGCTCGTCTAGGAGACTGACATGGCTGACGACCTGACGAACGCCTTCGCACCGTTCGGTGGCGGCTCGACGACCGACAAAGCGCCGTACCGGGCCAACCTCCCCGAAGACCAGATGACGCGGCATGCCGAGGGCATCGAGGCTGAGGAGACGCGCCGCTACGAGCAGGGCCTCGGCACGATGATGGATGCCTACAGGCATTCGCAGGGCGAGATCGCGAAGTCGCTGGACCCCGGGCTCCTGTGGTCGAAGGCGTCTGACAACATCGGCGCCCGCAGCAAGGGCGCGCTCGAGAGCATGCGCCGGCAGCTGGGCGCGAGCGGCAGGCAGCCCAGCCAGGGCCTTCTCTCGCGCCTGATGATGTCGCACGAGGGGCAGTTGCTCGGGGCCGAGCGGGACATCACGATCCACAACAAGGAGAAGCGGTCGGCACTCGCGGCGCAGAGCATGGGCGACGCCCTCAAACTCGCGATCCAGCAGCAGGCCCCGGTCAGCGGGATCAGATACGAGAACGCCCAGAACCTGTTCGAGGGCCAGTTGACGCGCGAGGGCCACCAGGCAGGCGTCGCGAGCAAGCGGGCGGCGTCGAAGGACAACAAGATGGGGTCACTGGGCGGCGGAGCCCTGGGCCTCGCAGGCAGCGCGATCACTGGCGGGAAGTAATGCGGCACCAGGCGGACATCCTGCAGGACGGCATCTACCACCGCTTCACGAATGAGGCGGGGACGGTGATCATCAAGGTCGTCCCGGTCCGCTACCCCGATGTCGCGTCGCTGGTGGTCTACGAGATGACGTCGGCCATTGCGGCGATCGGCCTGAGCGACGAGGAGGGGCACGCCCTCGATGTCACGCAGGCGCAGCGCAATAGGTTCGGCACGGGGTTCATGCTGCGAGCTCTGAAGACGGTACGGGCGACGATGCCTGAAGTGAAGACCTGGGTCTGGGAGCGCAAGTCGGGTCTGTACCCGCACGTAGGCGCGAAGGAGGTATCCGATGCCGTACCGGGGTAGGCCGATCCGCTGGGATCTCCTCCTGCGACCGACGATGCAGGGGTTGGCGACCGAGGCGCAGGCCGACGCGCGCATGAACCAGAACGTCATGGGCGGTCTGCTGAGTATCGGGGACAGCATCAAGACCGGCCGTCAGGCGAAGGAGAGCAAGCGCCGGTACGAGAAGGACTACGATCTGCGCGAGGGCCACCTGCAGTTGCGGAAAGATCAGGTGGAAGCGGAGCAGGCCCGGATCGACAACGCGAAGTCCGCGGCTCAAGCGCACGAGGCGCACCTCCTGGGCATTGGCGAGGCCGCCCTTCCGGGTGCTGCCCGGGGCGACCCTGCTGACACGGAGAGGGTGAACGCGCTCATCCCTGCGCTCGGTGGTGCCGAGGCTGCGGTGAAGAAGTCCGCCGCCCTCAAGGCGCACGACGCTGCAGTCGCCAAACCCCAGGTCGTGTACGACGAGGACGGGAAGGTCTGCCCCGGCGGGATATGAGGCCCTGGCAAGAAGGCGCAGGTTGCGCCTCCCGCTCTTCGTGACGCCAAGCCCGTCCCTATGCCCGAACTCCGGGTGCCGCGGGGCTCGGTGCCTCCGGTTCCGATGCCTACGGTCGGCCCCCCTCCCGGCTCAGTGCCGCCCGTGCCGATGCCGGAGGCCCTCGCCCCAGTCGGCCACAAGGGGGACAAGTATGAGCCCTCGGCCGTGTACGAGGGACGGGCGCGCGAGGCTTTGGCGGAGATCGAGAGGCTCAAGGTGGGCCTCGGTCGGTTGAACGCGCAGGCGCGGCAGAAGTTGACTCCGGGCGGCAAGCAGTACCGGCACAACAAGACAGCGCGAGCCGCGAAGGTGCGCGAACTCAACCGCCGCGAGGACAGGATCAGGTTGCTGCACGCCATCGCGTCGGAGAACGCCGTGCAGGCGGCCTACGCGAAGAAGTACGAGGGCATCGCGAAGACGGCCCGCGAGGCCGACGCGACGGCGCTCAAGGAGACGAACACGCTGTTCGACTCCATCGAGAAGAACATCACGTCCGCGGACACCGTTGAGAAGTCCCTGTACCTCCGCGCGCAGAAGGTCCGCGAACACGCCTCGGACGAAGAGAACCAGCGCATCGACGAGGCGATCATCGCAGCGACGGAGGCCGTGCGTGGCGGTGCCCCGAGTACGGACGCCGAGCAGACCGTGGACAAGGAGATCGCCGCGGTTGAGGCGCGTGTGAAGGAGGGGAAGGCGGTCAAGAAGGTCGAGGACACGAAGAAGGCCGAGTTGAAGAAGAAGAAGGCGGGTTGGGCCAAGGAGGCCGACCACTGGGCGAAGTACGCCAAGGCCAACAAGGTCCCCAAGGAGGAGGCGGCCCGGAAGTGGGATCTGATCAACGAGGGCGTCTCGGACTTCAAGTCGGAGCGCGCCAACGCCGAGAAGGGGGACAGCAACGAGCGCAAGTCCGCCTCGTCCCTCAAGCCTGACGCCGATGCGATCAAGTTCGTGGCGGACCTCGAGATGGACTGGTCTCAGGTCAACAAGCAGTCTGCCCTTGAAAACACCGTGAGGGTGCGCTCGGGCCTCCAGTTGATCGCGATCAGCCTGAGCAAGAACCTCGACCCCTGGCAGGCTGACCTCGCATTCGACAAGGGCATCGAGAAGATGCTCGTGGGCTCCTTCGGCAAGGACCGTCAGGCTGACGTGGACATGGAGGAGGAGATCATCCGCGCCATGCCCGAGATGACGGAGGACGAGGAACGTGCGCTCAGGGCGCGCATTCAGAAGGTCATGGACTAGTGGGGCGGGAGAACCCGTTCCGCGCTCCTGCGCCGCCTGTGCGGAAGAACCCGTTCCGCGAGGAGGACGGCCCCCCCATTGACGCCGCGCCCGAGCCCGCCGCGACCTACCTCCGGCGTCAAGACAACGCCCGCGCCAACGCCCATGTGGGCGGAGGGTTCAAGGAGGCCCCGGAGCAGGAGCCCGCGCACATCGAAGCGCCGACCGTTGACCCCGAGACCAAGGTCAACATCCTCGCGAAGACCGGCTGGGCTCCGATGCCGAGGGTCTTCCATCAGAGCGACGAGTTGACGCGGCCGGAGCGGTTGGTTGGGGCGCCATCGAAGAACAAGGGCCGTGAGCCCACCGACGACGAGACGAAGCAGGCCCTGGAGTGGACGCGCGCCACGGAGGAGGCCGGGCTCAACCAGCCGGGATACCGCGAGACGCCCCACGGCAGGCGCGCGGAGGCTGCGCTCACGGAGAAGTTCGCGACCAAGGCGTTCGACGAGCTCTTCCCCGGCATGAGCCCGCGCGACGCCCGCCTCATGTCCGAGAGCATCGAGGTCTGGGAAGCCAACGCGATGATCAAGGAGACCCGCAAGGTTGCGGGGAAGTCGGATCTCGACCGGGCGCGTGCGGTTCAGGTGAGCCTGTCGCTCGAGCGCCTCCTCGGCCAGGGCGGGCACGCGGCGAACGGGGTCAAGACCGCCGCTCAGGCGAAGATCCTCGTGAAGGAACTCGCGGAGTTCGACGCGGAGTTCGTGGAGCGCAACCGCTTCAGCCTGTTCGCGCAGAACACGGCGTCGGACCTGGGCAAGATCCTGTCCTTCGGGATGGCAGACCCCAGGGATCTAGCCTCCGAGTCACGCAAGCGGGCGCTGGCCGGTGAGGCCGAGACGCGCGGGTTCATCGGCAAGGCTGTCGGCGCAGCGGTGACCCTCACACCGGCCATCACGACGATCGGCGGGCTGGGCAAACTGTTCACCGCTGGAGCCCAGAAGTTCGGCCTAAGCGCCGGTCGCGCGGGCTATCTCGGCAACGCCTCAGCGATGGGCGTGTTCAGCGTCTCGCAGGGCGGCAAGTTCGGGGAGGGTTTCACGTTTGGCGCGCTGGCCCCTGGCGTGGCCCACATCGTCGGCAAGGTCTTGTTCCGCACGCCGCACCTGTTCCGGTATCAGGCGGGCATCGCGGAGGGCATCGGGTTCCTCGGCGCCGGCGGCGCGGTGCATGGGTGGAAGGTCGATCAGGGCATCATCGACTTGGCGATTGGTATGGCGATCGGAGCGGCGAAGGGCAAGTCTGCGCTTGAGGTGAAGATCAAGCGGGCGCACGCGAAGTGGGAGGCTGCGAAGACGCCCGAGGCCCGTGAGGCAGCGAGCGCCGAGGTTCGGAAGATCGTGGAGGACGCGGTCGCGGCGGAGCAGGCGAAGACGACGAAGGTCGAGACGCCGACCGAGGTTCCCCCGGTGCGGCTGGAGGGCAAGGCCGAGGCAGCCCCGGAAGCGGCGACTCCCGGGAGTCCGAAGGCCCCGAAGACGCCGCCCGTCGCGGAGGGGGAGGCAGGCGACCTCTCGTTCCTCACAGGCACGCAGTTGCGCGTCGTTGAGGCGAAGCGCGCGGAGCGTGGCGTCGAGCCGCTGCCCGAGAAGGATCCCGTCAGCACGCAGGCGCGGCAGGACGCAGCCGAGGCCACCGTGTCTTTCGAGGCGGCGGAGCCCCACCGCATCGTCAAGCGGCTCCTCAATGAGTCGGACCCGTCCATCTCGGTCAAGGACGACGCGATCCTCAAGGTCCACGCCGTGAACCTCGAAGCGCGCCTTCGGGACGCTCACGCGCGCGGGGCGAGGGCGAAGGGCGACAAGACAGAGTTGGCCGAGGCCGCAGCAGAGAAGGAGCAAGTCCTCCTTGAGATGGCCGAGGCCGACATGGCGAACGCCGCCGTGAGTCGTGGGTGGGGGCAGTTGGGCCGCCAGAAGCAGGTACTGCTGCGCCGCGACTACTCGCTCACCGCGATGATCCAGAAGCGCGCAGCGGCGAACGGCTACAAACTCTCCGACGCGCAGGTTGACCGCATCGTCGCCCAGCGCACCAAACTCGACAGGGTGGAGGCAGCCAAGGCCCGCGAGTCCGAGTTGAAGGCGAAGGAAGCGCACCGCGAGTTGATGGGCCAGATGGAGGCGCTCAAGGCCCAGGTCGCGCGCGGTGAGGCGAAGGCGACTAAGGCCACGCCGGCTGACGTCAAGGCCCCGAAGTGGGGCGCGAAGAACAAGATGGTCACGCGCAAGGCGGCGGACGCTGCCGACGCGCGCCTGCGGGCGAAGTGGAGCAAGGGGCTCCGCCAGAACCTCGACCCCACGGACGTCAAGGACTTCGCCACGCGCGTAGCGTTCCACGTCGAGGCGGGCGTTCGCGGGCTTGCCGACGCCACCAGGGTCATGGTCAGCGAGTGGGGCGACAAGATCAAGCCGCACATGAAGGCCCTCTACGCGGAGGCCCAGAAACTCCTGCAGCCCGACACCGTGGGCAAGATGAAGGCGGCTGCGGAGAAGGGCCGTCCCGTCCTTGAGATGGAGCGCCACGTCTCCCAGCTGGTCTACGAGATCGCAGAGCGCGGCGTCACGAAGTACGAGCCGATGCTCAAGGAACTCCACGCCGAACTCAAGAAGGTGGACCCGCAGATCACGATGGAGGAGACGAAGACCGCCTTCACGCAGTACGGCAAGTCCACCCCGTATGCCCCGGACCCCTACAAGGCCCAGGCTGACCAGTGGCGCATCGAGGTGCGCGAGACTCAGAAGCAGGCGTCGATGGAGCGGGGAGAGGCCCCCTTGGCGACAGGCAAGGGTCGCCCGAAGCCTGGCCCCCGAGCGCGCGAGGAGAAGGCCAAGACCCACCAGATGAAGAAGGAGGGCGACTTCCACACGCCCGCCGAGCGCGCTGGTGTGCTGCAGTCGGCTCAGGCTGCGATCCGCTCACGCCTAAAGAACTCGATGGACGCCATGTGGCGCCAGTTGAGGATCGGCAAGAGGGACGCGCGCAAGGAGGGGCGCCCCGACGACGCCGAGACGGCGGCTGTGCGGGTCTCGCACGCCGAGGTCAAGGCGCATTACGATTCGGGGCTCGGCAAGCCCGGGATGAGCGCGGAGGCGCGGGCGAACGTAGCGGTCAAGGCCGCCCAGCGAAGTCTCGACGCCATTGACGCGCGCATCAAGGCCTACGAGAAGAGCGGCAACCCGAAGGACTTGCTCCCCGGCCAGAAGGTCTCCGAGCCGCTGAGTGACGCGCGGGTGGACGCCATCAGGACAGAGCGCGACGCGCGCCAGGCGGTGCTGAACGAGTTGCAGGCAATCGCGAACCCGAAGCGCACGAAGCGTGAGATCGCCCTCAAGGCGAAGGAGACGCGCCTACTCAACAAGATCTTCGACGTGATGACGCGCCGGGCGCAGAAGGACTACGCGAAGCGCAAGAAGGCAGAGCCCGTGGAGAGCGAGCGCACGAAGCAGTTGGATGCCTACGCGCAGCGCGTGATGGCTGAGTTCAACCGCGACGTTATCGCGGACCACCTGAAGAACCGGCACATCGCGCTCAAGGTGGCTGACGCGCTGATCGCCCAGCCGTTGTTCCTACTCAAGACGTTCTTCGCCGGTCTCGACCAGTCGTACATCGGTCGTCAGGGAGTCGTCCAGACTGCTCTCCACCCGATCCGCACGCTCACAAAGACCATCCCCACGAGTTTCCGTGTGATGAAGAGTGAGGCGCCGAGGCGCAAGGCCGGGCAGTCTCAAGCCAGCGAGTTGGCTGACCGCGTGTTCAAGCGCACGTCGAAGGAGCAGGCCAAGGCCGAGGCCCGTATCAAAGCGATGCCCCTCTACAAGAACATGATCGACGGGGGGCTGGAGTTCGCGGAGCACGGGCAAGGCGCGCGTCTTTCCGCGCGCTCGGAGGACTACCAGGGCCGGTGGGGCGAGCGCATCCCTGGGTTCGGGGCGACGCAGCGATCGTACAACACGGGCGGCAACGAGGCGAAGGCGATGGAGTTCAACTTCCTCGCGAAGTACGGGAGCGGCACGTCGAACGCGCCGACTCGCGCTGAGGCGAGGGTCTTCGCCCATTTCATCAACGTCACGACTGGACGGCCAGCGCCGGGCAAGGGCAAACTAAGCCAGGCCGTCGCGGGCCTCGGGTCCGTGATGTGGGCACCGCGCCTCGCGTTCAGTCGCTTCCTGTTCCTCGCGGCAGAGCCCGTATGGGGGCCGAGGAGCACGAAGGCGGCCGACTGGTTCGGCTACAAGGGCACGCTCAAGGCCCGCGGGATCATTGCATTCGAGACGGCTCGCTTCTACACGGCGATGGCTGTCATCTACAGGGTCTTGGAGGAACTCGGCGCTGAGACCCCGTTCACTCCCGGCAGCACGTTCGGTGACCCTGGCTCGACCAACTGGCTCAAGTTCAAGATTGGCGACCAGACCTACGACCCGGCCGGCGGTTTCGGGCAGGCGTGGACGTTCATATACAGGATGTGGAACGACACGAAGACGACGGCCTCGGGGAACAAGATCACCTTGAGCGATCCCGACTCCCACTTCGGGGGTGCCACGCATGGAGACGTCGCCGGGCGGTACTTCCGCAGCAAACTGAACCCGGTTCTCGGCATGCTTTGGAACATCAAGACGGGGCAGGACTACAGGGGGCGTCCAGCGACTCTCGGGTCGGAACTCAGGGAGATCGCGCCCCTCGCGTTCAAGGACGTCTACACGGCCTACCGCAACCAGGGGCTCGACCACAAGACGGCCCTGACCATGATCGCGCTGTTCGGCGTGGGCGTGAACACTTGGGAGCAGAGCCCAGAGAAGGGCGGCCGGCGCAAGAAGGTCAAGAAGAAGCGCAAGAAGAAGCAGAGGGCCCGCTGATGTACCCTCTTCACAACCAGAGTCGGTGTATGGGCGCCCAGTGCTTCCTCCGAAGCCGCCTTGCCCAAACAAGTCGGGGCGTCCTTCCGCCGGCTCACAGACTTCGGAGGACAACCATGAAGACCATTCTGATGCTGGCGCTTGCGCTGGCTATCGCGGGGTGCGCAACCCCGAACCAGCCCGGCTGCATGCCGGGCGCTGAGGCGGGCGCTGCTCCCGCGAACGCTGCCGTTGGTGGACAGCGCGGCGAGAGCAAGCCTGAGACAGGGCGCACGTATGGTGTTCCAAACCCTACGAGTACCTACGCGCGGGGAGACGCTCAGGTGCAGTCGGACTACGCCACCGAGTCGCGGCAGGCCGGGGCGATCACGAACCCGAAGTCGTGGACGGCGGACATGAGGTTGATCTCCTCCGCGCCACTCTCAGTCAAGTACCTCGGCAGTTTGTTGGAGGTCTACGCCGTGTCTCTCGCGCAAGCCAAGACGCCCGAAGAAGCTACGGCTATTCGCGCCGACATGGCCGCACTGGTGGACAAGGCAGAGGCTCACCAGTCGAAGTGGATCGGCGCTATCGCGGCGCTGGCCCCGAGTTTCGATCGCTGCGTCCTGATCCAGATCGACGGCTCAGGATCGAGCACGGGCGGGATGCCGCCGGTCAACCCGGACAACGTGGCCGAGATGTCGAAGGGCGTGGACGGGACGTTGCGGGGGGCAGAGAAGATCATCAACGGGGAGTTTGCGACGGAGACACCTGACGTCCCTGACCCGGCTCCGTCTGAGCCGATCGACGGTGGCCCGTAATGCGGCGGCTATCTGTCATTCTTCTGATACTCGCGGCAACTCTGACACTTGGCTGCACCACGTCCCTCGACCTGACGACGGACGGCCTCAAGGCTGAGTCCGCGCCTGCTGGAGACTGCGGGAAGTGACGCCCTCACCCTTCTACCGCCGCTCTGGTTTCTGGACGGCCGCGGTCGCAACCGTGCCGCTGGTCTACGCGGCGGTAGACGGATCCATCCCCATGCCCTTAGTGCTGTCGGTGCTGGGGGCATGGGCCACTTTCTTCTGCGCGAAGGTCGTGCGCCCGTCGCACAGCCACGACGCGGTGATCTCAGCGATAGAGCAGGCGCGCGATAGGGCGCGGGTAGAGGAGGGGCAGCGTGACTAGCAAGGAAGAGGGGAGCGCGGTCGTGAGCGCAAAGGTCATGCTGAATGTTCTGGTCGCGATTGTCTTCGGGCTCTCGTCGTGGAGCCTCGGCAACACTTTCTCGAATGCCAAGGACATCGCTGCGATCCGCGCGGGCTCGCACACCGACGACATCCACAGGCGGCTCGGGAACCTGGAGGTCAAGGTGGACCGGCTGATCGAGAGCGTGACGCGGCTGGACGAGGCGTTTCGCAAGTCGAAGGGCGGGGGCTAGGTAGCCCCGTCGTGCGTTCCGCTGCCCGTGTGCATCCTCGTGCCGGTGCCCAGGGGCGGATCCTGCGACTCGTACAGTTCGTATCCGCCTGAGCCGTGGTACAGAAACCAATTCCAGTCGCCGTCCTGGTGGATGTAGCGGCCCCAGACTTCGTCCCAGATGTAGGTCCGACCGTCGAGCTCGATCGTGTCGCCGCCGGGGCCCACTTCGATCGTATCGACGCCCGGGGGCTGCGTGGTGCGATGGCCCGTCACCGTCTGGTCAGGCTGGAACATGGCTACCCTCCGCCCGGCTGCCTAGCCGAGACCTGGAACCCGTCGAGGGTACGCTGGATGCGCTCAAGCGCGGCGTTGATCCGGTCGATGACTTCGCGCTCTGCTGCGGCTGCGGTCGCCTCGCGCTCGAGGGCGGCCAGCCGAGTCTCGACGTAGACCATTCGCACGCAGATAGCGGTGACGGCGAGCGTGAGAACGAGGACTACCCAGCGCATGGCCTAGGTTCGCGCGGGGAGCGGGCGAGGGAAGCGCAAAGCGGGGGGGCGCGAAGAGTGCGCTTAGAAGATGGCCCCAGCCGCCGGAGTCGAACCAGCGCCCCCTGTACGTCTTCGCCTAGGATCGTCGGCGTACCGGGTAGCAGCGTCGCCACTGGGGTGCGTGAAAGCGGCCCGTGCGGGAAACGTCGTCGATTACGTCAGCGGGGGATGCTGGGGGAGCCCGCACGGGCCTCAAGGAAGCGCCCCGAGTCTACGCCGAGCGCCGACACTGGCGGCAGGGGATCTCCAGCCTGCCCTGCGTGACGGTCCATACCCAAGGCAGGAAGCCGAAGCCTAGACAGGCGCGGCACTCAGACTGCTCAGGGAGCTCCTGGGGACGCCGGGGCTCGCAGGCGACGATCCGCCCACCCGGCTTCAGCAAGCGGCGTGTGGGGCTGTCTACGGGCGTCATACGGCACATCCTACGGACGCGCCCGACGTGCTCGGGGTTCCACGGGGGCCCACATTATCCTTTGGTCAATGTCCCAGAGTTGTGCTACCGTCTCGGCATGAGCATGACCACAGAGCGCATTCAAGCCTGGGTGGCCGCGGTCGGCCCCGAGGAGGCCCGCAAGCGCACGGGCGTCTCGCAAACCACGCTCGGTCGCTACACGAGCGGCGATCGACTCCCCAAGGGCTCCAGCCTCATCACCTTCACAGTGGCTATTGAGGCGTGGGAGAGGGCGGGGGCGAAGTCGTGAACCGTCACTTCGTATACGTCCTCACGCTTCTCGGAGAGCCCGTGTCCTACGTGGGGATTACGAAGCGCCTTCGCGATCGGATGGCTGCACACCGTAGGCGCTGGAGGGGGCGGCCAATGTTTGTGTCCCTGCTTGAGGCGGGCATCTCGCGCCCCGCCGCGCTGAGGGCCGAGCGCTCACTCATCACTCAGATCGGGGACATGGGGTACGACCTTTGGAACTGTCAGCACGGGCACACGAACTACGGAGGCACCCTCAAGGAAGTGGGTGCCCAATGACCGCCATGTGGACCGCCGACTGGGCGCGCGGCAACTACGCGGGGCCGGTGCATGACCCTGACGGCTGCGTCCGCGGGTGCTACTGGGACGACGTGGAGGTCTACGAGGAAGAGACAGGCGAGTGGGTCGAGCCGAGCGAGGACGACCTACCCGCCGCCGAGGAAGCACTGACCATCGCGTACAGGGAGAGGTGATGAGCGAGAAACCGAACATG
>Ga0255047_10002477_pt1 | contig 12145 bp, 10 predicted proteins | sample JV7_2_1_MG_FD_183640 | JGI IMG/M metagenome (GOLD analysis project Ga0255047, IMG submission 183640) | Seawater microbial communities from Jervis Inlet, British Columbia, Canada - JV7_2_1 | ecosystem: Environmental > Aquatic > Marine > Inlet | place: Canada: British Columbia | collected 2016-10-06
CGCCGTATGTGCCGCTCATGATGACCGATGCGATTCTGCACCCCGAGGATTTCACGCCTCGTAAGGCGCTCTTGACAAGGTACGCGAAGCACCTTGTTGAGGACGGCCAGTACTACTACGCAACGCTGACGGTGGATAACCTCTTCAGCGCAGCCGGCGGTACGATCTTCGGCGGCGTGATCTAAGAACGATCATCCTCAAAAGCCCCGCCCCTAACCGGGCGGGGCTTTTTTGTTGGAGAACATCATGGCTGACCTTCACGTATTTGGAATCCTTCCGCTGGGCACACCTCTCCTTGAGGTCGTGGACGGAGACACCTTGAAGGTCTTCATTGACCAGAGCTTCGATGACTTCTCCAGGAAGTCGGTTCGCATCAACGGGATCAATACTCCTGAAAAGAACTGGAAGTCCGAGAGGGTCGCGGGGATTCCGGTCAAGGAGATCATGAAGAAATGGATTGAGGGTAAGAAGCTACGAGTCCGCTCAACCAGCAAGGGCAAGTACTACGGTCGTTTTATTGGCGATGTCTGGTATGAAGACGAGGATGGCACCGAGCATCAGTGGGGAGCCTTCATCTTGGAGCATGGTTTAGGCAAGCCGTACAACGGCAAAGGCGACAAGAGGTTCACCCCGACAGAGCTTCATGATTGCATGGTGGCGATCAAAAAATTCGTGGCAGAGCATCCTGAATACGAGATTGAATTGCCGACAGAGTACGAAAATCTAGAATAATTATCGCTTGGTTTTATTCTCTTGGGCCAAGAGAACCTTGACCGTATCGAGTATTGAATGGGGCGGGGAAATCATCTCGCCGGCACTGTTGAAGTTCCCAAATTCAAGTTCAGCAAAAACTTCTGGATCGCTTGGCACGAGGGTGAGGGTATTACCCAGTCGCTTTCCAGTGAAGGTGAGGATGCGGCCGTCTTGAAGCTGGGCGAGGGCTGCTTGAGCCTGCCAGTTCATCATGTTCACCAAGTGATCCAGGTATCGATCCAACTGCCGGCTGGCCGACTCTTCGACGTGATCCTTCAGGGCATTAGCGAAGCGTTGGTTCTCTTCGGGAAGCTGATAACGTTGTTTTGCCACGGATCAACCACCAAAGAAGGAGATATCTTTCTGTGTATTGTAGGCTCCGCATTGCTGGTAGAGCCACTCGAAGTGTTCGGCCTGAAATTCAACTGAAGTCAGAAGCTCAAAGATCAGACCGTCGAATCTTTCTATCAAATCTCCGACGTTGGGGACGCGGCCAAGGAGTTTCTTGGCGTCTTCGATCAAGAAGTTGAACACGTCATTCGCCGGCCGGTCGATTCCGAAATCGGTCAGGACGTGATCAGTCTGCGAAGGCTGGTACTCAGCGCGGATCTCAAAGGGTCCAGAGAAGACCTTGACCGGCTGCTCATGATAGAAGTTCCGAGCATCCCCGTCGCCCTCGTGATCTGTGTCGGGGATCTGTCCTCCACCTTCGCCGTAGAAGTCAGCATCGGTGTCGTCGTAGGGCATCGGGAGCTTCCCCCGATTGACCCCGTCCTCGTGCGTGGGCACGGTGCCGGCCGATCCATGAACGATGTCCTGGTGACTGAGCAGCCAGATCTTGACGGGCTTGTAGCCCTGGGCTTGGCCTTCACGAATGATGTGCTTTGTGAGGGCTTGGTCACGCCAGCCGGGATCGGTCAGGTCAAGACGCTGGCCCTCCGGTGCCTCTGGAAACAGCTTCCCCCCAATGTCCAGGTAGCAGGGAAGCTCATCATCATTTCTGGTCTCGTTAGGCATTAGCCTGTGTAGAATCCTTTCGGATTACCGCTGGCCAGAAGTTCTATACGGATCTTTTCGAGGTCTGTTGCGGCTTCTTGACGAAGCTCATTACCGTCGAGTTGAACCACGCCTTGCGACGTATTAATTCCACTGACACGCTTGCCTCTGATCCGGCCAAGCGTGGTCATGGCGTGGGCCACGATCAGGCGGCGAAAGAGTTCGTGTTTGTTCTTGAGAGACCGTTCATCGAAGGTGGTCATCGTCGGCCGGTACGAGCCTTTGATGATCATGTACCGTGTCTCGCGAGGAGTCGGGTACACGCGGATCAGCTTGCCGCCCTCGATCACGTCCCAGGAAAGATTCAGACCGTAGACCCGTCTCCAGGTTTCAAACGCGGCCTCGCTCAACCAGAATGTCAGGATATCCTGGTAAGCCTCCTTGCTGTTGCGAAGGTAGAGCGGGTTGACCAAGATGTCCGTGCCGAAGACCGTGTCGAACTCTGCGATCTTGAGGGTGGACACGTCGCGGACGATTGTGAGGTCCGGTGGCAGCGCGTACTGGGAGACGTTCGTGGCTGTGGGGATTCTCCAATATCGAGTGGAGTCCAGGAGATTGTGCCGGACGAATTCGTCCAGGGAGTTCTCGATGGCCCACTCTAATTGTTCATCGCAAAGCTCGACTTCCACGTTTGGATAGCCCAGGGTGAGAAGAATATACCGCTTCATTTTGGTGACGAAGGCTACCGCATTGTCGAAGGGTGGAAGCTCAGAATCGACGTTGTCAATCAGATTGGCGCTTGTCTCGGTGCTACCAGAGAGAGCGTCATCAGATTCAAATGGTCCGCTTCGGAATGCTTGCGCGGTTTCACTAACGTCTGGCATCTTTTTTTCTCCAGTCTAGCTTTATATATTGCGCCAGTTTGAACCTTGACTTTAGGCAATAATAAACTCGAAACTATCATTTCGAGCAAACCTCTTTCATCATACATAAGAACAGCAAGGGAGGAAGGTTTTATGTTGTTTCGAGCGAAGAAAGATAAGAGGGTGGCGGCGGGCCATCACCTCAGCAAAGGCCAGACTATTGACCTTGCAGAAGAGGTGGGCGCGCTGGACCCTGATCTTGAACCCGTGTTGGAGCGAGGCTTACCGAAGCCGGCCGTCGAGGGACAGCCCGGCGCTCCCAACGTTGAAGCGCCAGTGGGCCACAAACTTATTCGAGGCTGATCTTGGTTGAATATCGCGAAACAGTAAGTTTCCTACTTCCCGCCTTCCTAACTTACGAGAAAGCTCTCGTCCGTTGGATCAGGGCCAACATGCGTATCCCGCGTGCGGATTCGTACTTGACTCCTCGCGTTGAATACACGGGCGGCGAGAGGGCTGTGCGTGCGATTGAAGCTTTATCCAGGGAGATGGGGGGCAAGGGGGACGCGAGGAATCTTCGACACGGGACGCCGATTATTACCATTCGGATGAACGATGTAGAATATTTGATGGAACGCTACCACCCTCCAGAATCAACGTGGAAGGTTGTCTACAACGGACCAACGCCTGAGACTTCGACGCACGCTGCCAGGGTATCCAAGCCAGCCCCGTATCGTGTGATGTACGGAATCGACATCCACACGATGTACGAGACAGATTTCAGGTACATCCTTTTCAACATTCTTCAGAAGTTTCACCATCATGGCGGCTTGGATTATTTGCGATTCCGTGCGCCAGGAGATTCGGGGAGTCGAGACACAAGATTTTTCCCCATGCATTTTCGTGGTGCGAGCAACTCGACACAGTCTGAGACAGGCCAGGAAGAGCGGGTAGTGCGGGCCAGTATGCAGTTCGAGCTTGAACTGTACTTGCCATTACCGTTCACGTTTGTTCCGGTATTCCGCAGACTCCTCCTTCAGGTTTGCATAGGTCCAGAGGCTCAGAAGCGGCAAGCGATAGCAAGCGTGTTGGGAATTAACCCAGCAGACTTGGTGGCGAGCGATTTCCTCCCGGATCGGCCACCGGGATCGGAAGACCCATCTCCGATTCATACGATTCAGCCGTCCGATATGGCGTTCGTGCCAGGATTGCTCTCTGACGACCCGGATGAGGCCGCACTTCAGAGGAAACTTCGTGAGGTGGGCGTCGTGGAGGTTCGGGCCGAAAAGGATACGTAAGGTACGAGCTAGGCAATTCAGTAGATAGAAGTAGAGAACCGACTTTGGAGGTAGAAACGTGGCACAATTCGTCTCACCGGGTGTTTACGTCCAAGAATTTGACCAGTCGGCCTTTGCTGCCCGAGCAGCGGCCACGGTCATCGGGTTCGTGGGGACGGCTCCGAAAGGGCCAGTCAACACCCCGACTCTCTTGACGAGTCCCGACGCTGCCAAGCAGATCTTCGGCACCCCGTTGCCGACTGCTGGCAACCGGGGCAACTTCGGCCTTCACGCCGTGATGAACGCTCTGAACCAGACCAGTCAGGTCTGGTACGTCCGCGTTACGGACGACACGGAGCGAGTGGCCAGCGGCACCATGCCCGTCGTTGTCAACAATCAGGCCGTCTATGCCGTGGATGATTCGGCCGGCGTCACGGTTGATGACGGCAAGATGGCCTTCCTGTTGGAGGTGCGTGTCAAGTCTGGTACTGAACTGGGCATCGATGCTTACGATACCCTCGCGAACAAGTTCGGGGACCAGAATATTTTCGACGGCTCGTTCAACCAGATCACCAGTCTCACCCAATTGCTCGCTGAGATCGAAGGTGGACCGGGCGGGTCTCCGTCCCCATCGGGTACGGGCGTTTTCGTTCAGGTCTTTGTCCCGATGAGTTCGGAAGACAAGACTTACGGAAATTTGGAAAACTTCATCAGTCGCTTCAACCGTGTCATGATCGGCCGGTTCCTGCGTGCCGATCAGTACGTCATTGGAACGGACAAGTTCGTCGCATTCAAGACTCAGAACTTGTCGGACTTGCTGGCTGACAACTTCGAGTTCCAGATCAACGAGTCAACGGGTGACTTCGCGGACGGAACCCTGGTCTCGGCCGGCACCGACAACGACATTGATCTCACTGCCAGGAACCCCGGCGTTCTGGGTAACGGCATCACCCTGACGCTCACCGATGTCGGGAACACTTTCACCGGACTGCCGGCTGTTGCCGTGTCGGGCACGGCGATCACGGTCAGCATCAATGAGGGTGTGACGACCGCCGCCGAAGTCATCGAAGCGTTGGACGAGAGCAGCCCGGCCCGCCTCAAAGTCACGGCCGCGAACGCAACGGGCGACGACGGTTCGGGCACCGTGGCCGCTGGAACCCAGGCGCTGACCGGCGGCGGTGCGAACCTGCCGAGCGAATTGACGGCTGCAAGTTCCGGTTACATCTCCACCACCTGGGCGCAGCTTTACAGCGCGACCGGCCTCGTGTTGAGATTCAAAGCGTCTTCAGCGGGCGAGTACGCGAACGACGCGACCCTCAACTTCAGCAAGGATTCGTTCGGGTCTTCGGCAATCGAGTATCGGGAGTCCGATGTCAGCGAGAAGGCCGTGGAACTGGTGATCCAGCCTTCGGGGGTTGACAATTCGTTCATCGATTTCATGCCGGGGTTCGTGAACCTGGGCGACTTCGAGGAGGCGGACTACACCCTGCTCTCCGCTGCGGCCAGCCTGACGCTCGCCCTGGGGGCTGTGGACAGTCTCGACCTCGACCCGGACGTGCGGACGACGTTCACCTGGAACTCCTACGAGTTCTACGAATCCGTCCCCACGGCTTTCTCAAGCGGTCGTTCCGGCATCCCCGATGACTATGACGAATTGATCGGTGCGGTCATCGGAAACCCCGCAGACGAGACGGGCGTTTACTCCTTCGCGAACCGTGAGCAGTTCAACAATTCGCTCCTGGCAACGCCCGGCTTCGATCAGTCGGCGGTGATCCGCGAGACCCTCGCCCTTTGCGAGAATTCCGCCAACATGTTCTATCTGGCGGACACGCCGGGCGGCGTGAATCTTGATCTCGGATTGCAAGTGGCCGAGGTTGTGGACTGGCACAACGGGAACGGGTTCGGCAACAGTTCCGCGTTCAACTCCAGTTACGGGGCAACGTATCACTCGTGGCAGAAGACCACCGACATCTTCAACGATGGCGTGGACCACTGGGTTCCGCCAAGCGTTCTGGTCATGGAGCAGATCGCATTCAGCGACCGGGTTGGAGAGGTCTGGTTCGCGCCGGCCGGATTCCGCCGAGGTCGCCTAACGAAATCGGCCGGCGTCCAGGCGGGTGGAAAGAACAACCAGGGCGACCGGGACTACATGTATTCCGGCGGGAACGCCGTGAATCCGATTGTCAATTTCCCACGGGATGGCGTGGCCATCTTCGGCCAGCGCACGCTTCAGCGCACGCCGAGCGCCCTGGACCGGATCAACGTCAGGCGGATGCTGAACTTCGTCAAGACCGAGAGTGCCGCTGCCGTGCGGATCGATCTGTTCGAGCCGCTCGACACCATACTGTTCCGCCAGATCCGTCAGAAGCTGACACCGATCTACCAGGAGGTTCAGAACCGCCGGGGGATCAATCGGTTCGAGGTTGTCCTGGACACCAGTTCGACAACCGCTCGAAACCTGGAGAACAGCGAGGTTGTGGGATTCATTGTGATCGAACCCACGAAGGCCGCTGAGAAAATCATTTTGAACTTCGTCGTGACGGCCCAGGGGGCACAGTTCTCCGAAGCACTCGCGGCCGTTGGCGTTGCGTAACAGATCCTCTTCCGGTTCATGGATTAGGATTGAAGGAGAATACAGGTGGCAGACGACAACACTTTTGGCTGGGCGATCAATGAAGGCTCAGTGATTGCACCGCAGTTGGAATATCTGCGGAAGAATCGCTGGGTGCTTGAGATCCTGATGCCGGCCAGCTTCGCTTCCGGCCCCGACGAGAGTTCGGCTGAGTCCGTGGGACTCAGGATCAACTGCTCGACAGCGGCTCGCCCTTCGATCTCCTTTGAGGAGACCGAGGTCCATCGGATCAATGGGCGTGTCTATCTGGCTGGCAAGCCAACCTACGAGCCGATGTCTGTCACGTTTTACGACAGCATCCCAATCGGCGGGGTCAACATCGCGACTCCGTCCAGGACTCTTGAGTCCTGGAGACGGCAGATCTACGCTCCCGAGAAGGGGGATGCCTTCGGAAGTGTTGTGGCCTACAAGGCAGTGGCTCGTCTGATGATGCTGTCACCCAGCCAGCAGATTCCGAATGACGGCAGCATCGACAACCTGGAATACCCCGAGAGTTCATTCCAGGACTGGCTGATCTACGGGTTGTTCCCGCAGACGATCAACTACTCTGACCTGGACTACTCGGCCAGCGATGTTCAGATGGTCGAGGTCACGTTCCGATACGACCGCGCGTTCATCTCGGACCAGAGTCAGGTGCAGGGCACGGCTGAGGAGATCTCCGGTTCCGGTACGCCAACCGTCAGCGGTTGATGGCTTTTTCTGGCTCGACCAAAGGCCGCTCAGGTTACATAATGCCTGAGCGGCCTTTTTTATAGGTGTTCGTATGCCTCATCTGACCGATCCACCTTTGTCCGACCTCCCTCTATCTTCAGCCCTCACAAACGACGTGGAGCTTGGCGAGAAACTTCACAGAGTCCCCATCTTTGCATCCCTTGGTTTGAGTCTGCGAGCCTTCGCTGAGGATCGATTCCTCGTCACCGACACCAGGGAGGTTGACGAGAGACGTGGCGTCCTCCCACTGGCGTCTGTGGTGCGGGCAGAGCAGTTCATGAGCAAGGCCGACGTGGGCATGGACAGCCGGCAGTTCGTTGACATGGGCGGGCTCGTCCTGTTCAAGGGCAAGGACAACGAGGCCGGCCAGATCGTGCCCTATGGGAACGTAACCGTTGCAGGGGGTATCAGAGACTCCGATCATACACTTTGGACCGCCACGGGCGACGAGGAGGAGAAGAGGGCCAAGCTGATCAGGTACACCGGCAAGAATCCTGACGAAGTGACGTGGAGATCTCGGACTCCGATTTTGATGGCTGGCCAAACTAGTGTGATCGACTACCTTGCTCTCCGGGTGACGCAGCTTCAGTTCCTACACTCTATTGCTATCAAGTGGTCGGATCGACGTTGGGATTCTCGACAGGTTCCGGTCACGGGTGATCTGTTCCGACCTGAAAATGAACGATCAGACCTGATCATCCTGGCCCCGGTGTGGATGGACGAGGGGATGAACGTTCTTGATCCCAATATCTGGGGTCCGTATGAGGACATCGTCCGCGCCAACTACTCTGAGTACCTTGCCAGGACCGACACGGATTACCGGAAGGAACTTGAGACCTTCACCGAGACCTTCAAAGAATATATGCAGATCCTGGCTATCAATTTCGACACGAACCCCTTTGATGTCACAACGCGGACCCTTGGTCGCTTGGAACGCAAGCAATCGATCTCGATTAATCGCACCCTACATCTCCCTTTCAGTCGGAATATTGACACGAGGGACGACAGCTATCAGTCTCTTGTCTTCGATCCTGATGAAGCCATCGATGTGACGCAGGATATTTTCAACGTCAAGCAGGCCGATGGAGCGTGGCGCTACACGAGTTCCTTTGAGGCCAAGAGTCTGATATTGGATGGTTGGATAGGCGACGGCACAGCCACCCAGGTTGCCGATGTGCCGGCCGATCTCCCACCCTTTGTCGAAACGGTACAGGGAACGAAGAGCCTGGAGCTTCAGGGCACTGGTTTTGTGGCTCGTCGTATGATTTTGCCGGATGGTGATTTCATTCTGAGGTTCCGGCACAAATCAGTTGCGGGGATCGGGCGTGTTGAAATCGTTCGCAACACACGGCTGAAGACGAAAGCGGCACTCATGGATGTGCCGACCAGCCGTGTCCTCAGTCTCAAACATTTTCGCGAGTCGTATGAGACGGTCGCTTCCTCCACCTTGGAACCATTGAATCAGGGTGAGTGGGAAGAGTTCTTCATTTCGTTCAAGCTCAAGGACCACTACTTCGTCCAGGACGAGGGTTACCCTGCGCACGAGGTCTACATTGTGATCTCCGGTGTTGATGACGCGACCACGGTTCGCTTCGATCACCTGGAGCTTCTTGTTGATCGCAGTCCCTTTGAGATGGAGGTCGTGAACACAGCGACACGAAGTCGCTTTCCGTTCCTCTTGAAAGAGGATGAGCGGCAGCTTGACCTTGAGTTTGCCTTTGGCCGGGACACGCCGTTCCCCACCAACACGGGTTGGGAGAGGGCGGTCAACAAGTACAGGTTCGACGGGGCCAACACTTGTGCGGTTGTGAAACATCGACCGTCGTATAACCTCAAGCCAACGGGGACGAACCTCAACTTCTGGTTCAAGGTCAACAGCGAAGATGAGGCACGGTTCAACGTACTTCAGAATCGTGGTGCTTTTGTCCTCTGTCAAAAGGTCGGGGCATACCTGCCGTCGTATTCGGTCACAGTGAACGACCGAAAGGAACTGACTGTCTCGACGTTCGAGGGGAACAGCGCGAGGTCCGTGACGAGCAAGGAATTCAGGAATCTCAATCTTCATACGATCACGTATGAACGCTACTGGTTCGTCTTTCAGACCGCCGGGAAACAGCCGAGACACTACTTCGAGAGTCCATCCGAAACCGCCACGCTTGAGATCTCATCCCAGGATTTCTATCTGACGTTGGGTGGAAGCGTTGAGATGGATGACACGATTGTCGTCCCGCCGCAGCATCCGCTTCTGCCCTCTGCGCGAACGGTTACCGAGGTGACGGCATGGAAGTACTATGAATGGCACGCGAGGCGAGCCTATGGATCTCTGGTCCCTGTTGATGATCTGAAAAAATTTGAGAGCTTCGGCGCGTACATGGGCGAGGCTGCTTCTGGGACTGTCTTTCTTTCGATCCCGATCAATCCTGAACTGGTTGATCTGCCCGGTTACTTCGGCAATTACGATCCGAGCCCCAACGAGTACAGTCCGAATGAGGTCGGCATATCACCGGATGATCCGAATCCGATTCCGTTCCCCTGGCCCATCAACATTGAGGATTATGGACCGGAGTTCTCGTGGCCAACGAGTCCGGCCTTTGGCGCTCCACCAGAATTTGTGGAGTGGTACAAAGGCACTGACGTTGAGGTCATGCAGACACCGCTGCCGGCGTTCGTTGAGGGCGCACTTCAGTTTGATCGCTGGCTAAATCTTGATGTAAATGCGAGCAGTTCTGGCGTGGACATCAGGGTTCAGTCTGAATTCATGGCGTCCGGTTCGGGAGGCGAGTTCAATACAACGCTGGACCGAGAGAATGTGGACGACCTTCACATCGGCACGTCGAACCCAGACGATACGAACACTTGCGCCCCCATCAGTGTCTTTTCGTTCAAGATCACTCAGCGGAAACTTCCTGAAGCCGCGATCAAAAAACAGTTTTGGGCTGAGACGATCAACTTCAACGAGGTTCTCTATCTGACCTACGCTGACTTCATTGACTTCGATGGCGAGGGGACATTGGATTTCTGGCAGGCCGATCTGACAGACTACGGCTTGGCCACGCAGTGGGTTGATCAGCCGGCCGATGTGGGCGAGCCGGTTATGGATCGAGAGGACATCTTCCCCGACGATCCGTCGAAGGTCTTCGGCGAGGTTGTGGTCACCACGCCCGATCCGATCATCCTCTCGGCCAGGGCAGATCAAGACTACACTGTCCTGGATGACTTCTTTGACGATCCCTATCTTGAGGAACTCGTCAACATTCAGCGGCTGGGATTTCGAGATGGCTTATTGTTTTGGGATTTCTTGACCGACGACAACAACGATTTCCACAGCATCTCGGTTGGTGTTTGGAACGAAGAGTGCGCGCGAAGAGAGACGAGGATACTCAGCTATAGGGAGTGGTTGCTCGAACTGGTTGGTACGGAATTCAATACGGTTCGGGCAGTAACTGACACGATTCCGACCTTGGAGGAGAGCGGTGCGCTTCCGTCGCCGCAGCCGCCAGCGCAGCCGACAGCTAGTCCGTGGCCGACGTGGGGCGATGACGCCGATGAGCTTGTCATGACGGGTGTGAAAGGATGGTTTGGCTTCCGGGATCTACTTGGTTATCGGGATAGCCTGGAAAAAGTCCTCCGTGAGGGAATTATTGGGAATTATTTTCAGATTGAATTCCGCTTCCGTGCGGACAGATCGAGCCTTGAGGCGCTGTTAGCTGACCATGCCCAAAGCTATAATCAACTTTTTCTTCATGATTTTGAAGAAAGACGGCTGAAATAATCTCGCCATCTGTCTTCCGGCACCTTACATAGTCCCTGTCACAAGAACCAGGGAGTCATAGCATGCCGAATGAATCAGACAAACAGGGCGAACCCAAGGAAGAGATGCCGAAGTCGGGGAAAGCCCCGCAGGGGCCACCCAAACCAGACAGGGTCATCAGCAATGACCCCACCCTGATGGCAGCGGCTGCTGCGGGGATGCCCGGCAGCACCAGCCTGACAGGCCAGGGCGAGGCTCCGGGTGAGGCCGTTCAATTGCCGTCCGAGGGTAGGCTCTATCCAGACAACAATCCCGCGAAGGGAGGGCTGATTCATGTCCGCGCGATGACGACGCGCGAAGAGGAGATCCTTGTCACCGAAAGGTTGCAGAAGCAAGGCATCGCAATCGACATGATCCTGAGCAATTGTATCGTCACTCCGGGAATTAACACCCTGGACCTTCTCAGCGGCGACCGGACCCACATCTTGTACTACCTGCGTGCCATTTCGTATGGCCCGAAGTACAAATTCACCGCCCGACTATCGGACGGACACGTCCAGGAAGTCGAGGCCAATGTCGCAGAACTCAAGACGAGACGACTGCCGGAAGACTTTATCGAGCCGTTCCCCTTCCAGGCGAACGGCGTCACGTATGAGCTTCGACTTGCCCGTGGCCACGATGAACAGGCGATCATAAGGGCGCGACTCCAGGAGCATCAAAAGAAGGGTGCCCACGCTACCGAGGTTGGCGGCACGGAGAACCTCAAAAGGTTGGTCGTGAGCGTGAACGGTGATGACGATCCGAAGGTGATCGACAAGGCCGTCAGCAACATGCATGTCCGTGTGGCTCACAATATTCGAGAGAAGCTGATCGAGCTTTCTCCTGGGCCGATCCTTCTAAAGAGCGTGGTTCACTCCGTGACTGGGAGCTACGAGGAGGTGTTGGTTTCCATTTCGGAAACTTTCTTTCGTCCCACAGATTGACGATCCAGGCGGGCAGTTCGAGACGTTCCTGGGATTGTGGAAGCAAGTCTTTACGCTCACGAAGGATGGGGGACTGGCGGACACGAGAGCTTGGGCCATGACTAATCGAGAGCGGAAGATCTGGTTGGACATGATGAAGGAACGGCAGCAGCAGGAGCAAGAGCAGGCCAGTCGATCCA
>Ga0255047_10002478_pt1 | contig 12135 bp, 8 predicted proteins | sample JV7_2_1_MG_FD_183640 | JGI IMG/M metagenome (GOLD analysis project Ga0255047, IMG submission 183640) | Seawater microbial communities from Jervis Inlet, British Columbia, Canada - JV7_2_1 | ecosystem: Environmental > Aquatic > Marine > Inlet | place: Canada: British Columbia | collected 2016-10-06
CCCCGCGAGGCGGGCGACCCGCACGGACCCGGTTGTGGCCCTGCGCCACGACTAACGGTTCAGACCAGCAGCAAGGCGATCCAACGGATGAGGATGGCGGCGAGGACGAGCGCTGCGCCGACGAGCAGCCGCGCCGTCGCACGGTCGCGTACCACCAAACGGAACTTGTCGAAGCTGAGCTCGAAGAGGTTCCGCTCGGTGCTCTTGCCAGAGTTCGAGCGGGGTTTCATGAGGGCGGTCCTCCCGTTGACGTCCTTGGGTCCGACCACGCCTTGTGATTGCACACCGCCGTCCGGTGATCGAGAGCACGCGGGGGACTTTCGGGACTGCCGTGTAGAATCGGTGCCGGGAGGGGGCGCTTGTTCGCACCGGGCCAGACAATCTTGCACTACCGCATCGTCGAGAAAATCGGCGAGGGCGGGATGGGGGTGGTGCACCGGGCGCGCGACGAGCGGTTGGACCGCGACGTGGCGATCAAGGTGCTGCCCGAGGACTTCGCCGCCGATCGCGAGCGCCTCGCGCGGTTCGAGCGCGAGGCCAGGCTGCTCGCCGCACTCAACCACGCCAACATCGCGAGTATCTACGGGTTCGAATCCGTCGACGGCGTGCGCTTCATCGCCATGGAACTGGTCGCGGGCGAGACCCTGGCCGCGCGGATCGCCCGCGACGGACGCCTGCCGCTCGATGAGGCGCTGGATATCGCGCGGCAGATTGCCGAGGCGCTCGAGGCGGCCCAGGCGTCCGGCATCGTCCACCGGGATCTGAAGCCGGCCAACGTCAACGTCACCCCGAGCGGCACGGTCAAGGTACTCGACTTCGGCCTGGCGAAGACCTACGGCGGCGGCGGCGCGCCGGAAACGAGCGAGTCGCCGACCGTCGCGGTGGCCACCCAGACCGGAGCGATTCTCGGCACGGCGCCGTACATGAGCCCCGAACAGGCGCGCGGACGGCCCGTCGACAACCGTACGGATATCTGGGCGTTCGGCTGTGTGCTGTTCGAGATGCTCGCCGGCAGGCGCGCGTTCGGGCGCGAGACCGTCTCGGACACGCTGGTGGCCGTGCTGCAGGAGGCCCCGCCGTTCGACGATCTCGCGTCCGAGGTTCCCGGCCAGGTTCGCCGGCTGCTGCGCCGGGCCCTGGCCAAGGATCCGCAACGGCGGCTGCAGCACATCGGCGACGCCCGGGTGGAACTCGAGGAGGCCCGGGCGAGGCCCGAGCTGGACCCCGCGTGGGGGCCTTCCGGCACGGCTGCCCGCCCCGCGCCGCGCCCATGGGTGCCGGGACTCGCTCTCGCCGGCGGGATCATCTTGGGCGTCGTTGGCACCCTCCAGATCCGACCGGCAGGTGATTCCGCACAACGGCCAGAACCCACCCGGCTGCAGGTTGCGGCCGACCTCAGCCGCAACATCGACCGCAGCTTTGCGCTTTCCCCCGACGGGCGGACGCTGGCCTACGTCGGTGCCGAACAGCAGCTGTTCGTGCGACGTCTGGACGAGTTCGAAGCGCATCCGTTGGAGGGAGCTCGCGGCGCGCGGTCGCCCTTCTTTTCACCCGACGGGGCGTGGATCGGCTATTGGGCCGACCAGGCGATCCGCCGGATTCCGACCAACGGGGGCCCGACGCAGCGTATTACCTCCGCGGCAACCATTCTCGGCGCCAGCTGGACCGCGGACGGACGCATCGTCTTCGCCGAATTCGTTTCGCCGCTGCGGATCGTATCCGCTCAGGGCGGCGAGGCCCGCGATCTCGTCGCGGTCGAGCCCAGCATCGGCATCACCTATTCGAGACCCCACATCCTGCCGGGCGACGCGGGGGTGCTGTTCGAGAGTCGCGAAGGCATCGTTCTGGCTTCGCTGGAAACCGGACAATGGCAGCCACTGCTCGACGACGCCAGGGCGCCGGTCTACTCCGCCAGCGGCCATATCGTGTTCAAGCACGTCGACGATACCGTCTGGGCGGTCCGCTTCGATCTCGAGACGCTGCAGCTGAGCGGCGAGCCGTTCCCGGCCCAGTCGCGGCCGGCGCGCGGGTTCGCGGTCGCCGACAACGGCACCTTCGTCTTCGCCCGGATCCGGGCGGGCGGAGATCGGCAGCTAGTGTGGGTCGACCGCGACGGCAACTCTGAGCCGCTCTCCTTCGAACCGGGGCCTTACTACAGTCCGCGGTTGTCTCCGGACGGCCGCCAGATCGCTGTCGCCGGGAACGAGGCGATCTGGGTTCTCGATCTCCCCCGCGGCACGCGCACACGGCTCGTGGGTGCCGGCGTCGCCACCCGCTGGCCGGTATGGACGCACGGCGGGTCGCGCATCACCTTCACGGCCAGCCTGGTGGAGTCCGAGCCGTTCAATCTCTTCTGGCGCGCCCCCGGCAGCCCATCGCCGCCTGAACGTTTGATTCCCTATTCCGGGCTCGCCATCCCGACCTCCTGGTCGGAGCGGAGCCAGGAGCTCGCCCTCTACGGCATGGATGGCCCGTTCGGGTACATCGATGCACTGCAGCCGGACGGTACGCGGAAGAGTCTCGTGGCCACCTCCGACGACGACCGCGCACCGGTCTTCGCCCCGGAGGGCCGCCGCCTGGCCTACGTGTCCAACGCCTCCGGCCGTGACGAGGTCTACGTCGTGCCCTACCCCGAGATGGAACCTCGACTCCTGGTGTCCCGCGATGGCGGTACCGAGCCGGTCTGGGCGCGCGACGGCGCGCAGCTGTTCTACCGGGATCAGACGGGCCTGCTGGCGGTGACTGTTTCGACGGGTGGCAGCCTCGCGGCCGGCGTCCCCGAGTTGCTGTTCCCGCACGGATCGTCGATGTTCAGTCCGATCGGCCGCGGCAACGCCAACTACGATGCGGCAACGGACGGTCGCTTCCTGATGGTCCGAGACGCCAGCGACGACACAGACCAAGGTCTCTGGGTCGTGCTCGACTGGGCGCAGGAACTGGAGCGCCAGCCGGCCGGCCGCTGATCATCGATCCCCGTGGCAGACTCCGGGGATGCCCAGTCGCTCCCTGGCCCTCGCTCTCGTGCTCTCGACCGTCGGGGCGATCTGTGCGCACGGTGCGCACGGTGCGCAGGACACGCGGACGCCCAACATCGTCGTCCTGTTTCTCGACGATGCCGGCTACGGCGACTTCGGTTACACAGGCAACCCCGTGATCCGCTCGCCGAACATCGATCGCATGGCTGCGCAAGGCATGGTCTTCACGCAGTTCTATTCCGCGTCGCCGGCGTGCACCGCGAGCCGCTACGCCCTGTTGACCGGCCGGTTGCCGGTGCGGTCCGGGTTCGCCTGGGTGCTCGTGCCCGAGTCGACAGGTGGCATCCACCCGCGGGAGTGGACGCTCGCCGAAGGGCTGCGCGAGGCCGGCTACGCCACCGCCATGTACGGCAAGTGGCACCTCGGGCGGCCGCGCGAGTACTTGCCGCTACAACACGGTTTCGACGAGTACCTCGGCCTGCCCTACAGCAACGACATGCAACCACCCAAGTGGGAGCCGCTGCCCCTGATCGACGGCAACGAGGTCGTGGAACTGGATCCCGACCAGAGCACGCTGACGGCCCGCTACACGGAACGGGCGATCGACTTCATCCGGCAGCAGGGCGGCGACCGCTTCTTCCTGTACCTGCCCTACGCGATGCCGCACCTGCCCCTGCGTCCGGGCGCCGAGTTCGCGGGGCGGTCGACGCGCGGCACCTACGGCGACGTCATCGAGGAACTCGACTGGAGCGTCGGCAGAATCCTCGACGCCCTGCGTGCCGCGGGCATCGCAGAGGACACCTTCGTATTCTTCACCAGCGACAACGGTCCCTGGATTATCAAGAACGAAGAGGGCGGCTCATCGGGGCCGTTCCGTGACGGCAAGGGCAGCACCTGGGAGGGCGGCATGCGCGAGCCGGCGATCGCCTGGTGGCCGGGCACCGTGCCTGCTGGCGCGGTCGATCGTGAGGTCGCCTCCACGATGGATCTGTACGCGACGGCGCTGGCGCTAGCGGGGCAAACCGTGCCCGACGATCGGGCCGTCGACGGCCAGAACATCTCCGCACGCCTGCGCGCAACCGGCGCCGGGCCCGGTGCCGCCGCCGCGCGGCGTCCGTTCTTCTACTACGGCCCCGGCAACCGCCTGCACGCGATACGGCGCGGACCGTGGAAACTGCACCTGCAGAGCTCGAGCCAGACGGGCGTCGCCTACTTCGCCGGCAAGTTGCCGCTGCTGTTCAATCTGCGGGAAGACCCCGGCGAGCGGTGGGATCGCGCCGAGGAATACCCCGATCTCGTGCAGGAACTGCGCGACCTGGCTGCTGCGCACGCCGCCGAGGCGGAGCGCGAGGGTTCGTTCCATGGCCCGGGCAGCGCCGACCCCAGCGAGCCGTAGGGCCCCTTTCGTAGCCACTTCGTGTGCAATAGCCTTCGCTGCCATGAACAACACGGCCGTTGGCCCACAATCGGGCCGCGGGCGAACCTGGAGCCGGTGCATGAAGGCGACCTCCTCGGTGATGCGTCCCGCGTTCATCGCCACGTTTCTCGTCGTGATCTCGCTCTTCACTCCTGACGCCGGCCTCGGCGCACCGCAACAGGCCGCGGCACTACCGGCCGGCGAGTTGGCGAACGGTATGTTTCTCGCCAGGTTCTCGCAGGAGGAAGGTACGCTCGCGATAAGCGGCGGCGGCTTCCCATCACTCAGTTTCCTGATGGAAACCGACGGCTCGGAACTCACGCTGCTGGTCGCCGCAGGTTCCGAGTCTCCCGACAGCTGCCGAGGACCCGGCCGTTACACGTTTCGCGTCGAGGACGGCGTGGTGCACGTGACCCTGTTCTCGGACGACTGCGTTATCCGCCGCAACATCCTCCACGACAGCGCCTGGCGGCCGTCCGATCGACCGTACGAGTACCCGGAACGCGCTATCAAGATCACGACCGCCGACGATCCGACGGATCTCCCGGCCGCAACCAGCGCCGAGGGGAGTTGGCCGTCCTTCCGCGGGCCCGACGCCGCAGGCATCGCCGAGGGCATGAATTTGCCCGAGACCTGGAATGGTGAATCCGGCGAGAACATCCTGTGGCAGGTCGCGATCCCGGGGCTCGCACACTCGAGTCCCGTGGTGTGGGGCGATCGGGTCTACGTCACCTCGGCGATCAGCTCCGACGAGACCGCCACGTTCAAGCCCGGCCTCTACGGCGACGGCGACGCCTCGAGCGACCGCAGCTCCCACCGCTGGGTGGTGCAGGCGTTCGACAAGCACACCGGCGAACTCGTCTGGGATCGCGTTGCCTACGAAGGCGCGCCCAACGAGAAGCGCCACATCAAGTCGACCTACGCCAGCCCCACGCCGGCCACGGACGGTCGCATCGTCGTGGCCTACTTCGGTTCACAGGGCCTGCACGCGTATGACGTCGACGGCAATTTCCTGTGGAGCATCGACCTCGGCCACGTCAACGTGGGCGCGTACAACGCGCCGAACATCGAATGGGGCACCGCGAGCTCGCCGCACCTGTGGAACGGCCGCGTCTTCCTGCAGGTCGACACCCAGGAGGACGATTTTCTGATGTCGGTCGACGCGACGACCGGCGAGATTCTCTGGAAGACCGACCGCGACGAGCTTCCCACCTGGGGCACGCCGACCGTGGTACGCACCGGCGGTGAGCCCGAGCTGGTCACCAACGGCGCCAACTTCATCCGCGGCAATGACCCGCTAACGGGAGAGGAGCTATGGCGCCTTGGCCGCAGCTCCAAGATCACGGCGCCGACGCCCATCTTCACCCCCGAGCACATCGTGGTCGCCAGCGGCCGCGGCCCCGAGAGGCCGATCTTCGTGCTGCGTCACGGCGCCCGTGGCGATCTAACGCTGCCCGAGGGGGAGACCACCAGCGAGAACATCGTCTGGAGCATCGAGCGCCGAGGCCCTTACATGCCCACGCCGCTGATCTACCGCGGCATTCTCTATGTGCTGGCCAACAACGGCGTATTCGACGCCTACGACCTGCAGACCGGCGCGGAACTGTACCGCCAGCGCATCCCGCACCTCGGCAGTGGACTGTCGGCCTCGCCGGTAGCCGCCGACGGCAAGATCTACCTCTCGTCCGAGGACGGCGACATCATCGTGGTGAAGGCGGGCCCGGAGTTCGAACACCTCGGCACCAACTCGATGGGCGAGTTGTTGATGGCGACGCCAGCGCTCTCCGAAGGCGTCATGTACGTCCGCTCGGTCGACAGTCTCTTCGCGATCGGATCCTCACACTAGGACAGCTGTCGCCGCGACCGGCTGCTGTGTCGCCTGAGGCCTGCTCACCGCTGCAACGCGCGAACCTCAGCGTCCAGACGCTCCCCCAGTCGTTCCTTCGCGACCTCCAGGTCGTAGCGCGTCTGGAGATTGAGCCAGAACCGTTCAGACATGCGGAAGAACCGTGACAGCCTGAGCGCGGTGTCAGCACTTATCGCACGCTTCCCATGAACGATCTCGTTGATGCGTCGCGGCGGCACGCTGATCTCCTTGGCGAGCCGATACTGACTGATCCCCATGGGCTCGAGTATCTCCTCGAAGAGGATCTCGCCGGGGTGAATCGGTGCGCTTCGCTTCATGGCCTAGCCACTGTGGTAGTCAACGATCTCCACCGCGTGGGCATCTCCACGATGCCAGCGGAAACAGATTCGCCACTGGTCGTTGACCCGCACGCTGTGCTGACCCGCACGGTCTCCCTTGAGTTTCTCGAGCCGGTTCCCAGGCGGAATCCAGAGGTCCGACAGTCGTTCTGCGGCGTCGAGAAACAGCATCCGTCGTCGCGCGGCACGGCAGAGATGTTCGGGTAGCCGCCGTTCTCGTCCGCCGCCGAACACGGCTTCCGTCTCCCTGTCCACGAAGCGTCGAGTCATCTCGTCAATCATCGCTCCATATAGTAACGCGTCACGTTATTAACGCGTAACGTTATGGATCTGGCCGCGTAGGGCACCGTCGACTCTGCCGGTGTACTGAGACGGTCACGGCCGTCGCGATGCGGTTGGAGAGATTCGACGTGGCTGTCTTCGCGGGAGCCAAGTAGTAGCCTCGGACCGGCTTTCGTCCAGACAGGAGCGCACGATGACGAGTCTCCCGATCGATCGACCGAGCATCCGCGGGACGGCCCTAGCACTGACGCTCGCGGCGGCCGTCGCGACCGTCCCCGATCCGACGCTCGCCGCCACGAGCGGGAGCTCCGACGAGCGTCTCGAGCGCGCGCTGGCTCACCTGGTCGACGCGTTCCCTGGCCGTGCGGGAGTGGCGGTGCGGCACGTCGACTCCGGCGTCGGCGCCGGCATCGACGCCGGCACGCCCTACCCCATGGCCAGCACCTACAAGGTGTCGATCCTGGTCGAGATGATGGCGCGCATCGAGGCCGGCGACCTGAGCCTCGATGCCGAGATCGAACTGCAGCCGTCCGATCAGCATATCGGCAGTGGGCTGCTGCAGGATCTGTCCGCACCCGGGCTGACGCTTTCGCTGCGCAATCTGTCCACCATGATGATCATCCTGTCGGACAACTCGGCCACCGACATGATCATCGACCGGCTCGGGGCCGAAGCCATCACCGCGCGCATGCGATCTCTCGGCTACGACAACATTCGCGTCGATCGCACCACTCTGGAACTGATCGTCGACTACCTCGGCGTGCCCTACGAAGGGCTCGAGGAAGCGGACCGGGCAGAGATCGAGGTGGTGCTGGCCCAACTCGACTTCGATAGCGCCGCCGCCCGAGACGCCGCCGAGGCGTTCTACGGAGACGGCCTCGACAAGGCCTCGGCCGCCGAGATGAACGACCTGCTGGTGCGCATCGCGCGCGGCGAGATCGTCAGCGCCGAAGCCAGCAAGACGATCGTCGAGATCCTGAAGAAGACGCGGACCGGCGCCAACCGGCTGCGCGGCCTGCTGCCCTCGGGGATCACGCTGGCGCACAAGACCGGTACCATTGGTCGCGTGGTCAACGATGTCGGTATCATCTCGCTGCCGGACGACCTGGGCCGCTTCGCGATCAGTGTATTCACGCTAGCGGACGACGGCGTCGACATCGCCACGAACGAACGTCTCATCGCCGACCTCGCGCGGACGAGCTACGACTTCTTCCTCTTCCAGCAGCGAACATCTCACTGAGCGAGCAATAAGACATGTTGGATGACTTTCGTTTCGCAGCCCGCTCACTCGCCGCCTCCCCGGGCTTTCTCGCAGTCGTGGTTGTCACCCTGGCGGTTGGCATCGGACTCAACTCTGCGATCTTCAGCGCGCTGTACGGAATCGTGCTGCGCCCGCTTCCCTACGTGGACCCTGAGCGCGTGATGACGCTGTGGGAGGCAAGCCCCGAACAGGGCATCGAGCAGGAACAGGTCTCCGGCGGCAACTTCCAGGACTGGCGCGACCATGCGGACTCGTTCGAGTCACTAGCGGCTTTCCGACGCGGGTCGCGCGTGCTGACCGACGACGAGGTCCCGGTACAGGTGGGAAGCGCCGTGGTGTCGCCCGCCGCGTTCGCTTTGCTGGGCGTCGACGCCCTGCACGGCCGCGTGCTCGCGCCGGAGGAAGAAGCCGAGGAGTACGAACACCTGGCAATCCTGAGCCATGGACTCTGGCAGCGTCACTACGGCGGCGACCCGGCGATCATCGACACCGTGATTCAGCTCAGCGAAGAGTCCTACACCGTGGTGGGGGTGATGCCGCCCGGTTTCCACTTCCCTCCCGGTGAGAAGAACATCGAGGTGTGGACGCCGCTGGTGGTGTCGCCGGTGATGCTCCGGGTGCGCGCCATGCGCTTCTACGATGTCGTGGGGCGCCTCGAGGTCGGAGTCAGCGAGCAACAGGCCCAGGCCGAGTTGACGGCGATCACGGATCAGATCGCGACGGACAACCCGGAGTCCAACGATGGCTGGACCGTCGACCTCATTCCTGCTCGCGAGCAACTCGTCGGCCCGATTGCCTCGACCCTGTGGTTGCTGTGGGCCGCGGCCGGGATCGTGCTACTGATAGCCTGCGTCAACGTCGCCAGCCTGCTGCTGGCCCGCTCTGGCGAGCACCAGGCGGAGTACGCCGTTCGCGCGGCGCTCGGAGCCGGACGGGTCGCGTTGCTGCGGCGATCGCTGGCTGAGAGCTTGCTGCTTGCCGGTACCGGCGGCGTCTGTGGGCTGCTGGTCGGTTACGCCGGCGCCGGCGCGCTGCGTCGGCTGATGCCGAGCGGGATCCCGCGCGTCGATGAGATCGCCATCGACACGACCGTCGTCATGACCGCCGTCGGGCTGTCGCTCGCCGCCGCGCTGCTCTTCGGCCTGGTGCCGGCCATCCGCGCCATGACCCCGCGCCTGGGACTCGTGTTGCAGGAGCAAGGCCGCGGCCATCGCGGTGGCGGCGCCACGGCGCGCTCTCTCGACGTGCTGGTCGCGCTCGAGGTGGCGCTCGCCATCGTCCTGCTCGTCGGTGCCGGACTACTCATCCGCTCGTTCGGGCAGTTGACGCGCGTAGATCCCGGCTTCCGCACCGACAACACGCTGACGGTGGCGATCACGCTGCCGGAGCCCAAGTACAGCGACTCGGGCCTGCGCCGGCAGTTCTTCAACGAGCTGGTCGATGCAGTGGCCGTGCTCCCCGGCGTGCGGAGCGCCGGCGCCACGTCGGCGCTGCCGATGAGCTCCGTGGGTCTGGACTTCGACCTCCCCTTCCAGATTCTCGGGCAACCGCCCATCGCTCAGGCCGACCGGCCCCGCGCCGAGTACCGCTCCGTGATCGCGGGTTACTTCGAGACCATGGGCATTCCGTTGCTGCGCGGCCGGCTGCTGGACCGTTTCGATCGCGAGCAGAATCGGCCAGTGATGGTGATCAACGAGAGCATGGAGCGCCTCTACTTCGCCGGCGAAGACGCACTCGGGCAAGCGCTCGAGGTGCCGATGGCCGGCAATATCGAGATCGTCGGCGTCGTCGGTGATGTGCGCCACAACGGCCTCGGCGATGCGCTCAGGCCCGAGATGTTCGTTTCCTACGAGCAGTTCTCGCTACGAGACATGGAGATCGTCGCCCACACGGACGGCGATGCGGCGCTGGTAATCGATGCTCTGCGTCGTGCGGCTGCTGAACTGGACCCGGTGCAACCGATCGGGCGCGTCGCCAGCCTCGACCAACTCATCGACGAGTCGCTGGCGCAGGCGCGCTTCAACATGGCGCTACTTACCGGACTGGGGTTCTGTGCCCTGGTGCTGGCGGCGGTCGGCATCTACGGCATCGTCTCCTACGGCGTGGTGCGGCGAACCGCCGAAATCGGCATCCGCAAGGCGTTCGGTGCCGACGACGCTTCCGCCCGTCGCCTGCTGCTGGGAAAGGCAGTGCGCCTGACGCTTTCCGGCGTGGTCGTGGGCATGGTGGGCGCCGTGGTCGGCGCGCGCTGGATCCGCAGCCTGCTCTTCGGCATCGAGCCGCTCGATCCGCTGACGCTAGTAGGTGTGACCGCGACGCTCCTGGTCGTCGCGTTGGTCTCGGCCGCGATCCCCGCAGCGCGCGCCGCTCACATCGATCCGGCCATCGCGTTACGGCGACGTTAGCCGCGCCGGAACCGAGCCGGTGGCGATCATCAACGAGACACTCGCCGCGGTCGCGTTCCCCCGTGCGGACGCCGTGGGCAGCCAACTGGGAATCGAGATCGAACCCGACCTACCGTGTCGGGGACGGTGATGAGCCTGGTCCACGGCATCAGTCCGACGGAACCCCTGGTGCTCGTCGCGGCCGCCGCGACGATGTTGCTGGTCGTGGTCACGGCGAGCTGGCTCCCGGCGCGGCAGGCCAGCCGTGTTGATCCGGCGGAGACACTCCAGGCGGACTGACCGCCAACGGCCTCGCCGCCACCCCGTCAGCGCAGGGTTGCCCCGATAGCAGGCGGCGGTTGCGCGTAGGATCACGGCATGGAACAGCCGCCGATGAGCCAAGGAAGAACGGGTCGTGCGCCCCGCGTCGGGTTTCTCGAAGGGTCTGCACCGAGTCTCTCATCCGATACCGAGGTTCTGCTGCGCTCGCGCCTACGAGCCCTGGTCGTGCTCGTCGCTGCGGCCATGGGGTTGTTCTTGGCTCGCGACCTTCTCGGCTTCGGGCCGACGACAAGCGCGTGGCATCTGGGCGGTTTGAGCGCCCTTTTCCTGAGCCTCGCCGCTCTGGGCACGCTGTTATCCAGCGGGTTTCCTCTCAACCTCCGAGGCCTGCGCATCATCGAATTCACCGTCCTCGGCGCGCAGACGGCCTGGATGGCCTACGTCCAGTACTCGTACGTCGTGTCTTGGACGCAACAGGGAAACCAGACCTTCGTCCTGGGACAGATAGATGCTGCTGCGCTTCAGTACTTCGCCCTGATCGTCAGCTATGGCGTGCTGATCCCCAACACCTGGGCTCGGGCGCTGAGGGTTGCCGGGTTCGTGGCCGTCGTGCCGTTTGTCGTGTTCGGGGCGATGTCGTTCCGGGAGCCTGGCAGCACGGCGATTCAACTGTCGACGGCCGAGTACGTAACGTTGGGAGTCGAGATCGGGATCGGCGTCATGATTGCCGTCGCCTCAGCGCACATCATCCACTCGCTGCGCAAAGTCGCGTTCGAAGCACAGCAAATGGGGCAGTATCTGCTCGAGGACAAGATCGGCGCCGGGGGAATGGGAGAGGTGTGGAAGGCCGAGCACCGCTTCCTCGCGCGGCCAGCCGCGATCAAGCTGATCCGGCCCGACGTCGCGGGCGCGCAAACGAAGCACGCCGCCCGCAACCTTCTACGAAGGTTCGAACGCGAAGCGCAGGCGACCGCAGCGCTACGCTCCGTCCACACCATCGAACTCTACGATTTCGGTATCTCGGAAGACGGCGTCTTCTTCTACGTTATGGAGTTGCTCGACGGGCAGGACCTCGACGAGATGGTCAAGCGCTCCGGACCACTGCCTCCGTCGCGGGTGGTGTACCTCCTGCGGCAAGCGTGTGAGTCGCTCGCCGAAGCACACCACATGGGCCTGGTTCACCGGGACATCAAGCCCGCCAACATCTACGCCTGCCGACTAGGTGTGAGTTCTAAAGAGGTTGTTCACGGCTCGTCCTGATTCTGGAGATCGGCGGTCTGTTGCCGATGCCAGCATGGGGTCGGTGGTGATTGTAGCCATTGAGGAAGG
>Ga0255047_10002479_pt1 | contig 12133 bp, 24 predicted proteins | sample JV7_2_1_MG_FD_183640 | JGI IMG/M metagenome (GOLD analysis project Ga0255047, IMG submission 183640) | Seawater microbial communities from Jervis Inlet, British Columbia, Canada - JV7_2_1 | ecosystem: Environmental > Aquatic > Marine > Inlet | place: Canada: British Columbia | collected 2016-10-06
CGCCAGCGGTGGGAATCCGCGTAGAAGCTACCTTTTCCATCTTTCGCGAAAGCGCGGAAAAGAAAGGTTCATCGCGGAGAAGGTCAACGATGTGATTGTTAAGGTCAAAAGCTGGTAATTGCTTTTCGGGCGAGGTGATAGTCATATGAAGAACTCCAAGTTATATATACATTATACACGTTTTTCGCGCATAAGTAAAGAGAAAAGTTGTAAAGAAAATGTCAAGAGTGAAAAGGGTGGTTGCAAGGGAGCTAACCACTTCCCCCTTGCAACCGGAGCTATCACACTCGAAATTATTTGCCTCCAAGCAGCTTAATGAACGCCTCGACCTTTCCCTGCTTTGCAAGCTCTCTATGGAAGTTTGAGCCATTGTCGGCGGAAATCTGGTTATTTGCCTTGGTAAGCGTAGTAAACAGTTTCATCCTGGCTTCTGCCGGGAGGGTGTCAAAGTACCGGACCAAATTGGACATTTTGGATTCTTCCATTTTGGAGTTGAAAACCTCACTTGCATCCATCTTCTCAATGAGCGCAACGTGGTCAACCAAGCCGAAATCGGAGGTTTTATTTACCTTACCGTGGACTAGGATGTCGTCAGCGGTTACCTGTCGCTCGTAATTCTCAACAAAATCACGCAACGCAACGGCGGCCTCGAAACCTACGAATCCGTTGGACAGATTGAAAAGCAAGCCCAAATCTGCCTTTTCGTCGTCAAGCATGTTGACCTTTGCAAGCGTATTGCTCAGGCGGTGCCATGAACGGCGCGAAGGGTGAACAATGCCCGGTTCAAACTCGCCTTTGTGCTCCAAGTGGTCTTGGTTCTGGTTGATGAAGTCCCAAATGATGGGGTGAACCTCGGTTTTGCCCCAATCAAGCCAATCTTCGACGCTAGGCTCAACGTCAAAGCAAACCCAACGGTCAAGTTCAGCCGGGTCCATATCAGCAACTTGGTATTGTGCAGCATGAACGCCGCCATTCACCGCGCCAAAGATGACCGAACCAGGATGGAGTTTCCAACCATTGATTTGGCGGCTATCGCCAAGTTGGAAAAAGCCCTGTCGAACCTCGGCAGTTGCGCGGTCAATTTCATCAAGAAAGAGGACAACCGGCTCAGTACACGCGCGTACAAGCCATGAGAAGGGCCGTAAAGCCGCCGCCGCCTGACCATTGACCTTGACCATCTCGGGGGATGGAAGGCCCAACAAGTCGCCCTCAGTCATCTGTGAGGCGCGTTGCTCGATAACTGGAAGAGGGGTTTCGCCCTTCTTAATCGGGCGCGTGTTTTTGGTCTTTTTATCCCATGTCAAACCGTTGGCGGTTTGGTAGGCAATCCACGATTTACCGATACCGTGGCGACCACGGATAAGGACGGAATAAAGGTTACTTTCGTCGCCCGAAAGAAGGGTCGGAATCATTGAAAAAAGGTTTGAGAATGTGATAGCTACGGACATTTAAGGCTCCAAGGGGTAAATAGGGGAGAGGTTCAAGTTATGTATACATTATACACGTTTTTTTGGGTCAAGTCAACAAAAAAGTTGTCAAGAGAATGTCAAGACTCCAAAAGAGCCTACAAAACCCCATAACAAGATTTTTGGTTCTTATATACACGCTTCCAGAATTTTAAATCGCCTCCGAGCGACCACTTATCGGGCGGAATCGGAGTTTTGACGGGACTTTCCACGTCACAAAAATATTGCATCTTACTATCAGAGCGCCAATGTGAGCCTTCAATCCACTGTTTTGCAACACATTCATCCATGAGTAGCTTGACGGTTTCGGGATCCCAAACCCAACCGGGTTCACTATTCCAAGTCGATGTTATGTTACATAGAGGCTTGGAAATCCACGGCGCGTTATTATCGAAATAGGAATATTCTCTATTAAAGTGGTTGATATTATCCCAACTTATAAGTGTAATAACGTGAGGAATACGATAGCGCGTAGGTGGATACTCATAATCATCCTCGTCGGTGCGACCCATAAACCTATCTGTCGATAAGATAGCCCCGACGCCGACTCCCAGAGCCTTCATTCTTTCGAGGATCGCCTTCCGGAAAATAGCGTTCTTAGCCTGACTTTCGAGGATGTGGGCGCGAAGTTCTGGGCATGTTGCGCGATTGTGGCCCTTACCATCGCAATATGAGCACTTGCGGTCTTTAGCCTTCGAGCTTCTTTTAGCCTTCTTCCTATCATATGACGCGACGATGTAATGGTCATCGCCGTGCGCTTGGCGCAAATTTTCGATTTTGGCTGCATATTCGGGACAACTGGACTTATTATGTCCTCGGTCGCCGCAATACGAGCATCTAACTGTTCTTTTCTGGTGTGAGTATGAGTAGGCCATGTGATAGACTCCAAGAGTTTGGGGTAAGAGGTTCAAGTTATGTATACATTATACACGTTATTTCGGTTCAAGTCAACAACTAAATTGTAAAGAAAATGTCAAGAGGTTTTAATAAAGTTTCAAACTGGTAAATAGATGATGACCAAGCGGGACCGTTGTCGTTTTTCTCGGATAGCCGACTTCCTATCTGCATAAATGTATTGTTGACGCTCTCATGGTCGCCCCCTCGATAATGGAGATAGAAAGTCCTTTATGCACCGCATCCACGATAAGCAACCTTCAACCCTTAGAATCGAGAGCCAGCCCTATACAGCAACGGGCTGGGTTTTGTTTTATGTGGCCCCACTTGGCCATATTCAAGTTTAAAACATGGTTTAGCCTTTGTGTCTTTTGAGCCAACGCTCTTCGACTCGGTAGGTTCTATCGGACCCAAAAGGGAGGATAGTGTAGGGTCTACCTCCCCTAGCGGGAGATGACACATCGCCCTCGTTGGTTACTACTAACGCAATAGACCCTTTCAACCTACCACATGGGCAATTTTGAGAGTTTCTAACTTTAACGAGCGAACCCGCTTCAAATGCTGGCGCGGTTTTGTAGGTTGTAAGCACCTTTTGGACGTACTTGTTTTCAACCATCTTGCGATAAAGTTTCTCGGATGGTATATAAGTTTCATCCTCGACAATCTTCGCGGCGACCTCTCCAAAATAAGGCGGGTTCATAAGGTAGTATTTAGCGGCCAGACGAAGGTTCTTAGCCTTCTCTTCATTCCAGGCGTTGGTCCAGCCTTTTCGGGCCTCGATGACCTTTGGGTCAAAGCGGGCTTCCATCCTCTCAAATGCCGACCACTGCTTCGCGGTGAGGCTTCCCCACTTTTTGCAGTTGCCAAGCAGACTTTCGGCGAACGAGCGAGAAGAGTCGGTCAATCCTGGGTTTTCAAGTAGTTTTCTGATTCGGTCTTGGTGCGAAGACATTGGGAACTCCTATAAAAGATACATACATTATACACGTTATTTTGGGCTAGGTCAAGAGAAAAGTTGTCAAGAGAATGTCAAGACCATCGGGATAGGAAGTTCTTAAATTCCTCTGGCCAATAAATAGAGGTTTGCCCTTGTTTTTCGGGGTGACGGGTCCAGTAAAGATGGTATCCGTTAATGGCTGTATTATTATATTGTTTAACTTTAACCAAGATAAAAGACATTTTCTTTAAGTTATAATAACCGCCAACTTTTAAATCTTCGACTTTCATAGCCTACTTTCCTCCAAACCAACCCTGGGTTTTGTTGAAAGATGGGTTTAAAGTTACCCTTTCGTCGCCAGCTACTGGGTTCCACACCCAAAACCGGCGTTTCTTCGTCCCTATCTGGTGTAGCCCGTGAGGTGCTGGACCTGCCAGCCCGTTACGCCTGGACTGCCCCTTAGAAGGGAATAAACCGGCCTCTACAGCCATCGTAGCGAGGTCGTCATGGTCTATGACCAAAATCTCCTCGTGAGCCTCCAGAGGGCCGAATACAAGCTCTATATCGCGCTGGGCGACGGTGTGGTTTTCTCGCTGGACTACAAAATGTTTCAAGGTGTGACTCCTATAAAAGATACATACATTATACACACGGGCGCGTGAAAGGTCAAGAGAAAAGTTGTCAAGAGAATGTCAACAACTTTATAAATAGTTTTAAACTTATGTTTCCCTCGGGTGAACCTGATACCAGCCTGGGCCACACGATTCTGTGCGAACAAGCAGGATATTCTCCCGACCATACGATTCCAGGGTTTCAACGTGCTGTTTGTCGTATCCGCCTGGGCCTCGGCTTCTCAGGAGGACATCGGCCCTGACTGAAAACCAAGTTCCAACCGGGCCAAAATAGAGGTCTTGGCCATTGTGGAACTCGAAAGCCTGATCTCGGCTAATGTAAATTGGCTCAAACATTTATCTTTCCTTTGGTGATAACTTCAAAATCTCCTGAATGATTGTTGATTTCTATGATTGTTCCGTTTAGTCGGTTATTATAGGGCGAATAGGTGCAGTGTACCACAATCTTGTGATAGTTACCATTGAATTCGCTGGTTTTAAAGCCGACAACGATGCCCTCTATCTTGTTCATCCTAAATCGGATTAAATCGCCCTCTCTAAGTCCCATTTGTGGCCTCGAAATTGTATAATTTGTAGTGCGACATTTGTGACTCTGGTTCATTAAATCGCCGATGTAAATATTCAGGGTCTTTCGGCGAATGAATCATAAAATAAGTAATTCCAAACTGGTTTTTCTTAATGATTATACTTCTTCCACCCTGGGTGTCCTCGATGATTTGTCCTATTTCAAACTGCACTTAGAAGCACCTCTGACATATTAAGTAATTTGTGTAAATCGCTGCTCTGAATTTCATTATTGGGTGATTTGATACAATAAAGCGAATAATAGGGGCGACCCGACGACGACACGGGGGGATGAATATCCACAATAATAAACATCCAAGCCTCCTTTTCCAGTTCATACTTAACGATTTGCCCTAGTTTAAACTTCATTTTCAACTTTCCACAACTTATCCATAGGGTGCGTATCTTTTGGTGCAAGCAGCCAAGTATCCATCATCCCCGGCTCCCAGTAATTGTTGCCTTCCCCCCTGTCCTTTCCCGCATAGACGCACCAAGCATCCACATGGCGCGTCCAGTTCTGTTTATATTCGCCCTCGTAAGGCTTACATGAAACAATTATCCATATAGAGCCAGACGGGGCATGACTTAACAGATTGCCCGGTTTAAACTTCATATTGGTTAGAAGGGAATGTCTTCGTCTAGTTCTTCCTGAATCCAGTCAGGACACTCCTCGTCCATGTCGGGGGGCATAGGGTCGTATGAACCTCCAAAATCATACATTTCTCCATAGAATTCCTCGGAAGAGATGGTTGTAAGGTCGTCTAGGGTTGGGTCTTTGAGAGTTGGCATTTCTGCTCCTTTGTTGAAAGATGATGAATAGTGGGCGTGCCCTGCAACAGTCACTTCGGGGCTAGATCATTGGCTCCCGACAGGAATTCAACCTGCTCCTCCCACCGTTCATATACATTATACACGTTATTTTAGTTTGGGTCAAGAGAAAAGTTGTCAAGAGAATGTCAAGAGATTATAGAAAGTCCTTAATTGTTTGGGTTGACATATAGTCTTTCTGAAATTGATTTCTATCTTCTTCGCTTTCAAAGCGGCGAACGGCGACAGAACCACAAGAGCCTGTCACACCAAAATGTTTTGGCTCTGATTGGTCGCCGCCCAGTTCCTCAACGCAGTCTGGGCATTCGTTTATATAGCCTCCAACCAGCTTTTTCTGGCGTGAGTATAAATCAAATTCAATGTTACAATGTTTGCAAGTTTTAAGCATGCTTTTCCTTTATCTAAATTCTCTATCATTATCGATTTTCCACGATTTGTGGAGTTTGAGTTCTATGGTTTGCCCTACGTTTGGTGAATATATTTCGTCCCTAGTGCAAAATAGGGTCACGGTGCTTGGTTTGTGGGGATTGGCGAATGGGTATTTCTTCCTCAATGAAACTACAATACCCTCCATTTGCATATCTTTATTTACAATATAATCTCCTGCCTGAATGTCTTTCACGTTATTTTCTCCAGAAATATCATTTGTGAAGGGAATAAAAGTATTTTGTCAATGACAACTCTTTTTCCCGCTCGTGGTTCATAAAAAAGATGAATTGCTATGTCGGAATTCGTTATCCATAAGATAAATCCAAGCCAACCAGATTTTGTATGTCTAACTAAATCGCCAGCTTTAAACATTTATTTGTGCCAATCGCAGATAGCAGTGGTTGATTTGTAAGCTCCCCACGGGTTCTCATGCCAATCGCCAATGTCGGCGTCATTATCGTTTGGATACTCCGAGCACGCGCATAAAATAAGATAGTCCTCGCAGTCAGCAAGTTTGAATAAATCCTGATATAAATCTCTCAATTCATTGTTACAATCATGATACCACTTGACGCTCTCCGTGTAAAAGAGCATCCCCTCTTCATCCCTTTCGTGATAGTCTCCCATCCATAGTTTGATTGTTTCTTTACTTTCGTCAGAAAGAGACTTGTAAGCCTCATTTTTGATACAAAGTATAACGTCTGACCTGATTCCCATGTGTGATAGTCCTGTGTTTAAGTTATGTATATATTATACACTATATTTCGGCTCGTGTCAATAAGAAAGTTGTCAAGAGAATGTCAAAACGATTTCGGAGAGGGATTTGAACCCTCAATCCCATCGGGCGACAGATTTTACTTTGTAACAAACTATCCTCACTTGGTTCTGGATGGTTACCTTTTGTATCTTTATTCATTCTTCGCTCTCCTTAAATCGCCTTCATTTCTGAAAGAAGGTCTTCATAGTTCTCAATGTATCCGCCACTGGTTTTGCCGTCCAGTCGGTTTAGAAGATTGATAGATGAGAAACCTGCGGAGTATGCCTTATCTTCTTCTGGATATTCTATTACTTTATTATCCTCGATGCTTTTGATAATCATATCGTCAAGATCTCTGATCTCTTCTGCCGCTCTGCGGTTGAGGGATTTGAGTTTGATGATTTCTTTTTTTAGTTCTCGTAACAAACTATCCTCACTTGTGGTTGGGTGATTACCTTTTGTCTCTTTACTCATTTTTCTTCCTCCTCAATAAGTGATGACGACCTTTGTGTACCTATATTATACACGCTGGCGCGTTGCTTGTCTACTAAAAAGTTGTAAAGAAAATGTCAAGAGATTATTTTCCAATAAAAATTGTTCGGCGTATCTTCTTCGGAGTCGATAGTTGAAACAAGTGTTTGCTGCGTTCCACCCACACAATGAGGGCCGCCGTCTTCGCTGGGCCAATAAGTGAACAAAACATAAGTTTCCAACCATTCTTCATCCACAGATAAAACTAAGTGGCGGTCTAACTCTTCTTCTTCCTCTGGTGGGAACCTGCAACAATGCGAGATTATTTGTCCTACTTCAAGTTTCACTGTTTTTCTCAATAATATACATATCAACTGGCAATTCGTCTAGCGGAATCCATCGAGCAAAGCCGGGTTCGGGTGGGCGGTGAGCATAAATGGCGACACAAAAGGCGTTTTGGCCAACGATTTTCAGCACTAGATACTTTCTCACAACCCTATCCTCTGGATAATAGCCGTTCGCCTTATACAATGAGCCAATAATGTCTCCCACTCTGACCTCGTGGGGGCTGAATGTTATAAAATTCTCTGGCAAATTCAGTGGTTCGGCTTCGGGTGGGGTTGCGCGTAGCATTATATTCTCCTCAATTCATAGGAGTATTTGTAATATAAGTTTCCAACCTCATAATCAGAGTCGCCCGATGAATAGCAGGATATTTTCGTCCACGGCTGATCCCCGGTATTTGATTCTTCGAGCACGAAAAAACGCGGGCTGCACTCCTCCTCTCCATCGGAGCAACACGAACACCAACCTTTTATGACGACATTATCGTTTTTCTGAATACCAAGTTTAAACATGTGAGGCTCTCCATCTTTTTATACCTATATTATACAGGATAAAGAGCCTCATGTCAACAACTAAATTGTCAAGAGAATGTCAAGAGAGATTATTTTACTTTCTCCCCCGTCAATTTCTCAAACCTTTCAAGACTCTTTTTATAATACTCTTCATCTAATTCTGAACCAATGAACTTTCTTCCTGTGTTTTTACAGGCAACCATAGTCGAGCCGGTGCCAGAAAATATATCGACCACTATATCTCCCTCACAGGTATGCGCTTTAATTATCCTTTCCAAGAGGGATATGGGCTTTTGAGTCGGGTGCCACCCACAATATTCAATCGATGTTGTGTGGTTGTTTTTAGTCCACACGTCCGTTGGAATCTTGCCTTTCTTAAAGTTTGTATCTTTTTTCTGGAGCTTTTCTAGCTCCGTCTTCAACCGATCTGCACCTAACTTGTGATAATTATACTTCTTCCAACTATGAATATCTTTCTCATTGAACTCCGAGACTTCACATTTAGCGGCTATAAACTTATTTATGAGGTTTATCTTTCTAGTCAAGTTCATATTGGTTTTTACAGCGCGTTCTACTTTGATATTATCTGCGAAAAAATCAAAAGTCTTACCCTTTGAATACATAAGTAAATCCTCATGTTTCCTGGGAAACTTCTTCTTCGTTCGACCTCCCCAATCATAGGCCCAGATAATCCAGTTTTGATAGTGCATATCCTCTAATAGATTTAAAACTTCAAGTTTATACTTTAAGAAGGTATCTGTTTTGGTAGTACCCCACACATATAAACACTTTTCTGGCTTCAAAATCCTGGCACACTCGCTTGTCCATTGGCGACACCAGTCAAGATAATCTTTTTCAGTTTCCCATTGACTATCCCAACCTTTTCCTCCGTCGTAACCAATAAAATATGGAGGGTCAGTTGCAACCAAGTCAACTGAATTGTCAGGTATGTCTCTCAATAGTTCTAGGCAGTCTTTGTTAAATAATTTACAGGTCATTTTTCCTCATTCTGATAATAGTAAACTTAGTTTTGATTGGTGGCTTGCGGCCAACTCCACTGCTTGTTTTGCAATTTCATTTGCCAGATTCTTATATTTTGTATTTTCTTTAGATATAGATTCTCGTATTCCCTGCTTGATTCTGGACTCCAAGTCCTCTGGCGTACAGCGAAATTTCGTAAATTTCTTGGCGGTTGCTTTCCCCAGACTCATACACTCAAAAGCGTTGATGGCGTGCTGACCCTTTCTCCCGTAAGCCATCTTTAGTGCTTCGTGGGGAGGAATCACAATCCAATAATCCACGCTGGGGTCGCGTGCTACGATTGCTATATACTTGAAAACCCTACTTTGATTTAGGGTGCTCTTTTTCACTTCCACATAGTATTCGTGGCCACCAAACTTTACAATCATATCCCCCTTGGATGCGGCGCGCCAACTCTTGTCGGGGTTTATTCTAGCGCAAGGAACTAGCTTTTCCAAAGCGCTCTCGGTTGAATCGCCATCTTTTGTTATACCCACTGGACACCTCTCTCTCTCTAAGTTATGTATACATTATACATTTTCTGATTAGTCACGTCAACAACTAAATTGTCAAAAAAATGTCAAGTACCATACGTCGAATTTCGACCGGTCGAAATAGCTTCTTCTTCACAATCTTCTATACTAAAAACATGCACAGTTAGCTCCTCCGGGCCTGACTGAGTGACGAATCCCACCGTTCCCTTCTCCTTTCCGCGCTTCATCCAAGCACCGATTGAGGTGCCGCCATAGTCGCCCACCTTCGACTTTTGCAACTGCCTCTCTAATGATACTCGTGTTGGCCCGTTATTCCATAAATGCACCCAGTTGAAGCCCTCTGGTAGCTCTCGTGTGGTAAAAGTCTTGAGCTTCTTTCTCGTTCTCACACGACGCGGGGTCCAACCGGTATGGGAAGAGAGTTGCACCTCAAATTGATCTACCTTTTTATGGCGGCGTTTCTTCTCTGTTTTCGTCCTAGTCGCCTTGGGCAGTATTTCAGACTTATCGAAGCCGGATTTTACCCAGTCGATATAAGCGTCCACACTCTTTACATTAGTATAAATCTCTGGGCCTTTGTTTATATCTTTATACCCACACACTCTTCCAGCGAAGCCATTGACAGCCGTATCGTCTTTTGTGCTCTTGCTCGCGGTGTCAAAAACAAGGGCGATAGTATCGCCACTCCATGTGTCACCCATCCCGCCCATGTTCTTGAACAAAACGATGTGTGGAACGGGGGGAGCCTTAGCAAACCAAGGCGAACCCAAGGCAGAGCTTGTAGCATCTGGAGTATTGAAAAAATCTTTGGTATCTTCGTCTTTTAGTGTTTCCTGATCACACCAAGCAATACCAAAATCATAATCTTTTGCCTCACTCTGGGTCACGCAACCTTCTTTAACTTTGTATCCTTGGGCGCGCAAAAGCGACGCGAGCATATTGCCAGCATATCCTCTCGATTTTATGGGTGTGCGAATATTATAAAAACCCGGCGGGTGATTGTCGAGATTCCTCTTTTCCTCAATTTCCAGAATCACACTTACTAATTCTGGAAACCCCCTGCTTCTTGTCAGGGGCCACGATTGATGTATCTTTCCCCGTTCCTTGAAGTTTTCTAGTCCCGTATAGTCATTTTCTGGGAGTAGCACAACAGTCCGGACATGCTCTTTATCCGCCAATGCTGCTGTCGAAGCACAGGGGACCGCACTAACTAGGACAACTTTTAGGCGCTTGTTAGACCATTCGGCTGGGGGCTTGGACAAATCAATCCCGAAGGTTTCGAAAAGAAAATCGACAACTCCGGTGTTGGCAGTTGCATAGTGACACTCATCAACCATTAGTATGGTATCGACATAGGGATTGATTATCGGCATAGACTCGATCCCATCGCGTTCTCGCTTCGCTAGGTATGTTTCGAGTAAGCGCTTTCGCTCTAAAGGGGCGCCCTCCAGTGCCTCAAGTTTCTGCGCTAGTCGTTTTGCTTTGTCTTTTGTGGAACCGATTGAACCTCGGAGGACGTAAAGGTTCGGGCGTTTTAATCGAGATTTGGTCTGGTAGGCCAAATTCTTATTCGAAGAAGTGGGGATAACAATGATGTCGCTGGTTGGTGAGTATTTTGAGACGACAAAAGCCAAGGCGGCCATAAAAGCCGTTTTCCCACTTTGCATTTGACCGGCGACGATCGTCGTGATACGTCGTGTTTCATCGTAAACAAATTTTGCAACATCGATTGCTACTGCGGCACTTGGAGACGGGAAGTCCTCGTCGGCCAAGACTTTATATAGTTCTGCTTTGTTGATGCTCGCTTCTGGCCAAGCGAAAATTGTTCCGGGAGGTATCACAATATCATTATTGGCGCCTTTCAGATATTCTGTTTCATCAAAGCGAGTTATTTTTGGTTCAGTAGCCACAGGCAATTCCTTTGAGTTATATATACATTATACACCATGACAAGTCTCGTGTCAACAACTAAGTTGTCAAGTAAATGTCAAGAGCTTTTTGTTAAGGTTTCAGGGTGCTTATTGAGGAAAACAATAAAATCATTTAGTGCGTCCTCGATTTCTTTTTTGTAAAACAAAGTGGCGCGATGGTCGGCTCTCCTCTGTTCTTCCCGTAGAAGCTGGAGAATCAGTTGTTGTGTCTCATATCGCATAGGTTACACCGTATGCCGTGAAGTAGTCAATGCAGTATTCGTCAGTTATGTGGCCGCGAATGGCTGTCTTCGTTCGTGTCTCGGGCTGCTTCCACGTTGCTGCCCGGAAAATTGCGCCGTCCTTTCGACGGATAAAGCCGTAGACGGAAGCCGAGTTTCCACCGAAATCATTTTGATTTTCGAGGATCAATTTGTAATATACGCGACCCTTCTGGACCGCCAAGACTGGCGGTCTGGATTCCGAAAGGAATGTTTTGCCCACGATAATCTGGGGTCTGGCGACTTGTTCGTAATTTATGTTGACCTTCGCCTGGATTTGCGGCAATAGGCCGTCAAGGATATACTTGATTTCAAGCTCGGAATGGCTTGTATTGATTTCTGACATTAAAAAACTCCCAAAAGATAAATTCTATACATATAATATAACATATATTTTATAGTTTGTCCAGTGATTTTTTAAAAACTTATATTTTTTCTATTTCCGTATCTTCATAGACGTGGACCAGTTCGGGGAACACGGGAACATCGGCCTCGCTCTGATGAACAACCACAACCTTTTGGTCATAAAAGGAGAACAAGGTGATTTTTCGCGTCATGAAGGTGCTGTAATCAACTCCGGTCAATTCGTCATA
>Ga0255047_10002480_pt1 | contig 12131 bp, 21 predicted proteins | sample JV7_2_1_MG_FD_183640 | JGI IMG/M metagenome (GOLD analysis project Ga0255047, IMG submission 183640) | Seawater microbial communities from Jervis Inlet, British Columbia, Canada - JV7_2_1 | ecosystem: Environmental > Aquatic > Marine > Inlet | place: Canada: British Columbia | collected 2016-10-06
CTAGTATCTCAGGGAGGACTACAATTTTCTTTTGCTTATCTAAAATCATTTACCACTTCTCTAGTACAAATCTAAGGGACTGTACATTATCCATCATAACAGGAGTCAACTCTCTGAACTCATAATCGGCTCCGTATATGATACCATTCTCTCTTAGTACTTTATCCTTCGTAATAAAATCCATCGTTCTGCCAGTAAAGGGCATTGTATGTGTTGGGTCTGTCCAGAAATTGTCACTCCCGGCAGAAGGAACCATGAACTCAAGTAATCCCCCTTTCGCCATAACCCTGTGTATCTCTCTGAATACATCAAAGAATGATTCCCTAGGTATATGTTCCAGAACTTGATTAGCATAAATATAATCAAACGAACAATCCTCAAAAGGGAGTTTTTTAGTGATGTCAATAACTTCATCAACTTTACAATTCCCAACGTCAACATTCCAGAAACCTTCTCGATAATCATTCCCACAACCAACATTTAGCTTTCTTCTTCTTTGCATAATACTCCCTTCCAACTCTCCACCATATTCTCTGGTGTCTGGAATACTAAACCTTCAATATTTGGTTCTTTGTTTATAGTCATATAAACTAATTCAGATAAGCTAGTCCATGACTTGCAGAAGTCTCTGGCCCCACCTGAATTATGTACATAGGTTTTACACCCTGCTTTTAGAGCCTCCACCAGAGCTATACCAAAATGCTCAGTCTGGTATGGTACTACTCTTCCGTATCCATTACCATGCCAACAAAACTCTGACGTCTCTAATAACTCTTTCTTCTCACTCTCTGAAGCGTTCAGGTGGAATTTAACATTCTTACCTTCTGCCATAGCTTTACATTTATCAACGTATTCTGGATTAATAGACCCACCTACAATATCCAAGGTATAGCTCTCATCCTCTAACAGGGATAAGGCTTCTATAAGCTTGTGTTGTTGTTTAGAGTGACCATCACTCTCTTCAAACAGGTTACCTAGACAAACTATACTATTGGGTCTTTTCTCTCTAGGAGTAAACTCTTTTGAATATGGTTCTATAACCTTTGAGTCAACACCCCACGCATACTTAGCACAGGTCTTAGCGAAGTCACATATGGTTATAACCTCATCATACTCAGTTACCTTTAACTCAGCATTTGGAAAGAATGATGCGTGTATATTTCTCTTAGCACTATTACAGATACTAGTTGAGAAGTGACTTATGTTTAAGTACACATCTACAGACTCTCTGGTATCCCATATTCTATAATCACATTTAAGTTCTGGATTCTCTGCAATGAACTCTTTATTCGGTTCTTGCAAGAATAGTATTTCTGCAAATGATGAAATGGATTTAGCACATTGATGTGTATAGAACTCCCCACCCCCAATCTTATCATTGTGGTAGTTACCTATAATCACCTTCATGCAGACTCCCTTAGTCCAGTGCTCATAAAATCATCAACTTGTCTAATAAAATTTTCTTGGTTTTCTATCTGTTGTGGACTAGCTATGGGGTTACGCACCCTATTTGCTTTCTTCAAACCTTCTAGTGTTCTTTCATGCACTATTCTTATATTGGAGAATAATGTTGTTACACCATTGGCAGGTTTTGGATAGCTGTGGATTTCGTCAGGCCAGATTACAGCACCTTGCTTGAATAATCTGCATTGAACATCGTCACCTAGTATCTCGAAAACATCTCTACCATCTACTAGATTAGTCCTGTTAAACCACACTACGTCTACTCCTGAAGCAAGTATATTTTCTAGCTCTTTAAAATCTTTAACGTCTAGATATTCGTCATCATCCAAGTATAAAACCCATGGATTTTTTGCCAAACTAAATGTCCAGTTTCTATCTGGGTCAGATGTGCCTTTAGTTCTTCTTGTAACAACCAAAGCTCCAACTTCTTCTGCTCTTTCTGCTGTCTTGTCATCACTTGATTGGTTCACCACGATTATTTCACTGACAAATGGTTTATGTCTGTTAATTACGTTAGCAATTCTATCTTCAGAATTTCGTGTAATGATGCAGAGAGTAATGGGTAATTTGTTCATAATATCCTTGTTAATAAAGAAGAGGGCCACGAAATGTGACCCTCCAATTTTTACCGTCTAAGACAGGTTTTGTCCACCAATTATTGCGGTACCAACACCCTTAATTACACTGTGCGCAAGCGCATCAACATAATTTAGTCCTAACTCTCCATATATAGACTGAGCCACTTGTGACTTGTCTGAAACAGATGTGTCTCTTTCAAAAAGAACACCCATTCCCGGTACTGGTCTTGCAACCATTTCCAAATATTGAGGGTTAAGGAACCATAAGTGAGAGGCATCAGCAGGATCTCTAGATAGTTTCAAGAAAACATCTCCCAAAGGAGTATTAAATGCTTTCATTTTCACACCAGAGACTTCTACGTTTTCACCATTCTTACCAAAGTTATATTCGGTCATGAACATGTTGTTCAAAGCGATTATAGACTGAGCACCACCACAAGCTATTAAAGGTTCTTCACCCCAAAGTTTGTTTCCGTGCATCACTGATAAGTGATCCCATAGTTTCTGATTAGTCAGAGTACCAAGTGTACCTAAAGTACCTGCTGCGATTACCGCACCATTTGCAGTACCGATCACTAATGATGGATCATTCAAGAGTCCACGTTGTGAGTAGTGTGCAGTTGTACCTTCAGCAGGGTCATTGTATGTCCCATATAAAGCTTGGTATTCAACATAACCTTTGATTCGTTTAACAGCATCAGCTTTTCCTCTAGCTAGGTCAGTGATAACACTCTGATTAGAGATGTTATTTTGGTCTTGCCAACCAAGAGTCCTAGATAAATTCTGATCTCCCATTCCTGCGAAAGTAACATTTGCACCTTCATCATAAATCTGCATACATTGAGATCCGCTTGTAAAGGCTGTTGAGCCATAAGTCGGACTTGAATTGTCAGGTTTATTGTTTGAAGTTGTTTGTGCAGGGTTTGAGTGCCTAGTCATAGTATAGTTTTTCTGTGGCTTAATGACGAAACCGCCATTTTGTCCACCTGCTATACTAGTGATAGGATATTCAATTGGATTTAACTCAAGGAAAGCTCCTGCGAGAAAATCCGAACTTTTGTGTAGTATTTGTCCATCAGCGGCCATTGTCTACTCCTATTTTTTTTCGTGTGCCAAATCATTCATAAGAATTAAGTCACCTAAATCCTTAGTCGTTTTTTGGGTTTTATCGAATGTTTGTTTTAATTCATTTTTAGAAATACCAGTTGACCGATTTGTAATACCTGACTCTTGATTCTCTAGTGAGTGTGTTTGTTCACCATTGAAATCAACATTATTTCTCTTGTTGTAATCTTCTGTTTTCTTTTTAGCAATCTCCAATACATCATTAATCTTTTTATTAACGAGTGCATCTTGATTGATGTCAACATTAGTTAGGTTGTCGATGTCAATAAAATCATCTGCAACTCTAATTAGATTACCTTCTTTATCTTTAAACTCTTTTCGCGCTTCATTAAGCAATGGTAACATCTTATCCTTGACTTGAACTTGATTAAGAGCTTTTTCCATTTCGGAAATCTTAGATTCTCTATCTTCAATGATCTTAGTCATTTCAGTAAGTGAAGATTCATTATCCACTTTACTTCCTAACTGTTTAGCTAGTTCTACCATCTGTGCGTTATTCTCTACTTTAACACCACTATCTTTAAAAGCTTTCGCTATATCTGTTAGGGTTTTCATATCTTCCTTCTGTGTTGTAACAGTCTTTTTGAGGTCTGTTAAATCAGATAAAGCCTTACCCTTTTCCACATTAATCTCTGACAACAATGAGTTCATAAGTTTTTTAGACTCATCATCTCCTAGTGTTGCTATCTGTGCTTTTAGTGAATCGTATGCTGACATTGTTATACCTTATTGTTTAAATACCGTTAGGCTGATTGGCCCGATTGTTCGTTAGACTTCTTTTGTGAGGAGTCTTTCGGTTTACTTCCTGAGTCTGATTGTATAGACTCAAAAACTCTTAGTGCATCTGCAATATCTTTGCTATCTGCAATTATCTCTTCTCTATATGCTTTTCTTTCTTCAGGGGTCATCCATGAGTGATCCTCTGCAATGCTCTCATCAAATGTGATTGCATGTGAGTTCAACTGCATAGCTCTAACCTCTGCATTAACTAGTTCTTCTCCTGCAACCCCGGCATCCCTTGGGAAGTCAATCCTGAAGTCATATTCAGGGAACCTTACTTGGAACGCTTGTCCATGGAGTTTAGCATCTAGTTTAGCAATAGCTTTATTAAGTTTCTTTTCGTTTACACCCCAAATCAATTTAGATTCCTGTGTAAGCTTGATTGTAGGGCCGTGAGAGGTTACTAGTGCAGCACCTGTTCTTAACTGGCCTGTAGATTCTATGTCCCCTGTGGCTATCATAGCAACGTCTGAGAGCTTAAGAATCTGCCCCTCTAACTTCTTGATGAATGAGAGAGCTTCTTCCATGTGTCCATCCCAAGTAAGAAAGAACAACTTGTCCATAACCTTCTTATCTTCATCGGAACCTTTAATCTCCCATACCTTACCGCTACCCATTTCCACATTGCTTAAATCAACTTCTGAAACAAGTTGTGGCCTACCATGACGTTCTAAGAAAAAGGCGACATCTGACATAGCTTCATTAAGCTTAGTCTGGAGTACTAGTGTGTTTGTTAAATCATCCCTACGGAGTTCATTATTAATCTGCAATACAAATTCTTCATCTAATGAGTATGAGTTTAGTTCAGACTTGATTAGCTCGTCATCTTCCCAATACCATCGGCTATCTTCAACTACAAGCTCAACAGTCTCTACTCTCTGGTCTTTTACATAGTCCATATACTCACTCTCAATCACAACCCCTATTATCTTATCTAATGGGTCTGTGAGAATATAAGTACACTGTGGGTCTAAATGTATTGGATGAGGGTATGTTGAGCTAGTTGCTTTATTACCTGCAATTATCTCACCTGTAAACTCATCTGTGGGAACTAACCGTATGATTGATTCCCCAAATATACAAGCCTGTCTTTTGGAGTCTAACTGTAACTTATCAATATTAACAAGTTCATTTATATGTTTTAATCGTTTTCTGGTCTTGTCCTCATCACCAAACTGTCTGCCAATCTTCTCTGTTCTAGAGTAAAGGAACTTAGTGTTGGTGTCAACAATCAACCTAGCAAAATTCACTATAACCGCTTTTGCTATTCTTTGTTCGTATGAGCTATTAGCTTCATTCACTCTTTGTACAAAGTAACCAGATTGAAACCCTTGATAGAAATCCCAATTCTTTTGTAAAGTCATACCTTTATTTTCACGCTCTTTCTTTATTTGCTTTGCTATTGCCCCTGCAACATTAACCGGAACTTCGGAATCTGTGCCTACAAACTGAGCTAAACTTAGATTATCACTTTTAAACATATTTTACCATATTTGATTTCCAGAGGTTGCGCTTCCACTGTATTTATTCATTTGAAATGCCAGTATTAAATACCCCAAAGCATGAAAGAAGTGATCGTTCTTTTCACAATTACTGTAAAAAGCTTTCAACTCACCAGTTTCTTTATCAACCTTCTCCATGCGTTGCATTGTGCATAATTGACGTATGAACATGTTATCTGATTTCGCAGACATTGGAAATGTTATAGCTTCCTTTCTAGAAACCATATCAATTACAACATCACAGGTCTGTGTTCTATCGTTCTTTATTACCTTAAATCTCCCACCCTTAATCTCTTTATCTGCTTTCGCTAGGGTGTACCAATTCTCTTGTCTACCAGAGTTATAATCACTGGCATAAAAACCATGTTTGCCTTTAATGAACTTCTTAACTTCTTGTTCATAAGGTCTTAAATCTATGACCAACGTCCTAACATTATATTTAAACAGGACACCTGCCAAATCATCAAATTTACAAATCCCATAAGCAATGACTTCAATATCTTTTGAATCACCTCTACCAATAATGTAATGACATTTTTTACCAACATCAATTCCACACCAAGTCGGTTCCACGCTTTTACCCACACTCTCCGAAACTCCGATACAACGCTTAGTGACATCACCGTGACTAAGACGAGAATTGGCAGGGCTGTACGGCAGACCCAAATTACTATTATAGAATTCCTGAATGTTAAGAGATTCTTCGTACAATTCCAGAAGTTCATCCAGAGTTGTTCTAGGCGTAAATAACCTTGAAATAGAATAGCCATAGTATTGATTATCAGCTTCATGTTCTAAGACCCATTTACCTTTTACTCCACAAGTATTTGTAAGACCTTTACAATGTGGGCATACAAACCCTGCTTTACCTGTTTTCTCATCTCTAACAACACAATTCTCAAACCCATGTATTTCAACCTCAGTTAATGGTGAGAAAGGTTTTTTACACTTCTCACAGGGCATATGATAGTAGTACTGGTTTGAACTCTTAAACGCTGCATCTATACCTATATCCGGGTATGTTGGTGTTGATAATCCAAATATCCACTTATACTTGCTATGGTTAAACCTAGCTTTCATTGTGGGTATTACACTCATTGGTGAGATAAACTCATCAAACTCGTCTAGGAGTATACAATCAGCAGAGAACGAAATCATATTCCTTCGCGTTTGTCCAGAACGGAATAAGATTGGTAAACCGCAATATTTTATATACCCTAGGTTACTTAGCGTAACATTCTTAGCAAACTTAGGGATTTCCAATACTGGCATTATCCTAGACTTTACATGATCATCAAGCTGTGACTTAGCAGGGAAGAAATATGCAATCCCTTGCCAATCTTCTAACCTACGTTCTTGCATCCACAGGGCAAATGCCCATGCAAACTCAGAAGCTCCACACTGTGAGCTCTTACGGATGTATACATGATCACCAACTTTCCAATGCTTTTTTGCAATATCTACAAGATAATCATGGCCCTCAAAACTGTACTTCTTCTTATTTGGAAGAAAATACTGGTTTTCCATCCATGTATAGAAATCTCTTCGTTCTAAATCTTTCTGATCAGACTCTTTCGGCATCCGTTACTTCCGCTAAAGGGTCTACAGATTTTATCTCTTTCTTTTCTTCTCTTTCTAAAAGCTTTCTTTTCTTATCCAATCTGATAGCATCTTTCATACGCTTGTCTAATATTGCATCTGTACCATTTATGTCTTTAGCTAAAGCTATAAAGGCTTTAAGGTCTTTTGCATGTTCAGAACTTACAGTAGAGAATTCTTTTATCTCTTCAATGTTTAATTTCCTCATCTTCATTATGAGGTCTATATCTTTTCTGACTTCTCTTTTCTCATCACCTTTTAGATCAAAGAACTGCTCCTTGGTTATCCCAACGACATTAAATATATCCCTAGTAGCAGTTAAGGCATCGTATGCTTTAAACAACTCTTTATGGGACTTCTCAATAACTGTGACTTTCTTTTTAGCACCATGGGCCAGTGTATTTGTTAGGGCTGTATTACTTGAGTGAACAACCTCTATCTCCCCATTGCGTTCCATGGTTTGCTGTAGATCCAGTATCTCAAGTTCATGGTTATCTGCCCATTCCCTCTCAGACCTTGGATTCATGGTTATATCGTACTCTTTGTACCAGTGGGCCACTATATCATCAATTGAAGGTTTACCCAAAGCATTACGCAAAGCATGAAGCTTAAGCCTCTCTTTATTCTGCTCTGTGTTCAGTTTACCCCTAGAACCCTTATTTGGGTCATTATCAGAACTCTTATTGATATTAGGGACATAAATGCCTCTGGAGTCCAGTTTGACTACACCTTCTTCATCTTCCATGGAATACCTTACTTTTTAGCAATCTTCTTTTTTGCCTTTTTTTTCTTTCCGACAACTTTATGCGAAGCGGAAATTGTTGGTTTATCCCCTACGACATCTACCAAATCAATCTGTTTAAGGTCTTTCATAGGTTTTGCTTCAGCGACTATCTGTTGTAGCTTTGCCAACTCATTAAAGTCCACTTCTTCAAACTCTGGTTTATTCTGCAATAAATCAATGATTCTCCCCAACTTATCATTCATCTGAGATAATAGGGTGTTATCTGGAATCATTCGATTGTAATCTGTCATTGCAAAATACCTTGGTTTACTTGTTAAACGGATCTCTAACCTTAATAAAACTATTTATAAGTTTTTATTAAGTTTTAAACTTATCACTAAGCTATTGATTTAAAAATAAATCAATAGGATAATAAACAAATTAGTTAGGAAGTGTGATAAACACCCTTCATATATTAATGCACGAAGTGGAATACAGGGTAGATCGATCTTTTTTTATTTTTTTTTCTATTTGATGTTTAAAGCTCAAAAACGTATATTGTAAATTATGAAAAACATTACAAATAAGAAATTGCAAGAATTAGCTGACTTATACTTTTCCTCTGGATCGAAAGTCAGGAAAGACATAAATGACTACTTATGGGGGTTCTGGCACTCCAGAATAGGTTATTACAGGCGTTCTACCAGAATCAAACAGGAGGATGCCTTATCATTTGCCTTTATGGCCATGTACGATGCCCTAGAGGAGCTTTTTGTAAAAGACACCCCTAAGTACCTTAAAACCCTAAGTCGGCTGTCACAACGGTCTGTGAGCCTCTACAGGGCATACTGTGTTGACCATGCACAAGAATTGAAGGGTGACAAGAAAAAAATGCACAAAGGGTTGTCAAGAAATGTTGCTTTCAGGGTATATGACCATAAGAAACAGAAGTTCACAAAGATAAAGCTAGATGACTTCACAACACAGAATGTTAAATCATCCGTGGAATTACTCATTGACTTATCCAAAGACCCTGAGCAAAACTACATTATGATTGAAACCATGGGGATTGTGGAGAAGTGGTTTGACAAGCATGGTGATGAGCAGATGAGGGAAGTGTTCTTTAGGGTTCATATGGATGGGGATAGCACACAAGACGTTGCAGACGAGATAGGGATTCCTTATGGGACATTAAAAGTACGCTTAAACGCCATGAGAAATGAATTAAAGACATTTATGGAAAAAAAGGATTGCACATTTCCAAATAATGAGTATAATGAGAATATTCATAGGTTGTTTGATTCTTATCAGACACCAAATGATAATATAGATGCCACATTATATGGCACAGCTATTTATGAGACATTTCAATTAAGGAGAAAGGGATGAATAAAGAGGTTGATAAAGAGTTAAAATGGCACTCTGAGACATGGGAATTAAGGGGTAAAAACTTTACGGTGGAAATCAAACACTGGAAGCATGCAAGATATACTCATGAACATGAAATTGAACCAGAAGTTAATAGATGGAATGTTTACGCTTATATATTTCCAAAACACCCTATTTTTAATGAAATAAATGAAAAATTATTTGATAATGACATTGGAGGCGTATTTCATTGTGGTTTAAGCTATAACACTTGGAAGTATGATGAGGATGGACAGATAACCTGCAAACAACTAGGTTCAGATTATCAACACCTTCATGATAATTATGAAAGCACCTCAGACATTTATAGTACACCTTGCCAAACAGATGCACAGGAACTTTTTGAACATTTAGCGGAATATGAACTATGATACTAAACCAAATTAAACTAACCTACACTAAGTCCATAGATGGTGTCCCTAGGGATGAGCCAATCTACCTTGATGTAGAACGCATACATGCTTTCTCTAATGGCATTGTCTATTACGAGAGTGAGGACTTAAGCATGATTGAAGTAAACGAGTCAGGCATGATTATAGAAAGGCGTATTAAGAATAAGTTCCAAGAACTACATGCACAGGGTAATAAACTAGAGGCTGATGGACAACTAGACCCGGACGATGATAAGGGGGATAACAATTGATAGTTACAACTGATTACTTATTGGATTTAAAATCTAGAGAGATTCACTCTTTAACTTGGAGCACTGATTTAGGTTGGGAGGCCAATTCTAGAACTTATAGGTTAGAAAAGTTATTAAAATCATCTAAAGAAAGGTTCGATGATTATGTATTAAGTTTAGGTGGTTACAGAGAAAAAGGTATAATAAGAATAGATTACGAAAAGCCAATGGATTTAGTGTGGGGTGACAGATGAGTGGTGTGAGACAATATAGATATAGTTTAGATGACCACCTAAGGGATCAAGATGATGATGGTGAATGGATGATGGTATCTGATATAAAGAATATACTCGCGCGTATTGATGGTAATAATATGGCATTATCCATTTCTAACTTAATAGAGGAATTGCAGTAATGGATGAAAAAGTGATGATAAATATATCATCCGATGGATTAACCATATTAACCATGCGCATATATGATGAGCTAAAAAATAACCAAATGTTGAATAGGGATATTAATCAGAATGTAGTAAAACGTAGTATAAAGAAAATAATTACAGATGAATTAAGGAATAAAGTATGGAACAACTAGAACATGCATGTGCAGTATATATAGATTGGCTACAATCATCTGACTATAATGAGGATGAGATTAGTGATTATGAGCATGAGATATTTTCCCTAGCATTAGAATTATGTCAAGGTAAAGAAGGGGTAACATGCGGTTAGGAAAAAAACAAGAGCTATTCGCACAATGTCTAGGTATGCTAATAACCCATATGTATTTCAAGGGATATAAGATCCGTATGGGAGATGTATGGGCTAAGACAGGACATAGCAAGAATTCTAATCATTATAAGAAGTGTGCTGCTGATATAAATCTATTCAAAGATGGTAAGTATCTAAAGCTAACCATAGACCACGCTGAGTTTGGTGAGTATTGGGAGAGTTTAAATCCATTGTGCAGGTGGGGCGGTAGATTTAATGATGGTAATCACTATGAGGTACGAGCATGAAGTTCACCCTATCATTATATGCCTTAATGCTCCTAGCTTATCTAATAGTAATTCCTTTTGGTTTATGGATAAATAACGAGATGCCAATCCTAGACTACCCTGCTAGACAAATACCCAAAGTGGCGTATGACTCACAAAAGAAACAATGTGTATTAATTTATCCAGACACTATGATTGTCAGGGAGTGTAAATGAAATTATTATATAGATATTGGAAAGCTAAGAGGTTGATTAACCAATTAAATAAAGTAGCATTTGCTAGATATGAGCAACTTGATACTGCATATAAACAATTAGAAACAGAAAAGACAAATCATATCTGTACAATAGAATATATGAATAAGCGAGAGTTAGAGCAACAAGAAGAATTGCTATGTGTTAAGCGAGAACATTGGGATCTATCCATTAAACATGATGAATTAATTAAGAGGTTAAATGAAAATAATAATTGATGATATACCACTAAACTGCCATAAGGGATATGCCAAGGCCACCCCTAGAGAGCTAGAACACATTACTAATGGATGTGGCACCTCTGGATGGAAGGGTTCACTAGTCCCAGAGACTATGTGGGGACTCAATATACAACTAGCCTGTAAGATACACGATTATGACTATTGGATATACAAGTCTAAGAAGGGCAAAATAATAGCAGACAATAGATTCCTAGACAACCTGTACACCATCATAGACACTAAGACTAAATGGTCATGGGTTAAGTGGCTTCGTAAGCGTAGGGCTTATAAGTACTACCTAGCAGTTGCTCACTTTGGGGATAGTGCTTTTTATGCCTAACCTTAAGTCTGAATGGGACAAGGCCCAAGAGGCTGTAGCACAAGCTAAAGAGAACTACGATATGTCACACCTAATTACCAGAAGATACGCCACAGTGCTCTCACACATGGAACAGAGAGAGAATACAGCTAGACTTAAGTATCTAAGGGATATAGTAGACCCTAAAGATCATCATAAGATAAACCTGTATAAATGTGGTATTAACCCAACTAATTTTAAGTAATGGTTGGAATAATAGAACTATTGAGTTATATTAAGAATAATGGGAAGAAGAGGTCGGCTCTAGGTTTTCATATGAATAAACTTGTTGGTTCGATTCCAACTTTGACCACCAATTTTAACTTAAGGAACATAATGAGTAGATACGATAAGAAGAATGAAAAGCTAGTCAGTGCTTGGAACGCCACTGAGGATATACAAGTAAGACGAGAAATTGAAGGGATGCTAGTAGAATACAATAAGCATTTCTTATACAGGGTGTGCTCCACCTATCCACA
>Ga0255047_10002481_pt1 | contig 12127 bp, 14 predicted proteins | sample JV7_2_1_MG_FD_183640 | JGI IMG/M metagenome (GOLD analysis project Ga0255047, IMG submission 183640) | Seawater microbial communities from Jervis Inlet, British Columbia, Canada - JV7_2_1 | ecosystem: Environmental > Aquatic > Marine > Inlet | place: Canada: British Columbia | collected 2016-10-06
ATAAATGCTTGTAATCTAGCACCTACTTTTTTGAGTTTTAAAAGCTTTTCAGCTTCTCCCTCAAAGTGCGACTCTACAGCATCAGCCGCTTCTTTAATAGTTAAAATCTTCCCTGACTCTTTATAATGCTGCTCAACAACATCATAAATAACATTGGTAGCATTATTGGCTTTTACAAATTCGTAAGTATCTGAGTTCTTATCGACAAAGTCACCTACTTTATTCAAATAGTTTTTCTGTATTCTATCATACCTAGCAGTTTTAGCTACTTGGTCTTTTTCGGACATCTTCTTTTCTAATTCTTCGAATTTAGATTTATATCCAGTTTCTATCTCTTCTCTCATTAACTTCATTTGCATATCTGGAGTTAATTTCCCATCATTCAGAGCTAATTCAGTTAACTTAGCATAAGGCAGACCTATTTCTTCCAAAGTTTTTAGTGGATCAGATCTTAAACGATTTTGTAAAGGAATTTCTGGCTCTTTTACTGGTTCTGGCTCTTTTTTTACTAATCGTTGTTCCAATTCAGCTAATCTTTTAGAATAGGCAGACTCTCTAGATTTTAATTGTTTCTCTCTTCTACTTAATGCTGCAAACTTTTTAGAAAATTTAGGATCTGCAGCAGGTTCCTTTTTTTCTTCTACAGGCTTATCTACCCCGTTAATTTCGTCTTTTTTTTCCATTTCATGGACTAATTCTTCTACAGTATTAGATCCAGCATATTCAATCTGTATTTCAGGCGCATCTGTTTCTACTTTTCCATATTCTGGTTGATTAGTTTCTTCATTCATAATAGCTCCTACTATATGTTATTATATTATAATGTTAAGGTTGCATCTTTCCCATTGTTTCTGATACTTGAGTTTTCATTTGTTCTTGCATTGGACCAGCTATAGCTTGACCTAACTGCTGAACCCCCTGTTGGACCATGTCTCCCAGAGGCAATGCTCCCGATGCAATGGCACTATCTTGCCCCACAGGACCTTCTTGTCCCTGCGCAAGGGCAGCCGTGGCAGCTCCTTTAGCTCCTTGAGAAGCTAGTTTTTGTGCCAACTCTTGTGGGGATGGGGATCGTTCTTTAGACTTCATAATTAAATTCTGACAATCTTCCATATATTGTCTCAAAAGTTCTAAACGATTTTCACTAGCTCCCTGGACTCGGTACATTAAATACGCTTGTTGGACTTTTCTAATAGTATTTTCCAAGTTCTGATAAGGCTCAGGAGGAAAATATTTACCTTTATCCATCATTGTTTCGATAAGTTTCTCTAAATTCTCATTATCTGCATTAAGCATATTTGTAGTAGCTTCTAAATCAGGAAAGTCTAGAAGCTTAAGAGCATCCTCTTTTCCAATAAAACCACCAGCCATGAGATCTTGAATATCAGCCAGCCTAGCCGCAGGAGTGTTGGATAATGCAGAAGTTGGGAAAATTTCCATCATATATTTGTCAGCATCCATATCTACATCTTTCCAGTCTATAGTCTCTATAAATTTACCATCTTTAGCTTTAACTTTATATTCCCCTTCTCTACTGTAAATATCTTTCCCCATATCTATAATTATTTCAGCAGCATCTATAAATACTTTTTCATATCTTTTAGCAACAGACATAAACCTTTCAGTTTCTAAGTCGTTGAATTCTCGTAAAGCTTTACCAGAATCTAGTCCAGCAGGTTTTAATGATTGAGCTGCTAATTGAGAAATACCTGCTATTTCGTATGATCTAGAAAATAATCTATCTAAATGACTAAATAAATCTGGTGGAATAGTTCCTAAAGGAGCGTATGCTGGAGGAGTTCCTGCATATTTAATAACTCCGCCAATTCTATTATTTAAATGAGAGGATACAATTTTAGAACTAGCTTCAATTAAAAGTTTTGGAATAGATACCAAATGCATAGAAACTTGAATAGTTCTAAGAATTTTATTAATTTCTAATTGAATACCCTGCAACTGTTCAGCCAGTCCTTGACCAAAAAATCCTACAGGTCTAATACCCCATCTAAAAAATACAAAAGGAAAATAACTTTTTGTATATTTATCATCCATCAAGGTTCCAGAAGAGACGCAAATAGAATGTTTTCCATCTTTAGCAAACTCACTACTTGGTAATCTCCAAGATTCAATTACCCTAACCATATCTCGAAGTTGTTCACTATTAGCTTGATCAGCATCAATGTAATCAGCTTGTTCTATCATTATATCTTTACCTGGAAACATACCTCTTAAAACATCTCTATCTACATACTTAACTTGGTGCATTTGGCGTGGTTTAGCATAGTAAGCTTCTACATCATCTATTTTTATTTCCTCTATAAACACTCTTTCAGTTTTTATTTGATTATCATCTTCATAAATTTTTATACAACCTGTCCCAAAAATAGAAGCATCAGTAAAAGCTAGAGCTGCTTTATCATAAAACTCGTCATAACTATAAATACCTTCTACGAACTTAGTCAATTTCTTAGCTCTAGATTGTAAACTAAAATCACCTCCCGAAGTTAAAAACTGAGCCTTTGGTCTATTTTTAGTTATTTTAGAAACTACAGTATCTATCATGTTTTGTACTACATTTAATGTCATTCTATTGGTAGTTAGTGCATTTTCCATTCTAGCATAAGAATAAGCATCTAAACCTAAATAGTCATAATTCCCATACAATCTTGCATATCTCAAATTGTCATGAGATCTATATTTTTGCCTATCGTCTAGCCTAGTAACAAAAGCAAAAACTTCCTGATACAAGTCATTTTTTTTAGCAAGCCACCACTTATTACCATTTATCTCATCAAACATCGACATAATTCACCCTAAGATTGTGAAGACCAAAATAACAATTCATCATCTTCCTTTTTAGCTTGTTCAGCTTCAAAATTAGATTGTGCCAAAGAGTTTACTAACTTATCAGCATTATCTTCAGAAGCTTCTATAAAACTTAATTCAGAAAGTTCAAATTGTAAGTCTTTAATTTTAAAAGATTTAACCTTATGCTCTTTACACCATTCAATAAATAACTTTATATCTTCAACATTATTAAGCATATCCTCACCTATTGTCTATATATTATATCTTCAAAGTCGTCCAAATCTTTTTCTAACTGTTTTTCCATTTGAAACCCGACAGGATCTTCTTGTCTACGTTCCATATCTTCAGCTTCTTTCATTTCTAACTCTTTCATATAAGCATTAGAGTTTTCTGCAGGTTTATCTGCTGGCTTTTCAGACATGTAGTGCCTACACTCACGCCAAGCATAAAGAACTGCGTCACAAATATCAGAGTGGTAAGTGTCTGATATCTTTGGTCTTTCTGGGTTTCTAAGTCTAGAATCCTTATCCCACTGTACTAGCATACAATCTTCTTCAAATAAAGACCCTTTAAATGCTTTAAATTTTTCAGTTCTAAGATCATCATTTAGTAATTCAATAAACTCAACTTTCCTAGTTTTCTCAGCAGCTTCTAAATTCAAACCATGCCTAAAACGTAACTCTTCTTGAATCTTCTTACCCAACGCTCCAGCATCCATAACCATACGAATTGGATTATACAGATCTTTATATTCCTGTATAACTGCCACTAACTGGCTAATATTCTGCTTATTCTTAACATGTTCATCAACTAAATAAACTTTCTTGTGATGCGTATTATACCCAATCACAGCAATAGCATCTGAATCGTTATAACCTATATCGACGCCAATAATGTAATTCCATTCACCACTATTAGGTAAAGTATCATAGATATTCCTAAAGCGGTTAAACTTATAAACAAGCGCATTTTCATCTTCGATCCATCTACCAAAAGTCTCTCTAATGTACGACGGATCACTCTCATCAATCCCTCGTATGATTCTTTCCTCTCTAAGCACTTCCTCCAAATCCAAATTAGGAGGCTTATGCATGTAAGGATTATCAAAAGCGGTCCAATGGTGGGATTTCCAGTTTTTGGATTGAGAATATTCGAAGAATACTCCAGCTTTAACAGGTCCAGGAGTACCAGTGAGATATAGCTCTCCTCTAGTATCTCTAAGAGCTGGGATAATGATATCATTTATCAGTTCCTTTATATATGTCCTAAAGGACTGGCACTCATCAATGTAACACTTTCTTAACTTCCAACCTCTAAATTTTTCTATCTCCGTCCTATCTTTCGCTCCTGCTATATAAATTCTAGACTTATTTGGAAAAAGAACCGTTAGTCTAGTGTTGTCAACTTTACATTCTATATTGTAATCTTCTATTAGTCTTTGCAAATCAGCCCATATAATAGCTCTGGCTTGTTGCTGGGTTATGGTAATATAGAGTAAGTTAATTTCTGATTCTTTACTGCAAGTATCAAGCATGTCTGCAACAATACCAACTGTCTTACCTGCTCTACGAGAACACACTGCGTTCCTAAACCTAGTTCCTATTCCTCTAAAGAATTCCAACTGCTTATCAAAACAAAAATCTTCAAACACAAACTGTGGTTGTTCAGACTTTGTTTTACGCTTTTGAATTTCAGCTAGTAGAGCGTCTCTACTTGTTATCTTGGGCTGCACAGTACAACACTTCCTTACTTACTATTTTCTATTTGCTCTAACTTTAAAGGAGATAATAAATAAACGCCTCTTACAGATGCTAAAGGTATTAAAATATGATCTCTGTCTGATTCTATTTCTACCATTTGAAGATCATAATTTATACTAATCTTCTTTCCCTTTTTACCGTTTATATTTCTAGAAGATAAAAACGTCTCATTTTGTTTTTCAAACTGAACAGGTATGCTTAAATGAACAGAGTCTATTATGTACTTCTTCTGTTCGTGGATGTTTGCCACGTTCTTCTTTTTTGATTTTTCCACCATTGCTATTCTCCTTATTTTCTAAAAAATCTATAATGACTCTATAATTAGTTCTGTAAAAAGTAAAGTTTTCTATTCTATCTATAATTTTAAATTTCAAAGCATCTTTTGCATTCCACCACTTATCTTCTTTTATTAGCTTATGAAATTCATCTTTACTGATTCCAAACTTTGCAGCCATTTCTTCTTTTAATATATTATCAAAAAAATCTAAAGCCTTAAATAGTGTTTTATTATGCTTACCTCTTTTAGGTCTGCCTCCATTTATTTGTGTTAAGTGGTGCATAAAAGTAGAGGTGTCTCTCCCAATACGCTCATCACAAAAAGTTAAAAGAACAAAACCCATAGAGTAGGCGTTGTTAACATAACACTTAATCTTATAGCCATCAGACTTTAGGTTTCTCATTTCTGCTAGTATATCTAAACCAGCTAGAACACTTCCACCAGGACTGTTGATTCCTACCCTAATTTCTTTAAACTGTTTATTTTTAATTCTTGATTCTTTTAATTCTTTTATAATTCTGCCAGATTCCCAAAAACTTATTTCACCAATAAGTAGATCAAAGTTATGGTCCAAATACTCAGACTTGTGAATAGAGTTATAGAGTTTTATAGGTAGCCACGTAAACAGGGCTGCTAATAATAAACTAACAAATAATTTTCTTTTTTCATGCATAGTATCCTCACACTTTTTTAAAGATTAAAACCCCATTTGAACCACCAAAGCCCGCGGAGTTACTCATCGAATATTTTATATCTGCTTCTCTACCTTTGTATCTTACAATATCTAAATCAAACCCAGGATCATCACAGTTTAGTGTGGGGGGTAGTATGCCTTTATAGAGTGCCATTATGCTAAAGATAGCTTCAATTCCACCAGCTCCTCCTAATAGGTGACCAATAGCCCCTTTAGTAGACGAGATAGGAACTTTGTAATCTCCAAAAACTTTCTGTATAGCTAACGACTCTGCAACATCTCCACGTTTTGTGGCTGTTCCATGGGCATTTATATAGCCTATATCATCAGGAGATATGTTAGCATCTTCAAGAGCTATCTCCATACATTTTGCCAACCCATGTCCTTCCTTATCAGGAATGATAATATGATAAGCATCTGCCGTTGCTCCTTGACCTACAATCTCAGCATATATTGTAGCTCCTCTTGCTTTAGCTGCTTCGTACTCTTCTAAAATTAAAATACCAGAACCTTCTCCAGCAACAAAGCCTGATCTATTTTTATCAAAAGGTCTTGGTTGGGTTTCAGGGTCATTATTATTTGTTATAGCTTTACCATTATAAAAAGGATCAAGACACTCATCATAGATAGTGCTTTCACATCCTCCAGTAATCATAACATCCTGCTTACCGTAGGCTATTTCATTGTAAGCCATTTGAATAGCGTGAGTTCCAGACGCACATGCAGATTGTAATGTGTAGTTAATACCTTTAGCTCCTATAGCTATAGAAACCTTTCCTGCTATACAGTTTCCTAAGTAACCTACTAATAAGTATGGTCCGATTTTCGCACCAAGTTTTTCTTGCATTCTTTGATGTATTTTCCTAGCAGAAGCCATACCACCTGAGCCGTTACCAAGAATAACCCCAATCCTATGAGGGTCATAGTTATGAAGGTTATTAGTTTCCCATTCATGAAATCTCCAAGTTCTAACTGCTGCATCAATAGCATACAGAGCAACAATGTCTGAAATTTCTTCATCCTTTTCAGTTAGGATATCTGGACTAAGTTTCCAACCTTTAGGTTTACATCCAATTCTACTTCTACACCAATCATATAAATATTCTGATAAATCTCTAACAGAGGATTTACCCTCTATTAAACCATCCCAAGTAGTTTCTAAATTATTACCTAATCCAGTTACTGCTTCCATACCTGTTACTACCACTCTTCGCTTCATAAGACCTCACTTAAAAAATTTCATCTACAATACCATACTCTAAACATTGCTCTGCTGTCAAGTATAAATTCCTTTTATATGTACTATTATACCAAAAATCTGCATCTTTATTACATAATTCTGCCATCCAATCACACCACTGTCTTTCTTGCCTCTCAACTTGCTCAACTTCTTCCTTTGTATCTCCGTGAGATCCCATTACATGGTAGGTCATTTGGTGAGCCATAAAAACACAGTACTTAGAAATGCGACGTTTACGACCAGAAGCAAGTAGAAGTGTTGCGGCGCTCATGACGTGACCATAACCTTCTGTTATTATTCTACAAGGAGAAGAGGATATTCTTCCTATTATAGCTAGAGCATCATAGACTGATCCTCCAGGGCTGTTAATCCTTACAGTTACAGTTTTCTTACTACCACGCTCCATTTCAGATAGAGCAGCATCGAATAAAGAGAAACTATCTTCAGTTATCTCATTATCTAGTTGTATAATTCTGTCTCTGAAATTAACACCATCTTCAAAGTGATAACAAAGACGTAATTTTTCCAGTTCCATATCCTTATTCTTTGACATCTTGTTCCTTTTCTTCGATAAACATTAAGTATGGGTGATATACAAAATTATATTTAGCAGCTAATCTAATAGATAGACTGTTACAATGGGTATAAACAGAAGCAGATTCTCCGGTATGTCCAAAAGTTTTTAATAGAAGGGTGCCAATACCTAAGTTCCTAAATGTATATTTTACATAGATAAAATGAAGAACAAAAATGCCATCCTCTTCACTACCAACAGCGTACCCATATAGTTGGGAAGGGTCGTCCTCGTTACAAGAGATCATAACCACACTGTTTTTTAGTAGCCTTTCAATTACCTTATGATGGTCTGCAAAATATATAGTATCTGGTATGTCTCTAGCAAAGTAAGAATCTCTAAAAGACTTTAACCAACTATTAAAAATAAATGGTAAATCTTCGTCGTTAGCTGTTCTCAGCCGGACGTTGCTCATCTTCTTTGCCATCTTGTTCCCTTTTCTCAAAATCTCTCAAAGGTTTAGTAACTAGAATAGATCTAATTTTAAACTCTAACTCTTCTTCCTGTTCAGCTAGTTGCTTTTTTTGCAAAGCAATTTGTCCTAGTTGAGCATAAGCATTTTCTACTTCTTCTTGAAAAATGTCTTTTTTTTCTTCTTTTTGTGGAAACATAGTAACTCCTATAACATGTCAATATATTATCATTGTTTAGACAGCACACTGGCTGCTAACTTAAGTAATTCTTCATTCGATAACTGAGACAAATCCTCACTCCGAGTTTGCTCTCTTTCTTCTTTCTGTATCTTAACTAAAGATTCCAAATAACCTTGAACTATCCTAGCCTGTTTTGGATCTAAAGTCACACCCCTTTGAACCATGGCTCTGTATCTAGAAAGCTCTGCTCCGATGATAGCTTTGGCGTCGTGCAGCAATAGTTCAGTAGCTGGTATAATGTGCGACTCTTCTAAAGTAATTTTATTTTTCTTTGGTGGAAGAAGTATTTTACGTTTATCGCTCATAGTATGGTATCCTCCTATCTCCAACAAAACAGTCTTTTACACGAATAATTCTCTTCCATATGGTTTCCTCAATGTAAGGAATATCATACTTCAAACATAACTGATTTACAAATGGTTTGGCAAGACAATATTTGTTCATAGGGAGGTTTGGAACTATGTGATGTTCTATCTGGTAATTCATATAAAAGTGCATATGATCAGTTGTGTCATTGGGTGAAGAGAAATTAACAGATGTGACTATTTGTCTCCAATACCATTCTGATCGAGTTTTGGGCTTATCCCTAAACCTCAAGACATCTTCTCCTGTGTGGTTGGTTATCTCTATGCAGAATGTCCCTAGACTAAACCACAGTTCAGTTAACAATCTAGCAGCTAGAACATACCCTACAGAACCTAGAGGTGAGAATAGTAAAGGTATGGCTACAAAATACCAAAGAACATATGGACCTATATGTAGAAACCAGTACTTCCAAACTCGTAACTCTTTGAAATTAAACAAGGTTTTAAACCCTTCCTTAGCAGTATCAATTCCATTAAAATGAGGAGAGTAGTATAAAGGAACCCACAGAAATGCTTGAACCCAAAAAAGAACTTCTTTCTGAAAAGAAGAAAAGGGAGTCATAAAAGCTCCATGCTCATGATCCATATAAACTGGGTCTGGATCTCTAGGATCATTTACAGTTCTATGGTGTAATAAATGCTCCCGTATAAAGTCTTCTTGTTTAACTAATAAAAAGTGATAAAAATATCTACGCCAACCAATTCCATAATACTTACTATGATACCTTTTGGGAACTCCAGGAATATTGTCGTAAGCTCCATGACCACAATGATGCCCCAATAAAGCTCTGGTTACCATTCCCCAGCCAATTAACACACTAGAAATAATTACAGTAAACCAGTTAGGGAAAAACCCTACCAGTAAGTAGCCTGATAGAGTTCCAGCTCTACCTATCCATTCTACTTTACGCAAGTGTTTATAATCTTCATAAGATGCCAAGCTTAATAACCAAGATCTCAAAGATAGAATCTCCGAGTGCATCTCATCTAATTGTGTTTTGTTTAACATAGGTTTTCATCTTCCTAGTATCTAAAAAAATATCTTTTGTTCTTAAAAATCTCTTAAAAATGGTTTCCTCTGTGTAGGGAATATTATGGCGTAAGCAAATAAGTTGAACTTCGTGTTTAGCCTTTTTATATTTAGAAGGAGGAAGGTTAGGCATAAGGTGATGCTCAATTTGATAGTTCATAAAACAATGAAGGTAGTCAGTAAAACCATTGGGTGATGCGAAGCTCGTTGTCGATAAAATTTGTTGTAAGTACCATTCACCCTTTGAGTCCCAAGAAGTTCCGCTTGTATCTAAACTGAATTCGTATAAATCTTTTCCAACATGATTAGTAACTCCTATTGAAAACATATAAAGACCCAATAACATATCGGCTAGTAGCCTAGCCATTAGCACCTGTAGAACACATGCTATGCCCCAAGGGGCGAACAGTAAGGGGAGCAATACAAAGTGAGCAGTTACATAGGGCAAGACTCGATATACCCAGTAGCGAATTGTTTGAGCCATGGAAAAGTTGAACACTGCAAAGGGGCGCACCCTAGTGTTAACGTCTTGGAAGGATGGGGCGTAGTACTGCCAGATCCAAGTGAAAATGCCAACCCAGAAGATCATTTCTCGTTTAACTTTCCCATTTACTCCATCTATTTTCAAACTGCTTCGAAGGGCATTAGGATCTTTCCGGGTATTGGTAAACTGATGGTGTTTATCGTGCCTTATCCGATCATCTTCAATACTCTGTAAACAAAAACAGTCTATAAACCGTCTCCAACCAACACCCCAGATAGCTCGGCTATACTTTTCGGCTCCCGGTATAGAATCATAGGCTGAGTGTCCAGTATGGTGGGCTACAAAGGCTCGGCAAGCCATACCCTGTACCATGAGCAGGGCTGCAAGAGGGATCAGCCAGGGGGATGCAAATGCAGCAAGGATAAACCCTGATACGGTGCAGCATTTTCCAATTTCTTCCCAAAATTTTGTGTGTCGCAAATCAGATATGTCGACTTCTGAGGTTAGCCGGGCTTCTAACTCTTCCACATCCCTTTCCAGTTCGTTAAAGTCCACCTTAAAAGATCGCATATTGTCATCCTATCGTTACCGGAGGTTTTAGAACACAACCGGACAAATTAACCCCCCCACCCCGATTGTTAAGATATCTTCATATTTGCTATAGCAATTGCCAAGAATCCTTCACACTCTCCATACAATTCGTCTCTGAGTATACTAATATCAATGATTTCAATAACTTAAGACGTGAGTGAACGTAGAAAGTACTATAAGGAATTCCTTTTCTACCCTTTTTGTTTAGAGGAGAGTCATAGTTGGCACGTAAATATGTAGAAATCTTTGCAATTGTATAGCCTTCGCCATGTAATTCTAGTAGTTTACCGTCGATTCGAGACAAAAAGGTAGCGTGATTGCCAATAAATCTTGATATTTCATAGTATAGTGAGGTATAAAAATTAAACCTGGACCTATAAACACTTAGGGGTTTTCTCATTAACCCTGAAAAGTCATTAAATAGGTTAAAACGGTCTTTGCCACTATACTCAATGTCGATAAAGCCTTCATCCTTCAAACGGTTATACCACCGCTGTCTCAACTTATTAAAGGCTATTCTATCCATGGTTAACTCTTTATCACTCATTATATTAATTGTCCATTTATTATTATAATAAAAAACCTTAATAAAGTTAATAACTTAAAGGTGTTGAATTTTCTTGACCTCATTATACTTTTCTGATATTATTACATTAAGACAGAAATTGCAAGGGGGATCAAACAATGGAAAGTCTTTTAGTTTTTATATTAGTTTTTTATGGGTTTAGGTTTGTAGGAATATTACTATCAAAAATGGGTGGGTTTTTATCTTAGGGGGAAAAATGAAAGAAGTTTATGTCAAAATGCATGTTGATCATGCAAAAGAAATTGTAAAATTGTTGAAAAAGTTGTCCAATGAGATGTATAGTGGAGATGATTGGGAAACTCGTTCAACGCTTGATGAAAGGGTGTTGACCATAGCAACTCAAGTCGATATAATTCGAGGAATAGAACGGTACGAAAAAAGAATAAAAAGAGCTTGACAAACTCTTTTTTTTTTGATATTGTTAAGTATAAATAAAACAGGGGGGAAAAATGCATAAAAGTATTCAAACAAAAAAGCCATTCGTTATTATTTCGGCTGAAAAATATATCAATACAACAGAAGAGAATAAAAAAAACCATCTAGATCTTTGGTCACAACTAAAAGGAGAGGGATTCTCAATAAAAGAAGTTGAGGGCGTTTATGAGGGAACGATTGAAAAATCAATTCTAGTCGTTTTAAATAAAAGATGGTTAGCCGTTGAATTGGCAACCTTTATAAATTATGCGGCTATCTTTAATCAAGAATCAATATTATTTGTTGATGAAGAAAGGAATGCTTCTTTAATTTTTCCTTATAATAGAGAGAATTCTGAAAAACTTGGTAAATTTATAGCCGTTCCTAAAGGTATAGCTATACAAATGAGTAATCATACCTTTGATGGTAAAGATCATTACATATGCGATCTTAGAGGCGCATAAAAGAACTTAGGGACCTGAAAAGGTCCTTTTTTTTTGCCTAAAATCCTTGACAACCCTACATTTTTTTGATATATTAATTGTAGGGGGGAAAAATGGAAAAGACAACAGCAAAAATTCTACAACTACCATGTTTGAAAGACTTAATCACTGAACCAAGTGAAAAAGAAATCTTTGATTACATTGAATT
>Ga0255047_10002483_pt1 | contig 12123 bp, 7 predicted proteins | sample JV7_2_1_MG_FD_183640 | JGI IMG/M metagenome (GOLD analysis project Ga0255047, IMG submission 183640) | Seawater microbial communities from Jervis Inlet, British Columbia, Canada - JV7_2_1 | ecosystem: Environmental > Aquatic > Marine > Inlet | place: Canada: British Columbia | collected 2016-10-06
CCTTAGTGAGTACCTAGCCAAGGACTGCACGAAGGTCTTTACCCTAGACGACGGCAAGGAATACATCCATGCGTCCTGTATGATGCTGGTAGAGGAACTCGGCGTCTTCCTAAAGAAGCGCACCGAGGACACCGTCAACATGCTTAACCAACTCTACGACGCACGCAACTACCGCTACTACACCAAAAAACAGGGCAAGGACAACGTACAAAACGTGTGCGTGTCGCTGATAGCTGGCACTACGCCGTCGTTTATCCGCGAGTGCTTCAACGAGAACCTTATCTCGCAGGGGTTTACCTCGCGGTTTGTTGTGGTCTACCAAGAGCAGCCACGGTTCTTCCGACAGTTCACCGGCTTCGAGGACAAGCATGTTAAAGCAAGGGCAGCGGTGGTTCAGCACGTAAAGAAACTAGCCAAGCTTTGTGGGCCTGTGCCTATGTCGGCAGAGTGTTCCGCCTACCACAAGGAACGCTACGAAAAGGGTATGTACATAAACAGCAGGATAAACTCTAGCCCCAAGCTGGACTTGTACTATGCCCGGAAGAATATCCACCTACAGAAGCTTGCCCTAGCCGTGCAGATGGGTGACTCGGCAGAGTCGAAAGAAGTTACGCTGGAGTCATTTAAGCGAGCGGAGAAATTCATTGCCGAGACAGAGGTTTTCATGCATCTTAGCTATGACCTGACAGGTAGAAACGTAATCCACGAGTTCACGAAAAAACTAAGCGAGTACGTGAACGGTAAGCATGAAGGTGTCTCGCATAAAAGGTTATGGCTAGATTGGCACAGCGATCTGAAAAAAGACGAGCTAGAGGCAGCATTAGAGTTTCTAATGCAAACCGATCAAATCATGGTGTCAAGACAGGGAGGAAAGTTAGTCTACCTACCAAAATCAAAGTAGCAAACTTGGTGTTCAAACTAAAGTTCATCAGCCCCGACAGCAAAGAGATAGCTGACAGCCACGGTTGGGTAGATTTTAACAGAGAGATTATAGCCCTCAACCCTGAACAATCACCTGAATCCCTGCATGATACATTCTTACATGAACTTATCCACGCTGTCTGTTACGTCATGTCCATCAAGATGGAAGAGGGTGACGAACAGATGACCCGCAGACTAGCCACGGGCCTTTGTACCGTCTGGAAAGACAACAGGAAGGTTTTCGAGTGGTGGCAAAGTCTGATCTAATACCTAGGCTTACCAGCTATTATTCCAGTACCAACCCCATGACTCGTACACTTTACCATTCACAGTTCTGGTGTTCCAATCTCTGTCGTAACGACCTATCCCGCCCATTATGGTATACCAGTTGTGGTTGTTAGGTTCTTCTATCGTTGATCGGTAGCGAAGCCACGCTAGGTCACGATTGTTTTGCGAGACTAGCCGGGAGTTCATGGAGGTTGGGCTACCTGCAGATAGTGGGATGTTCTTGGTATCCTCCTCCAGCCAACGCTTAAACTCTACGTGACCGTCGATGAACGAGACTACAGACCCGCCGTTGTGGTAAACACCGGGCCAATCTTGTGAAAAGATTTCCTTATCCCCCGACTTCAGAGGCACAACCCTGAAGTTACCGCTGTTTATAGAGACAGATGGCATCTCGATAAACGTGAATATCTGGGAGGGAGACTCCACATCTGCATACTTATGGTGCGTCTTATACTGCGTATCGTACATAAACGGCCAGCCTGACCAACCGCCCACGAAAACATTCATGGAATAACTGCGAGGGCGAAGCTGCTGCTGGACGTTCGTGCCACTATCCCCTCTAACAGCCTCCCAACGACCTGTCCACTTAACTGTTGACTTGTCACCGGGACAGCGAAATATCCGCATCCCCGTGTAAGGTTTCAGTGGCGACCAGAACAAAGCCCTGTCTGTCTGCGCCCACGTTGACCAACTTGACGAGCCGCTCATCGAGTCAGCAACCCATGCCCAGCGTGCTGATGGTTCATTATGCCATGCGCTTGCGTAAGGGAAACGATCATCGTGATCGTCAGCAAACTCCTTAACAGCTAGGTTCAACTGCTTATGGTTGGATAAACAGGCTGCCTGCCATCCTGTCTGTTTAGCAGAAGCCAATGCTGGTAACAGTATCGCTGCCAGTATGGCAATGATGGCAATTACGACCAATAACTCGATCAGCGTAAAGGCGCGTTTTTTGCTAACAGACACGTTAGCAAAGCTACAGAGTAAAAACCTACAGTCAAGAAGTTTTATCTGTCTCTAGTAGCTTCCATGCGTTCTCATATTTATGCAGCCTGCTGTTCTTGCCGTTGTATACCTTGAGGCACGCTGCGCTGACTGCGTCAAACGGTATTATCCAGAAACGGTGGGAGTCTAAAGCGCAGCACACAAAGAAGTCCACCTGTGCTGCTGTATACCGCTTCTTGACCGAGACACCATGCACCAGTTGGAACTGGTAGTGTTCGCTGCACTGAGGATACCTGTGTTTCTCTAGCGTAGTCTTGATCTGTAGGCGTCTCCAAAGCTTACCGCCTTTACCGATCAAGAAGTCAAACACGGAGGTACTGCTTAGTGGTTGTGCTACAACCCAACCATGCTTCATTAGCATCTCAGCGACTAAGAACTCCCCACGTTGTCCAATGGTTCCGGGCTTTCTTGTTGGGTCTGCTTTGGGCAAAGGCTGGAGTTCTGTCGTTGCATTGTTGCACGCCAAGTTGGTAAACCAGTCTACCCACCAAAGCTACTTAAAATCAATTCTATAATCTAGGTTTGTTTGCTAAGTACAAACTCACGAAGACTCTCCATGATGATACGCTTACGCTCAGCAGATAAACCTTCATCTCTAGCCTCTTGGTCAATCACAGTCCTGACTGCATCCCTGCTTCTGATCCGCGAAATGAAGTCAGCAAACATCTGTGCCTCCCGTAGAGAAAACTCATCCTTTACATTTGGGGATACTCTTGCGGGCTTTGCGTAGCCTTCTCTTAGCAACCTGCCAAACTTACCTTTATCTACGCCAGCTCTGACCTTAGACCTTTCCCAAGCGTTCTCCATAAGACCCTGCACGTTTTCGTACATATCATCTTCTGTAGCTGAGTGCTTGAAGTTGGTTGCGGGTGTTCTTGCATAACGATCAATGTTAGCAAACCAGCGGGAACTATGCTCTCCTCTGTATAAGCGGTTGAAAACTTTGAGATCACGCTCCATGCCTTTGCGTCTAAACTCTGCTGTGCGGCCCTTGAAGTAGCTAGTACCCAAGGCCTCATCGAGCATCTTCCCTGCGTCTGTCTTAGCCAAAATCTGATTACGCCCTATGCGTAGTGTTTGATTAAGGTTGGTCATGATATCTTCCATCAAACGCATGGAGGCTGTTACGTCTCCGATATTTCCAGAAGTACCATACGAGAACACCGACTGTGCTATACCTTTATCCATCAGCAAAGCTTCCAACGCAGGAAATGTAATAGCGGAAACATCCTCTACGGCTGCTTTACCCGTAAAAAGCATACGAACAGCATCATTGCCCATCCCGGAAAGCACCCCGAAATAACCAGCAAGATTAGCTACGTGCATGGCGTGATAGATAAACTCCTCAAAGTCAGCACCAGATTCTATCAGTTCTTTAAGCGATGGTTCATAACTTTCTTTGGCGTTAATCATGTTGGCTATCTCTTGTAGAGCTTCGCCTGTAACAGCCGCACCCAACGTAGCCTTTACAAGTGGCCTAAAATCTCCGTCTTTACCTGCAGGCATTATAACATCCTTCATGTATCGGTTGAACTTCTCAACCGACCATCGGGACAGGGATAAAAACCAACTAGACTTGCCGCGAATCATTGCAGAGGGTACGCCACGCGCACCATAAGTACCTTGGTTGACCTCAACAAAAGCCGTTGCAAGTTTGTTAAGGTCTCCCTCGGTTACTGCCGTAGGGTTTTTTTGGAGTCTGGTAGTATCCACGTCAGCCATACGCCCCATTGTATTAAGCACGCGCTGAACGTGTGAGTCTTTGCCGCCACCATTAAGGTAACTACGCATCAGCAGCTTACCCAGATTAAACTGTATCGCACGTGTGCTACGCTCAAAAAGTTCCCGACCAGAATACTTCTGTGAGAAGTCTGCAACGGTAGCCATAGCATCCGCAGCTCTGTCTACGCTGTCGTGCGCGAACTCTATGGACGCAAGCTTGCTCCTGTTTGCACCAGAGATATGACTCTGTCTCCAAGCGTCACCCAAGTGTGTAAACGACTTGAGAATAAGCGGCATATCCTGCAGCCGCATATACGGAAGGTCGTTCATAAAGGATGTAGTAATATCGCGCACGCCAGATAACGCACCGAGCCATTGGGAGGTTATCATTCTGTTGGCGCGTAAAACTTGTATATCAAGGTCTTGGTGGAAGCCTGCGTGGGTCTCGTCTAGGTTGCGGAAAGTTTTCTCTGCCCGACTTCCGTAGCCTGTGTCCACATCGTCGCCAAACAGTTCTTTCAGCGTCGGTGTAGTTGGTTCTACCACAGTCTTTTTTCGCTCGGTCTGCCTATGCGTATAGAGACCCTCTTGATTAGGCAAGTCACGTATAGCACGCACGATATGGTCGTCTTCTATCTGCGTAAACCGAGACATGTCTTTTGCAAACCTACCAATGTATCGTTGCGCCCGTATAAACGGGTCAGGGTCTACCAAGTCAGGGGGCATAAATAAACCCTCGGCCTTTCTTAATGCGTTAAACTTAGCCGCTGCTGTAAGATCAACCGTCTCACCCGTAGTTTTGGTGAAACTATCCTTATTGCTTATTACCGCAATATACTCCTGTAGTTCGTTACGTAACTCATCCTCAATACCGACTCTACCTTCACGCTGCTGTACCCAAAATTTGACAATCTTTTCCTGTAGTTCCTGCCCCTCTTTAGTGTGAGACTTCTTCTTGAGTATTGTGGTGGCATCCCGGCTGAGCATAAACGGATCGTAGTAACCCTCGCGAGCTTCTTTAGGGTCTCGCCAGAAACTACCAACCTTCACTTTAGGCCCGTTGGCTATATGCTCCTCCCTTGTTTGCACATACAAATCATCAAGTAGTTTGTTTGCAGCACTAAGCTTGCTGGAACCTAGAACCTTGGAGTACAGGTCTTGATACTCTGTGTTGTACTTACGTACATACTCACTCTCTATATCTTTGAAATTCTTTTTGACCAATCTACGTAAAGACCTAAACCTACCCAGCAGTTTTTTATCTGCATTGCTGAGACTAAGTTTGTTTAGACTCATAATCAGCGGCTCGGTAAACTTGTTAACGTAGCGTTTCTCCATCATCTCAAGTCTGTTATGCGCGTCTCGGATATACAGAGCCATCTTTTTGGTGGAGTCTGCAATATCAGCGTTCTTGAGTCCCTCGAAAGGCCTTACCAGCAGTTGATCTGTCTCGGCTATCGCGTAACGTATTCTTTGCACCCACCACACAGGGTCTACAAATTTCTTGATACCTGTCCAAGCTTCAGCATCTCCGCCTATCAGTATGGTACGCTCAGGGTCGAAATCTTTTAAGGCCGTATCAAACTTGTCGAAAGCTTCGGTCATGTGTCGAGCGCGGTCACGACCAGAGGCAAACATTAAGCCTTCGTCTAGCGCACTGATTGTGCGTTCGCCACCACGGGCTGCTTGGAATTTCTGTCCTGTGTCCTGCTCAACTTTGTTAAGCATACCGCCGAGGCCTGACCCCTTTGGTGGCGGTGTGTCTTCTGGCATACCCAGAGACTTCTTAATCATGCTGAAGCCCTCTTCTACCTCCTTCTCTGTGGCCACTTCCTCACCCCTTGAGTTATAGCGTTTCTTGGCTTCTTGGAAGCTTAGGTCTTTCCACGGATCATCACCAACTCTTGACGCAGCAGACGCAACCCCCAGCGGTACAGGATTACCTGCCTGTACGGCGTTCATTAACGCAACTCGTCTAGCGTCATACTTCTTTAGGTCTGCCTCACCTGTAGGTTTTTTACCCAAACGCTTGGCCATAAAACCATCAACAAGTTCTTTGGTGTAGATAAACGGTGCGTCGTGTTCGTACTTAATAAGTAGATAGTCCTTGAGTTCCTTGGCGGTAAGTCTCATGCCAAACTTATCCTTCCAACGTAGTCGGGCCTCACGCAAGAGTTCCTTAAACGTAGCCTCTTTTCGCTTGGCTACCCTAGAAGCCATTGCTCTTCCCAAAAACTCAACTGCTCGCTCCTCGGAATCAAATAGCTTCAAGAACTTCTCACGCAGCTTTTGATCTTTAGTGCTTGTGGAATACTGAAGGTCATCCAAGAAGCCATGAAAACCTTCATGTGCTATGAGATCGTCACCCATAACCTTCGGATCGTAGGTTACAGATCGTGTATCGTGGGCCTGAAAACCTGCCGCTCTCTGGCCCTTATCTGTGTAAAGATTGCTGATTGCCCTCGTCAAGCTAAAGCCACGAACTAGGGCTAACCGAGATAATATGTCGTAAACTTCCTTGTTTAAGGGGGGTGGAGTTTTCCCTGTACGTGCATTAAGGCCTGTCACAGCCTCGTCTATATTCTTGCGTACACCAGCTAAGTGATCTTGGAATGCCTTGTTTATCTTAGACGCTTCTGCCTTGCTCACAAACTGCCAACCAACCGTACCATCTCTGCGTGTTATGGCTTTTTGCATACTACCGTCAGCTAAGATTCTCAGCCCACCACCGACCTCGCCAAAGGTTGTATGCCAAACACCCTTTCTCTCGATTAAAGGCTCACCATTACGGTCTATAATACGTTCGCTGGCCTCCTTCGGAACTTGAGCTACCTTGATTCTGCGGGACTTACCCGTAACAGGGTCTAAAACTTTTACCGGCTTTGCCGCCTCAGAGAACAGCTTTTTGATCGAAGCCTTTTCGGATGCTCCTATCTGCTTAGATGTAAGTTGCTTGTCAGCTTTGGCTATCTTCTTCTCTGCCTTGTTTACAGCAGCCTTTATCCTAGCTATCTCGCGCTTCGTATATGTGATACCGGGGTCTCCGATACCAGCCTCTTCTGACTTAGCTATTCTTAATTCTTCAACACCTTGTTCACGCAGCTTAGTTGCTTTTGCGACAGTTGCCTCTCCAGCCCCATAGATATCCTTAATAACCTTTGGCGTGACTCCTTGCGCGGCTGCTACTTCACCTGCCGTCAAAGGCCCAGCGCCAATTCCAGGTCTACGCATAGACGCTGCTGCTGGCCCAACCTTTAACGGGTCGAGTACACCAACACCACCTGTAACGTGGTGTTCAATCTGGGCAGCTACGTTATAAGGTGTAGGCGTAGCAGCATTCTCTATGATACCAACCTTAACACCAGACTCGCCTGTAAAAATCTTACCTTGGTTATAGATACTTGTCGTACCGACGTTACCGATGGCTTCCTTTAGCTCTCGCGTAGAGGGTATAGGTTCTGCCCAGAGGTTAAATACCTTGTCCGGGTCACGGTTTAACGGCGAGCCTACAGGGCGCATCTCTGCTTTCTGCCGACCTCTGGCAATCAAACTGTCTATACCTTTAGGTTTAATTGTAGGCTTTTGCAGCGTAGCACCAATAGCAGCAGACATGGCTAACTTACTGGGATCGAATTCTCCCTCGTACAGTTGTCTTCCGCCCTCGAAAGCTGTGTCAATAGCTGAGCCAAAACCCATCTGGCCTAACGCTTGCTTTTCTCCCAAGCCTACACCTCTTCCTGTTAAGGCTTGCCCCAGACCTTTACCAGCTTTACCTAACTGTGCTGGTGACGGCCTAAAGGAGAGTACAGCCGGGGCCATTTGGCCACCAAAGTAAGAGAGGGGATTTGCAAGTTCTGCATCACGCCGTTTTGCGTGAAGTGCCGCAAGCTCCTCATCATCATAAAGCGCATCCTCAATCTTACCTTGTGCGTAGTTACCAGCAGCGTATGAAGCAAGACCTCCTGCAAGCATCAGAGGTACACCAACGAGCGCACCTACACCTGTAGAACTAAGGGCTGCACCTATACCGATTGTAGCAGCAGCGCCAGCTAGGCCACCACCTATGTTGGTGGCAGCACCCATGCCAAGGGACTCAAGCTTACTCCAATCCTCTGCCACATAAGCAGCGTACTCTTCCTCGTTCAAGGACTCGTACTCTTCAGGATCAAAACCCCTGTTAAGCATTCCCTGCTCGAACTGGCCTGTCCTAGGTCGGAACCTTTGTACTATGTAACGCTGTGCCATAGCTTTCTACAAAACTTTTATTCCGGTTCAGTAGCCGTGATTAGCCGTTCATACCTAGCCTTATCTTTAAGAGCCTTGTTATACCAAGCAAAACTCGACGATGGATTATCTGATCGGCTCTCCATATCTGCGATCTTTGCCTCTACTTCTTGAAGCTTTCTTTTATAATACCTGTTATCTTTTTCTCTTTGTAATTCAGCTTCCCATTCAGGAGAGAACATCTCAGGTTCTGTTCTAGGTTCTTGTTGGCCATCAAATGTAACTGTTGGTCTTAACGGCTGCACCGGCGCTGGAGATAAGCTTGATGCAGTGGGAGCAGGAGTACTAGGGGTAGTAGGCTGTATTTGTCTCGGAGGCAGCGGCCTTCTAGGCCTAGGGACTGCGGTAGGTTGTACAGGAGCCTGTGTCTGATTAGTAATTGGTCGCCTTACTATAGGAGTTTGTCCTTGTAGCTCTTCATCCTCCTCGATAACGGCTACAGCACTGCGTGTCCCACCTGCTCGCCGCCTAGGCTGGTTGCCATAAAAATCGAGGGGTAAACTTCCCTCTAAACCACCGAAACCACCTGACCTAGTAGCCGCAAGAAGCCGAGCTTGCATGGTGTTAAATTGATCGGCTATGTTTAGGCCGAGTTGACCACCCGCAGCTAGAAAACGCTGTGCATCCTCTGAGCCTCCTTGTAACCATTCGTTAAACCGATCTATAGTCGCTGCATCTATCCTTAGCTGTGCTTCCTTATTATTAGCGGACTGCTGGTGGATTGCACGGCCTGCTGCTGAGTTTTCAACACTCAGTTTAGCCTCAAGCAATTTGTTTTGAAGCTGTAAACCTAGCTCAGTACCTTGAGCCGTGTGCTTAGCAAATTCTGGTGACAACAGGCTTCTGACTTTGGCGGCAAGTTTCAAAGTTTCCTGCTTGTCTTTTTGTTCAGCAGCTATCGTGGGCTGTTTCAATGCACCCTCTGCAACACCCTGCTCTGCCGTGGCTACAGCAGCCTCCGCTTTTCTTATGGGTAGCTGTTGTTGTTGCCTCACTTTTAACTCAGCCTCTTCTGGTCTAGTGAGCGGTGGCTTTTCAATACTGCTACGAAGGTGATCTTTGAAACTTTGTCCTGAATCTGGAGTCCAAGGTTGACCTTGCCTTCTTTCTAACTCGGCTAACTTCGCTTGATTTTCTGCAGCAATTTGTATAGCTGTATTTTGCTTTTCTCTAGCCATTCTCTGACGCTCTTGCTCACCACGAGCTGCCATCAACTCGTTCATTTTGCGCTGCTGATCGAGCTGCATCGCTGCACGCATAGCACCCAAGTTCTGTTTGTTTACCGTGCCAGCCCCGTAGCGAAATGGAGACACCTTACGTTCCTGCGGTACGTAGATACCCTGAGCGCGTAACTCCTCAATCTGCCTGCGCTCCTCCTCGTCGAGAGGCCTGCCCATGTTGTATTCGCCGCCAAGCGCACCTCTTAATATATCACCTAGACTTGCCATAATAATTACTTTCCACCGGGGTTAAGCCACTCGTTTATAGCTTTGCCACCTTTCGACGCTGTACTCAAGAAACCGCCACCTGCGTCTACGCCTTGCATTATGTTGGTGGGCATTCCCGCCATCTGCTTGGAATAGTCCTGTACAGGTTGTACACCTTGGAACCCTGCGGCTATCTGATTAGTCCCGCTGCCTCTGCCTAGCACAGCCTGTACAGGATCGTAGCCTGAGCGCGAGCCAGCCATAAAGTTGGTTGCTGTCTGCAAGGCGTTACCCAACGCAGCCCTCTTACGGTCTAGCGCAGAACCAAACTGCATGGCGTTCTCTATCCCAGTAAGGTTTCCACCACCACCGGCTGAACCCCTTTGCAAATTCCGTCGTGCGTTCATGCGCTCTATCTCAGCACGTTCACCACCAGAAAGACCGCTCATGTTTATGCTGCCTAGGAGTTCCTGTACCTTCTGCGCTCCAGCATCTCTAGTTTGCACCCACGGTTGGTCAGTTATAGCCAACTGATCCATCACGTTCTCGGCCATATACGGCCCTTGCAGATCCATGATGCTCTTATCCGTACCGGCAGCCATCCTGCGCGTTACATGATCTACCTCACCGCCAAGGCCAGCATAGTCAACTACACCCGGTATAAATCCCGGTTTATAGTCTTTGATACCTTCAGTACCTTGTGCAGCCTCCCAAGCTAGGCGTTGTTGCTGAGGGTCGAACTGCCTCTGCATATCGAGGTCTTTCTGCAACATGTCTTCCACCTCAGCACGATGCGCCCCCATTATCCTAGGATAAGATTCTGCGTACGCTTTACCGTACTCTCGGCCTACGTCCCTGCCTGACCTCTCAGAATCTTTGCCCGCCCAGTAGTCGATAGCTAGGCCCGCTGCGTCATCCCAACCGAAACCTGTTCCAAATAATCCGTCTCCTTCTGGCATATCCGTATCTCCTTATGTTGTTATCACGCCAGCAGCTCGCAGACTAGCAAGTAGCGCATTGATTGTTGTTGTATTATTACCTGTTGTGCTGCTGGATACATCTGACACCGATGCGCCCATCGTTACGACACCCTTTGCTGAGGTCGTTGCATCCGGTACGGCAATCCCCGCTAACCACGTGTCAAAATCATCCTTACTGGTGAACAACGTCACCTTATCCGACTTCGTTACTGAACTTGTTACTGCTATAGACATATCACGCCGAGTATGCTTGGTTAATAAGTGACGACTTTAGCGTCACATCCTTTGTCTCCAGCCTTACTTGAGAAAGCTTGGGCGACCCTTGTAAATAAATTCTGTACTTGACCTTCCATCCTTGACAACCAGACTGCCAGTTAAACGCCACATTTGCGTGGGTGTTTACGTCAAACTCTGCCGGAAACACCACCGGATATCTTACGCCCGACTGTATCAAAGGCAAGCCCCTAGTCTGCAAACCACCGTGTGTAGCCTCTGTTCGTACGTCATCCACAAATTGTGAAACAGCTACATAACCTGCATTACGGCCCTCGTCGTTGTCGGACACAGCCGCATTGGACAGGATACCCGCCACCTTGGTTGCGCTGTTCGACAGAGAGCGTCCCACCGAACCGTCGGCGGCAAACTCCTTATAAACCAGAGTGGCCCCACTATCGAAGAACACCGTGGTATTGTGTATCGGCAGATTATCCGTTGTAACCGCCGTGTCACCCTCTTGAAACTCGTCCACGGTAATATACAGGCTTGTAGCTGACCCACTATGCAACTCTGTGGTTGCTGACGAGGGGTAGACTCCCGGTGGGTAGCCGTCACCGTTGTTAATCTTGAAAGTGTGGTAAGCCTCAAAAGGCTTGTTGAACATCATGTTCATGTTCAACGGCTTCAGTTCTACCTTGGGATCGGACGTACTGTACGCCTTGGTATCCACGCGGCCCATAGCAAATTCAGTGCTACCGTAAAGATGTTTGACCCAGAAAGACTTGCTGCTGGGATCGTCTGTAATCGCAAACAGGTCTTTGCCGCCTGCCGTCGTGACGCCTACAGCCATACCCCTTATCGGCGTACAATAACTATTCGCATCGAAAACATCCACCGTAGCTGACGCACCATCCTGCCACGTAGCCCCTGTCCCGCTAGACTCCTGGCGGTCAAGGCTCACGAACTTCTTGGTGGCCATGTCGTAGACCACGGTAAGATACTGTTCGGGCAGACTTGTCAGCACGTGAAAGAGTGCGTAACCGTCATGTACTACGGCACATTGGAAAGTACCATCCTGTGCTACGTCCTTGAATATGTCAGAGATCGGACGGGAGAATATGTCATCCCTTGCGATAGTCTCTGACTGCTGTACCGCATTAAAAGAGCGTATCCCGTGCCTGTCGATGAAAGCTGTGTCACCCAGCAGGTCTATAACCGAGTTCTGATTCACCGGCCCCGTATTAAACAGGAACTTCTTGGTGAAAGTTGGCTCACCAAAG
>Ga0255047_10002485_pt1 | contig 12119 bp, 9 predicted proteins | sample JV7_2_1_MG_FD_183640 | JGI IMG/M metagenome (GOLD analysis project Ga0255047, IMG submission 183640) | Seawater microbial communities from Jervis Inlet, British Columbia, Canada - JV7_2_1 | ecosystem: Environmental > Aquatic > Marine > Inlet | place: Canada: British Columbia | collected 2016-10-06
CCTTTACTTTCACTGCGGCGAATTTCTTTTCATCTAGTTGCTGTTGCATGGTTCTTAACGCCTCCTCGGCCTCTGCCAGGGTCAGTAATGTCTGTTTTTTCTCCGATTGGGCAATAATGCCCTGTAGCATTATCTGATAATCGACTTCGTCGTATTGTTTCAGGACGCGTTCCCCGATTATCATGCCTAGTCCGTAACTGAACTTGTCCTGGTCTGTGGTCAATGTGATCTCTGAAGACTTGTTCATGTCCCCGGTTTTTGAGGCCTCATTACAGCCGGAGATAACAAGCAGTAAGCCGATAAATATGATTAATAAGCGATATGATTTCATGCGGGGGTGTCCTTTGTTGAAATGGTTGGGAAATTCGCGAATGCTAAAAATAAAGGCGATAGTATATACATCTATTACGCGGTCAGTTTACTTAATTTGCATGACTCCGCAGTCGAATTAAGTAAACTGTGCCATAAATGAAAAACACCGTTGAAAACCTGGCTACCCTCAGTCGATTCGCACTGGCAGCGGCAATTTTCTATTTCGCTTTTCAACTGTATCAGATCAATCAAAACGTGCCTGTGATCAGCCAGTCAATTGATCGCGTATCCCGACAGGTCGAGCCCGCGTTAGAAGATACCGACTCTATCCGTGAAGAATTCGCCGAAATTCGCAAACTGATACCCTCGATACTGGAGCGCGTTGATAATACCGTTGATGTACTGGACCAGACACAACGACAGATACCACAGATTGTTAACGCCACCGAAAGGGCGCTGGTGGTAATCAAGCAGACCCAACAACAGATACCACAGATCCTGGGCACTGCCGATAATGCAGTAACAGCCATCAATCAAACCCAACAACAAATACCGCAAATAGTGAATACGACTGAAAATGCAATCCTCGCACTCAACCAGACCCGGGACGAGGTATTACCCTATGTTTCGCTATCCCTGGAAGAAGTCAGGTTGATGCGAAAATCCATGCAGGACTCGCTCGACAGAATCGAAATATTGATCGCGGATGCCAACGACAAGGCGCTGAATGCCATTGTTTTAGCCGAAGACGCCGGCAAGAAGGCCAGCGAGGGCGCGGTGAGTGGATTTTTTACCGGCCTGATCAAGCTGCCGTTTAAACTGATTGGTACCCTGGCTTCCCCGATCGTGAAAACAATTGATGCGGATGTCGCAAAAAAACTCACCGAAAAAGATCTTGAGCTGATGGCGACCGCGAGCAAAAAAGCGGTTGAGGCTAAAAAAATTGACCGTGCCTGGAAATGGAACAATCCGAAATCAGGTAACTCGGGTTCGTTGACTATCATTCGTAAATACGAAATTCGCAGTCATGTCTGTGTCGAGGTCCAGGTTCGCGTCAGTATCAAGGGGAAAGAGAAAATGAACGAGCCGGATAATCTGTGTTTGAATAAAGATAAAAAATGGGTCGAGGCCGAAGATCTAAAATAGCAGCCCCGCCCGCTTGTAGATCACTCAGTGAGCGCTATGTCGATACTCGCTCGGTGATTTTCCATGCCATCGCTTGAACGCGCGGGTAAAGTTGCCCGGCTCGGAAAACCCCAGCAAAAAGGCGATCTCGTTAAAAGACCGCTGTGGATCACGGACATACTGTAGACCCAGCTCGCTACGCGTACTGGCCAGTAGCTGGGTGAAAGACAGCCCCTGTTCCTTGAGTCGGCGTTGAAGGCTGCGCTGACTGATATGGATCGAACTCGCGATCTCTTCCTCGGTAACCTGCCCGCTCGGCAAACGTTCGATCAGCTTTGCCCGCACCTGCATGGTAACGTCATGTCGATCGAGATGCGCCAGGTAGTCGGTCACGATCTGGTCGTTGATTCTCACCAGCTCCGGGTTGGCGGTCGCCAATGGCGTGGTAACGACATCAGCCTCCAGCCACAGGGCTGTCTCGGGTTGTGAAAAACTGACCGGGGCTTTAAAAAAATCATTAAAACAATCGGTGTTCCCCGGTGCCGGATGTTGATACGAAACCCGGATTGGCCGTAAACCCTCGCCGTAAGCAGCTCGACACATAATCATCAGCATCGCCAGGGATGCATCTATGGTTACCGGTAAAGGATGCGGTTTCATTTTACTGGGATCTATAATCAGGCGATAGGCATCTTCAGTTTTTTCAAACTGGAGCGTGCCTTTCGCACCGGTGTTAACAACCCGTATGTAACGTGAGGCTCGTTTGAAAGCTTCCTCCAGGCTGTTACTCGCCAACCACGAATACCCAAGCGCGTGCAACGAGGTCGGATGCCAGAAGCTCGCTACCCTGAGGCCAAAACAGGGATCGTCGATCAAATCCCCGGCAAGCCCCCAAAGCCGGGTCACCGCCTGGAAAGAAAAACGTGCGAGCGGATCTTTTAGCCTGGAGTGATCGAGACCCACCTGTGCAAACAGCTCGGCACTGTCATGGCCGTATGAGTCGATGCCCTTGGCAAGCAAAAGAATTGCCGACGACAGGGCTGAAAAATGAGTGCTTTGATGCATTCTGCTCGCTTTTTAGCTTGCGGATAATAGATTGGCGCCTGCGGATTACCCCTTTTATTCAACCCAAACCATAGTAGCACAACAACGAATTTTATTTTGGAGGTAAGCAACTATGGTTATTTCAGATCCGGTAATCGGTACGTCACAATGTACCATCAACGAGCCAATTCATTATGTTGGCATAGGATTACACAGTGGGCACAAGGTCTCTATGAACCTGCACCCTGCCCCACCTAACAGCGGTATCTGTTTCGTACGTAATGATGTCGAAGCGGATCATGCTCTGATTAAAGCATCCTGGCGAAATGTTGTCGATACCCGGCTGTGTACCGTACTCGGCAACGATCATGGTGTGACCATAAGCACGGTAGAACATTTACTGGCAGCCTTGCGGGGTTGCGGGGTAGATAACCTGCTAGTCGAAATTAGCAGTGACGAGATTCCGATTCTGGATGGTAGTAGTGCACCGATAGTCAATCTGATCAAAAAAGCAGGTGTCATATCTCAACGTGTATCACGATACGGTATCTGGATCGATAGTCCGATTGAAGTCAGGCAGGGCGAGCATTATTCGATTCTAAAACCATCAGCTATTCCAAGGATTACCGTGAATATTGATTTTCCGAATGCTGCCATTGGATCTCAAAGCGTGACGGTCGATCTGCTCGACGATGTGTTTGAGACCGAGATCGCATCGGCGCGTACTTTTGGTTTCGCCAACGATCTCGATCAACTACGGGAACAGGGGTTAGCCCTGGGCGGATCAATACGCAACGCCGTACTGGTGAATGATGATGGCGTTGTCAATCCCGAGGGTCTTCGCTTCGCAGATGAATTTGCGCGCCACAAGATTCTCGATTGCATCGGTGACCTGGCGCTTGCCGACGCACCTATTTTCGGCCATCTATATTCGCATAAACCCGGCCACCGTCTAAACAGTGCGCTATTGCGTGAGTTATTCGCACATCAGGACAACTGGACCCGGTTGAGCTATGACGAAATAAATCGTCGTATTGCCCGGAGCGAGAATTCGTTCGTGTCCCAGGTGAAAAAGTGGGCCTGGGCGGGCAGCTAGACTTAGACCGAGGCTCATCAGGCAATTTCCGCAATATTTTCACCCGGCGGGTAAACTGGTGCAAACCGGTTAATGATTTTGACGCCTCCCGGTGAGGGCGGCATGACTAGAGGCAGTAGAAATGGAAGGTTTATTAACTTATTTGGTTTTTTCGGGGATTGCCCTCGTAATATCGGTAATTTTCTATATCGTTTACAGGTAATTCAATATGAATAATAAAACTATCAAACCCGTAAGGGCAGCCGGAAGTAAAAATTATACCCGGGGACTAGATGGCTGGTTTGATTTTGTATCGGTATCGGCAAACAGGCTGGGGAAGGTTATAAAGCACAACCGATTCTATGTCGACCTGGGTAATTGGGTAGATACAGTACGGACTTTAGATTTTTTAGAGGATCTCGCGAGACGTAGCAAATTTCCCGTATATGCAACCCTGCAAGAGGTCAACTTATCCGAGTATGCACAGGGTATCCGCGTAGGTCTGGCCCATACCAGCAAGGAGGCGCTTAGCCTGTTCCCAGACAGGTGGACGACAGCAGTGCTGGATAAGCAGGTGCCAATGGCGACTATGGACAATGACGAGATCACGGTAAACCGGGACGTGAGCTGGATGATCAAGGATATCAATCCGGGACTGGTAGGAGATTACGACCAGCAATGAGGGAAGCGCTAATCTAATCCACGCCTCTGATCCATTATTATTTCTGTTGGCCCGATTTCTGCGGTAGACTTCATCATCTAACTGCCAGCCATGGAGTACTGAAATTTTGAAACGATTGATCCGAGTTTGCCTGGGCCTGGTTCTTATGTTGCTAGCCGCCTGTGCCAGTACAAAAGTAGTCGAATATTGGGCCGATCCGGACTTCGATGCAAAGTTAAAAAACATCATGGTGCTGAGCCTTAATCAATCCGACAAATCAAGGCGCCTGTTCGAAGACGGTTTTTTGAACGCGCTGAAACAACGCAAGATACAGTCCTTGGCCAGTTATACGCTGTTGCCGAGCAATGAAGATCTGGACAAGGAAAAGGTTAAAGCGGCAATCACCGGGAGTGATATCGACGCCGTGCTGGTATTGCGATCGGTGAAGATAACCATGGAAGAACGCTACGTACAAGCCCAGACAACCGGTACCCGCTACAATTCCTTTTACGCCTACGTGGGTGAATACCGGCCAACCTATAGTAGCTACACTACCGATGATAAGCTGGTACACCTCGAAACCAACCTCTACGCAGTCGACGGCGAGAAACTGATCTGGACCGGAAAGACGGAAACATCTAACCCCTCAGATGTGCATGCCTACCTGGTTGACCTTACCAAAACAGTACTCGACAATATCGATAAGACCGGATTTATCCAGTAAGCAGGCGTTGGTCTTTACCAGTCTGGTTAAAATCTGAAGGTAATACCTGCGTTGATTTCGAATTGCCAGAGCATCTGGCTTTCGACGTTGACGATACAGCCACCGTTGCCGCAAAAAATACCCCCGCTGCTGTCTATGAAGGTTCCAAATCCACGACCCTCGAGCCGCAATCCGACGCGTTTATCGGGTGCTGTTTCAATACCAACACCGAGGCCGAGGGAAAAATTTGTTTCGGCGCCGCGACCATCAATATCCGGGTTGAATCGGGTAAGTCCCACCGATCCCATGTAGAATGCAGCGGGATTGCTTTTCATAGCATATTTACCGCCCAGATGGTAATACTCGACATCGATGTCAGGCAGGACCATCCCTGATGCCACCAGGCTCGATGGTTGCCGACTGTAATAAAATTCCACGAATTCCCCGGCCTTCCTTTCCCAGTCTAGAACGATACCATAGATCTGTTCTTCAGAGAGCTTCAGTTCCGTACCGGTGTCGATGTCTTCGAACTCACCGCCAAATCGGTAACCGGTAAATGGTGTAATGCCAAACCCTTGAGCCGATACCGGCAGCAGGCATAGCGACACCAGAGCCGTGAGCACGAGTGCGAAAATTGGCTTTTCCGGGTAGGGTAGAAACATGTCTGCAGGCATCCAGTTGCTTATTATTGTTGATAGCAACGATGCCATATAAGTTGAGCATTATCAAGATACCCGGGGCTTAGCCCCTGACTTGATAAATAGTAATCAGCCTCCTATTGCCTCCGTCCTTCGTACGATTACAGGGCTCCCTGTGTCAGGGTGGTATCTACAATGATTTCGATCAACTCAAAGTTGGACTCGGCACTGATATCTTCAAAATAGACCGCACCGGGCCAGGGAAGCTCCCTCGATTCATAACCATTTTCAGCGATGGTCCTGGCTACCGTTTTAACCGCTTCCACGTACTCACTGGTAGTAGCCCTTATTTCCTGTTTCGAAATTTCCAGATCGGCAATACTGTTGCGGTCAACCTGGGTGGCGCCAATGCCCATAAATAAAGGGATGTTACACTTGATCGCCTGCTCCACGTAAAATGAAGCGGGCGTTCGATCATCTGCGAGACTAATCACGTAATCGGGGCAAACGCTGTTTTTTAATTCAAATAATTCCACCAGGCTAAGCTGCCCCAGGCTACTTTTTCCAGGGCCCCTGCGCCGCCTTGACGAAGAACTACTTCTACCAGCACGGGTCACATAGTCGCCCCGGTAGTTAGCGTCATAGACCCGGTTCCCCCAGGGATTTGCGGCGATTAAACGTTGCGTAGACCGGATTGCCACATTTTTACAGTTATTCGGGCCGATAAAAAAAGGCGATCCGGATGCATCGCTAAGCTCTACCCAGCCATTCGGGTACTGGTTGAAAAAATGCTCCATCCAGGGCTGGAGTACGGTGTCGGCCAGGTGATCGAGGAATTTATTAACAAATTCGGGTTCATGGGTCAGCGCGTTAATGATGGGTTCCTGCCCAAAGATATCCGCGGCAAGGCTATACGGCGCCGTTAAATGTAGAACCGGGTCTAATCCGGTTAAACGCTGATAACAGGCCATGACCCCATCGAGCAGTTTGGGGATGCCTGTGTTCATATCGGGCGTAGCAATGTCCTGCCAGATATCGGCATTGGCCAGCGGCTCGTCCGGATCCGTGCCGGGAGAATACTGATCCGAGTAAATCATGGTCTGGCCCAGGGCTTCCGCGGTAAACCCGTAAACCGGCCAGCTGATGTAAAGCTTGGGCATACCCAGCAGCCTTTGAGTCATAAATGAGGTACGCACAAAACGCTCGGGATCCTCCTTGTAGAATACAGCCGAGGTCAGGCCATATAGCCGGTACATGATGGTTAGCGTCATCAGGTCCACCGGGCCCGAAATATGGACCGCATCCTGCGGCGGCGGTATGCTGAAAATCTCGTCATACTGGCCCGCGATTGTGGCATCCAGAATTTCCTTTAAACGCTCTGATGCCTGCAGATTATTTGCCTGCCAGCGGGCCAGCAAATGGATGCCTGCAGGAAATTTTAGCTCTTCAAATGGCATTTTCGGCTGCACTCAATACGGCTATCGATGGAGGTAAATATAATCGGATCATGCTACGGAATATAGCCGATATTAAATGCTGCTGGCACTAATAACTAGCAGAGAATCTTTTCTCGATCAGGATCATAGATCGACCCGTTTATTATCGATGCCCGGCTCCGTTCACCGAAGGCCTCGACCTCAAAATCATTCCGGTCGAGCACATCGACTGGCAGGTATCCAAGCACGATACTCTTGCCAGTCGAGTATCCGAAGTTACCACTGGTAGTTTGCGCAACCACCCTTTCGCCGCAAAAAACGGCTTCGCCGCCGAACACCGACAATGGCTCGTCCAGCGCAAGACAAACGAGTTTCTGTTGAACGCCTTCCTGCCTGATTCTGGCGAGGGCCTCGGCACCGATAAAATCACCCTTGTCCCAGTCGATCAGGAATTGCAACCCTGCTTCATAAGGATTGTAGTCGGGAGTAATGTCAACACCCCAGGCCAGGTAGCGTTTTTCCAGGCGCAGGCTATCGATTGCGCGGTAGCCAATATTGGTGATACCAAATTCTTCGCCAGCCTTTTGTAATTCCTCGTATACATACTGGAGGTATTCAGTAGGGACATAGAACTCCCACCCCAGTTCGCCGATATAGGTGACCCGGTAAGCAAGCGCCGGTGCATAACCGATCCTGATATCCCTGGCAGCCATAAATGGAAATGCGGCATGGCTCACATCATCGTCACAGACCTTCGCCAGCACCTTTCGCGCGAGTGGACCTGCCAGGTTTACGACGCCGTAAGCCGAGGTAATATCACGTACCTCTACCTGGTCGAATCGAGGAGATCTTTTTCGAATCGACCCTCCGCCCGATCGGGTCCATTGTTCACCCGAGCGGTTCCATTGTTCATCGTTGGAGCGCCGCCGATCGACCTGAAAACCGGGACTACCCTGCAACTGGCTTTCGATCCAGTGCCGATCGCGAATACCGAAAGCAGATCCCGTGATCAGCCAGAAGCAATCTTGCGAACGCCGTATGATAGTGACATCGGCTTCGATTCCACCGCGCTCGTTGCACAACTGTGTATAGGTTGCCCCACCCGGTTCCTTGTCTACATTTGCCACTGCCAGGTATTGCAGGAACCGGCAAGCCCCGGTTCCGCTGATTTCAAACTTTGTGAAAGATGACATATCGATCAGCACCACAGCCTCTCGTGCCGCGCGATGCTCGCGACCGATGGTAATGTCCTGTTGTGGCCGGTCGAATCCGAGGATATCCTGCTGCGCAATATCACCCCGGGCGAACCAGTTGGCACGCTCCCAGCCGAACTTCGATCCGAATACAGCACCCTGGTCTTTCAGGGTTTGATACAGGGGGCTACGACGTACGCCACGAGCCGATTCCAGTTCCTCACCCGGCCAATGAATCGCGTAGTACTTGCTATAACTCTCGACCGCCCGTTCATGCAAAAAACGCTGTCCGGCATGCAGGGGCCCGAAACGGCGAATGTCAAACGGCCAAAGGTCGAGTCCGGGATCGCCTTCCAGAATCCAGTTAGCTACCGCTCTGCCAGCCCCACCCGATGCGGCTATGCCAGAGGTGAATGCGCAGGCCGCAAAGAAATTACTCAGACCCGGAACCGGCCCCATGATCGGTTCACCGTCTGGTGATATGGGTATAGGCCCATTGATGATGGTACGCATACCGAGCTCGCCGAGGACAGGAATCCGCTGCATCGCAGGTTCGAAGAACTCGGCCAGGCGATCCATATCCCCGTCGAAAAGATGGCGCTCGTTTTGCCAGGGAAAACCTTCCCCGGGATTAACTTTACGGGTCTCCCTTTCCCATCCACCGATGGCAAGCGCACCGGGTTCCGGCTTGGCATAGAAGCCACCATCAGGATCGCGCAGTGCCGGTAAGCCCGGGGGTATCGCGTCGGATTTCTCGGTTACCAGGTACTGATGCTCGACCACGCCTGCCGGGATTTCCACCCCCGCCATCCAGCCCACCTGGCGCGCCCAGAGTCCTGCTGCATTCACCACTGTCTCTACTTCAATGCTTCCCTGCCCGGTAACCACATGGGTAATGCGATCACCTTTACGTGGTAGCTCCTTGACCATCACACCCTCATAAATTTTACCGCCGTTGGCGCGGATACCTTTCGCATAAGCCTGGGTTAGACTATTCGGGTCTATGTAGCCGTCTGCAGGAATAAAGGCGGCACCCACCAGGTCACCGGTTTCGATCAGCGGGTAAACCTCGCGCGCCTCGTTCGGGGTTAGCAGGTTCATCTCAAACCCGACTGCCTGCGCGGCAGAATGAGACTTCAGTAGCTCCTTCCAGCGATCTTCGGTTTGCGCGAGCCGCAGACTGCCAAACTTGCGCCAACCAGGGTCCTGCCCGGTTGCATCGGCCAGACCGTCGAACAGCTTGACGCTGTCATTCATCAGGCTCATCAGGTTTTGCTGCGAGCGAAACTGGCCGACCAACCCGGCTGCATGCCAGGTAGCACCCTCGGTCAGGTGAGATTTTTCGAGTAGCACCACATCCTTTTCACCCGATCTGGTCAGGTGGTACGCGATACTGGTACCAATTACGCCACCGCCAATGATAACGATGCGCGCGCTGGTTGGGACTGATGTCACTAATTCTGCTTCCTTCGACGACGATTTGGGCGTCGTTCACGCACCGGAATCTTGCTACCGACATCAAAGCGCTTCCATCCCTCCTGAAGCATGGCGTCACCCGCTACCAGCCCTTCGAAACCACTACGAACACGCGCATCGGTCTCGGATGTAAACGCAGCGGTGTTTGGTAGCGAAAGAATATCAAAGGCCTTGTTCAGCGCTCGCTGATGAATAGTCGAACTGCCCTCCAGCTCCCAGTGCTCGCGTAATTTTCTGTCCGCCAATTCGGGCATAAAGGTTGCGGTATGCATGCGTTCGAGGGTGGCGGGATTTGCCGCGAACATGCCCGCCGGCCCGGTTTCCTTGATCTCGTTCAAAGAAGCGTTCTCGCGCGTAAATCCAAATCCTTCACGCACCCGCTTGATCATCATCGCTATTTCGTTGTCGATAGCAGCCTGACCAAAATCGAACGACATCAGGGCGTCCTGCAGTCCTCCCATGACGATGAAATCAGCGCCGGACAATGCCCCCATTAACGGCGACATGCCCTTTTCGAAACCAGCCTGGGCGTCGCTAACCTTGGAATTGGTCAGACCCAGGTATCCACCGGCAGGAACATTATAAAAGCGTGCCATCTGGCAAACCGCGGAATTCATCATACCGATTTCGATGGCGCCCGGCGCATAGGCACCATCACGCATATCGGCAAACACCGGCAGAAAATTATATATCTGGGCGGTTCCGGCCCTCGACATTTGCGCCAGCGTCGCGGCTGCAAGCCACTCGGCGTTCATGATCACCAGCATGCCGGAGAGGGTCAGCGGCGTGCTGAGTCCACCCATCGGCGCGATCGTGCCGTAAGCGGTAATGCCTTTTTCGGCAAAGTACATCAGCGTGTCGGTACTGTCGAAATCCATCGTCAATGGCGAGACTATCGAGCAATAGCCGAAATTGATAAACGGGCGTTCCCAGAAAGCATCTTTCGAACCGGCAATGAGTTCACCCAGTTTGATCACCTGGTCAGCTTCACGGATATTGTAAACAGAAGTGCGGCAGGGCTTGACGCAATTTTTCAGTGCCGAGTAGAACCGGGTCAGGCTGAACTGGTCTCTGGGGGCATCGTCAGCCAGGGTGGATATCGAAAACAGGTCGAAGCCCGGTAGCTCATTGACCAGGTGGGCAATACGCGCGATATCATCGGATCTTGAACGGCGCGTCACGCCGGTCACCGGGTCGACAATATCCGGCGCCGAGCTGGCCGTTGCTATTACCGGAAGTTTACGCGGAAAGGTCACATCATAGGCTGGATCTCGACCGCGCAGGGTGATGGTTGGGGGTACCAGGGCACGGTATTTTTCAACAACAGCCGAGGGTATGCGAACCATCTCGGTTTCGTGGTCGACAATCGCGCCATGTTGCGCAAAACGTTTCCTGGCTTTCTCATTGCGAACCAGGAGTCCCGTTTCTTCAAGAATTTCAAGCGAAGACTCATGTACGTAGCGGATATCGTCGCTTGTCAGGTAGCTAAAGAAGTCCATCGAACCAGCATCCGGAAACTATTTAATTAAACCCAAACAATAGGTAGCACCACAACTTGCGTCAAACAATAAATACTGTCATTATCTATAAGTAAATCTTATTCGAAAATAAACGCTTGCGACGTCCACGACTCAATATTCTACGAACATTCGAAGCCGCTGGTCGACACCTGAGTTTTTCATCGGCAGCGCGAGATCTGAATGTTTCACAGGCGGCGATCAGCCAGCAAATGCGCCAGTTGGAGGCGTACCTGAACACACCCCTGTTTGTGCGGCATCACCGACGGCTGTCGCTGACCAGTACCGGGCAAACTTATCTGAAAGCGGTACACAAGGCGCTGGATCGACTCGATTCGGTGACTGATCAACTATTCCCGCATAGACAGAATCAGACCGTGAACCTGCGCTGTACCTCGGGCGTCGCGACACTATGGCTGGCGCCACAACTCGGATCGCTGCAAAGACTCTATCCCAACATCGACTTGCGCATCAATACCCTCGATCAGGGCTTCGACAATCAAAATTTTCCAACAACCGATCTGAAAATTTTCATCCCGGGAGAAGACGTCTCTGATCCCTATACACGTAAACTATTAACCTCGACGATAACACCGGTATGCTCACCGAAACTGTTTTCCAGTCGTGCGCGCCTGGATCTACCCGCCGATGTACTCGACCATGAACTGATCCATGTGCTTGGCTACGACGATGACTGGCACCGATGGTTTCGCAGCTTCAAGCTGGATGATGTCAGCATACCGCGTGGATTATCCGTTGATGGATCATTGATTGCTATCGAGGCAGCACAGCGTGGCGAGGGAATCATGCTGGGCAGACGTCCGTTTATTGATCGCTACCTGCAATCCGGAGAACTGGTAGAGGTGTTTGAAAAGCCATTCCATCTCTATGCCGATTACTACTTACGTCAACCACCCCGCCCTACCGGTCAGAGAGCTG
>Ga0255047_10002486_pt1 | contig 12118 bp, 18 predicted proteins | sample JV7_2_1_MG_FD_183640 | JGI IMG/M metagenome (GOLD analysis project Ga0255047, IMG submission 183640) | Seawater microbial communities from Jervis Inlet, British Columbia, Canada - JV7_2_1 | ecosystem: Environmental > Aquatic > Marine > Inlet | place: Canada: British Columbia | collected 2016-10-06
CGGGCTCGGGCTCCGCCTTTTCCGGTTCGGACGTTTCCGCCTTTTCCGGTTCGGGCTCGGGCTCGTCATCCTTCGGAGGCTCGGGCGTTTCCTCGTCCTTTTTTTCTTCTTCGTCTTCTTCTTTCATTGCAATCTTTCTATCCTTTTTTTGAGATCCATTTGCATCTCACGAAGCTCGGAATCCGTAAACCCAAACCACGGCGTTTTCTTTTGATGGTACAAAGCGATCTCTCGATTTCTTGCGCCGGCGATTCCTATCTCCGCGCGAACTCCGTTCGCATGAGGCTTGACGCCGGCAAGATGGATGCCACCTAGCATTTTGCCGGTCATCGAAAGATCGCGGCGCAACGATTGCCGCCCGCGCTTTTCTCGTTGTTTTTTGTATCCCTCGGAATAAGGTTTCATCGATCCACCGTCGAGACCCTTGCCTTCGGAGATTCGGATCTGCATAGAGGCCAGGCCGTTTGAGACCACAGCCGGCAGGATCTTTGCAACGACGGCGTTGATTTCTTCAAGCGTGATTTTCTCAAATTCGGATTTGTCAAAATCCGGCATCCTACCTCCTTGCCGCGCTATTCGCTTTGAGAATATCCGATCGCGTTGCAATGCGGAGGCGTCGGGCCTCGGCAAAGTCCGCGGTGATCGGGAGCAATCGGTGTCTGCAATTCCATCCGCCGCCGTGTCGCAAAACATTTGATGCACCGCGCTGGCCATTTTTGAGCTTTGCAATGTCGGCTTTTTTGATCGCCAGGCCAGCGAGAACCGCGCAAAATCCGCGCGTCTTTCCGTCATCCGGTCCGAGATAAAGAACCATCGCCTCATCTTCGGGAATCGATCGCAGAGCTTGTGCATGGAGATCCCGTTGTACCGAAGCCATCCCGGTATTGATCAACGTCTCGGCTTGCGCCAACGAACGATCGGCAACTTCGGCAATCACGCGCGCGGCGGTCTCCGTTGATTTTGGAACGAGCGTCATCACGGCGATCTCTTGCTTCAAAGCTCGTGCCAGATTCTTATTTACACCGATCATGTTTTTCGCGATGTCGTCGAAGTTTGCGTCGATCGTTGTTGCGATCTCGGTCCGAGTTGCTTGCAGCAAAGACTCCGCGCCATCGACTCCCTGGAATGCCTCGATCGCGTTTTGTCCGGCCTCATCCAAAACCCGGCGGACCTCACCCATTGGCGTTATAAATTCTTTGACGGTGGATTCCAAAAACTTCATCGAGCTGGCCGCTTGCGCCATTTTACCATCTGACTTTTGATGTTGCAAAATGAATTGTGATAGGTCGTTTCGCATCGCAAGAAACATGCCCTTGTTTCGCCGTACCGCCGCCGAGAGTAGATCATCGTTCTTTTTGAGGGCTTGCATCAAAGCTCGACTCATTCGGCAACCTCGTCTTCTTCGAGGACTTCGATCGTTGCGGGATTGCCATCGACGCCGGGCTCGCCAGTGTCGAGAGTTGGGATGTCGAGAGGCGAATCTCTCTTCGTCTCCTCGAACAATTCAACCTCGTTTTGCGCGATCCATTCTTCCGTCTTCCCGAACACTTCGCGCCAAATGTTGGCACGACTCATGCCGACACGTTTGTAACTTTCCGCCAAGGCGCCGCGTTCTTTGGGATCCGAGTTCGGTCCAATTTCAGGATAGGCAATTTCCAGATCTCCGACGGGCAACGCGATGCCGGCATCGGCCATCAACACGACTCGACAGACATCTAAAATCTGCCGTTCGTAGAATTTCCAAAGCGTCCGAAGCCGTTGCCACATAACCTGCTGCTTGTGCATTTTGAGGCTGAGCGCATAACCGGATCCGCCGTCCATCCGGCCACGGACGGCATCGGCCCAAATCCCATTCATGATCAAGGTCGGGCGTTGCGCTTGGAACATCGTTTCGAGGTGTTGCTCGAGGTTGGATTGCATATCCAAAACGGAGGCGGAGGCGCCCGGGTTTTTAAGGAGAATTGCAGAGGATGGATCCGCCGCCAGGCGTCCAACCTGCTCGTCTTTAACACCGGAGATCACGAGCTGTCGAAACGATTGCAAATGGCGAAGATGGTTGTGATCTGATTTTTGAACACCAGCGTCGACCGTTGCGTCGAAGAGACCCTTGCTGTCGAAGGTATTAAAAAAGGACATCGCCGGGAATCGAGCGTGAGAAACAACATATGGAATCACGCCGTATGGGTTGACGTGATCGGGGTTATCCTCCGACGCCACCGGATTCATCTGGTTGTCGGCAATGAAATGGGAGTCGGATGTCCAGACAGAAAACTTGTTGGGCTCAAGCTGAATGATGATGGCCTGAAATTTGATCGGGTTGGTCGGATGTGGCACGACGGTGAATCGATCCGGCGTAACGAGATCGAGAACTATTTTGCCGTCATCGACGAGCGGACGTATCGCCAGCTCGCGGCAGAGATGCGTATATTTGCAGGCGTTGTCGAGATAATGATCGATGAGTCCGTTGTTTGTGTACGGCTCGAGACCGGCGGAGACACCGCCGATCGTTCGGCTCGATGGCTGCGAATAGATGGCTGCGATTTCGTCAACAACCCATCGCAACAAATTGATTGAGGTATCTTCGTGGATGCGTAGCTTCTCGGCGTTCTGCTCGAGAAATCGCTCGTTGATCCGCTCCCGCAAAAGGTGTTGCCACTGATGGCGATACACTGCTATCAAATCGCGGACATCGCCGCGACGGACGATCTCGCCGCTATTGTGCCAGGCGTTGTACAGATCTTTTCTGGTAAGAATTGTGTCCATGCGTTTCCCCTCTTACTCTCAAGAATACATAGATTTATCCGTTTGTCAAACACTGGCGCGCTTCTTGAGTTCAAACAACCTTGACGCCGCTCGAGACCGGCGGAAACAAATTGACACACGGATATCGCAAGGCATCCATCACATGGCCGGATTCGTCCTCGACAGGATTCGACCGAGCCGGTTGACCGGGTTTTCGCTCAGGCCAGCGATACGATGTCATCGCTCGCAAAATGTTGCGCCCGGTGAGACCCGAGCTTTCGAGCGAGCTGTCGAAAAACAAACGTCTCGATCCATCCATCGAGAGGAGGCGAGATTTGACCACATCGATCCCGTTGAGAATGTTAGTCTCCTGCGGATCGTAGGAATAAATAACCTGGAATCCATACCTCTCGGAGAGGAGATCGGCAACCGTGATCCCGTGGATTTGGTCGCGCTGGTTTCCCCCAAACGGATCCAGGTAAATGGATCCGAGCCTCCATCCCGATCGAGCGGCGAGATCGCGGGCCATCGGCACGATCTTTGTGAGCGGCGTCTCGTCGGGCACAAGCTCGCCAAGAACATGGAAGCAATCCCGAACTCCGTGTCGATAGCAAAAAGAAAGATGTTGGAAAAAGATCATTGCCGGGAATCGCATCCCAGGATCCATGCCTATATCCACCGGCCACCCGGGGAGATAGAGATCATCTTGGATCGCCAGGCGTTGATCGTATTCTTGCCCGTAAACGGATCCCGAACTCGACACCCATTGGCCCTCAACATATTGAGAAAACGTGCCAGGTGCCATCGATGAGGCGAGCCGATCGTAGTATCCCGGTTGGAGATTCATTGCGTTCTCATCGGTCCGTCCGTGGATCACGATACGATCCGAGCGGTTGGCGAACTCGTCGTAGATCCAATTCATCTCGGGGGTTGAGCTACAGGCGATCATGGGATATCGAGCATTCGCAACCCTAACGCGGGCAACGCTTTTTACGTAAGAAGCTCGAGGCCAATAGCGGATCTCATCGCCAAGCAACCATCCAACATTTTTACCATCGAGCGTCGACGGCTTTTCCGCCGATCCGTATTGGATTGATCCGCCGTGGGTAAGATGGATGGTGCGATCCATTTTGGTTTCGCTGGCGTAAAGACCCTCGATCTTGAGGCGTTGGATCACAAGCGGGATAATCTCAGTGCGCACATGATTCAGAACATGCGAGACGATCAACCCGTTGACACCGGGATTGAGACCTGCCAGGAGACACGCTGCAACGGCGAGAGAAAACGTTTTCCCGATGCCAACGCCAGTGCAAAAAAGGATGTGCCCGTTGCGTTCGAAGGCGTCGAAGAATCGACCTTGTGCCGAGTTAAGCGGCATCGTCGGGATCGTTGTGTCGACGGCGGAGGAGATCTTCTAGCGTCTCGGCGGAGGTAGGCTCGGCACCGCCAGCAGCGACACCCATCTGCGAAAGCTCAGCAAGTTGGTCGTAGGCTTCGCGCTGAAGTCGAATAAGTTGCGGTAGGAGTAAGAGTAGAGCGTGGCTCGACATCTTGTGAAGCGGAGTTATCCGGAGCATTTCGAAAATGGAATCGGAGGCAGGTGTCAGATTTTGGAGTTGTGATCGAAGCGCATCCTCCATCTCGTCGTGAACATTTGCCCGAGCCGATGCACGAATCGCGGTGTCATGTTGATGGGCTCGATCCTTCCACTCATTCTCTCGGCACCAATCGCAAAAGAAACCTTGCGCTCGTCTTAGTTTGTTCTTAGGTTTCCCTGAGTTATAGCGTCGCCATGCTTCTTCAACGGAACGCGTGTGCGGAGGTTGCTCCAAATAAAAGCAAAACGCGGCATAAGCTTTTGTGGTTTCGTTTGGTTGGCGGTCCCATGATTCGGACATGTGGCGTGTTCCAAAAAAAAAGCCCGGCCCGCGAAAATGGGTCGAGCCGGAAGAAAAAACGGAGAGCCGAGACAGTCCCCACCACAAAATATACCACCGGATCCGGGAGTTGTCAACGCAACTCAACCCGCAACCATTGGACGATGTTGTTTTAGAAAGCTGAGTTGTTCCTTGATGATCGGAGAATAGCAGATCAGAAATGAGGTGTCAACCAAAGATCGAGGCAGGCCTGGCTACAGAAATAAAACCGGACCGGCCATGATCCGGAAAGCTCAGGCAGATATTCATCTCGCCAGAATTGACGCGTATGCTGGAATGCGACATTGCAGATATCGCAATGTCGCAAATCATACGAAGGCAAGCCAGCCATCCGCAGAATGATATGAACTCTCGAATTGTGCATTTTCAAAATGCTCGCAATTTCAACCGGCGTTTTTCCAGATTTACGAAGCTGGATCAAGCGCATCAAATTCTTGATGTCCCTGCGCCTCATGATGATTTCGGCAACTTGCGAAGTTGCGCAACCGGCATCGTCATAAAAAGGAGCGTGCCAAAATCCACACGAGCTTGCATCTCGCCGCGGCGGATGTGAGATGGGAAAACATCAACAACGAGACCTCGTTGCGAGACGACGAACGAGTGTTCGTGATCGATGACCTCGACGGAATCTCCGACAACGAGAGGGCAAGATGCGAACAGCTTTTCAAGCTCTCGTTTTCCATAGCGTTTCTGGAGACCCATCACGGACCCTCATATACGGCGCCACTGTGATCGTTCTCAGAAACAGAAACAGCCAAGAGGAGCGGCCCGAGCTGCGTGATCGTGAGGAGATCCCAGATCCATCGAGCGATATTTTCGGAGGTTGGATTGTCGAGTCCATCAACATGGTTGAGATATTTATGATCGACCTCACAAAAAATCAACTGATCCCAGATTGCATCGATCACCCCAAAATCAACGAGCCATCCCAAATGAGGATCGGGCGAGCCATCGAGCGTAATCATGGCAGTAAAATTGTGCCCGTGGATCCCGTGGCACTTATGATCTGGCGGAGTCATCGGCAGAGAATGCGCCGCCTCGAATTTGTAAATTCTGTAGATTTTCATGCTGCCAATCGATCTTTGCATTCGTCTTTTTTGATTTTGATCAACTCAAAAAATCGAGGCCGAGCCTCGAGCGCGGCCCGCCAGACATCCGCCAGGCCGTTGACGGAGGTTTGGTCGGACATTTCGGATAGCCAATAATTGATCACGTTGAGATCGCTGGTGTTTTGTTGGAGTTGATCCGTCGAGAGTTCGGTCATCGACGAGACGGAGATCATCTTTTTAAAATCCTCTCGGTCGAGTCCAACCTCCCGCAATGCCGCATGTATTCCACGGCTGGCCTTTTTCCAATCGTCGCCTCGTTCGGGCTCGGGCTCGGGTTCGGGCTCGATGGGTTGTGCCTTTTTTTCTCGCATCGTCGAAACGATCGATGCCTTCTTGACCTCCTCCAATCTCGGCGGAGGTGTGGGCTCGGAGCCCGCCAGCTCATCGGGATCATAAAGCCCGAGCGCCACATCGGGAGCATACCAACGAGCGCCATTCATCATCGCCCTAGAAAACAGCATGTTGCGCGGAAACTTTTTCCAGGTTGGATTCGAGAGCAGGCCGGCTTGACTGGCGTCGGACATCGAAAACGAGGACTCTCCGATCTTCGATTCGGCACTCGGCGGGCCCTCAAAAAAGATGATGTCGCAGGCTGTCTCCGACCAATTGACGCGGTACTGTATACCGGCCCGCTTGATCATGGCGGCGACGAGGTTTGCAGAAAGCGTGATCTTGCCTTTGATCACGTGGATCGAGGTCATCGCCTGGATCGGTGCGATCCCAAGCTCGGCACCGGCGGCGATTTTTACCATTGCTTGCGCCGCTTCGCTGGCGTCGGAAAAAAAGCCGGAGGCGCTAGCCATCCGTGCGAATTGTTCCAGCTCGGAAATGTTGGTTGGCACGATGCCACCGGAATGTTTAACGATTTCCATTTTCGTTTCTCCGTTTGGGTTTGAGGTTGGGCACAAAAAACCCGGGTAGCCTGCGAGAGCCACCCGATGACCTGTCGCTGGTCGGGCTTATGAGAGCGATTTTATCAAATAGCGGCCTGACAAAAATCGCCGATCCTTTTGTTTTTGCCACTCGATCACGTCTTCCGGTGACTCGGTTTTCGCTGGAAAATAATCCTGATTCTCGATCCACCATGACGCGTTGGAAATGTTCTTTTCGAGAACATCGAGTGCGCTCTGCACTTTTTTAACTTCTGCGTCGGCACCGGCTTTTGCCATGCCGATGATCATGCCCGCCATATAGTTTTTGATGGATTTCAGATTCTCGTCTCGCAAAGATGTTGCCCAATCGATTTGTTTTTTTGAGCCGTACATTTTGATTTGCATTTTGTTTTCTCCGTTTGGGTTTGAGGTTGGGCACAAAAAACCCGAACAGCCTGCGAGAGCTGCTCGATGACCTGTCGCAGGCCGGGCTTATCGGTTTGTTTTTTTCGCCGGCTTGGGAGCCAGTCCTAGATAAGCGCGGCGTTGGCTGGCGGTGGGTTTTGGTAGGTTGAGTTCGCGTTTTTTCTTTTGCAGGATGGCCATTTTTTTCGTGTCGTTCATTTCGTTTCTCCGTTTGGGGTTTGTTTGTTTCCGGGGTACGAGATCAACTATAGCACGGTGCAATACAAACGCAAGCTTTTTCTCAAACTTTCTATACACCATTCAAATAAGTACAACAAAAACAATAAAGTACAAGGCCAGAGGGGATTGGCCCATAGGCCAAAAATCCCCTCTGTGGTCTTATGATCCGCACTGCGATCCTAAATCAGAGTAAGTAGGAGGGGGCGCTCCCCCTTTAGGGGGGGAGCCCCCTACTACTCTACCTATATAAACGCACGGGCGTCCGCGCATGTACGCGCGCGCGAGCCGTCCACATAATTGGAGGGCCTAAGTGTTTGATCTAAAAAGAATGAACCCCCTGAATCTTAACGCTTGAAAACATAGGACTTGCAAGGGATTGCATTCTGCCATACAATGCATTGCAACAGAAAGGAGAACACGATGAAAAATGATGCGACTATTTATCTGAGATTAGAAACAGCTCTGAAAGAGGGACTCCGAAAGATCGCCGAGGTTGAAGGCCGTTCGCTTTCCAACCTCCTCCAAAAAATGATCCGTGACCTTATAAAGGAGAGATCCGATGTCGATGAAAAAGAAAATCAGATTACACATCGCTCGCCAGACATGGCCGGTGATCACGAACGGATCGGAGATCGCGGAGGCTGTAGGCTGTGATCGCTCGACCTTGAAAAGAGCGATCAAAGAAATGGAATCCGAGGGAACCCTCGAGCGACGACAGGTCGATCGAAACAACTCTCAATACATCCTCCTCTCCCCTCCCGGATCGACGCTGGAATTTCTGGCCAGGTCCAAAAAAATCATCACCGAGGATTTTGCCAAATGGAAAAAAAAGAGCGATACCAAATGACAGATACAAAATACAACACGGCAGAAGGTCGTCGGCTTCTGGTGCTTTTCGTCGCCGCCTCGGGCGCTGCAAATATACATCGGATGGCGATCGCTGGCACGATGGCATCCGAGTTCTCTGCCTGGCAAAAAAAATACATGGGCTCGGAGACGACGGCGCCGGAATGGGCAGACCGATGACAGATACCAAAACCAAAACACCACATGCCCAACACTCGGAGCCGTATTTGTTGGGCTCCATGATCGCTCATCCGCACATAATACCGGAGGTCATCGCAACGATCCGGCCCGAATATCTGCACAACGATCTCGGGCGCAAGGCCTTCGAGCTGATCTGTAAACACGCCGCGGATTTTTTGGCATCCGAGGATAGCGAATTTGAGATCTACCTCCTCCCATTTGTTGCCTCTAACGATTGGGTTCTCCTCGAATTTCTCACCTCCATCCGACAAAGCGCGCCGTCGCCTTCGAGCTGGTCTCGACATGCAACCCTAATCAGACATGCCTACCTCCGTCGCCAGCTCGCCGAGGCAGGCGACGAGGCCCGAGAAAACGGAGATCCGCGGGCGTTGATTTCCGATCTCGTCGAGACCGAAAAATCCTTGAGCGGCGATGATAGCTCGCTGCTCGACTCGAGATCTGTACTCTCCTCGGCGATGGAGGAGATCCAAAAAGCGTACAACAACAAAGGCCCGATCGGAGTGTCCACCGGATTCGGCACCATCGACGACGAGATCGGAGCCCTCGAGCCGGACTGTCTTTACGTCCTCGCCGGTCGGCCATCGATGGGAAAATCGGCATTGGCGCTCAACATGCTCCTGCACATCGCGTCTAAAAAACAGGCTCCGCCGTTATACATATCTTTGGAGATGTCCGGTTCGGATCTCGGCATGAGGGCGCTGGCATCCGAGTCGGGCGTCTCGATCCGATCCATGAAAAACGGTCAACTCACCGAGCGCGACATCGATCGGCTCACAAAAGCGACCGGCGTGTTGGCCTCGTTTCCGTGGCTCGTCGAGGACGTTGCCAGGTTAACCGTCTCCGAGGTCAAAGGTGCATATCATCGAGCGGCACAACGCGCCGGAGACGCGCCCTCCGTTTTGTTTGTCGATCACTTGCATCTGATGGACGCCGACGACGAAAAAGCGGAGGACATAAAGGCCCTCGGGCAAATCACTCGCGACCTCAAAAAGTTGAGCAGAGAACTGCACATCCCGATCGTCCTCCTTTGCCAGCTCAACCGCGGGCTCGAAAAAAGGAGCGACCGTCGACCGATTGCCTCGGACCTCCGAGGCTCCGGCGAGATCGAAGAAAATGCGGTCACCATCATGGCGTTGTACAGAGACGCCGTGTACAACGAGGACGCCGATCCAAGAGACGCCGAATTGCTCATTCTGAAAAACCGCAACGGATCACTCGGCAACATTCCGCTGAGGTGGGAAGGCCCGATCACCACATTTTTTTCCACCACAAACCGTGCCAACCCCGGCGCCGCTATGGGGATGAGATGATAGCAATTAAGAGATGGGAGATTAAAGCACAATGAGCAAAGAGAGCGAAGCCATTTTGAAAGAGGGCGAAGCCATTTTGAAAGGAGAAGGCTGTGCGGTGTTTGTATTTCCCGACGGAGGAGAACTCCACGGTCCGCCGGAGATAGTCAAAGAGTGGTCGGATCAACTTGATCGATTCAAAGAATATGAAAAGAACGGAGGGACGAACACATATTTCGAGTTCGTCGATAATGAAATGTACGAACGTTTTCTCGATCGAGTGAGAGGAAAGCATTTGACGAAGCTTCCTGATCACATCCGATGTGAGGGATGTCAAAACCAATCCGATGAAGGGGGATTCGTGTGTCGATTTGAGCACGAGTTCTTTGACGACGATCTGAATAGCATCGTCGGATTCTTTGTTCGAAACCACGAACTTAGATGTCCTGGGATGAGGCCCTATAAATGAAGATCGCGATCTACGACTGCGAGATCAAACAAAGCCCCGTCAACCGGGCTCGAACGGGCTCGGGATCATGGACGGATTATGCCAGAATGGGAATATCGGTTGCCGTCGTCCAGGATAATTGGACGATCGCCGGACAATGGAGACCACGTTTTTATGTCGAGGCGGAGGTGTGTCAACTCGTCGCACATCTCCGCCAGGCGGAGATCGTTGTTACCTATAACGGAAAGGCATTTGACGATCCGCTCGTCTCGCATTTCTTCGGCGGCCCGGTGAGCTGGTCATCCCATGTGGATCTCTGCGAACTGATCCACTTGGCAACGGGCAAACGTAGATCGCTCCAAGACGTGGCTGCGGCAACGCTGGCGGCGTCCAAATCAGAGCAAGCTAGCTTCGCACCCAAACTATTTCAAGACGGCGACTACGGGCGTCTATACACATATTGCAACGATGATGTTCGGTTGACGCGGGATCTGTATTTGTTCGCCGGTCAAATCGGCGGCGTGTTCGTGCCGGGATCTCCGGATCGTCGTTTCGTGCCGGTCTCGATCCCCGGCGGATTTGCAATCGAGACCACAACAAAAGAACAACGAGCCTCGGCACCACGGCACAAAATGAAGCTGGCCTGGCGGAAAGATCCTGCGACCGATTCGCAGATATATAGGATTCGGCGTATGCTGAGAATGGAGGATTGGCAACCTCCGGATGGATTCGAAAAGGGCCCGGCTTGCGATATGATTGATCAACTCACCGAGGAAAAACAAAATGAAAATAGTTGACCGTGTTTTTTTGGATCCCGGCGATCTGGGTTGGATTTGGCGGCGAGCCCAACAAGAGGAGATCTCAATCTCTGAGGTCGTCGAAGATGCCGTACTATCGGCGATGGAGATCCCAAAAAAAGGGAGGCTCCCGGCATCGACGGGGATCCCAACCGCGCTGTTTTTTCGCGCCAGTTTTCTCTACCAGCTCGCGAGCCATCTTAAAGAAAGCGCTCGCAACGACCTAGTAAAATACGGTTATATTCGTTGGGCCATCCGTCGGGCTCGGACGATCTCGTGAAAAAGTTTAGGCTCTGCCTCCGGTGTGATCGGGAATTTCTCTCGGATGGAATCCACAATCGCCTATGTGAGAAATGCCGGATTGCATCGTCGCACGTCCGCCGCGCCATCATCGGAAAAGGCCGAACGAGCGAGCGGATCAATCCCTCCGGAGGTATCGAAAAAACAGATGCAGAGGAAACATAAGACAAGATTATCGGACGCAAGGAGGATACATGCTTGACAAAGAAGAGCTTTTCAAAAAAATACAAAGCGCAAGAAATATGCTGATAGAGAATGATGGGTTTTTTTCTTTAGCTGACGAAAGCTTGTTCGTTGAAAGGCTTGTAGGGGGAATGCTCTTTCATCATGGAAACATGATGCACAGAGATCTACTTGAGGCGTTTTGCTTCGACCTCGACAGCAACAGTCGTCGAAAGTATGGAAGGCTTATATCGCGCGCTCTTCGATGGCTCCGGGATCGAGAGGTCATTACCGTCATCAGTGGGACGCCTCGTAAATATGTTTACGCATATTGTCCTGAGAGAAGAAAATGGACCGAGGAGCAAAACGAAAAAACGCGCCTCAGGATCGAAGCAAGAAACAAGTAAACATAATTTCCATTATCGGACGCAAATCATGAGAAAAAGCAACTTCATACCAAAAAGAAAAATTCCCGGGTACTTCTACGAGGACGAAAAAGGCCTATGGTTTTGGTGTATTGAAGGAGGCATTCGGCTCAAGATCAGGACGCCAGAAAAAAACGAACGGAAACGAGGTATCTATGATCTCGTATCGGAGCAACTTGAGATCGTCGGAAATCGGACGAACCTTTCAATTCATCGATTGAAAACATTCTGGATTTAACATAAGACAGATTATCGGACGCAAGGAGGAAAAACATGCCACTCAAAAATGATAAAAGGCCTTTTAGCGAAGACACTGTAAGAGCCCTCGCAGATTTGGGGATTCTC
>Ga0255047_10002487_pt1 | contig 12115 bp, 23 predicted proteins | sample JV7_2_1_MG_FD_183640 | JGI IMG/M metagenome (GOLD analysis project Ga0255047, IMG submission 183640) | Seawater microbial communities from Jervis Inlet, British Columbia, Canada - JV7_2_1 | ecosystem: Environmental > Aquatic > Marine > Inlet | place: Canada: British Columbia | collected 2016-10-06
GCTGGTAGATCACCATCGGGGCGCCGCACTCGATGCAGACGCCGTGCATCACGGGGCTGACGACATCCGATTCGAGCGCCACTCGCGGGTGCGTGCATGCCATCGGTCACCTCCCTGGGTCGTTTCCGACTGCCAGCCGTAGCCTACTCGATCGCGCACCCACCCGCCAGCGATGGCATGACCAGATCGCGACGGAATCCGGTCAGGTAGGCGGTGGCCCCCACGATTTGGTAAGGCCGCGCGCCCTATTCGGATGGGGACAAACGGGCCTGTGTCCCTGGGGGCAGAAAGCCCCGGCGCTCGAGGTTGGCTTCTAAGGGCCCTATCTCGAAACGCCGGGGCTCTCGGACCTGTTGAGGGGACTCGTGGGGCGCGCTCGTGGACGCTCAGCCGGTGGGGGCCTCGCGCTCGACCACCAGCTTCCCGAACAGCCGACTCTCGAGCTCGCGCTTCACCTGGGCCAGCGTCGCCCGCTTGATGGGCTGCTGCTCGCCCCGCGGGACGTGTTTGGTCGCCCCCAGTTCCCAGCAGGGAATCTCCATCCCCTCCGCGGCGACCGTGCTCCGCCGGATGGTCCCGAGCTTCGCGCTGTGGGTGTTATCGACCCCCTCAAATTCGAGCGTGACCTCGTAGGTGATGTTCCCCGCTTCCTTGGTGCCGTGTTTCGCGTAGCAGACTTCCATGGTTCCTCCTGTTGTGGATCGTGACCGATCCCCTGGCCGGGAGCGCGGGCCTCCCGGCGTGGGGATGGATCAGGGCCTCGGCTTGTGCTTCTCGCACACCGCGCGCAGCCGCCCCGATTTCGTGAAGTAGCACCAGCGCGCCCGATCCTGGCAGGAGCCGCGGAAGCAGCTCGCGAACACGCTCAGCGGTTCGACGCGCATCCCTCAACCCTCCCCGTCGATGCGGGCGAGGGCGGTGCGGAGATCGCGGACCTCCTGCGGGTGCAGTTCGCCGGTCACGATCTCACCGCACCCACCGCAGGTTAGGTGCGCGTCCCCCGGGTAGTTCGGGTCCTCGCCGGAACCGTCGCACCCCTCACACGTCTCGATCTCGTGTGCGTCCACCCAGCGCGCCGCCTCGACCAGCTCCCGGTAGGGGGTCTGATGTTCGGCAATGATCTCGGCGAAATCGCGAATCGTTGCCACCCGCTGCCGCGTCTGGTTCACCCCCGCATAGACTGCGAGGCGATGAACAATCGCCGCCGCTGCCTTTCGCGCCGCTCGGTCGATTGCGTCGCCTCGCGCGCCCACCTGGGCCTCGGTCGGTTTCGATTTCGTCATCTCGGTTCCTCCTTGGGCCGGACTTGGGACCGGCACCGTTGCGGGTTAACGCGGGCCCCTGCCCGCGCCCCTCCCCTACTGGATTTCCCATTTACCGACGGTGTTTCCATTCAGGTCGCGCAACGTCCCGCCCTGCTCGTCGAGCGTGAGCCACTCGAGCCGCTTACCTAGATCCGTGAGAATCCGCGTCAACTCGCCCGGATCGTCAAACGCGGCGTTGTCGCAGTCAATCGAGATGGTGAAGCGCATCATGCACTCCTCTCGGCCGGCGCGGGCGGAACCGGGGGGCCCCATGCGGCGTCCTCGTACCCGGGTAGCGCGTGCCAGGCGCTCGAGCGCAGCGCGTCCACGATGGCCTTCGCCTTGCTCGACTCCCACCCATCGTGCTCGCAAGACTGGTACTTAACGAGGTAGTCAATGTGGTCCTTGTTCACCAGATACGCAGACATTTCCTGTTCTCCCTGGGCGCATAGCGCGCCCTATTCGGTGGGGCAGAGGTCGCCCCGGTTTATCACGCCCCCGCGAGAGCAACGCCCCGCTCGCGTGAAGAATTGCCCGCGCCGTCGCAGCGTAGGCATGTATACGTTGACCGCAGCGCGCCCCCGTCGATCATTACCCGATGCCGCATCCTATCGGGGTGGGGGACGGTCTCGCGGCATCGGTCGCAGTCGTGCGGCGCTCGGGTATCGACCCAACGGTCGCGTAGGACTCGAGGGGCATCGACCGCGAGCGCCTCCGCTTCCCATGCTTCCATTTCCGCCCCCCAGGACTCCACTTCGGCCTCTGCTATCGCGTCCCACTCCGGCGACTCGAGCGAGCCGTGACCCTCGGGGCAGAGCGGCGGACCTGAGGCGCGCAGCCAGGAACGGGCCAGTCGGACGGGGTACCCGCATTTGGGGCAGCTCGCCTTGAGCATCCGCGTCTTCACGATGCGCTCGGCTTCACTTGGCAGCGGCAGAAAACCGCCGAGCTGCCGAGTACGCGCCGCGGGGAATCCTCGCCCGTGAGCTTGTCTTTGCTCACCACCGTCCGCACCAGCGGGAGCTTGATTGCCTTCTCGCCCTTCTGGACCTGATAGCCTTGCGCTTGCCAGCGGCGGTAGGTGAAAACATCGACGTAGGGCTTGCACTCGCACCCCAGCGCAGCGATGACCGCTACCGCGTTCCCAACACTCGTTCGCCCGAAGCTCCGCGCGTCGGCGGAGGTCATTCGCGGTTGACTCGTACCCACTTCGTTTCTCCCTGGGCTACTGCTAGCCCTATTCGTTCGAGCGGTTGATCCGCCCCGAAGCGGAGGAGCCGCGGGCACTCCCCCGAAACGGCGGGGGTCAATCGGTAAACGTGTCGCACCAACACCCCGTCGGATTGGGACATTGCGCGGCGTGGGGCGGGTGACCGCATCGGCAGAGCGGAGCGGGTGGCGTCACTTCTGCCACTACGGTCGCCCCCACCTCGGAGCAAAGCGCTAGAAATCCGGCTCGAGCTGCATCGGTGCGGCTCTTGCGCTCGGCCTCGAGCCGCCGTCGGATCGCAGGGTCCATCGGGGAGAGCTTCGGGGTGGTGGGCATCATCTCGCGCCCCCCTCGAGCCGCGCGGCAAGCGCAACGGCGTGTCGATCGGCGAATTCGTAATCCGCTTCACGCTCGCCGCACGCTATCAGCAGGGAGCGAACCCCGCCGAAGCGGTTCCCCATATTGTGACCCTCGATGCTCACTTGATCCCAAACCCAGTCGCCGGCGAATACCCCGTCGGGTTTCGGGGGGGAGACGCGGATGTGGTAGGGGGTGTTGGCGATGTAGACTGTGATCCCCCGCCCCGGCTCGAGAGCCCAGATCTGTTGAACGGCGTTCGCAATTTCGAGTGTGCGCTTCACGATGCCACCCCCTCGAGCCCGTCAAATCGGTACGGGTCGCTGGTGTCGCCTTCCACGGCGTTGCGTCCGGCGGGAGTAATTGCGCCGCCCTTGCGGAGCAATCCCTTGCCTACCAGCTCGCCCACAACGGCGTCCCAATCCTCGCGAGTCACGGCGTGCCGATCGCGCCATTCTTTGCGGCCCCGAGGGTTGTAGTGCGCCACGAGTACCAGCACGCGCCGCTGCGCTTCCGGAAGCTCGAGGCGCTCCGGAATGAGAGGCGCAATGCGGGTCGGATGCGCGTGGATGCGCACGGCCGCCGGCTTCCCGCAAAACGTCCCCGATTCCACGATGTAGGCGGGAAGCGCGCGGGGGTCTCCGATCGGCAGCAGACCCACAACGGGTGCCTTCTCGTCCCGCCGCGGCCCAAACGGTTCCGGTCCCCGGAGGTTCACGGTTGCGCCATTCTCACCCACGGCCGTATAGACCGAGCGGCTCCCGCCGTCCCACGAAGTGCCGAACACTTCGACGGAATCATGCGGGACGAGAGTCACAGCCTTCCGCGTCTCGACTCCCGCGGACCGGAGGATACGGGCAATCGACTCGTCGCGGGGATCGGTGTGATAATTGCTCACCGTCCACCCCCCGTCAGGCATGACCCGGTGGTCGAAGTGGAAGGCACCGAAGCGGTCAAATCGATGTCGTCCGAGGCAACCGCGACGGCCAGCATGGCAACCGCTGCCGCCGCTATCGCGGTGAGTGTCCGAAGTATCGAAAGCATCGTGTTCTCCCTCTCTTGGCTCCCTCGAGCCACTTGGTTGATAGGCTATCTATAGCACAACCATCGGCCAGCTCAACACCCTCAATCCAACCGTTTACACGCCCCCCGCTACGCGGACCACCAGCCGTTTAAACGCCTCGAGCCAAGATCGACGGATGCCACCTATAGAACAGGCTCGAGCGGGGCCGACCGATGCGACCGGAGCGCAGCAGACCCGAGCTGCCGGTGACTCGAGCGGTGAGCAGCAGGCTATGCGGATGGGAAGGTGGACGGTGTCGCCACACATGCAGGCAACGGCTCGAGCCTGAAACTCAACGGGCAGCAGGTGGCGCCTCGCGTCCTACTGTCACGCTTTCCACCCCATAGCGTGACACTGGGGTGCAGGCACCGAGCTCGCGCTGCCGCCTCACGGGTCCACTTGCCCCCCGCCTCTGCTCTAACGCCACGAGAAGCCTCTAGAGGGGGGTACCCCCGAAACCGAATCCCCGATGATCTATTACGTCCCCCCCACGAATCTTTCTCGAGATGGGCCGCTTATGCCACGAATGGCCTTCTGGTTCATTTTTCCGCTGGATTTCGCGGTTTGGTCACTTCGTAGTGGGTTTCCCCACGGAAGTGGTAGTCTCGTGCTGCGGCCCTTGACCCGGCTGTTCTCTTGCGAGACCTGGAACGCCCTTGGCTTCGGCTGGGGGCGTTCTACGTTGGGGTAGGCTATAGGTGGCTTCACCCTGCGTTCAGTGGCGCCTCGTCTGGCTCCGGGTCGCGAACCCGGGAAGCGGGCGGGGCGTCATCGCGCTGGGGTCAGCCTTTCGATCCGGCGGCTGAAATTTACCGGGGCAGTCGTAGCTTCACCTGCTCCGGGCCGCTGGATCGGGGGCTGGCGTTCAGTCTCTGCCTTCCGCGAGGTGTCCGCGGCAGAGGCAGCGGTCGTCCGTGTGGCCGCCGTGGATACCGACGCGCCCCCAGCAGGTGCCGAAGGAGTCGTGGAGGTCGTTCGCGTGGCCGCAGCTTCGGCAGCGCGGGTTCGGCGCTGGCTCCGCTGGAGTCGGCGGCGACCGCAGGTTCGCGAGCGCGCGGGCGAGGCGTTCGATCTGCGCGGCGTGGTGCCGGATCATCCCCGGGGCCTGCTGGTCGCGAGACTTCGCGATCTCGCTGCTCAGAGCAGCGTCCGCCTTGCGGATCTGCGCCTCGAGTAGCTCGGTGAGCGGGATGGGCTCCCGGACACGGAGCGGCGAGTCGTGGTCGACTTCGACAACGCCCGGGTAGCCCTTCACGAGCGTGATGCCGCAGTCGCTGCATCGGAAGCGGACCTGATGGCCGTGCTCACCCGTGGTGATGCTGGTGACGGTCGAGTGGTCGACCGAGCAGTAGTGGCCTGACGAAGACATCCTCGCCTCCTCATCGATCTCAAGACGCAACGGTCCCAGATCCAAAGGTAATGACACTCTATTGTGCTGGAGAACGACGGCTTCGATGGCTTGGGTGGGTCGTCTGCACCACCATGGATCCTCTGCTCATCGAAGCGAGAGATTGACCTGTTCGTCATCGGCTGCCTAGGTGCGGGGCCTTTGGTGTAATCGCAGACACCCCGCGTCGGCAGACTCTCCCTACTCGGCGTGCTCCTCCAGTGCTGTCGGACATGTGCAGCGCTTCAGACGCGCTCGGTAGCTTCTGGCTTGCTGCTCCAGCCGCCGGACCTTTCGGGCCTGCTCGCGGAGCTTCTTGTTGTCGGACTTCAGCGAGTCGATCGTGTGCTTGAAGATGCGCCTCGCGCGCTGGAACGCCTGCTCTCGGATCTCTTTCTCGCGGCTCTCCTGCGGCAGCTCGCGGAAGCGGAGATCGTATCTCGCCTGCGGCGCCAGGACCTTCACGCCACCGCCTCCCCCACCGCCCGCGCCAGCGCCTTCGCCATCGGGAGCGGCACCGCGTTGCCCACCAGCTTGCGCTTGGCCTGCATCGTGAAGGGCGAGTGCTCGCACGGCCCGCCCTCGTCGAAGTAGTTTTCGGGGAGGCCCTGGAGCCGCAGCATCTCAGCGATACCCCGGTTCGGAATTCTCCGGTACTTCGGGTTGTCTGTGTCACCACTTCCGGCACCGCCACAGACCGCCGTCGTCTTCACCTTCCCGCTGCCACCTAATTTCACGGGAACGCTCCGTGCATCTGCGGACACGGCTTGCACCTTTGTATCGGTGAGCTGGAACAGCGCGAAGTCGATCCATTGCCGCAGGTCGGGTGCCATCCCATCGCGCACCCCGAACCAAAACCGCCGCTTGCGCATCTGCTCGTGACCCTCGCCATTGCCCGCGTCGAGATTGGAATGGTCGAGCAGGAACGTCCGCACGTCGTAGCCGAGCGGCTTCGGGTCGGGAGCCTTCGGGACGTTCTCCATGAGAAACGCCGCGGGGCAGGCTTCCTCGACCACCCGCACGAAGTCGGGAATCAGGTTCCCGAACTTCGGCTCGAGCCCCTTGGCGCGGACCAGGTTTGCCAGCCCCGAGAACGCCTGGCACGGCGGGCCCCCGATCACGAGATCGAACCGCCCCGCCGGCACATGAAAATCCCGCACGTCGCCGCCCCACAGCACGTCGGGACCGCGAACGACGGTCCACCCCTCGGCCTCGAACCCCATGCCCAGTACACCCAGGCCGGGGAAGAGCTCCAGTACCAGCCCGCGCGTCACGCCACCGCCTCCCCGTTGGCCTGCTTGGCGGCCTGCTGCTTCTCCTTCACCTCGACCTTCTTGCGGATGCCGAGTGCCACCTCGAGTTCGACGAGCTTCTTCGTCTGCCGCGCCGTCTCCTTGCGCTGAATCTTCTGGATCTTCGCCACGCGGTCGTCATGGGCCTGCTTCAGATTCTCGATCGCCAGCTTGTGGCTCGCCGCCTGCTCAGCGGCCATGAGGTGGGTCTCGTAGACCACGGCGCGCATCGCCGAGTAGAGCGCCAGCACGTCCTCGCGGGTGAAGAACTCGGTGGGGATGCCCTCGTACTCACCGGCCGCCACAACGCTCTGTAACTCGTCCGCGTAGAACCCCGCATTGCGTAGCTTCCCGCAGATGATGTCCGCCCCGATCTCGTCCAGCCGCGGGAATCGCTCTTCTTGCCAGTACGTCTCCACAGCCTTCGCCGTGCTCTTCATCTCCCCCATCACCCCTGCTCCCGCTTCGCCAGGATCGCCTCGATCAGCTCCTCAGTGAGCCGAGTCCCCGGAGGCTTGCCCCGATGCCCCTGCGTCCGACTCCACCACGAGGCGAAGCCGCGCAAGGCCCAGCCGTTGCGCATGTAGCCGATGACCGCGATCACCCAGTCGATCTGGGTCTTGCCCTGGCGGGCCCAGAAGCGGGCGGTGTCGCAGGCGTAGGAGACCTCCTCGACCGTGCGTCCGTCCTTCAGGGCCAGGCGCAGCAGGCGCCGCAGATCCTCGCCCTCGAACGCTTCCGGCATCGGCACCTTGCCCGCCTTCCCCCGACGAATCGGGATGACCTTCGCCACCTCTCCCATGTTCATCCCCCCCAGGATGCACAACGACCCGCCCCGGTTTCCCGGAGCGGGCCGCTGTGGAATCGCGTTTGAGCTGGGCAGCCGACGCGCGAGTCATGGTTTGCTGTCGACTGCCCATGCCGCTCAGTCTTCCGCATCCGGCTGCTCTGCGCAATCACCACCCGCAACCTCGCGTTTCGGCTCTATAAGTGGCTTCAGGGCGTGCTCGATCTCTGCGATGAAGGCTCGTGCCTCGTCAGGATCGAGCGGCGTAGTCGGGCCGCTCGTGTAGATGTAGACGGTCTTGTCTGTTCCGGAGAGGTTCTCGACGGTAGACGCCCCCGGCGCGCGATGGAACTTCTCGCCAGGCCAGAGTTTGGCCTCGGCCGCCCCAACGTAGGCCTCCGCCTCGCTCCGCCACACGAACCCGTCGCAGGCGCAGAGCACGGTATCCGAGGGGACGTAGTGGCCTTTGTCTGCTTCGTAATCGCCGACCACCTCGGCGCGGCACGGGTGAGGCGAGATGTGGATGTGGGTATCAGCCGAGTGCCCGCAGTTCGCGCAGTCGAGCCGCGTCCGGTCGATCATCCCACCTCCTCGACGTGCCGCTTGGGCTTGCATGGTCGCGTCGCACGTCCAGCCAGCGGGCCTGCGCTGCGCCCGAACTTCGTGGCGTTGCATCGGCGGCGCAGACAGACGAGCTTCCCGTTGCGGCGATCGACGTGCCAGTGGTGCCTCATCGACTTGGAGACTTCTACCTTCATCACCGCCTCCGCTTCATCTCGCGGTACACCACGCGCGTAGACGCCCCGTGGTTGACTTGCGCGATAGCGATCCCCTGGCGCCCCTTCCACATGAGCTTGCGCTCGGGCATCCCCTTCGTCCGCCGCTCCGCCTCACGCCGCAGCCGCTTCGCGACCGTGCCTCTCATGCGCGCCACGGATCGAGTGTGAACTCGTCCCGCGCCTTGAGTATGTCGTCGGCCGTGATCGGCGCGGGCTTGTAGTGCATCTGGAGATCCAGATCGTAACCGAGGCCACGCGCGAGCGACTCGCGGTAGGTGTCGCCGGCATCCTCGGTCTTCTTCCAGCGGTCCCAGCCCCAGTAGTCCTGGAGGAACAGCCGCTTCCGCCGCCCGAAGTCGACGTAGGTGCGCCGCGGCGCCAGGAGATCCTCAAGAACCTCCGGCGCCGCGACGCCAGCGAGAGCAGCAGCACCTGCGCCGCGTGCCAGCAACTTCAGGAATCCGCGCCGCGTCTGATCTCTCACCCCTTGAACTCCACCGCCCGCTTCATGGCGTCCAGGCCCATGTACGTCTTGCCCTGTGAGTTGCCGAACCGCGGCGACGTAGCGCCCGGAGCCGCACACCTTCCGCGTACTCCTTCACGAACTGGCGGGTGATTGCGTCAGCACTCCCGCCAGCCATGCGCTGGTAGTCGGGCAGCTTCTTCATCTCGGCCAGGTGCAGCTTCGCGATGGTGCGGAAGTCCGCGTCGTGGAGCGACGCCGCCCGCGGGATGTCGGGACGAAGGTCCACCTCGCCACCTGGGCCCCATAGCAGCGCGTCGTCCGAGCCGACCCACGCATCTCGATCGTGCGGCACGAATGTGACCTTCGAGCGCCCGAAGTCCACATAGGTCTTCGGAGTCTCAAGCAGCTCGTCGAGTACAGCGGGCGCCGCAACGGCCGCAGCCGCAGACCCCACACCCAGGAACTTCAGGAAGCGTCGGCGGTTCAGTTCCATCGGATTATCTCCCGTCTCACGGGCAGTCTAACTCGTCAGCGCTGGGCAGCGACGCCCGAACCTCGCAGCCGTAGGCCCGGCCGAAACAGCCGAAGTCTGGCCCGCCAACGACCCCGTCGCCGTTCGTGTCGAATCCTTGGTCCCCGGTGCAGACCACGACCTCGCTATCGAGGCTCACGTCGCTGGGGTTGCCGTCTGCGTCGAAAGCGAACGCGACGTAGGACCGCTTGCCGTCCGCGCAGGAGCACGGGAAGCTGGCCTTGGGCGTGGCGTCCGGGGTGACGACGATCGGGTCGCCGGCCATCTCATCGGACGGCCAGATCGCGTAGTGGTGTACCGGGCCCTCACTCGGGCACCAGGCGAAGGTCACGGCCGCCAAAGCAACCGCCACGCAGCTCATCCTTCACCCCCCGCGATCTTCGCGACTTCCTTCTCTACGGCGTGGATCCGTGGTTCGAGGTCTGGTCGCTGGTGTCGCTCAACGAAGTTGCGGATCGTCGCGAAGGCCAGCATCACCGCCTCGACTTCGTCGTCCCAGTGAAGCGGTGAGCCGCGAGACTCATCCCGGTGCGTGGTGCCGCGCGTGGTGCGCAGCTCGTCATCCACGATGGGTCCGCGGCGTCGGCTCATGTCGCCACCCAGACCGTAGCCTTGCGGCCCTTGCTGGTGAGACGGGCTCGCTGGGCGTTCTTGAGGAAGCCATCGGTCACGAGTTTCACGCGGCGCGGTCGCTGCGTGTCGCCGGGAAGGTCGAGGGCAATCTGGCACTCTTCGTCCGTCCCGCCCTCCGCGCCGCGGTTCTGGAACCACGCGAGGATGCGGGCGCGATCGACGTAGAGCTTGCCGAGCGAGAGTTGATCGGAGGCCTCGGCCGAGGTTCGCGATCCTTCGACGAACGGTGCGCGCTCTCTCATGTGGCCCCCGTGGATGCGGTTGCCAGCCCGGTTAGTCCCGTGAGGGGCCGCTGGTGTAGCGCTCCGGCGCCGGCAAACCCGCTGCGCATCGCTGGTCGTCCAATCATCACGAAAGGCCGGTGCAGCGCGCGCAGTTCACGAAGCATGGCCTTCGGCTCGGATAACGCCGCAGCACGGGCCGTTGAAGACATGGGATTTCGCCCCCTTCGCCTCGCTCGGCGATACAGGGCGTGACCCGCCGGCCTCACCCCAACGCCGTGAGGGGACTCTATACCCGCCACGAATGGCAGTCAAGGCGCCAGAAATGCGAACGTATGGGTCGCATAGTTGCGTGGCGTGGATCCCTGCCCCAAGATCCGCGGTAGGCCCAGACGCTCCTAGACCCCAACCTCGTGGCGTCACCCTTTCATGGGCCTCGGGCGCCGCGCAGCCGTCTCACCGACCCGGGTGCTGCGCGGCGCCTCTGCGTTCTGGCACCTCGTGGGTATACTCGCCCCGTGCCCGAGATCACGCAGAACAAGCGCTGGGAGATTTTCGCGCAGCTTCGCGCGACGGGGAAAAGCCCCGCCCAGGCATGGCTCGATGCTGGCTACAACGCCAAAAACCGGGAGTACGCGGGCCACAACGGCCGCCAACTCTCGAAGAAGAGCCAAATCCGCGACCGGATCGTCGAGATCGAGAACGAGATCAAGACGAACGTCGCCACCCGGACCGGGATCGACAAGGCCTGGGTGCTGACGGAGCTGAAGGAAGTCTACGACCGCTGCATGATGGTGGTCGAGGTGGAGGCCTTCCGCGGGCAGCCCGGTGGGCAGTTCACCTTCAACGCGCCAGGTGCCAACAAGGCACTCGAGTTGATCGGAAAAGAGTTGGGGATGTACCAGAACACGCCGGTCTTCGAGGGGCTCGACGAGCAACTCCGGGACATGAAGGGCGCCGAGCTGCGTCAGTTCTTCAAGGCAGCGTGCATCGAGGTGGGGCTCCGGGTCGTGGAGATGAGCGATGCCGACATCGGCACTTTCATTGAAAGACATGCACCACGCCTCGGATATAGAATTACGAAGCGCAGTGCAGGTGCTGGCGGCGCTGAAGCTCCGGAAGCTGGAGATATATCAGCCGTATCCGAAACAGGCGGAGTTTCATCGTCTCGGAGCCATTAGGCGGGAGCGCTGCCTCCTCGCCGGTAACCAGCAGGGCAAGACCCTCTCCGCTGGCAACGAAGTCGCCATCCACATGACGGGGCTCTACCCCGACTGGTGGGAAGGCAAGCGCTACGCGGGTCCGACCAACTGGTGGATCGCGAACACCAACAACGAGACGACCCGCGACAACCCGCAGCGGATCCTTCTCGGCGAGAATCGCGACTGGGGCACCGGGACGATCCCGCGGTCGTGCATCGCACGCGACCCCACCATGAGCCGCGGCTTCCCGGATCTGGTCGACACCTTCCAGGTGGAGCACACCTCGGGCGGCATCTCCTCCGGCCAGTTCAAGGCCTACGACCAGGGGCGGCCGAAGTGGCAAGGGGCCACGCTGAAGGGCGGTATCTGGTTCGACGAGGAGCCGCCGAGCGACATCTACAGCGAGGGCCTGGCCCGGATCTCCGCCACGAACGGGTGCGTCTTCCTGACCCTCACGCCGCTCCTGGGCCTTTCCGACGTGGTGACGCTCTTCTACCCCGAGCCCTCGACTGACCAGCGGGCGCTCATCCAGATGGACATCGACGACGCCGGCCACTTCACGGAGGACGAGCGGGCCATGGTCGTGGCGGCCTACCAGCCCCACGAGCGCGACGCTCGAGCTCGCGGCATCCCGCTGCTGGGCTCGGGCAAGGTCTTCCAGATCCCCCAGGAGACCTACGAGTGCGAGGCCTTCGAGATCCCCAGCCACTTCGCGATCCTTGGCGGGGTGGACTTCGGCTACGGGGACCACCCGTTTGCCGCTGTGCGGATCGCCTGGGACCGCGACTCGGACGTGGTCTACCTGACCCACTGCTACAAGGAGAAGGAGCCCGTCCCGGCGATTCACGCTTCTGCGCTGCGGAGTTGGGGCGAGGATGTCCG
>Ga0255047_10002491_pt1 | contig 12109 bp, 17 predicted proteins | sample JV7_2_1_MG_FD_183640 | JGI IMG/M metagenome (GOLD analysis project Ga0255047, IMG submission 183640) | Seawater microbial communities from Jervis Inlet, British Columbia, Canada - JV7_2_1 | ecosystem: Environmental > Aquatic > Marine > Inlet | place: Canada: British Columbia | collected 2016-10-06
CCATGTTCGAGCCTGGAAATGTTGGATGCATCAATGCCGGTTTTGCTCTGTAAGTCTCGCAAGCTCATCCCCGACCTCGTCCGAGCTTCCGTCAGCCGTTGCGCAAATGTGTCCATAGCCCCCCCCTCTTTAGAGAGAAGTATAGCGTATCCTTGCTCTGTTGTCCATATGTCAATTGCTGTGTCTCCGATCTATTGACAATTGGACACCAAGCGTGTATACTAGAAGTACGATGACAAACGGACAACACGTACGCCGAAAGGACACGACAATGTTTGACCCGAACGTCGCATGGAAGCAAATCGATACCGGAACGAAAATGGCCGTTGGGGCTCGCAACCCTGTCGGCTCGTCAGAAGGCGATTCGTTGCATTTCAACGTACTGCGAGGAAGCATGTCGAAAATCGTTATCGACTATTCCGAAACGCACGATACCTATACCGTCAGCTTCGGCAAGATCAACCGTCATGGAGAATGGCGCATCATTTTTCAACAGTCTGGCGCGGATGCCGAGGACTTAAGTAGTCTCATATATGACATGACGCACGGGAGGTTTACGGCATGATGAACAAAATTGATTGGTGGTACTGTTAAGCAGGCCAGGGTAGAAGTTATAGATGTCGGACAAATACAGGTAACGTCACGCAGGGGGCCTCAGGCCCCCACAGGAAAATTCTCATGGAAGTTATGGAAATCAGAAAGAAGCGGAGCGCGACAAAGACGGTGAGTGTTCTGCTCTGTTTACTTGCCTATCCGTTTGGTATGGCTATCGAATCACTCCCGGTAATGCTCGATATGTTCGGGATTGGAATCATCCTCTTTATTATCGGAAAGTTCAGGCAAAAATGGGAGATTCGGCAATGAGGATAGAAGGTATGTGTAAATGGTGTCATTCCATGAACGATGCCAAGAACGTCACGTGTCGTGAGTGTGGCCATGATGCACACAAGGACAGGGCGCTCTGTCGGTGCCATCGGTGTCGCTTTGCCACATCAACCATTCTGGCAAAGCGACAGGCCGAGCCGCGGCGTATCCAACGGTCGTTTTTTTCGATAAAAAACGACTAATATGACTCAAGGCTATTGACAATTGGACAACAGGAACGTATATTTGAAGTACAACAAACGAAGCAAACAACGCATCGAAAGGGCAAGACACTGAAGGCAATCATCACCATCCAACAAACAAACGGCAATACGGGCACGATGCAGGCGGACAATCTGGCAAACGCAACCAGGCTGATAGAATTGGTCAAGAAGATGAAAAGACAGCAAGACTGGAATGAAGAACAAACGGGTGTAAGAGACTACAAAGTACACTGGCAAGGCACTGGCCATACTAGCGCAGGACTGGCAGGCTTGGTAAAGTAAAAAAACTCACGGCAGGGCCTCCGGGCTCTGCCTTCTCTTCACTGACAGGAATTAGAACGTAAAGGAAAACAGCATCTTCAACCTCAACGAGCTGCTGAGAGTGCCAGCCGCAGGAGCGGGTATGACGCACGATGAAATGTTGGCCAAAATTGTCACTCGCAAACTCAATGGGGGGACGCCTCACGAGGTGTGGAGTGTGACAGAGTCCAGCTACGGTTTTGCACGGATATCTCATATGCCGTTGGTAGGCTTGAGCAATATCTCCGACGGATACTATACCCAATGGTTTCGACACAAGGAGGAGGCACAACACTTCCTCTCCTTGTTCCAGCACGCCATGGAAACAGCGTGGCCATAGGAGCTGTCCATGTTTAGAGTCGCCTATAAAAGGAGGGAAAACGTTGTGGCCACTGCCCGAGAGTTCGTAGCGCAACGAGACGCAGAGTGTTACTACGTTATTGTCACGCAGAACTATAGCGACCTGGAATATTGCCGCCTGGAGGATAACGTCGGGCTGCGCAAGATGAGCGTTGGCATGAAGGAATGGACACGGCCGCTGGCAGATTGAAAGGACAAGCCCTGCCAGCGGCCGCAATGCAAGCCTGCTCGCATCAGTATATGGTGGCTTCACCGAACTCGCAAGGTCTTTTCAATCTTGCCGGAGAAGTAGTCTTTCGGCCACCAGACGTCGACATGGTCTGGTCCGTAGACGTCTGCCAATTCGCCGAGTACTTCGTTTTGTTCTTTACTGACTGCGCCATTCGAGGACTTCAATTCGATGAAAAGAAACCTGCCAGTCTTGGGGTGCCACAGATGCAGGTCGGGATAGCCGGGATTCGAGCGCCGTGCATCATACGTATGGTAATACCGCCATCCCAGGAACGTTGCCAGTTCCATCACGGCATTCTGCAATATTCTTTCGGACATGCTCCGTACGAGGTCTTCGGGTGCCATAGGATTTCTGATCCTGAAAGGACAAAAAATGTTCTCGCAACAGTTTACGGAACGCATCAGAGCTGCCATGCATGCTATGGATGGAGGCCCGTACCGCGGAAGTATATTGGAAGCGGTGCAGTTTGTCGAAATCGGCGCAGTGGAGGAACGGGTCGATCGCTATCGGATAACCTCCGGGAATACTGTGTATGACGTGAGCGACCTGGATGGGTGTACGTGCCCTGCTGCCATACGAGGGTATCGGAAACACTGCAAGCATGCCGCGGCGGTCGAACTCTACAATCGCATCTATCACCCTGAGTATTTCAATGGACGAACCACTCGACAGGAAGGACAGGACACTATGGAAGAGAACGAAGTGACCACGGGTAAAGTCAGTGACTGGATGAAAGACCTCGGCACGATCTATGCCAAGGCCGTGGACAACATGCCAGAGCATACAGAGCGCATCAATGCGGCCCTGACCCGTGTCGGCAAGGAGGCACCCTTACTGACCATCCACAGTGAGAAGAACGGACAGTGGAGCCTGGTGGTCACCGCGACCGGAGAGGACTATGCCGTCCTGAAGACCAGAGAAGAAGACGCAAAACTTTTCTGCCAGTGTCACTTGCCCGAGGGGACGCCCGGCCAAACCCATGCGCTTCCGCAAGGCTGGTGTGAACATCGATATGCCATGCAGTTCTTGCACTCCATACGAACAGCAGGCCATGACATTCCTGTCGTCGCTTCTTCAGCGCCAGATGCTGCCAACAACGACGATGCCGACGAGGAGGACATCCTGGCCAAGCTTCAGATTCCCAAGAGATACGTGACGAATATACAAGGCAAGCAGCACGTCGGGTATGCGGGACTCATGTGGGCTGCACGACGCCGATTCGTCCCGCATGGCTTCACCTTGTCGGAGCGCTGGGTTTTCAATGATCAGGGCCTGAGCCTGGCCGAAGCCGAGCTGCGCATCATCTCGGCACAGTCGGCGGCAGACGAGATATGGATCGGCTCAGGCGATGCCTCACCAGGCAATGTGTCGGATCGGGTCAAACCGCATTTCCGGCGCATGGCCCTGACCAGAGCGAAGAGCAGGGCTTTGCGTGATGCTCTCGGCATCGAGGACGCTGCCGCTGAGGAGGTGATGGGAGGATGAAATTACGTCAGTACCAGGAAGAAAGCATCCGCGCCATCTATCAAGCCTACCGGCAAGGCTCTCGGCGGCAATGCCTGGTCCTGGCCACAGGGCTTGGGAAAACGGTCATCTTCTCCGAGCTGGTGCGCCAAGTCGAAGACCAGGCCGTGGTTATGGTGCATCGCGAGGAGCTTGTCAGGCAGACCATAGACAAGCTGGTGTTGTTCGGTATTGACCGGGACGATATCGGCATCGTCAGGGCCTCACAGGACGAAATACGCCGTCCTTGTGTCGTCGCCAGCCAACAGACTTTGCAACGAGGACACAGGCTGGAGCGACTGCTTGCCGGGCCTGCAAGACGGCTTATTGTTGTCGATGAATGCCATCACCTCTCTGTCAGTAAACGCCATCCCGACGGGAACACCTGGTATCAGATCGTGCAGGCCTGCGCCGATACTTGGGATAAAGCGCTTGTCTTGGGCTGCACGGCCACGCCCTTCCGATCCAATAATGCTCCCATCATTGGCGCAGAGCCGTTACCGTTCCAAATTGCCCCGTTTACTATGGGCATTGCCGAGGGCATCGCCAGGGGCTTCCTGTGCGGCGTGGAGGGCAGGCGCGTGACCCTGGACGGGCTCAACCTGGATGCCGTCAAACGGCAAGCAGGCGACTGGTCGGATACCGGCCTGGAAAAAGCGCTCAGGGATTGCAATGCGTTGCCTGTGGTCTTTCGGGCCTGGCTTCGTCACGCCGAAGGCCTGCGCACGTTGGTCTATTTTCCGACGGTTGCCATGACGCATGAGTTCGCCGGCATCTGCACCGACCATGGCGTCAGGGCCGAGGTGGTCACAGGCGGAACGAGCCATGCTGATCGGAAGGATATCTATCAGGGCTTCAGGGATGGTGATGTCAAGATCATCAGTAATTGTTGCGTGCTCACCGAGGGCTTCGATGAGCCTGCCACAGAATGCATCCTGATTGCCAGGCCGACGACATCACGAGTGCTCTACCAGCAGACCATAGGCCGTGGGCTTCGAACGTTTCCGGGGAAGGAAAACTGCATCATCGTCGACTGCGTGGGCGCAACTGAACGGCATGAGCTGATGTCGGTCGCGCATATCGCCGGGCTGATCGACGCGCCCATAGACGTGACAGATGACGAGCATGGCGACGCGGAAAGTGACGGCGACGCGAACCAGGACTCCGAAGGCCAGTCGCGCAAGCGTGTCAACGGCACCATCGAGCTTGCCAGTCGAGAGGAAATCAGCATCTATAGAAAATCGCCCATGCGATGGGTCAAAACCTTACAGGGGAAGTACGTCCTTGGCTTCTATGACGGCTTCATACGGCTGGTAGCGATAGGCGAAGGACACGAGCTGTGGGACGTCGAATGGAAACCAAACAACGGGCAGTACCAGCGCCTGGTGAGCCATGTGCCGTTCGAGTATGCCCAGGGCGCCGCCGAGGACACGGCGCGTGACAGGGAAAACAAGCTCATCAATCGACAAGCGCCCTGGCTCAAGATGCCCGTGACGCAGGGGCAAATTCCGTTTGCCAGGAAGCTTGGGATCAATACCGATTTGTACCAGACAAGGGGCGAGCTTTCCGACGCCATCACGGCTATTGTAGGAGATTGGTAATGGCACAAAAATACGCAGCGTTTCTTCAGCACAAAACGCATCTGGGCACATTCGACGGATTCGATCCACTGTGGATGCCGGATTTCCTCTACGATTTCCAGGCTGCTATGGTGACGTGGGCATTACAAAAAGGCCGTGCTGCCCTCTTTGAGGATTGCGGTTTAGGCAAAACCGTCCAGCAGCTTGTATGGGCCATGAACGTCTTCAAGCACACCGAGCAACCCGTCCTTCTCATTGCTCCGCTCGCCGTCTCCTTTCAAACACAGCGTGAAGCGGAAGCCTTCGGGATCGATTGCACCGTCTCAAAAAACGGCAAAGCCTATCCTCCCATTACCATTACGAATTATGAGCGGTTGCACCTGTTTACATCGACCGATTTCTCAGGTGTTATCGCTGATGAAAGCAGTATCCTGAAGTCGTTCAACGGCAAACGACGCGCGGAAGTGACTGATTTTATGCGAAAACTGCGGTTCAGGCTCCTGTGTACGGCCACGGCCGCCCCCAATGACTACATTGAGCTGGGTACTTCAAGCGAAGCACTCGGCGAGCTCGGTTATACCGATATGCTCACCAGGTTTTTTCGCAATAATAACAATACGATAGATCCTAAGGGACATTACAGAAGGTTCTCTGGCCCCCGGATGTTTGAGAAACAAGCCTGGCGGTTCAAGGGCCATGCCGAGGCATCATTTTGGCGATGGGTCTGCTCGTGGGCCAGAGCATTGCGCTATCCATCCGATCTCGGATATGCCGACCAGCATTTTCGCCTGCCGCCACTGATAGAACAGACGCATCACACAGAATCACGCACGATAGCAGACGGACAGCTCTTTGCCATGCCAGCGATGGGTTTGCATGAACAACGGGAAGAACGAAGACGTACCCTCGGCGAACGATGTGACACGGTTGCCGATCTCGTCAACCATACACACGAACCTGCCCTCGTGTGGTGCCACCTGAACGATGAAGGCAATCTGCTGTCGAAGATAATTCCAGGAGGAGAGCAGATCAAGGGAGGGGATGCCGACGATACAAAAGAAGAACGATTCGCAGCGTTCATTGCTGGTGATCTGCGGGTGCTGATCACGAAACCAAAAATAGGGGCATGGGGATTGAATTTGCAACATTGCGCCCATGTCGTACTCTTTCCGACCTATTCCTACGAACAATATTATCAGGGCATACGGCGATGCTGGCGATTTGGCCAAGAACGACCTGTGAAGGTCGATATTGTGATGACGACCGGAGACGAAGAAGTCATGGCCGGGTTGCAACGCAAAACACAGGCGGCCAATCAGATGTTTTCGAATCTTGTGGATTCGATGAAGGACGCAATGGTCGTCCATCGTCCATCGTCCACCCATACCGCCACGGAGGTTCCACCATGGATAGTCAGCTAGCCGACCAATACGCTATCTATAACGGGGATTGCATTCCCATTATGCAAGATTTCCCAAACGAATCCGTGCATCTCTCGATCTATAGTCCGCCGTTTGCAGGATTGTACCATTACAGCTCCGATGATCGCGACTTGTCCAATTGCCGCAATTATGCGGAATTTTTCGAGCACTATGCTTTTGTTGTTGCTGAGATCGAACGATTGACGCTTCCCGGTAGGATGACTGCCGTGCATTGCATGGATGTCCCGTCAAGCAATACAGGCAAAAATGATTACCTGCTAGATTTCCCTGGTGACATCATTCGCCTGCATGCTGACAAAGGCTTGCGCTATGTCGCCAGGTATAGCATATGGAAAGAGCCCTTGACTGTCCGCAATCGTACTATGACGAAAAGTCTAGCGCATAAGACTATTGTCGATGATTCGTCACGGTGTAGCAATGCGTCCGCTGATTCCCTCCTGGTCTTTCGTAAACGAGGCGAGAATAGGGTGCCGATTGCCCACCCTGAAGGCCTAACCTATTATGCGGGAGAACGGATTCCGCCAGCCGATCTTCATGTCTACAGAGGATGGAAGGGCAAACAAACAGAAAACAGATATTCCCATTGGATATGGCGTCAATATGCGTCAGCATTCTGGGATGACGTACGCCTCGACCGCGTCTTGCCCTACAAAGAAGCCAGAGATCAAGACGATGAAAAACATATCCACCCGTTACAACTCGATGTCATCGAGCGCTGTTTGGTGTTATGGAGCAATCCTGGCGAGACAATTCTCACACCATTTTTAGGTGTTGGCAGTGAAGCCTATGTCTCTTTGAAATGTGGCCGCAAAGCGCTGGGCATGGAGCTGAAGCAGAGCTACTACCGCCAGGCAGTCAAAAATGTGGCGATGGGCATACAGTCCAGAAGCGACGAATATGGGCAGGAGGAGTTGACATTTGAAGCCCAAACAGCGAAGGAGCTGGTATGAGTCTCGATATTGAACACAACCCACCCGAGGGCATGGCGCTCTCCGATCAGTGGCCCGCCATCGAGGAAACGGTGGAGTGGTTTGCCGATGCGATGTTCGAGAAATTTGTCAAAGTGCAACATAAAGGGTATTGGCAGTATGTCTCCTGGGAATATCTCCATGAACGGTTATGGACGGAGTACGAAGAGCTGAGGAGATCATTGTCCGTCTCGCCTGATAATGTCGACAGAGAGGCCATTATCGAAGAATGCGTTGACGTTGCCAATTGCGCTCTGATGTTGGCCGATTGGTGGCGCAAGCAATCGTAACGGTCTATGCTGTTGGAGTGGACTTGGTACGATAATCTTACTAAGGAAAGATTCTTCACAGGGAGGCAAAGACTGTGCCAACCGAGGTGTTGCAGAAGTATGACATGCTAGCGAAGCTGGCCGTAGACGACCTGATGGAGCGGTGTCGGTCTGTTGTGGCTCGGAGGCCTGGAGGTGCCTATCGGTTCGCCAGAGACTTTGATGTGGCCTATCATTGGCTCACGAAATTTCTCAAGGGCGACATTCCAAACCCCGGCATATTACATATCAACCGAGTCTATGCTGCACTCGAAAAACTCAAGAACGACGAACAATAGGACACCACACCATGCCCCTCAGTGAGCCCCATCGGCTAATGCTGGAGATCGAAAGCGCCATCACATCAGAGACCGTGGCATCCCGTGGTTATACCACAGTAAAGACGCCGCGAGACGTCAGGGCTTTTGGATTCTTCGGCGCCCAAGCCAGAACGCCAGCCTTGGTCCTCCCACTCCATGCCGTCAGCGGCGAGCAAAGCCGGTATCAGCTCAGGCCGGACAGGCCCCGCATGACCAAGGCTGGCAGGGAAATCAAATACGAACACCAGACAGGGCAACGCATGTTGCTCGATTGCCATCCAAGCCAGGCTGGGAAGCTTGGCAACCCCGACGTCCCTTTATGGATCACCGAGGGCATCAAGAAAGCTGATGCCTTGTCTTCCAGGGACGTCTGTTGTGTGGCCCTGATGGGCGTGTGGAATTGGCGCGGCAGAAACACGTATGACGGATTGACCGTGCTCCCGGACTGGGAGCACGTCGCCTTGAACGGGCGGGACATCTTCATCGTCTTCGACAATGACGTGTCGAAGAAGGTCGAAGTGCTCTCTGCCCTGCGAAGATTGTACCTCTGGCTCGAATACCGCAAGGCTCACCCTAGAATAGTACACCTCCCGGAACGGCCTGACAAGGTGGGTGTCGACGATGCACTTGCCGAAGGCCTAAGCCTTGACGACCTCATCGGCATGTCAACGGCTGGCGTGCCTGAACTTCCAGCGCGCAAGCAGGTTGACATCCTGTGCGACTATCTGAAAGAGGTCGACCTGGTTATAGACGACGCGCAAGACATTTGGTGTCTGGTCAGCAAAGGAGCATACCGAGAAACGTACAGCGTGCCGGAGCGTGCCGAGAAAGGCAATCTTCTCAGGGCGTGGCTCATGCGCCGCTACTTGGGAGACCACGGCCAGGTGCCGCAGCCAAGCGAGATCGGCAGGGCCATGGATATGCTGCATGCCGAAGGGGTCACCGATCCCGACGTTCCGCAGCAATCGGTGTACTTCAGGATCGGATACCTCGGCAACGAGAAGATTTACATCGACCTTGGCTCACGAAATTGGAATTGCATCGAGATAGATGCCGATGGCTGGCGCATACGCTCTGATGCCCCTGTGCTGTTTCGGCGCCATAATGCCATGCTCCCGTTGCCTGAGCCAGACAAGGAGGGAAGCATGGCAGCTCTGAGAGAAGTCCTGCCTATGGCTGCTGAGAGCCCTGAGGAGGTACTTGTCTGGGGCTGGCTCCTTGGCACCCTCATGCCAGGTGGGCCGTATCCTCATCTGTGCCTGCATGGAGAGGCAGGCTCTGCAAAATCCTATACTACCAGAACGTTACGCCAAATCATAGACCCGTCCAGGTCACCGCTGGATAGCCTACCAAAAGACGAAGAAGCTTTAGCCTACATTGCCAAGGATAGCGCCATCGTCACGGTAGAAAATGTCAGTATGATAACTCCAGAGCAGTCGGACTGGTTCTGTCGTCTGGCTACCGGCTTAGGTTTTAAGGCCAGGAAACTCTACTCGAATGACGCCATCAGAACTATCTACGTCAGGCGCCCGGTAATCCTCAACGGTATCAACGAAGTCGTTTCCTCTGGTGACCTGCGCGATCGTTCCATCATCGTCATGCTGCACCGTCTTTCGCAATGGGCTTCGGAAAACGAAATGGATGCCGTCTTCGAATCTTTGCACCCCAAGATACTTGGCGGGCTCTGTAGCGCTGCTGCATGTGCCCTGAAGAACTTGCCCGCTCAACCTAAGCTGGGCAACGTCCGTATGGCAGACTTTGCCAGGTGGGCCTCTGCTGCTTCTCAAGGCATAGGCTGGGAGCCAGACACCTACCTGGCTGCATACGAAAGCATGCAGCGCGAAGCCATTGAACACGAAGTAGAATCCAGTCCTGTCGGCACCTGTCTCATGACGTACCTGGCCAAAAAAGAGGGCGGAACAGACGAGATGGAATTGACCGGCCTGTATGCAGCCTTACGAAACATCCAGACAGGCTACGGAGAAGACTCGCTTCCCAAGAATTGGCCTTCGGATATGATTCGCTTCGGCAGGATTATCCGAAGGCTGACACCTGCCTTTCGGAAGCTTGGATGGGAGATCATAACCAGGCGCAAGGCCAAGGGCCGCTGTATCCAGATACTGCCAGTCCGAAGCCGCATACATGGACTGGCAGTATCTGAACATGCGGGCACCATGCCCAAAGAAAAAACATTGACAGATGGACAGCATGTCGTTAATGTCGATAGATGCTCTTACGAAACCCCCCTTAACGACATTAACGACATGCCCGAAACTATTGAAAACAATACTAATACTAAAAACAATGCTCTTAATGCTCTTAATTCTATAGGTATAGATAAGGAGTTAGAATTAAGAGGGGGAAAAAGGCCTGAAAAAACCATAAAAGAAACAATAGGGAGCGATATTAAGAGCATTAAGAGCACAGAAAACGATAAGTCCAACGAAGACAAAGGCTTAGGCAATGTCGTTAATGTCGTTAATCAAGAGCATGTTAATGACACGCCAGATGTTAAGAGCATTGGCCAATCGGACACGCCTGCACAAGCGGGCATAGTGCCCACTCGATGCCCGAAGTGTGGTTCATCCAGGATGACACGGCGTGGAACGTCCGGTTTCACGTGCATTGAATGTCCCTACAGCTCAGGAGAATAATATGCAGTTCCCGGTCGAGCATGTTGACTTCGCTATCGGAGCGTGTGACGTTTTGCAGGCGACCACGCTGCCCTTGTCAGAGAAGGTCTGGCGCCTTTACAAGCTGGCAATCGAGCTGAGCATTCAGACCATGTGTGCCGAATGTGATGCAGCGGCGCTCTCTTGTGGACCCCATAGCTCTACCAGCTGTCAAGCATGCGGAGAGGATGCACAATTTTGTAGCGCTGACTGCGCCAAGGAGCATGAGGCATGATGACGATCGAAAGCTTGGACGAACGCGGCGGGTATTTCTTTCTGCGCTTCGCCTCCGAGGGAACGTCTCCAGGGGCGTTTCTAGAAGTCGTCACACGACTGAAGCAGGAGGTTCAGGCACATAGTCGCACATGGATACCGGAAACCAAGGTGTGGAAGATACTCATAACGCCGATGACCGAAAAGATACTGGGCAGGCTCCTGCCGACGTTCGAGGAAGAACTTCGGGTACTGAGGAGTCAGATGTCTCTGTTGTAAAAAACTGTTGACTGAAATGTACATGGTATGCATACAATAGGACCATGAAAAGAATCGCAGTGTTTGTACCGGAGCAAGTGCTTTCCGAACTCAAAGTTCTCAGGATGCAAGAAGGTCGCCCTGTGGCCGAACTCATCAGGGAAGCCCTTGTGTTCTGGCTCATAAACAGGCAGCGAATGCCCTTGTTTTCTGTTGACATCAGGAAGGACGATCTGACCGTTCATCAGGTTCCAAAAGGACAGGTCTTCTACAGAAAGGACACCCATGGAAACGCTTGACCATCTCGTGCGCCAAGCAATGCGTGATGCCGACGACGACGTCGACATTGCCGCAGGACGCCTGGCACACCGCCTCCATAGCGACAAGGATCTCTACAAAGCCTACGCCGTCCCGATGATTCATGATGATTGCAAAGTTAGGTGTGCTCACATTCTCCGTCTCATGCGCGGTCAGATATGTGCAGGAGGCATGTCTCCTCCCTCGCCTGCCCTCCTGAAAGGGATGGTGGAAGACACGTGGAAGAAGCGCTGTAGCTTTCTGGAAGAGCCGGAATACTTCCGGCCGGACGCCCTGGACTATGCGTTGCCGTATTATTCCTCCGAGACGATTACCGAGGCGTGGGAGCATGCCTCGCGACAACTGGCATTCGGGGGCATGGTGTGTGAGGCGGAGGTGGGGTATGGGTAGCTGGAGAGACATCAGCACATGGATATAGAAGCACTGCAAGCAGGGATTCTGCGTCTTGAGGCGTCGTATGACGTCATCATGGACGCCTACAACACAGCGGATGAGCGAACACAGACGTCTCTGGAGACCTACCATGCCTAACGGCTATGAACTGGCA